>Ga0105242_10003452_pt1 | contig 12287 bp, 11 predicted proteins | sample KBSM24metaG_FD_81521 | JGI IMG/M metagenome (GOLD analysis project Ga0105242, IMG submission 81521) | Miscanthus rhizosphere microbial communities from Kellogg Biological Station, Michigan, USA - KBS M2-4 metaG | ecosystem: Host-associated > Plants > Roots > Rhizosphere > Soil | place...
CGCCCTCTGGCGGAGGGGAACGGCTAGCCGCGCAACCAGCGACTCCGACAAACCGCCAGAGCAGAAATGCCTGGCGGTTTTTGTTTTTGGGGTCGCCCAACTCACCAGGACCTGCCATGACCGCACCCATCGACGACAAGACCTCGCTCACCGACGACGAACGCATCGAGAATATCGTGCCGCTGCCGCCGCCCGAAAACCTGATCCGCTTCTTTCCGATCCAGGGCACGCCGGTGGAAAAGCTGATCGCCGATACGCGCCGCCGCCTGCGCGAAATCGTGCACGGCAAATCCGACCGGCTGCTGGTGGTCATCGGGCCCTGCTCGATCCACGATCCCGCCGGCGCGGTGGCGTACGCGGACAAACTGCGGCTGGAGAGGAAAAAGCACGAAGGCGAGCTCGAAGTGCTGATGCGCGTCTACTTCGAGAAACCGCGCACCACGGTGGGCTGGAAGGGCCTGATCAACGATCCCTACCTGAACGGCAGTTTCCGCATTAACGAAGGCCTGCGCATCGCGCGCGACCTGCTGGTGCGCATCAACCGGCTCGGCGTGCCCGCGGGCTGCGAGTTCCTCGACGTGATCTCGCCGCAGTACATCGGCGACCTCGTGTCCTGGGGGGCGATCGGCGCGCGCACCACCGAGTCGCAGGTGCACCGCGAACTGGCGTCGGGGCTGTCGGCGCCCGTGGGCTTCAAGAACGGCACCGACGGCAACGTGCGCATCGCCGTCGACGCGATACTCGCCGCGCGCCAGAAGCACCACTTCCTGTCGGTGCACAAGAGCGGCCAGGTGTCGATCGTCGAGACGCGCGGCAACGACGACTGCCACATCATCCTGCGCGGGGGCAAGAGCCCGAATTACGACGCGGACAGTATCCAGGCGGCGTGCGACGAGCTGGCGAAATCGAAGCTCGACTGCCGCCTGATGGTCGATTTCTCGCACGCCAACTCGTCCAAGCAGTACAAGCGCCAGATCGACGTCGCGCGGGACGTTGCCGGCCAGGTCGCGGGCGGTTCGCGCTGCATCATTGGCGCGATGGTTGAATCGCACCTGGTTGAGGGGAAGCAGGAGCTGGTCCCCGGCAAGGCGCCCGCCGAGCTGAAATTCGGCCAGAGCATCACGGATCCCTGCATCGGCTGGGAAGATTCGGTGGAGCTCCTCGACACGCTTGCCGCGGCGGTGAAAGCGCGCCGCAAGAAGGGCAAGCGCTGAGTTTTTCCCTGCCGCTTGTTGCGTTGCCGAATTCGCCGGAGGTCCTGCTTCTGGCAGCGCTGGTGGTCGCGATCGCCTACGCGTCCTTCGGCCTGGTCGGATTCGGCTCCACCGTCATCGCTCTGCCGCTGCTGACGCATTTTTTCGCGCTCAAGTTCGCGGTGCCGCTGCTGATGCTGCTCGACGTCGCCGCCTTCCTGGTATTCGGCGCGCGCGTGCGCAAGCGCATCCAGTACGCCGAGATCGGCTGGCTGGTGCCCTTCATCCTCGCCGGCATGGCGGCGGGCCTCTTCCTGCTGATGGAGGTCGCCGAGCAAAAACTGATCGCGCTGCTGGGGGCGTTCCTGCTGCTTTATGCCTGCTACAGCCTGCTGCGGCGCGGCCCGGCAGCGACACTGTCGCGCGCCTGGGGCGTGCCGGTGGGACTCGCGGGCGGCGTGTTCTCGGCGCTGTTCGGCACCGGCGGCGTGCTGTTCGCGGCCTACAACGCGGGCCGCATTCGCGACAAGGACGCGCTGCGCGCGACCAACGCGGCGATGATCATGCTGTCCTCGCTGGTGCGCGTCGTGCTGTTCGCGGCCGTCGGATTGCTGACGCAGGACGGGCTGCTCGCGACCGCGCTCGTGCTGCTGCCCGCGATGCTCGGCGGCGCGTGGCTCGGCGGCCGGCTGCACGCCGTGGTGTCCGCTGCCGCAGTGGTGAAAGCGGTGTACGCTTTGCTGGTGATCGCCGGCCTGCTGCTCCTCGCACGCTCCCTGCCTAACCTTTTCACCCTTTGAGCGCGCCCGGATCCAGACAGTGGTTGCTGTTCGCGCTCGCCGCGACGCTGCTGTTCCGCTTCTGGCTCTCCGCCGTCGCCCCGGTCACCGCCGACGAGGCCTACTTCGTCCTTTGGGGCCGCGAACCCGCCCTCGGGTTCTACGACCATCCGCCGATGGTGGGCTGGATGCTGGCGCCGCTGGTCGCGCTCTCGGATGCCCCGTGGCTGCTGCGCCTGCCGGCGGTCCTCGTGCCGCCGCTTGCCGCCCTCGGCGTGTGGCTCGCGCTGCGGCGCGGCCATCGCGGAGAAAGGGCGCGCGACGAGGACACGGCGAATCTCGCGGCGCTCGCCGTGCTGCTCGTGCCGATGAACGTCTGGAACGTGCTCGTGACCACCGATACGCCGCTGGTGCTCTTTTCGGTCGCTTCGCTGCTGGTGTTCGCGCGCGCCGCGGAGACGGAATCCCGCGGCCTGTTTTTCGTTTCGGGGATTCTGCTGGGCTTGGCCTTCCTGTCGAAGTATTTCGCGGTCCTCCTGGCGCTCGCCTATTTCGCCTGGGCGATCACCGCGAAAAATCCCAGGGCGATGCTTTTCGTGATCCTCGGCGGCCTGCCCTTCGGGCTCCTTAACCTCTACTGGAACTACGAAGCCTGCTGGTGCAACGTCATGTTCAACGCGATCAACCGCCACGAGGATGGCGACAGCGGCTGGTCGCTCGCGACCCCCGCGCTCTATGCCGCGTCGCTCGCCTACCTCGCCGCGCCGCTGCTGTGGTTCGCATGGCGGGGCAGGGCGAGGCTGCGGGATGCCTGGCGGCGTCCCGGCGAACGCGCGCTGATGCTCGCCTGGCTGGTGCCGTTTGCGGTGTTCGCCGCGCTCAGCCCGGTCAAGCGCATCGGCCTGCACTGGCTGCTGTCGTTCCTGCCGGCGCTGGTGCTCAGCGCGGCGCTCGCCCTCGAGCGGCGGCAGCTGGTCGCGAGCGTGCGGATATTCGCGCTGCTCGCGGCGCTGCACGCGATCCCGATTGTCGTCGTCGCGGCACTGCCGCTGGAAACCTGGCAGGCGACCCGGTTCCACGCGCGCCTCGTATTTCCGGGCCGCATCGGCGAACTGCTGGGCGCGATCGAACCGGACCTGCCGAACAAGGTGCTGGCTGCAGACAGCTACGCCTCGGCGGCGCTCCTCGCCTACCACGCGCGCCGCCCGGTGCCGGTCTTCGGCCTCGGCACCTCGCACGCGCGCCAGGACGACATCAACAGCGACTGGCGGACCTTTGCCGGCAAGGACTTTCTCATCCTGCGCCGGGAACCGCCGCTGCCGCAGGACTACCAACCGTACTTCGCGAGCATCGAGGTAAAGAAAATCCCACTTGGAAGCGGCTTCTATCACTCCGTGGTCGGCCGCAACTTCAACTACGCGGCTTACCGCGCCGGCGTGCTGGCGCAGGTGCGCGATCGCTACTACCGCATTCCGTCCCGGCTGCCCGTGGGTCGCTGCTATTTTTTCGAGCGCTATTTCCCGCAATGAGCCGCGTCCCGGGATTCCTGGAACTGCTGCGCCCGCAACAGTGGATCAAGAATGCCTTCGTGCTCGTGGGCCTGGTATTCGGCCATGCCTGGCGCGACCCGGCGATGGTGAACGCCGTGCTGCTCGCGACGCTGGCATTCTGTCTCGCCTCGGGCGCGGTATACGCGTTCAACGACGCGCGCGACGCGGCGCGCGACCGCGAGCACCCGGACAAGCGCACGCGGCCCGTCGCGCGCGGCGCCGTGTCGCCGGGCGAGGCGCACGCGCTGTCGGCCGTCGCGGCAATCGTGGCGCTGGCGCTTGCCGCCTGGGTAGGGTGGCGGGCAGTCGCGATCGTCGCCGCCTATCTGGTCCTGAGCGCGACCTATACCGTGTGGCTCAAGCACATTCCTGTGCTCGACGTGGTCGCGATCGCGGCCGGATTCATGTTGCGCCTGCTCGCAGGGACACTGGGCGTGGGCATCGAGCCCTCGAAGTGGCTCCTCGCCTGCGGATTCCTGCTGACCCTGTTCCTCGGGTTCGCCAAGCGGCGGGCGGAAATCGCGCGCCTGGCGGACGATGCGGGCCAGCATCGCGCCGTGCTGGAGGACTACAGCATCGGATTCCTGGACAAGGCGATCATGCTTTGCGCCGCGGGCATGATCGCGGCCTACGCCTGGTACACCCTGGCCGCTGAAACCGCCCTGATCCACGGCACGGGCAGCTTGGCGCTGACCCTGCCCTGGGTGCTGCTCGGCACGGGACGTTATCTGTATCGCCTGCGCCTGCGCGGCGGCGGCGGCGATCCGGCCGAGGAACTCCTGCGCGACCCGCTGATGGCTCTCTCGGTCGCGGGCTGGATCGCGACCGTACTGTGGGTGATCGGCTAGAATCGCGCGTAACCCATGGCCGAACAAGCAGCGCACCTGTCCCACCTCGAGCACCTCGGGGATGCGACGAAATTTTCGCCGCAGATTCACGCGCTGATCCCGAAGTGCGACCTGCTGGAGAATTTTTCGCCCGCCGAGGTGCGGCTGCTGGCGCACTTCATGGACGTATACCAGGCGCCGCTGGGCACCGAGATCATCCGCGAGGGCGACGGCGGCGATTTCATGCTGATGCTGGTCGAGGGCAAGGTCGAGGTGCACAAGCGCGACCGCTGGAACACGCCGCAGCTGATCGCGGTGGTGGAAGCCGGCAAGACGCTGGGCGAGATGTCGATGATCGACGGCGAGCCGCGCTTCGCCACCTGCGTCGCGGCCGAGCCTACCGTGCTCGCGGTGCTCGACCGCGAGAACCTCGCGCGCATCATCGTCGAGCAGCCGATGCTGGGCGCGAAGATCCTGATGGAGCTGGTCCTGATGCTTTCCCAGCGGCTGCGCACCACCAGCGGGCGCCTCCTGCAGCTCATCGACGAGCAGTCCCACCGCGCCACGAACCTGCTGTAGGCATGGGCAGAGCGCGGCTTGCGCTGCTCCTGCTGATCGCCGCCGCCGCGGCGGCTTTTTTCGCGTTCGACGGCCACCACCTGCTCAGGCCGGAGAACCTCCAGGCACTGCTCGCGAGGGTCCAGGCGTACTACGGGGCGAATCCCTTGCAGACGGCGCTGCTGTTTTTTGCGCTCTACGCAGGGGTCACCGGCCTGTCGCTTCCCGGCGCGACGGCGATGACGCTCCTTGCCGGCGCGATCTTCGGCCTGCTCTGGGGCACGGTGATCGTTTCATTTGCCTCGACCATCGGCGCGACGCTGGCGTTCCTCGCTTCGCGCTTCCTCCTGCGTGACTGGGTGCAGGCCAGGTTCGGCGACAAGCTCAAGCCAATAAACGAGGGCGTGGCGAAGGAGGGCGCGTTCTATCTTTTCGCCCTGCGCCTTGTGCCGGCGTTTCCGTTCGTTGCAATCAACCTGCTCATGGGACTGACGCCGATCCGGACGTGGACCTATGCCTGGGTGAGTCTGGTCGGCATGCTCGCGGGCACGATCGTCTACGTCTACGCGGGAACCAAGCTGGGGGAGTTCCGGATCTCGTTCGGCCTGCTCGCCGCGTTTGCGCTGCTCGGGGTGTTTCCGCTGATTGCCAAGCGCGCCATGGACGCGATCAAGGCGCGCCGCGTCTACGCGCGCTGGAGCACGCCGGCGAGATTCGATCGCAACCTGGTGGTCATCGGCGCCGGTTCGGCGGGCCTGGTATCGGCTTACATTGCCGCGGCGGTCAAGGCGAAGGTGACACTGGTCGAGAAACACCGCATGGGCGGCGATTGCCTCAATACCGGATGCGTTCCTTCGAAGGCCTTGCTTCGTTCAGCCAAGTTTGTTCAACAGGCTCGGAAGGCGAAGGATCTTGGAATAAAGACGGCAACAATTGAGTTTGATTTCGCAGACGTCATGGAACGCGTGCAGCGCGTGATCCGCACCATCGAGCCACACGATTCCGCGGAGCGCTACGCCGGCCTCGGCGTGGAATGCATCCAGGGCGAAGCCAGGATCGTTTCGCCGTGGACTGTGGAGATCACCGGCGCCGACGGCAGGAAACAGGCGCTGACGACCCGTTCGATCGTGATCGCGGCCGGCGCGCGGCCCTTCGTGCCGCCCATCCCCGGCATCGAAGGCATGAACTGCCTTACCTCCGACAATATCTGGGAATTGCGCAAGCTGCCGGCGCGCCTGGTGGTGCTGGGCGGCGGGCCGATCGGCTGCGAGCTTGCCCAGGCCTTCGCGCGCCTTGGCTCAAAGGTCATCCAGGTCGAAATGCTGCCGCGCATCCTGATCCGCGAGGATCCGGAAATCTCCGACATGGTGATGCAGAGATTCACGGCAGAGGGCGTGGAGGTGCGCGTCAATCACAAGGCGAAGGAGTTTCGCCTCGAGGGCGGCCGCAAGCTCCTGGTCTGCGAACACCAGGGGCGGGACGTGCGCATCGAGTTCGACCAGGTCCTGTGCGCCGTGGGCCGCATCGCGAACACCGAGGGATACGGGCTCGAGGAACTCGGCATCGCGACCACCAAGGCGCGCACCGTGGAAACCAACGAGTACCTGCAGACGCTCTATCCGAACATCTACGCCTGCGGCGATGTCGCGGGCCCATTCCAGTTCACGCACACGGCGGCGCACCAGGCCTGGTACGCCGCGGTGAATGCGCTGTTCGGATCGTTCAGGACCTTCCGCGCCGACTATTCGGTGATTCCGTGGGCGACGTTCACCGATCCGGAAGTGGCGCGCGTCGGCCTGAACGAGACCGAGGCGAAGGAGAAGGGCATCGCGTACGAGGCCTCGGTCTACCGCATCGACGACCTGGACCGCGCGATCGCCGACGAAACGGCGCATGGCATCGTCAAGGTGCTGACGGTGCCCGGCAAGGACCGGATCCTGGGCGTGACGATCGCGGGCGAGCATGCTGGAGACCTGATCGCGGAATTTGTCGCCGCGATGCGCCACGGCTTCGGCATGAACAAGATCCTCGGCACGATCCATATTTACCCGACGCTCGTGGAAGCCAACAAGTACGCGGCCGGCGTATGGAAGAAGGCGCATGCGCCGCAAGCGTTGCTGCGCCTGGTCGAGCGGCTTCACGCATGGCGGCGGGGATGAGGCTGTCGATCGTCATCCCGTCGCTCAACGAGGCCACCGTGATCGGCGCGGCGCTGTCCTCGCTTTCGGCCATCCGCGCGCGCGGCCACGAGGTGATCGTGGCCGACGGCGGCAGCGAGGATGGCACGCGCGAACTGGCTGCGCCGCTCGCCGACCGCGTGGTCGTCGCGCCGCGCGGCCGTGCGTCGCAGATGAACGCCGGTGCCGCCGCGGCGAACGGTGATGCGCTGCTGTTCCTGCATGCCGACACGCGCCTGCCCGAAAACGCCGATGACGCGATCGCCGACGCATTGACGAAAAGCAGCTGGGGGAGATTCGACGTCGCCATCGAGGGTCGCTCGCCGCTGCTGCCGGCGATCGCATTTTTCATGAACCTGCGCTCTCGCCTCACCGGGATCGCGACCGGCGACCAGGCGATTTTCGTGCGCCGCGCTGCGTTCGGCGGCTTTCCGGAGATCGCGCTCATGGAGGATGTCGCGTTCAGCAAGGCCATGAAGCGGCGCTCGCCGCCCACCTGCCTGCGCGAGAGGGCGGTAACCTCGGGGCGCCGCTGGGACGAGCAGGGCGTGTGGCGCACCATGTTCCTCATGTGGCGGCTGCGACTCGCGTATTTTTTCGGTGCGGGCCCGGACGAACTTGCGCGGCGCTACGCCAACAAGGCCTGAACCCGCGCTGATTGTTTTCGCGCGCGCCCCTTCGCCTGGCCGGGTAAAGACGCGCCTCGCGCCGCGGCTCGGGACAAAGGGCGCCGCGCGGCTGCACGCGCTTATGGTGGAGAAGACGCTGCGCACGGCGCTGGCCGCGGGATTCAGGGATGTTGATCTGTATTGCGCTCCCGGAACCGAAAGCGAATTCTTCAGGAAAATGAAAAGGCGCTTCGGCGTTCGCCTCGTGACCCAGGGCAGAGGCAATCTCGGGGATCGCATGTACCGCGCACTGCGCCGCCATTCCTGCGCGATATTGATCGGCAGCGACTGCCCGGCGCTCAGGCCCTCCGACCTGCGCGCCGCTGCGCGTGCGCTGCGCGGGGGCGCCGATGCCGTGCTCGCACCGGCGGAAGACGGCGGCTATGTGCTGATCGGGCTGCGCCGGGTATCGCGGCGCCTCTTCGACGGCATCCCCTGGGGCGGAGCGCAGGTGCTGGCCCGGACCCGCCGCCGGCTGACGGCACTGCATTGGCGCTGGCAGGAACTGCGCACCCTGTGGGATGTGGATCGGCCCGAAGACGTGGCGCGGCTGCGCAGATCGCGGCTTCTTCCGGTGCCTAGATCGCGCCCGATTTCCGCATCAGGTCCGCGACGCGCTCGGCCATCAGGCGGTAGCCGCGCGCGTTCGGATGGACCGGGTCGGACTTCAGCTCGCCGTTCCTGAGAATCCTGGTCAGTACGTCGCCTTCGTAGGGGATGTCGAATTGTCTTGCGATCTGGGCGTAGAAATCGGGTGGCGTCAGGGTAAGCCCGGCTTCGGGCGTGCCGATCAGCAGCACGTCGATGCCGCGGTCCTTGGCCACGCGGATCATCGCGCGCAGGTTCTCGGCGGTCTTCTCCCTTGACATGCGGCGCAGGAAATCATTGCCTCCGTGGCACAGCAGCAGCAGGCGTGGACGGTGCTCGTCCAGCATCGCGGGCAGCCGTGAGAGTCCGGCTTCGCTCGCCTCGCCCGGCACCCCTTCGCGCACCACGCGCCGGCCGCTGAGGCTCGCAAGCTGCGCGGGGAAGCTTTCGTCCTCGTTCGCGCCGGTGCCGTACGTGAGGCTGTCGCCGAAGGCGAGGATCACGGCGCCGGGCGCGAGTGGCGGCAGTTTCGGGTGCTGACCGCAGCCTGACGCAAGCAGCGTGAAAGCTGCGAGCAGCGCCCCTATTCGGGGCACCAGGGTCCGGCCGGGCAGGCGCAACATCGCGGACCCCATGCTACACTCGCCCGCGAGGAGAAATTCCGGCGGAGCGGCGCAACGCCGCGGCAATTTCTGGATTCGGAGGAGACGGATGAAGATCAAGAGCCAGCAGGACTGGTGGGCGGGATGGATGTTCGTAGCCTTCGGGGTGTTCTTCATCCTGTTTGCGCTCGGCACGCCCGAATTCATTGACCGGATCGTGGGCACCAAGCTGATCGGCGGCTATCAGATGGGCAGCTCGGTGCGCATGGGCCCGGCGTATTTTCCGGTCGTGCTGGGCGGCATGCTCGCGGCGCTCGGCCTGATCGTGCTGCTGGATTCCATCGTCGAGGAAGGACCAGAGGTGGCGACATTCCATTTCCGGCCGCTCATATTCATCGCCATCTCGAGCCTCGCCTTCGCCTACCTGCTCAAGCCGCTCGGCCTGGTGCTTGCTTCGATCGTCCTGATCTTCATCAGCGCCTACGGCGGTCATGAATTCAAATGGAAAGAGGTCGCGATCATGTCGGTGGTGCTCGCGGTCTTCTCGGTGCTGGTGTTCGTGAAGGGGCTGGCGCTGCCCTTCCCGGTCTGCCCGGATTTCATCGAAGTCTGTCCGATCCGCTAGGGGGCGCCATGGAAGGCATTTTCGGCAATCTGGCGATCGGCTTCATCGAAGTCTTCAAGCTGCAGCCCGTCACCATGTGGGGCATGACGCTGCAGCACGTGCCCTTCAATATCCTCATGTGCCTGATCGGTTGCCTGCTCGGCACCCTGATCGGCGTGCTGCCCGGCATCGGGCCGGTGGCGACCATCGCGATGCTGCTGCCGGTCACCTTCAACCTGTCGCCGATCGCGGCGCTGATCATGCTGGCGGGGATCTACTACGGCGCCCAGTATGGCGGCTCGACCACCGCGATCCTGGTCAATATCCCGGGGGAATCCTCCTCGGTGGTGACCTGCCTGGACGGCTACCAGATGGCGCGGCAGGGCCGCGCGGGACCGGCGCTCGCCACGGCGGCGATCGGTTCCTTCTTCGCCGGCTGCGTTTCGACCCTGGTGGTGGCGATGTTCGCCCCGCCGCTCGCCGAGGTGGCGCTGAAATTCGGTCCCGCGGAATATTTCTCGCTGATGGTGCTGGGACTGGTCGCCGCGGTGGTGCTGGCGCACGGCTCGATCATCAAGGCGATCGCGATGGTGATCCTCGGGCTGCTGCTGGGCCTGGTTGGCACCGATGTGAATTCGGGCGTGCTGCGCTTCGCCTTCGGCATCTCGGAGCTCGCCGACGGCATCGGCTTCGTCACGGTCGCGATGGGCATGTTCGGCATCTGCGAAATCATCGCCAACCTCGAGCAGAAGGAGCATCGCGAAATCTTCACCAGCAGCGTGGGCAAGCTGATGCCGAGCAAGGAAGACTGGAAGCGCATGTGGAAGCCGATCCTGCGCGGCACCTTCCTGGGTTCGGCGCTCGGCATCCTGCCCGGCGGCGGCGCGCTGCTCGCGTCCTTCGGCGCCTACACGCTGGAGAAGAAGGTATCGAAGTATTCACACGAATTCGGCAAAGGCGCGATCGAGGGCGTGGCCGCGCCCGAGTCGGCCAACAACGCGGGCGCGCAGACCTCCTTCATCCCGCTGCTCACGCTCGGCATTCCCTCCAACGCGGTGATGGCGCTGATGATCGGCGCCATGATGATCCAGGGCATCGCGCCCGGGCCGCAGGTGATGACCGAAAGGCCGCAGCTGTTCTGGGGAATGATCGCCTCGATGTGGGTCGGCAACCTGATGCTGGTGATCCTCAACCTGCCGATGATCGGCATGTGGATCAAGCTGCTGACGGTGCCCTACCGCTACCTGTATCCGTCGATCCTGCTGTTCATGGCGATCGGCGTGTTCAGCATCTCCAACCAGCCCTTCGATTGCTTCCTCATGGCCTGCTTCGGCCTGCTCGGCTACGTCTGCGTCAAGCTCGGCTGCGAGCCGGCGCCGATGATCCTCGGCTTCATCCTCGGGCCGTTGATGGAGGAAAACCTGCGGCGCGCCATGCTTCTGTCACGCGGCGACCCGTGGGTGTTCATCAGCCCCTCGAAGCCGATCAGCATGGGCTTCCTCATCGCCGCGGTGGCGCTGCTGGCGATCATCGCCGCGCCCGCGCTGCGCAAGAAGCGCGAAGAAGTCTTCGTCGAAGAGACTTAGAGTAAGACCCGGCGCCTTGCTTCGCCTGCTGCTCCTGGCCGCGCTCGCGGCCGGGCCGACCTTGGCTACAGCGCAGGTCTGGCCTTCCAAGCCCCTGCGGCTGGTCGCACCCTACGCGGCGGGCGGCCCGATCGACATCTCGGCGCGCCTCCTGGCCGCCAAGCTGCAGGATTCGCTGGGCCAGCCCGTGGTGGTGGAGAACCGGCCCGGGGCCGGAGGCAACATCGGCGTCGACCTGATCGCGAAAGGCCCGGCCGACGGCTACAGCCTCGTGATGAGCGCCATTGCCACGCTGGCCATCAATCCCTCGCTCTATCCAAGCCTGCCGTACGATCCATTGAAGGACCTGAGGCACGTCACGCTGCTGGTACAGGTCCCCAACGTCCTCATCGTCACGAACGACCTGCCGGCGAAGAACGTGAGAGAACTGATCGCGCTGGCAAAGCAGCGCCCGGGCAAGCTGGACTTCGGTTCGGGCTCCAACGGCTCCACCGGGCACCTTGCGGGCGAGATGTTCAAGATGATGACCGGCACCTACATGGTGCACATTCCGTACAAGGGCTCGGCGCCCGCGCTGGCCGACATGATGGCTGGCCGCATCCACCTGATGTTCGACAACCTCGCGAGCGCGCTGCCGAGCATCCGGTCGGAGAAGGTACGGGCGCTGGCGACCACGACCCTGAAGCGTTCGAGCTTCCTGCCCGAGTTGCCGACGCTGGATGAGGCGGGATTGAAGGGGTTCGACATGACCACCTGGTGGGGCGTGTCGGTCGCGGCGAAGACGCCGCAGCCGGTGGTGGATCGGCTCTCGGCGGAGATCCTGAAGGCGATGGATGCGCCGGATTTCAAGGATCGCCTGCGCAACATGGGGTCCGAAGCGCCGGCCATCCGCACGCCCGATCAATTTGCTTCTTTTGTCGCTTCCGAACTAAAGACCTATACCGAGCTGGTGAAGCGCTCCGGCGCGAAGGCCGATTAGGTCACGGCAATCGTCTGTATCTCGACGAGGTACTGCTCGCCCACCAGCCGGTCGATGATGAGCAGCGTGTTCGGCGGGTACTTGCCGTCCGGAAACATCCGCGGGAATTCGCGCAGGCGCCAGGCCATGAACTTCGGGATGTCCTGCGAGTGCACCAGGTAGGTGGTGAACTGCAC
>Ga0105242_10003453_pt1 | contig 12286 bp, 13 predicted proteins | sample KBSM24metaG_FD_81521 | JGI IMG/M metagenome (GOLD analysis project Ga0105242, IMG submission 81521) | Miscanthus rhizosphere microbial communities from Kellogg Biological Station, Michigan, USA - KBS M2-4 metaG | ecosystem: Host-associated > Plants > Roots > Rhizosphere > Soil | place...
ATCGACGATGCGCAGCGGGCGGCGTTCCCAGTCGGCGGCGATGGGCAGGTCGATCGACTGCCATTCGCTGCCCTCCGGCGGCGTGGGCATCAGGCCCTGCACCACGGCCTGGTAGCGCTTGTGGATCTGCCGCTGTTCGAAGGCCAGGCTCAGGCGGCGCTGGGCCTCGGGGTGGCGGGCCATCAGCACGAGGCCCGAGGTGGCCTGGTCCAGCCGGTGGACGATCAGCGCGCCGGGCCAGTGCTGCTGGGCACGGGCGCTCAGGCAGTCCTGCTTGTCGGGGCCGCGGCCGGGCACGCAGAGCAGGCCGGAGGGCTTGTCCAGCACCAGCAGATCGTCGTCCGCATGCAGGCAGCGGGGCTGCGGCGCAGCTTCGCCTGGGATTTCAGTCGCCGCCATGGACCAGGCGGTGGACGGTGGCGCAGAGCTCTTCCACGTCGTTGGGCTTGTGGATCAGCGCCTGAGCGCCTTCGGCGAGCGCGGCCTGTTCGATCTCGGTCGTGATGTAGCCCGAGGCCAGCGCCACCGGCAGGCCGGGGCGGATGTGCCGGGCCTCGCGCACCAGGTCCACGCCGCAATAGCCGGGCATGTTGTAGTCGGTGACCACGAGGTCGTAGGCCTGCGGATCGGCACGCAGCGCGGCGGTGGCCTCGTGCGGGTCGGTGAAGCCGCTGACGCGGTAGCCGCGCCGGCGCAGCAGCCGCTGCACGAGGAAGACCAGGGCCTGGTCGTCGTCCACGTACATGACGTGGCGCAGGCGGGTCTCTTCCTCTGCCTGCGTGTCGGCGGCTTTTTCCGTGACGGGCGGTGCGGGCGCGATGGCCGTCGGAGGCTGCACAGCGGGCACGCTGGTATCCGCCACGCTGGCGCCAGCGTCCTGCGGCATGGAGTCGGTCGTGCCCGGGCCGGCGCTGGGAAAGTAGAGCGTGAAGCTGCTGCCTTCGCCCGGCAGGCTATAGACATCCACCGCGCCGCCGTGGGTGCGCATCACGCCGTGGACCACGGCCAGGCCCAGGCCCGTGCCCTGGCCGACCGGCTTGGTGGTGAAGAAGGGCTCGAAGATGCGCTGCTGGGTGGCGGCATCCATGCCGGGGCCGTTGTCGCTCACGCGCAGGCAGACGTAGTCGCCGGGCAGCAGCGACAGCCGCTCGCACACGCGCGGATCGGGCTGAGCGTAGGTGGCCTGCAGCAGCACGGTGCCGCGCTGGTCGCCCAGCGCGTGGATGGCGTTGGTGCAGAGGTTGAGCAGGGCCTGCTCGACCTGCGTGGGGTCGGCCAGCATGGGCGGTACGCCGGGGTCGATGCGCACCTGCAGGTCCACGGCGGGCGGCACGGTCACGCGCAGCAGGCGCACGGTGTCGTTCAGCGTTTCCTGCACCGGCACGGCGGTGCGCTTGGGCGGCTCGTTGCGGCTGAAGGTGAGGATCTGCCGCACCAGGTCGCGCGCCCGGCGGCCGGCTTTCTCGATCTCCAGCAGGCTCTCCAGCATGGGCGCATCGGCGCCGGCATCGGCCTTGGCCAGTTCCACGTTGCCGAGGATGGCGCTCAGGATGTTGTTGAAGTCGTGCGCGATGCCGCCCGCCATGGTGCCCACGGCCTGCATCTTGTGCGATTCGCGCAGCTGCGCTTCCAGTTCGTTGCGGTGCGCCTCGGCCTTCTTGCGGCCGGTGAGGTCGCGCGCGAACACGGTGGCGCTGGTGCCGTCGCCCTGGTTCTCGAACGAAAGGCTCACTTCCACCGCCAGTTCGCGCCCGGTGGCCGTGAGGGCCGTCACCTCGCCCAGCACGGCCTGCGTGGTGACCTGCGACATCGCCATGGCCTGGGCCGCATCGGGCAGGAAGCGCTCCAGCGGGCTGCCCAGGGCGTCTTCCTGCGCGCACAGGAAGAGCGCCGAGGCCGTGGGATTGAACACCGTGATGCGGTGCTCCGGGTCCACGCAGATGATGGCGTCCAGCGCGGAGTTGATGACCGCCTCCAGCCGCCGCTCGCTCGCCAGGATCTGCGCATTGCGCTCCTTGAGCGTCGCCGCGCTGTCCTGCAGCGCACGGCGCTCGGCCAGCAGCGGGCCCTGGTCGATCACGGCGCAGAGGAACTGCAGCGCGGTCGGGTCGTCGTCCTGCTTGGCCTCGATGCGGGCGATGTGCAGGTCGCCGTTGATGCGGGCACTCTCGCCGGTGTGGAAGACCACCTCCGTGACTTCGGCGCTGCCGTCCGAGCGGGCGGCCTCGAAGGCCTCGCGCACGCGGGGCACATCGGCCTCGCTCACGAAGGGCATCAGCGAGGTGAGCGGCCGGTCGGCCTCGGTCGGCTGGAAAGACCGGTGGGCCATGGAGTTGGCCTGCACCACCATGTCGTGCTCGTCCAGCACCATCAGCGCCAGGGGCACGCTGGCGAACAGCGTCTCGAAGCGCTCGGAGGCGCTCTCGGCCGCGGCCTGGCTGAAGCTCAGGACCCGGTTCTGCACCTCCAGCTCGGCCTGCGAGGCGCGCAGTTCGGCGATGAGTTGGCCCACTTCCTCCGTGGCGCGGCCGGGCCGCCGCCGCTCGGGCTGGCCGGGCGGCAGCGAACTTCCGCCGTCTGCGGAGGAGGACTCCTGCAGATGGCGGAACAGCGAGGACAGGTCGGGGCGCGTCATGAAGGCTCGGCAGGCGAGTCAGCCCGGCATGCTTGCGGGCAAGCCGCCGAGTGTACGGGGGAGGCGAGAGGAGGGGCGTGGGCGGCAGGCGCGGCACAGCCCGCGCGGCCGCTCAGCGCTTCACGGAAATCAGTTCGATCTCGAAATTCAGCGTGGCATTGGGCGGGATCACGTTGCCGGCACCGCGCGCGCCATAGGCAATCGCCGGCGGGCAGGTCAGCCGTGCCTTGCCGCCCGGCTTCATGCGCTGCACGCCCTCGGTCCAGCAGGGGATGACGCGGTTGAGCGGGAACTCTGTGGGCTCGCCGCGCTTGTAGGAACTGTCGAACTCCTTGTCATCGGGAAAAGTGCCGCGGTAATGCACCTTGACGGTGTCGGTGGCCTTGGGAGATTCGCCGCTGCCTTCCTTGAGGGATTGGTAGATCAGGCCGGTGGAGGTGGTGATGGGCGCGGCTGCGGTGGTTGCCGGGGTAGTGGCGGTCTGCGCCATGGCTGCCGGGGCGATGGCGAGGCAGGCGAGCAAGGGGAGGATGAGGCGCATGAATGGAGCTTCTTTAAGGGGCAAAGGGCTGATGTTAGGGCCTGGTGACGCATGGGCTCCCATGAGCCCCCGCTCGACACGGCCGGAAGCGCTGGGCTTTATCTCTCTGCGCTTGGGAAAAGATCGCAAACCAAGTCGAATGTCTTGGTCGCAATGACCACCTGAGTGGCGCTTCTTTCGACGATGAAGCCCGGTGGGTGGACGCTCTGGTGGTCTGTGATCCGAGGGTTGCTCAATTGGAAGCCCTCGACCGTCGGCACCTGGAAGGCGGGAAAGTAAAAGGCACGCAATTGCCTTGATAGCTCTTCGGCAGTCACATTGCAGTCGATATTCAAGTTGCCGTAATCTATCGATGCCTTGGAGAAATAGGTCGCCCCTTCTCCCCGTGGCTTTCCTATGGCTGTGCCATCCAGCAAGGCCGGTAGTTTTTTTGCAGCAGAAGAATCCCTTGGGTCTGGTATTTTTCATAAAGGGATTCTGCTGTTTCATCGGCCGAAAGCGTGAAGCGGGCTTGATCGACGATGGGCCCGGTATCGATCCCGCTGTCGATTTCATGCAGGGAAACACCTGAGTGGGATTCTCCGTTGAGAATAGGCCATGCGGAAGTGTAGACGCCGCGATATCGCGGCAGCAGCGAGAAGTGGATATTGTAGGCCCTGCAGCCTTCGATGTGCTCGGCCTTGATGATTCGATCGAACTCGAGCGATATGAATAGATCGACATGGGACTTCGCAAGGGCACCAAGCTCGATCAACTCGATGCCCAGTTGAGCCGCGGCTTTCTTGAATGAAGGCTGCGATCCATCATGGCCCTGATCGGTTCTGTTGGCGATTACCAGGAATTCGTTCGAGGGGTAGTTCTTCGATATGAAGCGAAGGGAATCAACGGCGATTCTATTTTTCCCTGCGATGCACACTCTCATCTTTTGATCCTTTGTTTTTTGGGGTGGATGGATTGGGCTGCTCATGAAAAATCCGGTGTATGGCCGGGGCCGCTACCTAATTTTTCAGCAGGTCAGCCATCCAGGCGGAATTTGATGCCTAGTGCCTGATGATGTGCGATGCATATGGGCTTGCCAAGAAGATGAACGCCATGACGTTGAGGCCAACTGTGCCCCAGAAGACCGAACGGAACTCCTGCTTCGCGGACTTGTGCCGCAGCATTTGTTGGGCAAGCAAGCCTCCAGGCCAGCCGCCTGCCAGCGCCAGAAGATGCAATGTCTGCTCCGATATTCGCCATGCGCCACTTTGCGCGGCTGACTTGTCAAGGGCATAGACCAGGAAGGTCAAGAGGCTGGCTCCAAGGTACAGCCCAAGCAGCCAGAGCGGCGGCTGGCCCAATGCATAGCCCAGCAGGATGACGATGCCAAATGCCGGAATGACAAAGAGGGTGGCTGTTCCCCATGAGGCTGGACTGCCGCGACGTGTAGATGGTCGTGATGCAGGGGCCGCCCGGATCAGTTCGGCATTGATCGCTCGCTTCTTGCCCTGCGGCCCCACTTCGACCTGAAAGCTGACGCGTTGGTGGGTGCGTGGACGCTCATCAAGGCCTCTGAAGGCCTTGATATGCACGAAGATTTCCTGCCCGCCTTGAGTGGGTTCGATGAAGCCAAAACCGCGTTCATCGTTCCATGACTTGATTTTTCCGTCGAAACGCATGGTGTGAGCTGTCTGGCAATGATTTTCGTAGGTGTTGAATGTGATTCGCTGTGAAAGATTTTCATCTTCAGCCTGAGGTGAATTTAATACTTTGGTGATTGTTTTGGGGTAATTTTATTGTGTTGCATTGAATGTCAAAAAATAAAAGGAACGGGCTTTGCGTGTCTCGGCGTGTCGTAGATCGGGTGACTGAAATGCCTTGGGAGTTCGGGGTGCTCCAAATATTGATAAATTGGCGCAATGAGCAATGCGAGGTATTTAATAAAAGAGCGCGTTTTTCGGCTGATGTTGAAGCATCAGGATGAATGCTGCTAGGGAAGGTCTGAAAAAAAACGCTGCTGACTGGCGCGTGCAGTGAGCCGCAGGCAAGATGGCGAGGATGACGCAAGAGCGGCAGCAGATGCTGGGGTTCGACCCCCTGCCCAAGAAGACCCGCAAGGAGATCTTCCTTGAAGAGATGAACCGGGTGGTGCCGTGGGCGGCGCTGGTGGCACTGATCCAGCCGCATGCGCGCGGCGCCCACCAAGCCCTGGGTGGACGCCCTCCATTCGCCGTGGAGACGATGCTGCGCATCCACTGCCTGCAACTGTGGTGGAACCTGAGCGACCCGGCCATGGAGGAAGAACTGCACGAACGCCCGCTGTACCGGGAGTTCGCGGGGCTCTCGGGGAGGGCGCGGTTGCCGGACGAGACGACGATCCTGCGGTTTCGCCGCCTGCTGGAGAAGAAGCAGTTGGCCCCGGAGATTCTCGCCACGATCAACGCCCATCTGGCCGCGCAAGGGCTCATGCTCAAGACCGGCATGCTGGTGGATGCCATGCTGATTGCCGCGCCCAGTTCGACCAGGAACGCCCAGGGCGAGCGCGACCCGGAGATGCGCCAGACGAAGAAGGGCAACCAGTGGCACTTCGGGATGAAGGCACACATCGGCGTGGATGCCGAGTCGGGCCTGGTGCATACGGTCATCGGCACGGCGGCCAACGTCAACGACGTCACTCAGGCTGCACGACTGCTGCACGGGCAGGAGCAGGATGTCTTTGGAGACGCGGGCTACCAGGGAGTGGACAGGCGGCCCGAAGCCCGGGGCCTGAAGGTGAGATGGCACATTGCCATGCGCCCGGGCAAACGAGCCGCGCTGGACAGGAGCCGACCACTGGCCCAGGCCATCGAGCGGGTCGAGCAGATCAAGGCCAGCATCCGGGCGAAGGTGGAGCACCCGTTCCGGGTGATCAAGCAGCAGTTCGATCACGCCAAGGTGCGCTACCGGGGCCTGGCCAAGAACACGGCGCGGCTGCAGGTTATGTTTGCGCTGGGCAATGTGTGGATGGCACGCCGGCAGTTGCTGGCGATGCAGGCATGAGCGCGCCTGGAATACGCCCAGGGGCCGCTGCACGGGCCAAATCTGCCTGCTGGATGGGAATTTCGCGCGGGAAATCAGGCTGATCTCGCAAATCGCGAAAAATCACTCCGAGTCATTCGGCGCACGGGGCGCTGGGAAGGGGTTTTGCAGACCTTCCTTAGGCGATTTTTGCACGGTGTATTGCACTTTAACTGTGAGACTGTGGCTAACGGTCGAGAATCGGCTGAGCCTTGGCATAGGAAGTGTCATAGCCCGACTCCCAAGGAAGACGACCTTGCTTGTCTGGCCAAACCATTTGGATGACCGGGAACTCGGCCTTTACGGACTGGTAGAACCATCGCCCGTACCCAAGATAGGTGGGGTAGTGCTTCCTTGCCACTGGTATGAAGGCAATGCGCATGCCTTGGGCGATATCTTCATATGGCTTACGAAGCTCGTATGGCTTCTTTTCCCCAGCCACCCGGATGGCGGCAATATTCAAAAGTTGCTGAGCTATACGCGGGGGGGGGGGGAGGCCAAAGACTATTACTTCAGGCTGGTCGAAGTTGGCGTAGAAGCCAAGTGAGTACGCGAAAGCAGGCTCGCCGCCTTCGGATTGGACATGGATGTGATGCCATCCAACACGGGTGACATCGGCAACGAGAGCCTTGTCGTATTCGGATTCCGGAGTGGGCAATTAAAATCCAGGCAGCGAACTTTGAACGGGTTGCGCAGAGCACATGAAGGTGATTGACGTCAGAAGAGCAGCGATGAGCAACTTGGTCTTTGTGACATACATGGTTGTAGCCCTAACGTAGAGCTAACCGGCGCTGCGCGGCTTTATCGCGCAGCGTCCAGCGACCGAAGGGAGCGAGGTTGAACGCCATGTTATACATGGACGAACACCTTGTGCTCTTTGCCTCGATCATCAGTAGTGGAGACAATAATTTCATGCCCCATTTTCACCAGCCGATAGCGCACATGGATTTCTGACAGGCGCTCGGACTCAAGCCGGTGGTTTGCAATGTGCTTGGGCAGCCAATCTTTCCAGTAGGAAATAGATTTATGGAGGACTGCTGGATACTCGCCGGGGGGCGAAACCAGCCCATTGGTAAAGTTGATATCGATTTCGTAGCCAGGGGATTGGCGGGCCAACTCAGGCAGAACATCAAGAATATATTGGTCATCAACGTAGTTCATTAGACTCACGAATGAATGGCCAAAATTATGAAGCATGGCGTCAATGTGCTTGTACTTCATGATGCATAACGTTTGACATGAGAGGCTAGACCCGGCTTGCCGGGGTGAGTCCTCTCGATGGAAGGGTTAGACCTCAACCGCAGTCGAGTGCGAAAAGACGTCTTTTGCATTGTCTGCATTGAAACTTGTAAACGGAGGGGTCACCACCTGTCGTGTACTCGGCGGCGATTTCTTGCCACTCGTCTTGATCGAGTCTGCATGACTTAAGAAGCGGGCTCAACTCACTCTCTGTCATTGATGCCAGATCTTCAGGTGTAGCGTCCCCAAGGAAAGCCGCTGCATCGTTGCAGTGGTGTTCCCAAGTTTGGCCCTGCCACGAAACAAAGCCTGGGGTACGAATGGATACCTCTTCGACGATCGCCTGTGGGATAGCAGCACGCACTAGAACGCTATCGTCCATGAATAGAGCATCGAGCTTCCTTGCGGCGAGGCCGGACTTGATGCACCAAGGACACACCCGTCCATCCACGTCATCCCTGGCTGTATAGATGGGGCCAATGTAGGCAAACGGCCTCTGTACCGCACAACAGACGCATTCAATCTGTCGAGCAACGAAAGCACCCGTTTTCAGTGGATCGGGGTGGTAGGCGAAGTAAGGAAGATCTTCGTTCATGAGGTCTAACGTTTGAGTTCAGCCGACCGAGCCAGCGTAGCTGGCGGGGGTCGGCTGCAACGAAAGGTTAGCGCTAAGCGCCAACGCTCCCTAGAAATGGTGCGGAGAGGGGGAATCGAACCCCCTACGTTCTCTCTTGGCAGGCAGCACAAATCCATGAACGTTAATCTCTCGTTTGGGTTGGAATTTTCTCTCGCCAGAGACTCCGCAGGAACGCAATTCCGCACCAAACACATGCCATTACCGAAGTAAAGAAAGCGATCAGGTTTTTCATGGCCACCTCCAGAGCGATTGCAATTAAGCCAAAGATAGAAGCGAAGACTTCCAACCCAAACGAGATCACGACGTTCAATTCAATGTGTACCTGAACCTCCAAGCCTGTTATGCCAACGGCGAATTGTTGAGCGCTAACGCTCGCGGTAAGCCGCGCCGGAGTGCGAAGCACGGAGGGCACCCGCAAGCGGAGCTTGTGGGCGTCGGCTTGACCAACCAGTTAGGCTGGTGGCAGATGTTTTTTTCATGCAGATTACTCGATCAATGATCCGGAGTGAAAGCCGAAACCGGAGTTGAACAAGATGTCGTTGTTGTCTTCGCGAGCTTCGTGAAGTGCTCGAATTACGGCCTCCACGTCCTCCCTCACCAGTTCAGCAAAAGCGGGGGTTTGGATGAGCTCCTCCCACTCTGTCCTGAGCTGTGACCCAACTAGGTCGCTATGATCTTTCTCAAACTCAGCTATCGATTGAACCGTCTCGCTAGCAAGTTCAACAGATCTTCCATGAGCCAGTGAATCGCGGAAGGAGAACAATGCTTCAATGGTTTGCAAGGGGCGAGCGCCCTTCCCGTTAGGAAACGTTACTCCCAAAGCTTTGCGAAGATGTTTGAACTTTGACCACAGGGGAAAGCGCTCTTTGCTTTTCCAGTCGCTGAAGACAATGGGGCCTATATGATTTAAGTATGCCTCAAACGTGAACGCGGTAAGGACGGTGCTAGACAGAAACTGCCATGAACTTCCAACGGGGTTTGCTATCCCGGCTTGGAGAACACAGTGGGATGCATGCCATAGCTCCGCATACGTATGAACGGGCCGCTGCTTATTGATGAGTAAATGCCGCTGCATGAGAAGCCTAACGGCCAAAGTAAGCGGCCCGCCTGTGGCGGGTCAGCTTGACTGCCGGGTTAGCTGCCGGCGCCATGTGGAGGTACATATTGACCTTTGAGGACAGCGCGTGCGATTTCTGGCTGCATGTGCTTGAGCCTCCCTTGCCCAACGGGAGACGACTTGAATACAAAGAATTCTCCTGCTTCGTTGGTGGCGTAGATTGTTAGCGTGTAGTCAGTTTTCGTGGAGAGGATGCCGCGAATCGGCCCAAACTCTTCTTCTCGAATGATCTTGGCGTTTGTGCCTTGAAAGTGGTAACGGGGCTCCGAAGCGTTTGACTCGGTTTTTAGGAACTGCTCTTTTGCCCGCGCCCTCAATGGGCCGGCTTGACGTTTCAATTTGGCGAGAACGATCAGATGCCAAACCTGAGCCGCAATTGCAATTGCGCCCATGACTGCGGCAAGTGACAAACTTTTCATCGACGGCTAACGCCCGCGGTAAGCCGCGCCGGAGTGCGAAGCACGGAGGGCACCCACAAGCGGAGCTTGTGGGCGTCGGCTTGACCAAACAGTTAGGCGACAAAGGCTATTGCTGGAGTGATGCGAGCCACTCATCAAAGTACTCCCTCTGTTGCTTGACGGTTGAAGGAATGACGTCTGCACCCTGCTCGAAAGTTCGCACTGCGTCTTCTCTTCCTGCTGGCTTGCCCATTTTCATTTTGTACCCGGACTTTCCTCTGCCCATCTGTCGAGCCATTGGAGATGGGTACACATTGAGGCTTGCGCCGTAGCAGAAGGGAATCAGTCCATCTCTTTCCAGTTCAAGCCGAATGATGCACAAGGCTTCAAAGAAGTCGAGTGCTTCAGCCGAAAGCAGGCGGCCTCGATGTTCACACGACAGTTTGCATTGGTTGCCCACGGACTGCTCTTCGAGCTGGATGAATTCTTCCGCGTCGCCGCCAATGAGATGGATTTGATGTGTTGTCATTTTTATTCCTCGCTTAGGCGCCAAGCATTTAATTCCAGAGCGTTTACCTCTTGTTGCCTAACGCAAAAGCTCAGCGGGCGGCGAAGCCGTCTGCTGCAGCGACCTGTTAGAACGTATTAGCTGATTCAAAGCCAAGCTCCCGTGACAGCCATTCCACCTATGAAGGCAATCCAGAGACCGCAATAGAGCAGAGGAAAGATGAGCAGGTGCAATGCCTTGTTGCCGCGGTACCAAGCCAATGCAAACAAGATGGAGAGAGCCGGGGCAATGAATGCCCCCAAGAATGGCCAGACCAAAGCTGGACGAAAAGTGCCGGTTTGGTGAACTACCGCAGCGACTAGATAAATCAGCAGCAACAAGGCGCCATGCGCAGATACGGCAACCCGACGCCCAAAAACCAGACGCCGTGCCTTCACAAAGTAGACCGAACTGATGGCAGCTGAAACGACTGGCGCACCCAGCCATTGAATAGTTGCGGCAATTTGGTCCATCTGAGTTCTAACGTGGAAGTAACCGGCACCGGAGCGCCAGCGAAGGGAACCCAAATGCGCAGCATTTGGGTGTCCGGTTGACTGAAGTGTTAGACGCGGCCACGTTAAGGGCTAACGGTGAATTGCGTAAGCTGCACAAAGCCGCGCTAGGGCAGACTCGGCCTTTGCTGACAGCGTGAGCGGAGGTTCGTTCACCATATAGAGCAAATGCTCGAGCGCAGTTTTTGGCTCATTGTGCTCAAGATAATCAAGAACGATGGAGGCGCCATTTGATAGACCCTCTTGCGCAAGAGGATGGTCAGCGTCTATGGAGCCGGCCTCCGCATAGGCCGCCACCATACGCACTGAGACCTCGTTCAGGATCTCTTTAAGCAAAGCTTCAATTGCAACTATATCCATGGCGCCTAACGCCGAGCTTAAGCCGCGGCCGCGCTGGAGCGCAGCGGAGGCGTGGACGTCGGCTTGAAGCTCTGGTTAGCGCGCATTGCCGGCCACCGATGCGAGTTTGCGAACAAGAGCATCAAATTCTTGGAAGATTGCGAGCAACTCTTCTACTGAGTGCGATTCCGGACGAGGATATGGTGGACTTGGAACCTTCATCTTGCTCTGCGTCAAGGCTGCATTGCATAGAATGGCGAACGTGCCTTGCTGTTGCACCTCCTTGAACGGAATTGCGAAGCCAGTTTCGATTCTGGTGCGGCTCTGGACGATGAAGGTGAGCGACAAATTGTCGGGCAGGCCGCCTAACTGGAAGACCGTGCCCGGGCCGCTCAGCTTGCTTAGAGATACGCGCCCCGCTGCGGCCTTTAGCAATGCTGTTGCTGGAGCTTTTTCAATTGGCGCGCCAATACGCAGCGGATGCTCACGGCACAGGCTGTAGTACGCGGAACAGATATCTGAGTCCTCCACCGCCGTCAGAAAGTCTGGATCAAAGTTCATGCGCGCTAACTAGATTTAGACGACAGTCATTGTGCCGTCTGCAGTCTGCTAAACAAAGATCTTTTCGCTGCACCAGACGTCAAGCAGCGGGATTCCCCGTTTAGGCAAACCTAAAAATTTCCGGATGGCGAAGCAGCCTCAGGGGGCATTGCACCCGAAATGTATCGCGGATGGATACCTGCTTTCACTACTCATACCGGGAATCGCAGCAGGCTTGCCCTTCAAGGCCTGACAGACATCCGCATCTGGCCCCCAAAAGCACAAAGGCCTGGTCACCCAGGCCTTTGTCTTTCAGATCGCAGCGCCCGCCAAGGCGCCGCATGCTGCGGCGGCAGTCTTACGAAGCCAACTCGCTCACCGGCACGCAACTGCAGAACAGATTCCGGTCGCCATACACGTTATCCACCCGCCCCACGGGCGACCAGTACTTGGCCTGGCGCAGTGCAGCCACGGGGAAGGCCGCGGTTTCGCGGCTGTAGACGCGGCCCCAATCCGCGCCCAGCAGGCTTTCTGCCGTGTGCGGGGCGTTCTTGAGCGGGTTGTCGGTCTGCGGCCAGGCGCCGGATTCGATCTGGCGGATCTCTTCGCGGATGGCGATCATGGCGTCGATGAAGCGGTCCAGCTCGGCCAGGGTCTCGCTTTCGGTGGGTTCGACCATCAGCGTGTTGGGCACGGGGAAGGACAGCGTGGGCGCGTGGAAGCCGTAGTCGATGAGGCGCTTGGC
>Ga0105242_10003454_pt1 | contig 12286 bp, 13 predicted proteins | sample KBSM24metaG_FD_81521 | JGI IMG/M metagenome (GOLD analysis project Ga0105242, IMG submission 81521) | Miscanthus rhizosphere microbial communities from Kellogg Biological Station, Michigan, USA - KBS M2-4 metaG | ecosystem: Host-associated > Plants > Roots > Rhizosphere > Soil | place...
CCCACCTTGCCGCCAAAGTGGTGGACCACCAGGGCCGGGGAGACGGCCGCCGCCCGCGCCACCTGGCGCAGCGAGGTGGCGGCAATCCCGGACTCGCCGAAAACCCGGATCGCGGCGTCGACGATCTCCTCGCGACCCGACTTGACAGTGGCTGAACACATGTTCGGTCACTGTACAGCTGTTCAGCCGGGCGTGTCGATCCAGCGCACCACTAGGCCGTCGCGCAGCTCGTGGTAGGCCGGCGGCGCCGGCGGCGGGTCCGCGGCGAGGCGGGCGATCACCGCCTCCGGGCCGTGCAAGTGCTCCTCCACCGCGGTCGTCCAGTGGACCTCGGGGTCGAGCAGGCGCCGCAGCCGTGCCCAGTCGCGGCGCTCGATCGTGGTCAGCACGTTGCCGACGGCGGGGACCTGCTCCGCCACGGGGGACGCCTCAGGCGCCGAGGATCTTGGCCTTCTGGGCCGCGAACTCCTCCTCGGTGAGGATCCCCTGCGCTTTCAGATCGGCGAGCTCCTTGAGCTGATCGATCGTCGAGGACTCGCCGGCCGCGGGTGCTGCCGCCGCTGGTGCGACCTGCTGAGGCTGCTGCTGCGCGTACTGCTGTTCTTCCTGTGCGGCCCAGCGCTGACCCTGGCGACGGCTGACGCGATTGCTGACCGCGGTCGCGGTGCCGGCGATCATCGCCGTCCGCGCTACGCCACGAAGTAGTCCCGGCATCTGCTGCTCCTTCCTAGGCCTCGGCCGCGTCGAGCGCGGCGAGGACGTCGTCAATCGGGATCCGGCCGCTGGCAACGAGCTCGCCGCCGGAATCGCGGACGGCCGCCGCCAGCGGCGCCGCCCAGAGGTTCTCGTAGACGAGCAGGGCGGCCGAGGTCCCCGGCTCGAGCGCCTCGCCGGCCTGGTCAACGTCATCCGCCGAGAGCAGGCCCGAGGAGGCGCCCTCGAAGACGGCCAGCTCGGCGACCTCGCCGCCGACGTCGGCGATCTCGAGAGCGCTGACGCTGCCGTCCTCCTCCTTGCGGATGAAGGTGAGGTCGAGGATGCGGATCAGGCCGCGCTCGACCAGCTCGACAAGGTGCGGGGCGACCTCGCCCTTCGGCTGGCGGCCTGGCCACTCGACCAGGAGGTAATCAATGGGCCCGTGCCCGATCGCGTCGTTCATCAAAGCTTGCTCCTCTTCTAGTACCCGGGCGAGCGCTTGATCTTATGGCGCTCCGCCGGGTGGGCGCCGCCCTTTTCGTCGAGCATCTTGCAGGCGTCGTGAATGTCGTCGGCGAGCCGGTTGACCTGAGCGCGGCTGAGCGTCTCCTTGACCAGCGCCCGCATGATCTTCACCTCCTGGGCGTCCGGCGGCATCGTGTAGGCGGGCAGCATCCAGCCGCGCTCGGCGGAGAGCTGCCAGGAGACGTCAAACTCGTCGTAGCCGCGGTCCTCGGCCAGCTTGAAGGCGACCAGCGGCAGTTGCTCCTGGTCCTCGCCGATCAGCTCAAAGCGGCCGCTCTCCTCCAGCTTCGACGCCAGCGCCTTGGCGTTTTTCTCCATCGCTTTCATCACGATCGTGTAACCCTCGCGACCGAGCCGCACGAAGTTGTAGTACTGGGCCAGCACCATCGAGGAGCCGGTCGAGAAGTTGAGGGTGAAGGTGGCGTCGGTCTTGCCGAGGTAGTTCTCGTAGAAGACGAGGTCCTCGGCGAGGTCGGCTTTCTCGCGGAAGACGAGCCAGCCGATCCCCGGGTAGACGAGCCCGAACTTGTGGCCGGAGACGTTGATCGAGCGCACCTGCTCGAGCCGGAAGTCCCACTCTGAGTGCGGGTAGAGGAAGGGCCAGACAAAGCCGCCGCTGGCGGCGTCGACGTGGAGGGGCACGTCAAGGCCTTTCTCGCTTTTGAGGTCGAGTAGAAGGTTGTTGATGCCGACGATGTCGTCGGCGTGGCCGGTGAAGGTGGTGCCGAGCACCGCGGCGACGCCGATCGTGTTCTCGTCGATGTGGGGCTCGACGTCTTCGGGCCCGATCACGTACTTGTCCTCGCGCAAACGGACGATCCGCGGTTCGACATCGAAGTAACGGCAGAACTTTTCCCAGACCACATGCACGTCGCCGCCGAAGATGAGGTTCGGTTTGTCGACCGGCTTCTTTTCCGCTTCGCGGCGCTCCTTCCATTTCCACTTCAGCGAGAGGGCGCCGAGCATGATCGCCTCCGAGGAGCCCTGAGTCCGGCAGCCGGTCGTCTCGCCGGGGGCGTGGTAGAGGTCGGCGAGCATGCGGATGCAGCGCTGCTCGATCTCGGCCGAGATCGGGTACTCGGCGTGGTCGATGAAGTTGCGGTACAGGTTCTCGGCAATCAGCCGCTGCGCCTCGGGCTCCATCCAGGTGGTGACGAAGGTGGCGAGGTTGCGCCACGGGTCCCCCTCCAGCACCAGTTCCTCGTCGACCAACCGCAAAGCGTCGAGTGCCGCCATCCCTTCGGCTGGGAACTCCTTGTCCGGCGCGTCTTCGGTCAGGAAACGGTTGCCGTAGAGCTTGATTGCCTCCTCGGGTGAGATCTCGTTCATCGCCTCGCTGCTCCTCTCGCGGTTCACCGGTCTGCGCCGCCGATCATCGACGCAGACAGGAGACTCTCAAGGAACGGCCTCCGGTGCATCACCAGGTCCGGGTGACTAGCGTGGCGGCATCGGAGCGCCGCACCTCAACCTCGAGCTGAACGAGATACCTACTTCGAGGTTCCGCGGGGCCGCTTGAAGCTGCGCGAGGAACCGGGGGCCGGTGCCCACCTGATCGCCTATCAGCGCCCCGACCTCCCTGGGCAGAAAGAGAGTCGCTACCGAATCGTCCCGGTTGGGGACGCTGCCGAGCTGACAGAGGCGCTCTCGACCGTGCTCGGCACCCGCATCGTCGTCAGCAAGACGCGGCGGCTCTTCGTCCTCGAAGGCGTGCGGATCCATCTCGACCGCGTCGAGGGTCTCGGCAACTTCATCGAGTTCGAGGGGGTCGCTACCGGCGAGGCCGACCTAGGGCGCTTCGAGCGCTTGCTGGCCGATCTGCGCCGATCCTTCGAGATCGAGGAGGGCGACCTGCTGAGTGGGAGCTATTCCGACCTGCTCGAGGCCTCGGCGTGAACTAACTCGTGCCGCGGTCTCGAGGCGAGGCGAGCCAGGGACCGGGCGACGCGGGCGCGGGCTAGCGGGCGCTCTCAGCGCCGCCTGAGTGCCCGAGCTGTCACGGCGGCGGGCGCTGTCTCGTCTCCTCTATGTGAAGGGTGCGCGAGACTCGGGGGCCAGCGATGGCAAACGCTGATCCATTCCTCGTCTGCCGGGAGCGACTGCGGGGCGTCGCCTACGGACTGCTCGGCGAGCTCGGCGAAGCCGACGACGTCGTTCAGGACGCCTGGTTGCGCTGGCAGGCGGCGGACGGCAACGCCGTCCGCAACGCTGAGGCCTTCCTGGTCACCGTCACCACCCGCCTGGCGATCGACCGACTGCGCTCCGCCCGCGCCCGGCGCGAGACCTACGTCGGCACCTGGTTGCCTACCCCGGTCGTCGTCGACGAGGCCGACCCGGCCGAGACCGCGATCGAGGCGGAGCGGCTGGACCTGGCGCTGCTCTGCGCGCTCGAGCGCCTCGACCCGGTCGAACGGGCGGTGCTGGTCCTCCGCGACGCCTTCGACCTCGACTACGCGGAGATCGCCGACACGATCGACGTCTCGCCGGCCAACGCCCGCCAGATCGCCAAGCGGGCCCGCGACCGGGTCGGCGACGCCGGCCGCCGCGGCCCGGTCGACCGCGCCCGGCAGGGTGAGATCGCCGCCGGATTCCTGCGCGCCGCCCAGCACGGCGACGTCGAAGGGATCAAGCGGCTGCTTGCCGCCGACGCAATCCAGTACTCCGACGGCGGCGGCCGGGTCGTCGCGGCCCGCAAGCCGATCCACGGCGCCGAACTGATCGCCAAGTTCTACGCCAACGTCCGGCGCACCCGCCAATTCCCGCTCGACCTTGTGGCAATGCCGGTGACGGTCAACGGCGACCCCGGCGTGCGACTCGTGAGCCGCTCGCAGGGCCCCTACGCGATCACCGCGATCGAGGTCGTCGACGGGCGGGTGCAGGCGATCCGCAACTTCCTCAACCCCGACCGCTTCGCGGAGCTCTGAGCTGATGTCACTCCCCCACGTCGCCCCCGAGCCGCCGCGCGGCGCCAACCGGCTGGTCATGCGCCTGCTCAGCGGCCGCCTCAGCTGCGCCCTCGAGCGCAGCCTGCCGTTCCGGCTGATCGTCTGGCGGCTGACGCCGCGTCTGATCGCCCTGACCGGTGGCCGCCTCCCCTCCTTCCTCCCCTTCGGCGCCGGCCTGCTGGTCACCCGCGACGCCCGCAACGGCAAGCCTCACCGCCGCGCCGCCGTTTACTTCAACGACGGCGAGGACGTGATCGTGGTGCCTTCGAAGGGCGGGATGGCGAGCGACCCGCACTGGCTGACGAACGCGCTCGCCAGCCCGGAGGTGGGCTTCGGCGGCCAGCCGTTCCGCGCCGAGCTGGTTACCGACGAGAGCGAGCGGGTGCGACTGCAGGCACTCGGCGACGCCTACTACCCGCCCTACATCGCCTACCGGGCGCATGCCGCCCGCCACGGCCGCCGCATCCCGCTGCTGCGCCTCGTCCCGCGGGAGCCACACCCAGCGGACGGGAGCACGGCGAAGGTCGGCCCGTTCGCCCGTCTCGTCCTCGTCAGCTCCCAGCTTCTCAACGAACACGGCCTCTATCTGGGGCGCCGCTCAACCCGCCTTCACGTCGCTCTCTACCGGCGCAGCGGCGGAAGACTGGGTGGGCACCTGCCGGGCTTCCCGGCGGCGCAGATCGCCCTCGTCGACCACATCGGCCGTCGCACTGGCCGGCACCGCACCTCCCCGTTGATCTTCATCGCCGCCGGCGACGCGGTCGTCGTCACCGCCTCGAAAGCGGGCCAGCCGACCCACCCCGGCTGGTTTCACAACCTGATCGCGAGCCCCGACACGACCGTCCAGGTCGGGCCCGAGCTGCGCGACGTCCGCGCCCGGGTCGCCACCGGCGAGGAGCGCGAGCGCCTCTGGTCGCAGCTGATGGCGACCTACCCTGGCTTCGACTTCTACCGGCGCAACGCCGGCTCGCGGGAGATCCCGGTGGTAGTGCTGGAGCCGCGACAACCCTGAGCCCAGCGCCGATCTGAAAGCCTGCCGCGGTGACGCTGCTGGCGGCGAAGATCCTGCTCTCCCCGCTCTGCGTCGTCGCCGTATCGGTGGCCGGCCGCCGCTGGGGCATCGCCGCCGCTGGGCTGCTCGGCGGTCTGCCCGTCGTCGCCGGCCCGATTCTGCTGGTCGTCACCCTCGTCCACGGCGGCGAGTTCGGCGCTGACGCTGCCGCCGGCACCCTGCTCGGGCTCGCCGCCCTAACCGCCTTCGTGGTCGTCTACGCCCGCCTCGCGCCAACGGCGGCGCCGATCCCAAGCCTGCTCTGCGGCTGGGTGGCCTTCCTGCTCGGCGTCGCCTTGCTCAGCCCGCTGCGACCGCCACCGCTGGCCTCCCTGATCGCAGTCGGCCTCGGCTTCGCGCTCGGCATGCGGCTACTGCCGGCCCCACCCTCGCAGCCAGTGGACCCCGCCGCGCCGCCCTGGTGGGACCTGCCGGCCCGTGCCCTCGCGGCGCTGGCACTGGTGCTTGCCTTGACTGGCGCCTCCGGCGCTCTCGGTCCCCACCTAAGTGGCCTGCTGGCGCCGTTCCCGGTGATCACCAGCGTCCTCGCGGTCTTCACCCACGCCCAGGGCGGCGCCGCCCCGGTCGAGGTGCTGCTCCGCAACTTCCTCTTCGGCTTCTACGGCTTCGCCGCCTTCTGCTTCACGCTGGCGATCACCCTGCCCGGGCTCGCGACCGCCGCCGCCTTCGGGCTCGCCGCCACCGCCGCGCTCGCCGTGCAGGCGCTGATCCTGCTCAGCGGAGTTGCAAGAACCGCTCCGCGTCAGCGGCCGACGTAGTCGGCGAGGTGATCGCCGGTGACGGTCGCGCGGGCAGCGACTAGCTCGGCGGGCGTGCCCTCGAAGACGATCCGGCCGCCGTCGTGGCCGGCCCCGGGGCCGAGGTCGATGATCCAGTCGGCGTGGGCCATCACCGCCTGGTGGTGCTCGATCACGATCACCGACTTGCCGGAGTCGACCAGCCGGTCGAGCAGGCCGAGCAGCTGTTCGACGTCGGCGAGGTGGAGGCCGGAGGTCGGCTCGTCGAGGACGTAGACGGCGCCCTTCTCGCCCATCTCGGTGGCCAGCTTCAGGCGCTGGCGCTCGCCGCCGGAGAGAGTGGTGAGCGGCTGGCCGATCGCGAGGTAGCCGAGCCCGACGTCGGCGAGGCGGGCAAGGATCTTGTGGGCGGCGGGCAGCGCCGCCTTGCCGTCGGCGAAGAACTCCTCGGCCTCGCCCACCGACATCGCCAGCACCTCGCTGATGTCCCTCCCGCCGAGCTTGTAGTCGAGCACCTCCGCCTGGAACCGTTTGCCCTCGCAGACCTCGCAGGGGGTGGCGACGCCAGCCATCATCGCCAGGTCGGTGTAGACGACGCCGGCGCCGTTGCAGTTCGGGCAGGCGCCCTCGGAGTTGGCGCTGAACAGCGCCGGCTTGACGTCGTTGGCCTTGGCGAAGGCTTTGCGGATCGGGTCGAGCAGCTTCGTGTAGGTCGCCGGGTTGCTGCGCCGCGAGCCGCGGATCGCGCCCTGGTCGACCGTCACCACCCCCTCCCGCCCGGACACCGAGCCGTCGATCAGCGAGCTCTTGCCGGAGCCGGCGACGCCGGTGATCACCACCAGCACCCCGAGCGGGATGTCGACGTCGACGTCCCGCAGGTTGTTGGTGGCGGCGCCGTGCACCTCCATCGCCTCGGCCGCGGTCCGTACCGTCTCCTTCAGGGAGGCGCGGTCGTCGAGGTGGCGGCCGGTCAGGGTCTTGCTCTTGCGCAGGCCGGCGACGCTGCCCTCGAAGACCACCTCGCCGCCTTCGCCGCCGGCGCCCGGGCCGAGGTCGACGACGTGGTCGGCGATCCCGATCGCCTCCGGCTTGTGCTCGACGACCAGCACCGTGTTGCCCTTGTCGCGCAGCCGCAGCAGCAGCTCGTTCATGCGCTGGATGTCGTGCGGGTGCAGCCCGATCGTCGGCTCGTCAAAGACGTAGGTGACGTCGGTCAGCGAGGAGCCGAGCTGGCGGACCATCTTCGTGCGCTGGGCCTCGCCGCCGGAGAGCGTGCCCGAGGAGCGGTCGAGCGAGAGGTAGCCGAGGCCGATCTCCACGAACGAGTCGAGCGTCTCCCCCAGCGCCTCCAGCAGCGGCGCCACCGCCGGCTCGTCGAGCTCGCGCACCCACTCGGCGAGGTCGCTGATCTGCATCGCGCAGAGGTCGGCGATGCTCTTCTTCCCGATCTTCGAGGAGCGGGCCGCCTCACTAAGCCGGGTGCCGCCGCACTCCGGGCAGGTCGTGAAGGTGATCGCCCGGTCGACGAAGGCCCGCACGTGCGGCTGCATCCCCTCGCGGTCCTTGGCGAGGAACGACTTCTGGATCTTCGGGATCAAGCCTTCGTAGGTGAGGTTGACGCCGTCGACTTTGATCTTGGTCGGCTCTTTGTCGAGCAGCGCCGCGCGTTCGGCCTTGCTGAACTTGCCGACCGGCTTGTCGGGGTCGAAGAAGCCGCAGCCGCGGAAGATGCGCCCGTACCAGCCGTCCATGCTGTAGCCGGGAACCTTCAGCGCCCCCTCGTTGAGCGACTTGCTCTCGTCGTACAGCTGGGCGAGGTCGAAGTCGCTGACCTGGCCACGGCCCTCACAGTTCGGGCACATGCCGCCGGTGCGGCTGAAGTTGACCCGCTTCGACTTCTCGTTGCCTTTCTTGACCATCCCCGAGGCCTCGACCGAGGCGACGTTGAAGGAGAACGCCTGCGGCGAGCCGATCCGCGGCTTGCCGAGGCGGCTGAAGAGGATCCGCAGCATCGCGTTGGCATCCGTGACGGTGCCGACCGTGGAGCGGGCATCGGCGCCGATTCGCTCCTGGTCGACGAGGATCGCCGTCGTCAGCCCCTCCAGCACGTCGACCTCGGGCCGCGCCTGGGTCGGCATGAAGCCCTGTACGAAGGCGCTGTAGGTCTCGTTGATCAACCGCTGCGACTCGGCGGCGATCGTGCCGAAGACCAGCGAGCTCTTGCCGGAACCGGAGACGCCGGTAAAGGCAGTCAGCCGCCGCTTCGGGATCTCGACGCTGACGTCCTTGAGGTTGTTGACACGGGCGCCGTGGACGCGGATCAGGTCGTGGCCGTCGGCGGCCTGGCGCGAGCGCGGCATCCAGCCTCCCTACTGCCCGGCGGGCGGCTGATCGATGCGCACCAGGTTGCCCGAAGGGTCGCGGACGGCGAGGTCGCGCGTGCCCCACGGCTGGTCGGTCGGCTCCTGGACAATCTCAGCGTCGGCACCGCGCAGCTTCTCGAAGGTGCCATCGAGGTCGTCGCTGTGGAAGTGGACGCCGTTGAGGGCGCCCTTGGCAACTAGCGCGGCGACCGCCTCGTTGTCGGCGGGGCTGCCATTCAGGTAGTTGGTGAGGACGATCGCGACGCCGGGCTGCGCGGCGGCGCCGACGGTGATCCAGCGGAAGTCGCCTTTGGCGACGTCGTTGCGCATCTCGAGGCCGAGCGTGTCGCGGTAGAAGGCCAGGGCTTGGTCGGGGTCATGGACGATTACGAAGCAGGTGGAAAGAGTCAGGTTCATGTCGGCAAGGCTAGGGGGCGACCGCTGCGGCCGTTTCTCCAATCCTGCTCGCCTTGCGACTCGGTCGGGTCAGGTCCCTGGCGACGCAGCCCGGCAGGCCGGCCAGGGCGCCGTGGTCGCCGGCCCGGTAGGCCGTCGGCGTCGCGCCGACCAGCTCCGTGAAGCGGGCGCTGAACGAGCCCAGCGAGGTGCAGCCGACCTCCATGCAGACCTCGGTCACCGACATATCTCCGCGCCGCAGCAGCGCCTTCGCCCGCTCGATCCGGCGGGTCATCAGGTAGCTGTAGGGAGTCTCCCCGTAAGCCGCCCGGAACTGCCGCGAGAAGTGCGCGGTCGACATCAGCGCTGCCCGGGCCAACTCGGCGACCTCAAGCGGCCGCGCGTACTCGCGGTCGATCAGGTCGCGGGCGCGGCGCAGGTGCGCGAGGTTGGCGAGGTCCTCAGGCGTCACGAGGCGACCCTAGCGCCCACCACCAGCGCCCTTCGCTAGCCGAAGCGCCCCGTCCCAAAGGGGGCGAACCTCGTGCGCTGTGGAGTTATCCCACCCTATGGCGTGGGAAAAGTCCGCAGGGCGTGGAGAAGCGAGTGATCGCGACAGTGCGGGGGCGCGTCGGCTGGCGCGAGCGCAGCATCAGGTGATTTCGCGCAGCCAACTTCTTGGCCGCGGCTATACGGACCGGGCGATCGAACACCGGGTCGCGACCGGCCGGCTCTGGCGGCTGACGCGAGGCGTCTATTCGGTCGGCCCACCACGGGGGAGCGACGAGCAGCGCTGGATGGCCGCGGTCCTAGTCTGCGGCAATGGAGCGGCGCTGAGTCACCGCAGCGCCGCGGCGCTATGGGGGATCGGGGAGGAGCCCAGGGGACGAACCGATGTGAGCGTGCGGCGTCGCTGCAAGGTGCGGCGAACTGGGCTGCGAGCTCGCAGCCGCCCCTCTCTGCGCGCCGAGGACGTGGTCGAACGGCGGAGGATCCCGGTCACCTCGATCGTGCAGACGCTGGTCGACCTGGCGACCGAACTGTCGGATGGGCGCCTGGAGCGAGCGGTCAACGAGGGCGACAAGCACGACCTGATCGATCCCGAGGCGCTGCGGGAGGCGCTCGCGGCGCGGGTCGGCGAGCCCGGCGTGAAGCGGCTCGCGGCGCTGCTGGACGAGCGTACGTTCCGGCTCTCGGACGACGAGCTGGAACGACTCTTCCGGCCGATCGCAACCGCAGCGGGCGTCCCGGTCGAGCTGACCAAAGCTTGGGTCAACGAACTCGAGGTCGACTTCTACTGGCCCTCGCTGGGGCTCGTGGTCGAGACCGACGGGCTGCGCTATCACCGCACCGCCTCGGCGCAGAGGCGCGACCGGGTGCGAGACCAGATGCACACCGCCGCCGGTCTCACCCAGCTGCGCTTCACGCACTGGCAGGTCAAGCACGAAGCGGCCTACGTGCGGACGATCCTGGCGCGGACAGCGGCGCGGTTGCGGGCCGCCTAGCGCGGGCCGTCGGTGTGGATGAAGAGGACCGGGCCGTCGAGGCGGCCGGCGTCCCGCAGCGCCAGCAGGCCCGCCATCGCCTTGGCGGTGTAGACGGGGTCGAGCGGCAGACCCTCCTCGGCAGCGCGGGCGGCGGCCGCGCCGGCGGCCTCGGTGCGGTGCCCGTAACCGGCGCCGATCTGGTCGCGGGTCAGGTCGAGCATCGCGGGCCCGAGGTCGAGCCGACCGAGCTCGGCGCCCCGCTCCTCCAGGAGCCTCGCGGTGCGACGGGCGATCCGGGCGAGCGCGGGGGGATCGAGGCGAAGCTGGTCGTTGACGACAACGCCGACGACGCGGGTCCGCAAGCCGGCGAGCTGCAGCCCGAGCGCCAGGCCAGCGGCCGTGCCGCCGGTGCCGACTGGGACGACAACATGCGTCGGCTCCGGCAGGGTGCCGTCGGCGACCTGGCCCGCCAGCTCCAGCGCTGCCTCGACGTAACCCAGCGCCCCGACTGCTGAGGAACCACCGGCCGGCAGCAGGTACGGCGGCCGGCCGCCGCGGGCGTTGCGGGCGAGCAGCCACGGCAGCGCCAGCACCGTCCGCGCCTTGGTGCGGGTCCGGTAGATCCGCGCTCCCGACGCTCCCAGCCGGGTGAGCTGGGCGCGGACGTGGTCGTCGAGCGGCTGGTCGACCAGCGCCAACGCCGTCGCGAAGCCGTGTTCGCGCCCATACAAAGCGGTGGCCAGGCCCCAGTTGGTGCCGAGACCGCCGAAGGTAAGGATTGAGCGGCGCCCGCGACTCCGCGCCTCCGGCAGCAGCCACTCCAGCTTGCGCACCTTGTTGCCGCCCCAGCCACCGGTGCCGAACCGACCGTCTTCCTTGACCCAGACGCCGAGCCCGCCCAGCTCCCGGACCGGCGTCGGACGCTCGGATAGCTCCAGGTGCGGCAGGTTCGCCGTGAGCTCGGGGAAGCGCTGGTGCAGATAGGGAGCCAAGCGAGCGACGAGTCTCGCACGGCCGCTGGCTATTCCGGCGAAGCGCCTTCGTGAAAGTGGCCGTCGGCCCCGGCGTAGCCGCTGAACCGGGTCGGATGTTCATAGCGACCCTGCGTCCCCGGCGACTTTGGCGGCTCGGCGGAGTCGCAGTAGTAGGTGAGGAAGCAGTGGAGCTCGCCCCAGGCGCCGTCAAAGCCGTTCCACAGTGCAGGTTCCTTGCCGCCATCGTGAGTCGGAAGCTCCTGCAGGCAGCTGGAGGCGCCGCAGGCACTGGCGAAGTCTCCGCTCCAAGGCAGGTCGCCGAGGTGCGGTTCCTCGGGGAGGTCGGGGCTGGGGAACTGACGGCAGCCGTTCCGGCAGGGCATCGGGTAGCTGGCGTGGGTGCCGACGGCGACGAAGACCAATGGCCGCGAGGCGATTTCGCCCATCCCGGCTACGCGGCTTTCCACTTCTTCGTTCCCTTCCCAGTCTTCCCGCAGCCGCGACCAGGGATAACGCACGACGCTGCTGTGCTGCGCGTACTGGACGGCAACCGGTTCCGGCACCTTGCCGGTGCGGTCGACTACGACCGTCACCCCCTCCCAGTCGGATTCGTGGTTATCACAGGTGATGCCGGCGATCACCAGGCCAGCGCCACACAGTGCCCCGCCGCCGAGCTTGACCGGGTTGTAGGGGAGGTACCACCAGTAGTCGAGGTACAGCAGCTGCCTGCCTTCGCGCCTGACCAAGGTCGGATGGACGTAGATCGCGCTCTGCGAACCGACCGTCCTGCCGCCGGCGACGGTGGCACTCGGCGGCAGGCCTTCGGGGAGCGTCCGCTGGGCGGCCGCTCCGGTTTCCGCGACCGCTTCGACGCCGCCGACGCGCGCCACCCCGGCTTCCTTCAGCGCCAGCAGGCGCAGCTGCTCGGCTTCCGGAAGTTCGAGGCGCAGGTGCGTGTCGCCGCTTTCCAGCAGCCGCGGGTCAGAGCTCGGTTCTTCGCAGGTAGTGGTGAGCCCGTCGTCGTGGCAGAGCCGCACTCGGTCTTCGTTGAAGAGGGCCGTGATCGAGAGCGGCCGCGGCACCGGCTCGCGTCG
>Ga0105242_10003456_pt1 | contig 12284 bp, 10 predicted proteins | sample KBSM24metaG_FD_81521 | JGI IMG/M metagenome (GOLD analysis project Ga0105242, IMG submission 81521) | Miscanthus rhizosphere microbial communities from Kellogg Biological Station, Michigan, USA - KBS M2-4 metaG | ecosystem: Host-associated > Plants > Roots > Rhizosphere > Soil | place...
GTGAACGCCGGTGCAGCGCCTTCCGGCACGCTCGTCGCCGAGGTGATGAGCGTGTAGGGCAGCTTCACGTTCGCCAGGTTCTCGCACCCTTGCTGCGCATACGCAGCATGACTGCCGAACAGGATCGCCGCCGGTATGAGCCCCGATAGTCTCGTCACTCTTGTCAGCACCGTTGTCTCCTCTCAGCACGACCCTCAGGTCGGCTCCACGTCATTCGCCCGAGCGATGGTTAGCTCCGCCACGGTAATCTCCCGCATCCTGAACTTCTGCACTTTCCCGGTGACGGTCATCGGAAAGTCGCTGGTGAACCGGATGTATCTCGGGATCTTGAACGTCGCGATCTGGCCGCGACAGAAATCGCGGAACTCGTCCGCCGTTGCGGTCACGCCGTCGTGCAACAGGATCCACGCGCAGACCTCTTCGCCGTACTTGTGATCGGGCACGCCGATGACCTGCACGTCGCTGACCTTTTCATGCGTGTGCAGGAATTCTTCGATCTCGCGCGGAGAGACATTCTCCCCCCCGCGAATGATCATGTCCTTGATGCGGCCGGTGATCGCCACAGAGCCGTCGCCGTTCATGACGGCGAGGTCGCCGGTGTGCATCCAGCGCGCCGCGTCGATGGCGGCGGCGGTCGCGTCGTCGTCGTTCCAGTACCCGAGCATGACGGCGTACCCGCGTGTGCAGAGCTCTCCTGGCGTGCCGCGCGAAACGGTCGCGCCACTGTCCGGATTGACGATCTTGCTTTCGAGGTATGGCAGGACGTGGCCGACCGTCGACACGCGAACCTCGATCGGATCGTCGATCCGAGACTGGAACGACACCGGCGACGTTTCGGTCATGCCGTAGCAGATGGTGACCTCCGGCACGTGCATGCGGCCGATGACCTGGCGCATGACCTCCATCGGACAGGGAGCGCCGGCCATAATTCCCGTGCGCAGCGTGTCGAGATCGATGCTGCCGAAGCGGGGGTGATTCAACTGCGCGATGAACATCGTTGGTACGCCGTAGATCGAGGTGCAGCGCTCCGCCTCGATCGCCCGCAGCGTGGCGTCGGGATCGAATGACTCGCCTGGAATGACCACCGCGCAGCCATGGGTGACGGCCGCCATGTTCGCCAGCACGCAGCCAAAGCAGTGATAGAACGGGACCGGCACACAGATCCTGTCGCGCTCGGTGTAACGCAGCACTTCGCCGACGAAGTAACCGTTGTTCAGAATGTTGTGATGCGAGAGCGTCGCGCCTTTCGGCGATCCTGTCGTCCCTGACGTGTACTGGATGTTCACGGGATCGTCGAACTGGAGCGCGGCCTCACGGGCCTCTAACTCGCCCGCCTCGATTCGATTCGCGAGTTCCAGGAAATCGGCCCAGGCGATCCCCCCCCATTGCGCCTCGGAACTGAGATACACGACGTGGCGAAGCCCCGGCAGTTGCGGCACGAGCTTCAGCAGGAGTTCCACGTAGTCCGTTGAGCGGAAGCCTCGCGCGGTGATGAGCACGCTGACACCCGAATGCCGCAGCGCATATTCCAGCTCTCGCAGACGGTACGCCGGATTGATGTTCACGAGGATGGCGCCGGCTTTTGCCGCCGCGTATTGCGTGATCATCCACTCCGCGCGATTGCCGCTCCAGATGCCCACGCGATCGCCGCGCTGCACGCCGAGCGCGACGAGCGCACGGGCCGCGCGATCGGCTTCGTCGCGGAGCTCACGGTACGAATAGCGCAGCTGCTGATGGCACGAGACGAGTGCGTCGCAGTCGCTCCAGCATTCGGCCGCACGGTCCAGGGCGCCGCCGATCGTGTCCGCGAGCAGCGGCGTGGTCCCCACGCCGTGCACGTAGGAGAGGTTCACGTTGTCCACATCACTATCGTCCCTGGACGAGGTCGCGGCCGATGATCATCCTGCGGATTTCGCTGGTGCCAGCGCCGATTTCGTAGAGCTTGGCGTCGCGCAAGAGCCGTCCGGCAGGGTAATCGTTGACATAGCCGTTGCCGCCCAGGCACTGGATGGCGTCCAGCGCGGCGCGGGTGGCGGACTCGGCGGCGACGAGGATGGCGCCGGCGGCATCCTTGTTAGTGATCCAGCCTCGGTCGCACGCCTGGGCCGCGGAGTAGACATACGCGCGGGCGGCGCTAAGCCGCGCGTACATGTTGGCGACCTTGCCCTGAATGAGCTGGAAGTTGCCGATCGGCTGACCGAATTGCTTGCGCTGGCGCACGTACGGCAGGACGAGATCGAGGCAAGCCTGCATGATGCCGAGCGGTCCGCCCGCGACGACGACGCGCTCGTAGTTGAGGCCGCTCATCAGGACCTTGGCGCCCTTGTTGACCTGGCCGAGCACCCGGGTGGAGGGCACCTCGCAATCGCGGAAGACCAGCTCGCAGGTGTTGGACCCGCGCATGCCGAGCTTGTCCATCTTTGGCGAGGTCGTGAAACCTGGAAGATCCCTCTCGATGATGAACGCCGTGATGCCGTTGGACTTTGCCTGCGGCTCGGTCCTGGCGTAGACGACGAGCGTGTTCGCGTCGGGCCCGTTCGTGATCCAGAGCTTGGCGCCGTTGAGGCGGTAGCGGTCGCCGTCTCGCTCGGCACGCAGGGTCATGCTCAGGACATCCGAGCCGGCGCCCGATTCGCTCATCGCGAGGGCGCCGACGTGCTCGCCGCTGATGAGGCGCGGGAGAAAGTGCCGCTTCTGCTCGTCGGTGCCGTTGAGATGAATCTGGTTCACGCAGAGATTGGAATGGGCCGAGTACGAGAGGCCGACCGACGCAGACGCGCGGCTGATCTCCTCCATGGCGATCACATGCTCGAGGTACCCCATGCCCGCGCCGCCGTAGGCGTCGGCGGCGGTGATGCCGAGGAGACCCATGTCGCCCAGCCGCTTCCACAGATGCGCCGGGAAGGTGTTGGAGCGGTCGATCTCCGCGGCGAGCGGAGCGATCTCGCCGGCGGCGAATTCCCGCACGGCGGCGCGGACGGCGTCGGCGTGCTCCGTGGTCGGAGGAAATGTGTTCATCGCGGCCCCGTCAACCAGCCTTGCTCGCGACCAGGATCTTGCCCTCGCATTCCACGGCGAGCTCGTTCCTCTGATTGGTCGCCTCTCCCGCTAGTTGGATGATGCCGCCCTTGTGCCTGGGCTTGTCGGACTTCGCGGTCACCGTCCAGCGTGTGGCGATGGTGTCGCCGGCGCGCACCGGCGCCTTGAAGCGGCAGCTGTGCTCCAAGTAGGCGATTGCGGTTCCGGCAAAGTAAATGCCGACTGGCGAGGCGACCAGCGCGCTGGTGAAGGGCCCGTGCAGGATGCGGCCGCCGAACATCGACTTCTTCGAGAATTCTTCGTCCACATGCAGCGGATTGAAATCGCCGAACATGCCCGAGCCGAGCACGAGATGCGTCTCGGTGACGGTGACGCTCGTGCCGAAGCTCTCGCCAACGTTCACTTCGTCATACCATTTGCCATGAAAAACCATCGAGCCTCCACGTAGGAGTGGTTCAAGTGTTGAGTGCTCCGAGCTTCATTGGTCCTCAAAAAGCAAAAGGGCCATCACCCTTCCGGATGATGGCCCTTTGTGTTGCTGAACTTGTGGGAACTACATCATCCGGCGGCGAGGGTGCTTCCCAGAAGCAGCCCCAGGCTAAGCAGGAGGACGCCAAGCACCAGTGCGAGGATCGACACGACCGACAGGTCGGGCGTCACTGCCGCGACGCCGGAGTTGCCGGGGATCCTCAACAAATTCATGAAGCCGGATTATGGTCGCGCCAGCTCCGCGTGTCAAGGTTCAGTCCCGTGGTCGATATCGCGCGGCGGCCGGCTCTCTGTCGAAATCGACGGACGTCGAGAGCGCTCGGTTGGAGCTGATGTCTGCCGGCAAGTCGCCGATGTTTGCTCCGGGACCGACGGCATTCGCGATCTGCGCCGCCCGGCGCTGGTCGCAATCCTTGATGGACAGCGCGGCATAATTCGTCGGACCGTTCGGTCAGCAGCTGCGTGCGGAAGAACCCCGGGTGGCCGATCGTTCAACACATTTCAATCATCGGATTGGGCGTAGGAACCGTCGCCAAGGATGCCCGCCGCTCGTCTGCATCGCGGTTCCGTTCCGATGGTCGCATTCACCTGCGGTCCGCAGCGCATGCCCGCATCAGGCTTTAACAGACGCGAGGCCGGCGTCCAGGACTTCCTGCGACAGCGCCAGATCATCGACCGCCCGCGCGATGACCATTGCGCCCACCAATGTTGCGTAGGTGCTGATCGCCTTCTGTCGTCGCGCCGCCTTCGCTTTGCCGGGAATCAGCTTCGTCAGAAGTTCGACAGCGGCACGCACGTGGTCGGCGACAGCGCGTCGCACGGCCGCACCCTGCCGCGACACATCCGATCCGAGTGCGGCCAGAAGACAACCAGTGCCCGGCTCGTCGCGGTGTTTCCTGGTCAAATAGGTGCCGGCGATCGCCGACAGAGGATCACCTGACGTCCGCTCAGGGAGATTGCTCAGAAGCGCCAGCGAGCGCGTCAGCGCGCGCGCAGACGCCTCCGCGATCAGGTCGTCCTTCGATGAGAAGTGTCCATAGAAACCGCCATGTGTCAGGCCCGCCTCCTTCATCAGATCCGCGACGCCGATCCCTTCGAAGCCCCGCTCGCGGAAGAGCTGGGCTGCCGCCTCGACGATGCGTTCCCGGTTCTGTGCGGCCTGTTCCCTGCTCACTTTCATCCTGATCTCCGCTCGGGGCGCCTCGCGCCTGTCGGCGGGGGCAGGCGGCTCCGCTCCTGGGCCGGCGTCGTTTCCGTGCGCGGGTTTGCCGAGGGGCGGCTTTCGAGGGTCGAAGGGTCGCATGGACGCATTTGGGGCGGCTCGCGCATCTGTCGTCGGCTGGCTGATCCACGCTTGGCGCTGCAGCGACCCGAACCGCTCACTCGTGGATCGCGTCGCAGCCGAGCAGGATCTCCATCGTCCCGTTCGGATCCGCCTCAACCGTGGCCGGCGCAGATCCGACGGACAACCCTACCTCAGCCGTTCCCGTGCGACATGCGTCGGATGGTCGTCGCGTCGCCCTTCGACCACTCGCGGGGGCGGTCCGATGGAACAACCGGCATGTCGCCGGGAAGCGCACTGCAATTTCATCAACCTCGCCCGTCGCACAGTCGTTTGACGGTGGAGAGCAGGTCGCCCGTCCCTTTACAGACAAAGGCCGATGCTCCGACCTCGAGGGATCGTTGCCGGATGTCCGGATCGTTCATCGCGGAGAACACGACGACTCTCGCGTCCGGGTTGTCTTGCTTGATCTGACGACAGACATCGAATCCGTGGACGTGAGGCAGGTTGAGGTCGACCACAACCACGTCCGGTTGGAGTCGTTGTGCGGCGTCTAAAACGGTGCGGCCGTCTGCGACTTGTCCCACAATGTCGCATTCCAGCGACAGCATTCGGCAGACCGCTTTCGCGACTCCAGGGTGGTCTTCGGCTATGAGCACGCGGGGTCGCTTGGGCAACGTCACGCGACACTCGCGGGGCCTGACCGGATCTCCTGTGTTCCGCTGCGGCGCAGCGTAACGGTGAATGTGGCGCCCCCGTCGGGATTGTTGCGGGCATCGATGGTGCCACGATGCGCCTCGACGATTGTCTGCGTAATCGTGAGTCCGATCCCGAGGCCTTGGGCTTTGGTGGTGACGAATGGTGCGAAGAGCGCGCCGTCAATTTGCGCCGGCAAACCGCTTCCGGCGTCGCGCACCGAGACGTCGACATCGGCCGTTCTGACTTCGGTCGTGACGGTGACGCGACGACGTGCCGGCGGGGTCTCGGCCATCGCGTCCATGGCGTTCATCAGCAGGTTAACCATCACCTGCTGCAAGAGCACTTCATCGCCGGTGATGATGCACGGACTCGACGACAGATTGACGGTGGCCTCAATCTGCCGCGTCCTCATGTCGTGAGCGACGAGCGCAATACTCTCACGGATGACGAAGTGGAGGTCGATCGGTTTCGTGTCCAGTTGACGGCCTCGGAGCATGGTCCGATGGCGATCGATGATCTGTGCGGCCTGGACGCCTTCTGCCTCGATGTCGGAGAGAATCTCCCCCATCGCGTCGGGCGTCGCACGTTCGGCGGTGAGCATCATCCGACCCGCCTGGGCGTTGTGGATCATCGAGCTGAGCGGTTGTCCGAGTTCATGGGCAATAGAACTCGTCAACGCCGACATCGTCAGGCGACGACTGGCGTCGGCGGCGAGCGCCAGGTGGTTCCGGCTCTCGAGTTCGGCGCGTCGTCGTGCGCGGCGCTGATAGAGCAGTCCGATGATCAGGAGCGATTGAATGGCCAGCACGCCCATGGCGCTCAGTACGGTGTTCCTGTAGGCGCTCCACAGGCTCGGAGCGCGATAGCGCACGAGACTCCCTGGCGGTAGCCGGCTGTCGGAGATGCCCCACCGTTGGAGTTCGCGCCAGTCGAACGCCGGTTGCCCTGGGAGCCGCACCGGCACGTTGATGCTCTTCGGCGCCGCGCCTTGCAACAGTCTAGCCGCCGCATCGGCCGTGTCGCGACTCATGTCGTCGATGGACAGCAGAGATCCGCCGACGATTCCCGACCCCAGGTAGACGCTCTGCCCCGCAAATAGCGGGGCATTGGCCGTGTCGCGAAGCTCGGCGAACAATCGCTCGTCGGGGAACGAGGCCCCAGCCACGTCGGCGCCAAACGAGATATAGAGAATCGCCGAGTGTTCCGGAAGGCTCGTGCAGCGGCGCAGGACCTCCTGAATTGACAGATCGTTGGACCAGACAAATGTCAGCCGGTCGCGAAATCGACCGAACTGGCTCTCGAGCTCACGACGCCAGAACCGGCCGAGCGGGCCCGACCCCATCACCATGAAGACCTGCCTGGTCTCGGGCAGCAGTTGGAGAATGGTCTCGATGGTGCCCGAAAACTGGTTGTCGACCGCGACAGCGGTTTCGTTGTCTCCTAGCGGAGCGTCATCGAGAAACTGTCGATCGACCGACGCGAACAGGATCGGCGCGTCGGGAAAGAGCTGCTGTCGATATTTGCGCGCGAAGACCGCAGCCGGGCCGGCGGCCGTGACGATCAGGTCCGGCTTGGGGTGGTCAACGAAAAGGGAGCGGATGTAGTCGACAATCGCCTGGTCTGGCGCGGCGACAGACCCTCTTGGCCCCACCACGACCTGCACGACGTTCACATGCTCCGTAGCGCGCTTGTCCAATTCGACGCGGAAGTCGCTGGTGAAGTGATCCACCGGGAGCGTGCCCCGATCGAACGATTGCAGCATCAGCACCTGGCGGACCGCCGGCTGGGCGTCGCCCGGTGCCGCGCTGAACAGAACCATGACCGCGAGCAAGCCCGTCGGTACAGCCTGCGGGAATCTTCGACCCGTGCCGGTTTTGTTCACGATGCGGAGTAGGGGACGTGACACGGCTTAGCTCCGTGCAAGGATATATGACACACCGTTCAGTGACAGCACCCAGCGACAGGGTCCGAAAGGCCTGCTGGGCGCCCCGGATCGAATACGGCCCCAGTCATCGTCGATGGGTTCTCGCCGCGTACGCCCGAAATCTCACGAACACGGACTACGTCACGGCGACCTTCGGGACGCCACCCACGGCCTTTGCCGGATTTCCTGGACCCTCGCGTCAGTTCGCACTTGAGTTCAGCGTGCGCCGATAAGGCCTTCCCGTACAACGATCTGTTGCGCCGTGTCAGCGGCCGACAGCCGTTACTGCCATCGGGGCGACAACGGTACCGAAGGCACCTTCAAGGGCCCGCCCCAGCGAGTCAGCGCTATACGGCTTGAGCAGCAGCGGAAACTCGTCCTTCTCCATGCCCGCGGGCGTCGACGCGCTCCCCGTCGTCATGAGGATCGGCAAGGCAGGTCGGCGCGTCCTGATTTCCCGCGCCAGCTGCAAGCCGTTGACGAGGCCGGGCATCATCAGGTCGGTGACCACGATGTCGATGTCGTGAGGCTGCATCACGAGTCGCAGAGCAGCGTCAGGGATGGCGACATGGCTGACGGAAAAGCCGAGAGAGGTCAGCAGTTCACGGGTCAGCGCCGCCACCTCGTGGTCGTCTTCCACGAGCAGCACGTGTTTGCGTCGATCGTCGCGCGCGCCGCCATCAGCCAGCCGAGCAACATTGCCGCCGGCCTGCGCGCCGGCTGAGGTTTTGCGCGACCGGGGCAACAGCAGCGTGACGGTGGTGCCGACGCCGACCGCGCTGTTGATGGTCACGCGGCCGAGACACTGCTGTGCGAAGCCGTAGACCTGCGGGAGGCCGAGCCCTGATCCCTTGTGGATCTCCTTGGTGGTGAAGAATGGCTCGAACACCCGCGCCTGCACTTCCGGCCGCATCCCGACCCCCGTGTCCGATACCGATAGCTTCACGAACTCGCCACCGCCGTCCCCCTCGATCCGGACATTATCAGCGGCGATCGTGATGAAGCCGCCGCCAGGCATCGCATCGCGGGCGTTTACACAGAGGTTGATGATGGCGAGCTCCATTTCGCCCGGATCGGCTTCAACGGGCCAGATACCGCCGCCGAGCCGCGTGTCGATGGCGACGTGTCCACCCAGCGTCGCGTCGAGCATCGCCCGCATGCCGGCCAGTTGGGCGGCGACATCAATCGATTCCGCGTTGACCGGACTCCGCCGCGAGAAGGCGAGCAGCTGGCGGGTCAGGCCGGTTCCACGTGTGACGGCGCGCCGCATGGCTTCGAGGATCCGGGTGCTCGGGGGTTGGCCGGTCCGTTCGAGCAGCTGCAAGGCCGTGGCGAAGACCGCCAGCAGGTTGTTGAAGTCGTGCGCCACGCCGCTCGTCAGCTGGCCGAGCGCTTCCATTTTCTGCGCCTGGCGAAGTCCGTCCTCCGCGGCGCGTAGACGCTCCTCGGCGCGAAGTCGCTCGGTCACGTCATAGACGAATTGATACGCGCCGATCCGGGCGCCGCTTCGATCGCGCAGCGTGTTGAACCGCATCTCGTAAGCGCGGCGGTCGCCGGTGGGATCGCCGAACTCCTCGATCGCGGTGAACTCCTCACCGGCGAACGCTCGGCTCCATACCGCTTTGACGACGGCCTGGTGTTCCGGCTGATCGGCAAGGAGATCCAACATGCTGGCGCCGACCTTCGGGCGCACGCCGAAAATGCGCTCGAACTCGTCCGCCGCAGCGCGGTTGAGCGCGAGCCAGCGGTAATCGACGTCGGCCACCTGGACGAATGCGCGCGTGGCCTCGACGATTTCGGCGAGAAGGCTTCGTTCAGCGAGCGACTCGGCGACGCGGCACTCGAGTGTCTCGTTCAGCTCGCGGAGCCTCGCCTCGCTCGCCCGTAGCGCGCTCTCCGCCATCACCCGCTGCGTCGTCTCGGAGACGGCGCAGAACATTCCGGCCACCTTGTCCCTGTCGTCCCGGACCGGTGAGTAGGAAAACGTGAACCAGGTCTGCTCGTCGTAGCCCTTGCGATTCATGACGAGCGGCAGGTCTTCGCGGTGGCGTCGCCGGCCATCGCCGCGTCGACCAACGGGCTGATGTCGGTCCAGATCTCGGACCAGATATCCGAGAACCTGCGGCCGAGAGCGGCGGGATGCTTGGCGCCCAGAATGTCCGCATAAGCGTCGTTGTAGAGAAAACCGAGTTCCGGACCCCAGGCGACGAACATCGGGAAGCGCGAGCGCAGCAGCAACCCGACGACCGTGCGCAGCGACGGCGGCCACGCGGAGGGATGGCCGAGCGGCGACCGCGACCAGTCGTGTTCCCGCATCAGCGCGCCGGTACGTCCACCATCGACGAACAGATCTTGGGTGTTGGCCATGAGTTGAATCCTCCCTCTGGGTTCACCGCCAGTGTGGCGCCGGTCGCGGCGAGACGTGGTGACCCGGCGGGCCTTTGTGTTGACATTTGCCGCCAGTCGTCGGTAACTAGCTGATGTGACACGGCTCGGGCCCATTTCCTCGCAACGTTCGGGCGCCTCAGGGCCCTCTGTGCAGGGATGGGTCCTGCCCTACCTGATCAATTGGGTCGAAACGCAGGGATTCGACACCGCATCCATCAGGAAGCTGCGCGGGATGGCGGAGTTGACGGATCCGGATCTGCGAGTGCCCGAAGACTCCGTCGAGGAAGCCTGGCGTCTCGCGACGCGGCTCACGAACGATGACGCCGTCGGCGTGCATGTCGCCGAGTCGCTTCCGCGTGGCGCGCTGGATCTCGTCGAGTTCGCGTTTCGATCCAGCGCGTCGCTCACGTCCGCGCTCGAGCGGCTGGTTCGCTATGGCCGTGTGATGAGCGATCGCGTCGCCGCACGGGTGGATGTCAACAGCGAGGGACTGCTGCTGGCGTTTGGCGATATCGGCAGCACGGGCCTGCATCCTGGCCGCGCCGAGTTCGCACTGGCGGCGGCGCTGAAGCTGGCCCGGGACTGTACCGGGCACGGAATCATCCCGCAGCAGGTGTGCTTCGCCCATTCGGCACCGCTGGACGCGTCGGAACACCGCCGGTTCTTTCGAGGCCCCGTCCGCTTCGGCGCCGGCTCGACCTCGATGATCCTCAGCGTATCCGATGGGGCGCGGCCGATGCTGGGGGCTGATGACGCGTTGTCGTCAGTCGTGCGTCGGCGGCTCGAGAAGGCGCTAGCCGAGCGTGATCGGCAAGAGGCGGGACCGTTCAGCGGACGCGTGCGACGCCTGATGGTCGAACACCTTGGCGGGACCACGTTGACGCCGTCGACGGCGGCCAGGGCTCTCACCGTCAGCGGGCGGACATTGAGCCGCCGGCTCGCAGACGAAGGCACATCGTTCCGCGGCATTCTGGACGATGTCCGCCGCGAGTTCGCCTGCGCGCTGCTGCAGGATCGCAGCCTGCGCGTCGGCGACATTGCCTTCTTCCTGCAGTACTCGGAGCCCGCAGCATTCCATCGCGCGTTCCGGCGGTGGACGGGTCAGGCGCCGGGCGACTTCAGGGGAGCCGCCGGCTGACCCGCTCTCCTCACACGTGGGCAGTGCCGCCAGCGGCCGCAGACTGCATGAGCCGGCCCAGACTGTGGTGCTCTTCGATACTTATGTCACGAAACCTTGGCTGGAGCAGTAGCCGGTCTCACGGTGCGGATTCCCATAAGTGATCGGACAACCTTGTGAGGTGTTACACAATTTCCGCCGAGGCCAGTTCTCAATTCGTTTCAAGTCGCTGAATTCACAAGGGATCGCGTCCACGCTTAGCAAGAACGCCGGCGTGTGCGATAATCTTGTGCAGGCCTCCGCAAATCGTTGATTCTAAACGGAGAGATGTCCGAGTGGTTGAAGGAGCACGCTTGGAAAGCGTGTGTAGGAGAAATCCTACCGAGGGTTCGAATCCCTCTCTCTCCGCCAAACTACGCTCCGCTTCGTTTGGCGGAGCAGGGGGCTTCAGGCCACCGCGCGGCTCTCGCCGCGACTCGGCTCGAATCCCTCTCTCTCCGCCAATTTCCGCGGATTCCGAAACGCCTACCGCGCAACAGTTTACGGTTCGTTACTCTTTGAGAGCCCCGGGGAATGTGTCGCGAAGGTGCGTCGCAGCGGCAGAGTCAATGTCCCAGCCAGCCGTCCAACGGCTTCCTGCGGGTGACGTTTGGTGGGCCTTCGATCGATGCCCGTGCGGCGGCAACCTTCCAACTTGTCGAGAATGTGCGCGTCGCGATTGCCCGCCTCGTCGAGGACTCCTAGGTTTCACTCGTTCGACTCGCGAACTGTTCGATCAGCACGCGTTCAAGCAGCGGAGAAATTGGGACGACGCGTTCGGCGATCTGTGGCGTCCACTTGAGATCGCCGTAGTCCTTTGCTTTGTGTCCCGACCGCTACCGCGTGCGTTGAGAAGTGTCCCTCGCCGATTCCTCAGCAGGCACGACCCGGCCGGCAGTGACTTCCCTGGGTCTGCTTCTCCCTCCAGCGGCCGACAGTAGAACCGCGAACTGCCTGAGATTTCAGGTGGACCTGCCGGCCAATCATCTCGCAGCGATAGGGAAACTTCGTCCTCACTGAACACGCACCGCCACGATCTCAGTGCTAAGCTTTGCGAGCAGATGGCGCGCCGGTGCGGCGCGGGGAGGATCCCATGATGAGTCGAGTGGCCGGGACGGCTGCAGCGCTTGCAAGTGTCTTCTTCTACGCCGTCAGTACAGCCAACGCGCAGACGCCCGCCGAAGCCTCACGGAGCAGCGCGGTCGCGTCACCGACCTATGTCTCGCTCTATATGGAGGTGACGGTGAATCGCCCGGCCGCCGATGTCTGGAAGCGTTTCGGCGGCTACTGTGCGGTCGCCGAATGGA
>Ga0105242_10003460_pt1 | contig 12277 bp, 11 predicted proteins | sample KBSM24metaG_FD_81521 | JGI IMG/M metagenome (GOLD analysis project Ga0105242, IMG submission 81521) | Miscanthus rhizosphere microbial communities from Kellogg Biological Station, Michigan, USA - KBS M2-4 metaG | ecosystem: Host-associated > Plants > Roots > Rhizosphere > Soil | place...
GAACCGCCCACCAGGGCAGTTTCGCGATCACCTCTGCCACTTCAGGAGCTGTGTGAACGTTATCCGGCAGCCACGTATGATCTGTGAACTCGAGATCGACAGAAGTATCCCTGGGAAAGGGAGAGACTACGTGTTCCTCTTCTTCAGCGACAATGTCTGCAACCAGGAGTTCTGACACGGTAAATCTATCCTTCCAGCTGTTGACTGTTGAGATAATAGTAGATGCCTTTTTGGGCCATCAGGCTGTTGTGATTGCCAATCTCGCGAACAGTTCCACGATCCATTACGACAATCACATCCGCGTTTCGCACTGTGCTCAGTCGATGCGCAATTATCAGAGTGGTTCGGTCCTTCAGAATCTGGTCAAGATTTTTTTGAATCGCGGATTCACTCTCTGTATCTAAGGCACTCGTAGCCTCGTCAAAAATTAGAATACGCGGCTTCCTGAAGAGAGCGCGCGCAATGGCTATTCGTTGTTTCTGACCTCCCGAGAGGCTTTGACCACGCTCACCTATCTTCGTCTCATAACCCAGGGGCAACTCACTAATAAACTCGTGGGCACCTGCCAGCGTCGCGGCGCTAACAACTTGTTCAAGGGGTGCATCCAGGTAACCGAACGCAATGTTTTCGCGAATCGTGCCACTGAAAAGAAAGATGTCTTGAGGGACAACCCCGACTTGCGAACGTAGGCTGCTAATCGAGACCTGTCGCAAGTCATGTCCATCGATAAGGACTCGTCCTTCGTTTGGCTCATGCAACCGCAGTAACAGATTTGCAAAAGTTGTTTTGCCGGCGCCGCTACGCCCTACGAGAGCGACTGTTTGACCCTCTTGGATTTCGAGATCGACGTTCTGAAGCGCGTTCTTGTCCGGGCGTGTTGGATAGCGAAAAGTAACATTCTCAAATCTGATGCGACCGCTAATACGCGGCAACCTCATACGCTTTTGATCGTTTACGTCCTCGGGTGTCGCATCGAATACGTCATTCAGTCTTTCGAAGCCAATACTGACTTCCTGGAATTCACGCCACAGATCTACGACGCTGAGTATCGGTCGAGTGACACTAGTGACAAGCACGTTGAAGGCGACTAGTTGGCCAATCGACAACTCGCCAACCATCACAAGACGCGCGCCGTACCAGAAGAGAATGATCGTGTTGAGCGTCTGCAGCATATTGCCAATTGAGATTGTTGCCATTCCCGACAGCGCACTTCGAAACTGAACGTTAAGGCACTTTACGATCAGTCCCTGGAGCTTCCAGCCAATACTTCTCTCGGTAGCCGTTGCTTTTATCGCACCAACGCCCGAGATCGACTCAACGATTTGCGAATCCGCCTCGGATGCCTTTTCAAATGCCTCGCGATACTGTCTCTTGAAGATCGGTGTCGCAATCAACGTGAGGACGACATACGCGGGAATGAAGATGATAGCAACGATGGTAAGCCTAACGTTGTAGTAGAACATTAGACCCAGGTACACAAAGATCATTAGACTATCCAGCGTCACACCCATGACGCGTCCCGTGAGGAAATCGCGAATACGGGCGTTCTCGTTAAAGCGCTTGAGAATGTCACCAACCTTACGTTCTTCGAAGTAACGGATTGGCAAGCTCAAGATATGCTTGTAGAAGTTCACTACCATCTGCATGTCGAGACGGCGCGTCGTATGAACCAACAAGTAGTAGCGAAGAGCAGTAGTTGTCGCTTGAAATACGCCGATCAGCAACATTCCCACCAACAACATATTCAGCATTGAGGTGTTCTTGTGAACTACGACGTTGTCGACAATGACCTGAGTGAAGATCGGCAGAGCGAGTCCAAAGAATTGCAGGATTAAAGACGCGAGAAAAATTTCTGCTAGTACACGCCGATAAGGTTTGAGTAACGGCAACAAGCGACTGGAATTCGACTGCGATTCTTCGACCTCCTCGATCTTTGCGGTCGGATTAAGCAACAACAGATAACCGGTCCAATCTTTTTCAAACTCCTCTCGAGTGATCTTCCGAAGACCAATCGCCGGATCGGCAAATGTCACGCGGTCTCGCTTCACCTCGTAAATCACAACGAAATGAAAACCTTGCCAATGCGCGATCGCCGGCAGCTCTGTTTTCGTCAAATGATCCCACGAAGTTTTGAGGCCGCGCGACTCAAAACCCAGGCACTCAGCTGCCTGCGCAACGCTGTATAGACTGGATCCTTCACGGTTAACGCCTGCGAGCTCACGTAGCTTATTGATGCTGACGTGCTTGCCGTAGAAACGGAGAATCATTGACAAGCAGGCCGCACCACAGTCGGTTTCACTCAACTGCAAGACAGACGGATAGTTTCTTTCCCGATGTGGTTTGTAGATTTGCGACCCGGATGTTTGTTGAGGAGTTACAGATGCAGTCGAATTCTGCTCTTTTGCTAAACCAGTCGCGCCGTAGCCGGATGCCATAGAAACAATCGCATCTTTGAACTTCGGAGAAGCGGCAATGATTCGATCAAACTCGCGCTTAGATAAACGAAACACTGACGACGGCTCGGAAGTGATTATGCTTGTCGCACGTGGTTGACCAGTTAACAAAGCCAACTCACCAAACGAGTCACCGACTTTCAGGTGATTCAAAACTCGGCCACCATTACTCTCCTTGATCACCCGCACGCCACCTGTTCGCAGAATGAAGAAGGCATCGCCGGCTTCACCTTCGCGAATGATGGCCGTGTCTGGCTCATATTCGATGACCTCGAGTGAACCCAGTAGGTTGCGTATCTCCTGCGGTGAAAGTGGCGCAAGCGCAGTTGAGAGCTTCAGGAAATTGCGGATGGAAATCTCTGAGATGTATTTATCGAAGTACTCACGGACTCTTGTGTGTCTTTCCACTAAGTCATCGAAGTCGACTTTAGCCAAACGCAGAGCGACAAGATCAGTGGAAGCTCGAATCGTATAGTTACGCCGGGATTTGGTGAGTAGTCCTTGTTCACCGAAAGAGTCACCACGGGTGAGGTTCCCAATGGTTGTTTCCTGGCCTGCCTGATCGATAGCAATGACCCGTGCGCGGCCAGAATAGACTATGAAAAATGCTTCTGCGTCGTCGCCTGCACGCACGACATCCTGCCCAAGAGAGAAATGAATGAGTTCAAAGCGATTGGCAAGATGGTCTAACTCCCGGTCACTTAGGATGCTAAATGCCGTAGTTGCTCTCAGCAGCTCTTTGAGTTCGCTTGAATTCATCGATGGCCTTCTGACTAGTGAACCTTGGCGAAAGTCGCGAACAAGTATTTAAGTCTCGTCGGGCGGCATAACCGCCCGGCGAAACGGACAAACAAACTCGGGCAAATTTAGTTGCGACCAGTTCGCGGACTATCCTCGCCAATGTGACTCCTAAGGACGCCACCCGGCGAGCCGCCTCCACCCTTCACGTTCTCAGCTTCCTGGTCTTTCAAATCCCTTTCTTGTCGTGGGAGATCTGCGACCTGCACGCGGTTTTGCTTTGCCGCTGGCTTCGTATTGGTTGAACTGCTCATCGCGCTTTACCTCCTAGTTTGTTAATCGTCGTTCTCACGATCGACAGCTTTATTTGTGAACAGTTTGTGGGATTTCCTCACCACTACAGTTGTAAGGGCCATAGCCACCCTTCACCTTCTCAGCTTCCTTGTCTTTCAATTCCTTTTCCTGCTGAGGAAGATTCCCGACCTGCACGCGGTTTGTGTTTGCTTCTGACTTAGAACTACTCATGACTTTTCCTTTCTGAATAATGGGTCCTTTTTTCTTGGGACGGACCCTTTTCCCTTCACAAACGTTCGGACGGTCTCACCGCCGCAACGTCTGTTAATTGCGGTTCCTCTGGGGAATTTCCTCACCACCGGGAGGCTGGATCACACCACCTGATAATCCGCCGCCGCCCTTGATGTTTTCAGCATCCTGATCCTTCAACTCTCTTTCCTTTTGCGGGAGATTGCCCACTTGTACCCGGTCTGCATTTGTGGCCGAGTCCTTGATTTTTGACGCGCTCATCTTTTTTCACCTTTCTTAATTGTTAAGATCTTTCTCTTTCAATCGATAGTCACAACTTACTTGGGATTTCTTCGCCGATCGTGGTTCGCGCTGTGACTCCACCCCTTGCGCCGCCCCCGCCCTTGATATTCTCGGCTTCGTGATTCTTCAGTTCCCTGTCCTGTCGCTGTAATTTGCCAACCTGGACTCGGTTCTTGTTCCTCGTGTTGTGTTCCTTCGTTTTGCTCACAGTTTTCCTCTCTTCTTCTTTCAAAGATCTACGGGCTGTCTGTTCAAGCACCGCGACCTCTTCCACTCATAAGTGAACACAGAAGTGAAAACATCACTGAAACCATGGGCCAGCTACGTGAGGTGATCGTTTTCGCTAAGTTGTCACTATTAGTTGATGGGTAGAGAGGTTCCCAATAGAAGAAAGGAAAAGTCGATGAGTAAGAAGAAAAACAAGACCCGCGTAAAGGTTGGCAAATTGCCTCAAAGGGAGACGGAGTTGTGCAAACCACAGACTGCAAACGTTAAGGGCGGAGCTGGCAATGCGGGCGCCGGCGGAGGCGACGTTCGGAGTATTCGTGATTTGCGCCAGTAAGAATCAGCTTAGGCTGACATCATCAACGACCAGTCAAGAAAGGACTAACTCAGATGGGTAGACGAGAAAAACAAAGACAGTCAGATAAGAACGCGCGAGTGAATGTAGGCAAGCTTGCGGAGAAGGACAAGGAGTTGAAGGACGTGGAGGCACACAACATCAGAGGCGGTGGAGGACCTTCCGGCGGCGTCAATGGTGACAAAAGCGATCAGACCACATACCGACCTGCGTAAGACAAACTGCGATACCAGACCCTCCAAAAAGCTCGACCAGGCGTCTAAGCGCGCCTGGTCGGGTCTCGCCATATCCCAATTCAAAGACCTCAAAGAACTAGAGTGATGTTTTGCCACCATTAGCCACAATCAATTGAAGGCGGATCTCAATGGTATGAACCGTTATGCGAAGCTGGGATGACATTGCGATTGAAATCAATGAGGAGAACATCACCTTGCGGCAGTTAATGCGATTTGCGAAGTGGGGTAATGAATCGCGTTTCATTAAGAATGCCGCCGATGCTGTGCTCATTCGTCAGAAGGCACTTGAAGCCGACATTCGGGTCACCGATGGAGAAGTCCAGCAGGCCGCCGATGACTTCAGATCAAAGCGTGATTTGTACGACGAGCAAAAGACTGATCGCTGGCTAGCGAGGAAATATCTCTCGCACGAGGAATGGGTGGCTTTGCTTGAAGACGAAATCATTCGACACAAGCTTCGAGACTTTCTTACGACTGGAGGCGTTGAAAAGTACTTCGCCGAACAGCGTCTTTCTTTCGATGCGGCAACAATTTCACGAATTGTCGTTAAGGAAGAAAATGTTGCTAAAGAACTACGCGCTCAGATTGTGGAAGACGATGCGGATTTCTATGGCCTGGCTCGCAAATATTCGATTGATTTGTTGACCCGACCAGCCGGTGGTTACTTGGGAGTTGTGAGACGAACTGAGATGGAACCAAGGATGGAGGCTGCGGTATTTGGAACCCAACCCGGCAAGACGGTTGGTCCAATTAAAACTTATGCGGGTTGGGAGCTGGTGAAACTCGAGACAATACATCTTGCAAAACTTGATGAGTCTCTTCGCGAAACGATTAAGTCGTTGTTGTTTGAGGAATGGTTAGCCGGCGAACGACGTAAAACAAAGGTTAGCATTCCGCTGTTTGAGCATGAGGAAGGTGGATTCTGAGCTTTGAACTTTGTACTTCGTGCTTTGCAAGGAGCCATGTCAGTTAGTGATTAGGAGTGTGAAAATGACCGAGAACAAAATCCAAAGTTCAAAGTACACTACGAGAATCCTGCTCCTCTTGCTTCTAGTGACTGTGCTGATCGCAGGTTGTTCAGCACAGAGCCAAACCCGCGTTCGTGAAAACGTCAATACGCCGCCTCAAACGCCGGTCGTAGTTGTCCACGTGTTTGAAGTTCAGCCAGCTTCGAATCTCACGAACGGCGATCTTTTAATTCCTGCAGCGCTTTCGGCGGAAGACACTGCCATCGTACTCGCCGAACTTGAGGGACGCACCGTCAACGTTTCCGCAGAAGAGGGTTCCCGTGTAGCAAAGGGTGAGGTCCTCGCGCAATTCAACGACGAGGAGCAGCGAAGTCACATCCGACAAGCCGAGCTTGATATCAGTCGCCTGAAAGTCGAAGCCCAACAGTTACAAGCACTCATCAAACTCAACCGTAGCGAATTGGATCGTGAATCGTTGCTAGCGAGTCAAGGGCTTGTCAGTAGGGGAGAAGTTGAAAGGGCGCAGTACAAGCTCGAACAGTCGGTTCAGGAATATGAAAAGACTCGACTGGCTACGGAAAGTGCGGAGGCAAAGCTGGAAGTCGTAAAGCTTGAAGTGCAAAAGACAATTGTTCGCGCGCCGGTGACAGGAGTTGTTACTCGCCGTTACATTTCTCCAGGAACGAATGTCGCGAGGGGGGACAAGCTCTTTGACGTCGCACAAGTCTCAAGGATCGAGCTCAGGTTTAGAGTTCCTCAAAACTCTGGAAGTCTACTCGAGTGCGGACAGGTGCTCGGTATCTCTACAGACGATCAGGGCGGTGTAATTGCCAAGGTGCGAATCCGAAGACGCGATCCTATCGCCGACGCAATCAGCAATACTTTTGGTTTCGTAGCTGAGATTGTCGGGCCGGCCAACCTGATGCCCGGGTTGACGGTCTATGTGCATCTGCCGCGTGCTGGCGGCGGCAATTTCTGGTTGCCTCTCTCCGCATTCCCGTACGGGTCTGACGTCAAGAATGGCGCTTCCAACACGGTATTCATAGTTAAAGGAGAAAGAGTGTTCTCTAGAGGTGTCGTGGTTAAAGCAATCGATGGCGATCAAGTGGAAGTTGAGTCAGGGCTCATGAAAGACGACCGTGTTGTTCTTGCGCCACCGGCCGGACTCAAGGACGGGGATCAGGTTGAGATCAGTCAGTGATCGCTGCAACCGACCAGTTTTCATCCTGAAAGGATGTAATGATAGTCACGATGAATCGGGGCTATTAACTATCATCCCTACGGGATGTAATCGTCGTTGAATAAGCAGCGGCTTTTTGGCCCAAAAGTCTTATAATGGCGGCTTCATTTTTGATGACCTCGAACCCACTCGCTTTTCCAGGAGGTCCTATGCCCGGCCTGACCATTTGCGAACGCCGTCAACGTTTTCTGGTTCGTCTGTCCTCAATGCTTTTGTTGTTGTTCCTTTTAGCGATTCCTCCAACCGTCTATACACAATCAAATACATCCCAGTCTGCCTCCATCCCAAGTCTTGAACTGGGCAAACCGATTGAACGTGATATCACCGGTGGCGAAGTACACTCATATAACCTGACACTAACGGTCGACCAGTATGTTCAGTTCGCGGTGGACCAGCGTGGCATCGACCTAGCCGTGTGGACCTTTGATCCGAATGGTAAAAGGATTTCCGAGGTCGACGCGTTTAGAGTGGGAGAACAAGAAGGCGTCGCTCTTCTAGCGGAGGTGTCGGGAGCTTATCGTATAGAGTTGCACACCTCATTTCCGAAGGGACCGACCGGACGATACGAAATCAAACTGACGGAACTTCGGCCAGCCACTGAACGTGACAAGATTTCCTATAGGGCGGGAGTGTTAATTGCCCATGCTTTTGAACTTGAAAGAAAACAAACCAAGGATGATTGGCAGAAAGCTATTCAGAAATACGAGGAGGCGCTGCCCTTATGGCACTCGATAAATGACATCGACTGGGAGATCAATACTCTTTATCAAATCGCAAGTGCCTATATCAGTCTGGCTGACAAACAGAAAGCGTTCGACTTTGCTAACCGGGCAGTAGCGTTAGCGGAGTCAGCAGTTAAGGATCCGAATGAAGAAAAGCGAAATAGTGCACTGAAGCTTCAGGCGTGGGCACTGGATACGCTCGGCCGAGCTCATTATGAATTCGACGACAGGAAAAAGTCAGTTGACCTCTACAATCAATCACTATTAATCCGAAAACAGATAAATGACCGCACCGGTACTATTATCACGCTTAACCTTCTTGCAATTTCATATCAAAGCATGGGCGATCCACGAAATGCCCTTGTGTGTCTTACTGAGATACGAGAGTTGCTCAAGGACACGGGCGACCGGGCAAAGGAATCGTCATTCCTGAATAACATTTGTGTGGTTTACGAAAATCTCGCGGAGTACGCAAAGGCACTTGAGGCTTGCAATCAATCGCTTTCAATCAGGCGGGCGTTGAACGATGAACGTGGCACCGCCCCAGTTCTGAACAGTATGGGTAACTTATATGGGAACATGAGCCAGTACGAGAGTGCCCTGGATTCGTATACTCAATCACAAGCGATTTACGAAAAGTTCGGTAACGAGAATGGCCAGGCTATCGAGTTCAATAATCTTGGCTGGCTATATGCTGCGTTGGGAGATTATGAAAAGGCGATTGAATTCTATAAACGTTCACTGGAACTATTTCGGAAGCTGGGCAATCAATTCCGTCAGGGGGGGACGCTGAGCAATATCGCCGCTAACTATGCCGACCTGGAAGATTTCAAGAAGGCATTGGAGATTAATCTGGAGGCGTTAAAGATCCGAATTGCCGCAAATGATGTCGAGGGTGAAGCCGTCACCTACAACAACATCGCAGGCTGTTATTCACATCTCGGCCAGAAACAAGAGGCCCTTCAGTATTACAAGCGGGCGGTTGATATTCATCGCACGAGAAATCCCCGGCAACTTGCTACAGCCTTAAGAAACATGGGAGGCGTCTACCGCGAATTAGGTGACAACCAGAAAGCAACTGAGTGCCTAAACGAGGCGTTTGAGATTACCAGGCGCATAGCTGATCCTTCTGGAGAAGCAGCGACCTTGTCACTACTCGCCCAGGTCGAACGTGACCAGCACAAATTGCTTGATGCCAAACGCCACATTGAAGCCGCACTAGCTTCCGTTGAATCTCTACGTGTCAGTCTTAAGGATCAGAAACTACGAACGTCTTTCTTTGCGTCTATTAGCAAGTATCATGACTTGTATATCGATGTGCTAATGCGACTACACAAAGAGAATCCCGCAGGTGGATTCGACGTCGCAGCTTTAAAGGCAAGTGAAAACGCGCGCGCGCGCTCGCTCCTGGAATCCTTAATGGAAGCCGGCGCTGAAATCGGTCGTGGTGTGGATCCATTACTGGTGGCGCGTGAACAAACCCTCAGGCGATTGATCTCTGACAAAGCAGAACAGCAACTGCGCCTCAGCGGTAACGACACCGAAGCACAAGCGACGACCATTCAGAAAGACTTGGACGCCCTCACTACAGAATACGAGCAGGTCCAAACTCAAATTCGGCAAAGCAGTCCCAAGTACGCGGCTCTTACTAAACCTGTTTCGTTGGGCCTCCAGGAGATTCAGTCTGGCTTGCTCGATCAAGATACAGTGCTGCTTGAATACGCACTTGGCGAAGACAAGAGTTATGTATTTCTTGTCTCATCGACATCTCTGAAGACTTTCGAATTACCGTCACGTGGGACCATCGAAAAGGCGGCTCGCAGTGTTTACGATCTAGTGACGGCTTCAGATCGCGTCGTACCCAACGAGACACTGGAGCAGAGAAACAAACGACTTGATCAGGCCGATAGCGACTATCCTGCATCAGCCGCCGAACTGAGTCAGATGTTATTAGCACCGCTCGGTTCTGAACTGAAGAACAAGCGACTCCTTATCGTAGGCGAGGGCATTTTGCAATATGTTCCGTTTGGCGCGTTGCCAGAACCAGACACGGAGTCTCGAGTTTCGAGTTCCGAGTTTCGAGTTCAAAACGCGACATCCCAGAATTCAACCTCGAAACCTGAAACTCGAAACTCGGCACCTTCGAATCCAAACTCGAAACTTGAAACCCAAAACTCGAAACCATTGATCGCCAGTCACGAAGTCATCACTCTTCCTTCAGCGTCTGTGCTTGGAGTTCTACGAAGCGAAGCGAAGGATCGGCCACGTGCGACCAAGACAATCGCGGTGTTTGCCGATCCAGTGTTTGGAGCACAAGACCCAAGGATCGGTTCTATAAGTAAGAACCGGCCTGCAGAAAATCCAGAGTTGGAGCAAGCGGGCGATGTCAAAAGATCTGCCGAGGAGTCGGGTCTTAATGGTTTTCCCAGGTTGCGTTTTAGTCGACAGGAAGCGGAGCAGATAATGCGGCTCGTTCCCCGGAACAACAGTCTTGAAGCTCTCGACTTCGGAGCAAATAAATCTACGGCAACGAGTGCAGACTTGAAGCAGTACCGCATCGTACACTTTGCGACGCATGGTCTAATTAATAGCCGGCATGCTGACCTTTCAGGAATAGTGCTGTCGCTTGTAGACCAGGAAGGCAAACCGCAAAACGGTTTCTTAAGACTCTACGATATTTACAACATGAATCTGTCGTCCGACCTGGTTGTCCTTTCAGCCTGTCAAACGGCGCTTGGGAAAGATATAAAGGGAGAAGGTCTGGTTGGGCTGACTCGCGCTTTTATGTACGCCGGGGCGTCACGAATTGTGGCGAGCCTATGGAGAACAGAAGATCGTGCCACTGCTGTGCTGATGAACCGGTTCTATGAAGGCCTGCTGGCAAACAACGGAATGAGTCCGGCTGCCGCGCTAAGGAAAGCGCAACTGAGCATGTGGCAGGACAAGAGGTGGAAACAACCACGATACTGGGCAGCGTTTACTTTACAAGGTGAGTGGAAATGAGCTTGCTACAATGGAAGCATACGAGCACTCTGACTTATTAATGGCCAACGCAGAAAATCCGCCCTCGAGCACGTCCCCAAAATGGACTCTTACACCTGAGGCCTTTGACAATCTCCTCGCAGTTTTTCATCCACAGCGAGATAGCGCCGCCCAAAAATATCTTGAAGTTCGTGCAAACCTGGTTCGCTTCTTCGAATGGCGTGGGTGTCCATTTCCTGAAGATCATGCTGACGAAACCTTTAACCGTGTAGCCCGAAAGATCGCAGCCGGCGAAGATATCCAAAAGCCGGCCGGCTATGTGATGGGCGTTGCCAGATTGCTCGTATTGGAGATTATCAAGTCTCTTTCGAGACAACGTGAGGCACTGGGCGAATACCAGCAGTCTTATAGCGACGTGGCCGAAGTACCCGAATCTGAGTCTCGAATCGAGTGTTTACAAAAATGTCTTCAGCAACTTTCCTCCGATAACCGCGAGTTCATCATTCAGTATTATCAGGGCGACAAGCGCGAGAAAATTGAAAACCGGAGGAAATTAGGTGAGCGTTTAGGTGTTGCGATTAACACCTTGCGAATGCGGGCCCAGCGGCTACGGGAACGTTTGCAGGGTTGCGTTGAGGAATGCGTTAACGCTGGCTAGGTAAATAGATGTTTCGGGATGTGATAAAAACCCGTTTCCGACCACTAATATATGAGTGAAGCAATTTCACCTCCAGTAGTTCTAACCAAGTTCGGCATTTTCTCGGCGAACTTTCTGAACAAAAACTGAGTGACTGGGAGATCGATATTTCCAGCTCATATATTAAGGAGACCGTTAAGTCGTGATTGAAGCTCCCTTTAGTGAACAAAACATACGCCTGTATTTGCTTGGCGAACTTTCTGAACAAGAACAGGTCGAAATAGAAGACCGAGCGTTCGAGGATCAGAGAGTTCTTGAACAAATCTTGGCTGTCGAACAGGATTTAATCGACGATTACGTCAGCGGAGATATTCCTGAGGAAAACCTACCGAGATTTCAAAATCACTTTCTGGCCTCAGCAGAGCGGAAAAAGAAAGTAACCTTCGCAAAAACGCTGGCCGCGGTTGCAAATGCCACAGTTTTAAATGAAGGCCCGGCGCCGGCTATTAAGGTGGACGCTCCATCATGGCACGCTAAGCTAACAGCGTTCTTTACTCGTCCGGTGATTGCTTACTCATTTGCGGCTGCCTCATTGGTACTGTTTATTGTTGGCTCATGGCTAGTTGTCGATAGAATTCGGCTTGGTTCTGAAATCGCCCAGTTTCGCACCATTCAAGAATCCCAGACGGCCCAGAATCGTCAGCTTGAGAAAGACCTTGTTGACGAACGTCTTCGGAATCAAGAGCTCATGGCGAATCGCGGAGCAGCGCCCCAGCAAACTCCAACTCCAAAGCTTCAACCTGAAACTCCACAACAACCCACGACACCAACCTCGCCAGTTGTGGTTGCCTTGTCACTGCTTCCGGGGATTTCTCGTAGTAGCAATTCCCTTCCTC
>Ga0105242_10003462_pt1 | contig 12272 bp, 10 predicted proteins | sample KBSM24metaG_FD_81521 | JGI IMG/M metagenome (GOLD analysis project Ga0105242, IMG submission 81521) | Miscanthus rhizosphere microbial communities from Kellogg Biological Station, Michigan, USA - KBS M2-4 metaG | ecosystem: Host-associated > Plants > Roots > Rhizosphere > Soil | place...
ACGCCATCGACGGGCGGCGGCAGCCCGGCGCGGCGGCAGGCCAGCACCAGCGACCAGCGCAGCGGCGCCAGCTCGGCTTCGTCCGGGCCGCAGGCCATGCCCAGATCGGCCTGCAGGTCGATATGGCCCAGGGCCAGGCGCAGCACGCCAGGCGCGGCGGCGATGGCGTCCAGCTGCGCCGCGCCCTCGGCGGTTTCGATGAGCGGCAGCAGCGCCACGCCCAGGTGGGCGGCCAGGGCACCGAGGGCCGGGCCCGGTTCCGCCTTGGGCACGAGCAGCGCTTCCAGTCCTTCGCCGGCGAGGCGCCGCGCCAGGGCGAGGTCTTCGGCGTGGTCCTGGGTCGCCATGCCGTTCACGCGCACCGCCACGCGGCGCCGGTCGGCGGGGGGCACCTGGCTCCAGGCGGCGGCCAGGGCAGTGCGTGCGGCCGGGCGGGCGGCCGGCGCCACCGCGTCTTCCAGATCGACGATGACGGCATGGGCGCCGCTCGCCAGCGCCTTGGGCAGGCGCTCGGGCCGGTCGGCGGGCACGAACAGCAGGCTGCGCGCCGTGGCCAGCGGGTGGGTGTGGCGGTCGAGGCTCATGCGCCGCCCTCCTCCACGGCCGGCAGCAGCCGGCCCACCGCAGGCCAGCCCGCCACGTCCCACAGGCGCTCCACGGCGGCCCGCATGGCCGCAGGCGGCACGCCGCCCGCGTGCTCGGCCAGCCGCAGGGCCTTGGCGGTGATTTCCACGCGGCTCAGGGTGTTGCCAGGGTCGCCCTTGGGCTCGTCCACCCGGCCGTGGAGCATGCGTCCGTCGTTGGTGATGACGGTGACCTTTCCGATCCAGCGGCGCGGATAGGCCGCGTCCACCTCGGCGTCCAGCGCCATCTCCACCTTGCCGCGCAGCGCCTGGGTGGCGGGGCTCCGGTAGTGGGCGTCGAATTCGGCGAGCCCCGCATGGCCGTACTGCGCCACCAGCGCCAGCACCGTGCCCATCGAGAACTTGCTCTGGTGCACGGTGGCCGGGTTCGTCACCGGCCCCAGCACGTCGTTGGCGCCCTGGTGGACGTGCGTGACCACCCGCGCCAGGTCCTGCGGGCCGAGGCCGTGCGCCTGCATGACCTGCAGCAGCGCGTCGGCCGCGGGGTGCGTGTGGCGGCAGCTGGCGTGGTATTTGAACGAGGTTTCGGCCGTGGCCCAGCGCGTGCCCAGGCCATCGACGAGGCGCGCCGGATCGGCATCGCTGGACATGCCGGCGGCCATGCCCTGCGGGCCTTCGAGGATCTGCGCCGCGCCCGTGAAGCCGTCGGCCGCCAGATACGCCGCCATCAGCCCTGCCCCGGCCGCGTGCGCCGTATGCAGTTGCTTGCTGTCGGCGGCGGTGCGCAGAAATTCCCACAGCCCCGCGGACTGCGTGCCGGCCGAGCCGAAGGCGTGCCGCATGCCCGTCGCATCCAGGCCCAGCAGGCGCCCCACCGCGGCGGCCGCCGCCAGCGTGCCGGCCGTGCCGGTGGTGTGGAACACGCGGTAGTGCGAACGGCCCAGGAATTCGCCCACGCGGATGCCGACCTCATAGCCCGCCACGCAGGCCGTGAGCAGCTCGCGCCCGCTGGCGCCCAGGGCCTGCGCCACCGCCAGCGCGGGCGGGAAGACCACCGTGGCCGGGTGGAAGACCGAGCCGTTGTGGACGTCGTCCTGCTCGGCCACGTGCGATGCGGCGGCATTGGCCTGGGCGGCGGCATACGGGCTGGTGCCGGTAGCCGAGCCGATCACCTCGCAAGGCCCGGTGGCCGGCCCCTGCGAGAGCGCGAACCGCGCGATGCTGGCCACCGGCCGTGCCGCATGGCCGGCCACGGCGGAGCCGAACCAGTCCACCAGCAGGTCTTCGGTGCGCCGCACGACGGGTTCGGGAATCTGCGCGAAGCGCAGGTCCGTCGCGAAGGCGGCCAGGGTCGCGCCGGGGCCTTCCGGGGCATCGAGGTGGGTCGAATTCATGGTCAAAATGGCCTCTGGCGCTTGATCTGAATGGGCATATAGCTATTGATTTGATAGTGGACCGGCGCCGATCCGCTACACGGCGCCGGCGGCCCGCCAGCGGGCGATGGCCTCGTCGGCATAGCCCAGTTCGTGCAGGACGGCGTCGGTGTGCTGGCCGACGGCGGGGATCGCGTCCATGCGGTAGTCGAAGCCCGAATGTCGGCCCGGCGGCAGCAGCGCGGGCAGCTCGCCCGCGGGCGAATCCACCTGCCGCCAGCGGCCGCGGGCCTGCAGCTGGGGGTGGGCCCAGAGCCCGGCCATGTCGTTCATGCGGGCGTTGGCGATCTGGGCGTGGTCCAGCCGCTGCAGCACCGCTTCGGTGGTCAGGCGCGAGAAGGTGTCGAGGATCAGCGCCTGCAGTTCCTCGCGGTGCGCGTTGCGGCGGGCGTTGGCGTCGAAGCGCGGGTCGGTGGCGAGTTCGGGCGCCTGCAGCACCAGCTCGCAGAACGCCTTCCATTCGCGCTCGTTCTGCAGGCCCAGCATCACGGTGCCGCCGTCGCCGGCCGCGAAGGGGCCGTAGGGGTAGATGCTGGCATGCGCGGCGCCGGCACGCGGCGGCGGCGGTGCGCCGTCGAAGGCGTAGTACATGGGGTAGCCCATCCATTCGCCCAGCGATTCGAGCATCGAGGCATCGATATGCCCGCCCTGCCCCGTGCGCCCGCGCTGCAGCAGCGCGGCCAGGATGCTGCTGTAGGCATACATGCCGGCGGCGATGTCCGCCACCGAGTTGCCCGACTTGGCGGGCTCCCCGGCGCTGCCGGTGACCGACAGGAACCCGGCCTCGCTCTGGATCAGCAGGTCGTAGGCCTTCTTGTCGCGGTAGGGGCCGTCTTCCCCGTAGCCGGAGATGTCGCAGACGATGAGGCGCGGGTGCTGTGCGGCCAGGCTGGCGTAGTCCAGGCCCATGCGTGCGGCGGCGCCCGGCGCGAGGTTCTGCACCAGCACGTCGGCGCGGCCGATCAGGGCCTTGAGCGCGCCGAGCGCCTCGGGGTGCTTGAGGTCCAGCGCCACGCTTTCCTTGGAGCGGTTGGTCCACACGAAGTGCGATGACAGGCCCTTGACGCGCTGGTCGTAGGCGCGGGCGAAGTCGCCGCAGCCGGGGCGCTCCACCTTGATGACGCGCGCGCCGAGGTCGGCGAGCTGGCGGGTGCAGAAGGGCGCGGCGATCGCATGCTCCAGCGAGACCACGGTGATGCCGTCGAGCGGACGGACGGATGCGGCGGGTGCTTTCATGGCAGCGGCCTCAGAAGGAACGGGGCAGCCCGAGCACATGCTCTGCCACGTACGAGAAGATCAGGTTGGTGGAGATCGGCGCCACCTGGTAGAGCCGCGTCTCGCGGAACTTGCGTTCCACGTCGTATTCGCAGGCGAAGCCGAAGCCGCCGTGGTACTGCAGGCAGACGTTGGCCGCCTCCCAGCTCGCCTTGGCTGCCAGGTACTTGGCCATGTTGGCTTCCTTGCCCATGGGCTGGCCGGCGTCGAACAGCTCGCAGGCACGCCAGCGCATGAGGTTGGCGGCCTCCACCTCGATGAAGGCTTCGGCGATGGGGAACTGCACGCCCTGGTTCTGCCCGATGGGCCGGCCGAAGACCTGCCGGTCGAGCGCGTAGCTGGTGATGCGGTCGGTGAACCAGTAGCCGTCGCCGATGCATTCGGCCGCGATCAGCGTGCGCTCGGCGTTCAGGCCATCGAGGATGTACCTGAAGCCCTGGCCTTCCTGGCCGATGAGGTTCTCTTCGGGGATCTCCAGGTTCTCGAAGAACAGCTCGTTGGTCTCGTGGTTGACCATGTTGGCGATGGGCCGCACGGTCATACCGCTCTTTTCGGCCTGGCGCAGGTCCACCATGAAGATGGACAGGCCCTCGCTCTTCTTCGCCACCTCGGCCAGCGGCGTGGTGCGCGCCAGCAGGATCATCCAGTCGCTGTGCTGCACGCGGCTGATCCAGACCTTCTGGCCGTTGACCACGTAGCGGTCGCCGCGCTTGATGGCGGTGGTCTTGATCTTGGTGGTGTCCGTGCCGGTGGTGGGCTCGGTCACGCCCATGGACTGCAGGCGCCATTCGCCGCTGGCGATCCTGGGCAGGTAGAGCGCCTTCTGCCCGGGCGAGCCATGGCGCAGCAGCGTGCCCATGTTGTACATCTGGCCGTGGCAGGCGCCGGCGTTGCCGCCCGCGCGATTGATCTCTTCCATGATGACCGAGGCCTCGGCCAGGCCCAGCCCGGAGCCGCCGTATTCCTGCGGGATCAGCGCGGCCAGCCAGCCGGCACGGGTGAGCGCGTCGACGAAGGCCTCGGGGTAGGCGCGCTGCGCGTCGATCTGGCGGTGGTATTCATCGGGGAATTCGGAGCACAGGTCGCGCACCGCGTCGCGGATGTCCTGGTAGCGGTCGGAGGCAATGGTGTTCATGGATGCGGGCGAGAGGGAGATGAATGAGTGGCGGGCAGGCCGGCGCGACTGGGCGCGGGCGGTTCCAGGGCCGTCAGCCGGCCAGGGTGGCCGTGCCTTCCATGGTCAGCCAGCCCTCGTGGTCCTGCGCCCAGAGGCGCACGCTGCGCCCGTCGGCGCTGGGCTGGCCGTTCAGGCGGAAGGGATGCAGGTCGAACGTGGGCCGCACGGCCTTGAAGGCGAAGCTGGTCACCGTGGCGCCGGGCAGCTGCCGGCGCAGCAGGTCCAGCAGCAGCGTGGCGATCAGCGGGCCGTGGACGACGAGGCCCGGGTAGCCCTCCACGCCGGTCACGTAGCGCCGGTCGTAGTGAATGCGGTGGCCGTTGAAGGTGAGTGCGGAATAGCGGAACAGCAGCACGTCGTCCGGCACCACCTCGCGCTGCCACGCGGCGCCGGGCTCTGCGGCCACCGGCGGCGGCGCCACGTCGCCAGGCCGGGGCGCGGCGCGGTAGACGATGTCGTGCTCTTCCACCAGGGCCAGGCCCTGGGCGTTGGCATAGCGGTGCTCGACCAGCACGAACACCAGATCGCCCGTGCGCCCGGCCTTGTGCGTGACGGAGACGATGCGCGAATCGCGCCGCGCCTCGTCGCCCACGCGCAGCGGGTTGCCGGCCTGCCAGCGCAGCCGCCCGCCCGCCCACATGCGGCGCGGCAGCGGCACGGGGGGCAGGAAGCCGCCGCGCTGCGGGTGGCCGTCCGGCCCCAGCGCGCTCTGCCGGGCATGCGGCAGAAAGAAGGCCCAGTGCCAGAGCGGCGGCAGCGGCGTGCCGGCGGCGGGATCGGGATCGTCCCGGTCCAGCGTGGCGGCCAGACCGCGCAACGGGGCGGCCGCGATGAGGTCGGTGCCGGCCTCGGCACGGCCCTGCCAGCCTTGCAGCCGGGTCAGCTCGGCCGTGTCCAGGGAATGCGCCTGAGGCATGTCTTTTTCGGTTGTCATGGGATGTATCGTCGCCCTGCCTCGGCCGTCGCACAATCACGCAATTCCAAACCAGGCCTTCGGTTTTACCGAAGGCTGCAGCCAGGCAAGCCCCGACCATGCACTTCGACCTGACCGACCTGCGCCTCTTCGTCCACGCCGCCGACGAAGGCAGCCTGACCCGCGCCGCGAGCCGCCAGCACCTGTCGCTCGCAGCGGCCAGCGCCCGCATCAAGGCCCTGGAAGCGCAGACAGGCTTGCCCCTGCTCTACCGCGAGGCGCGCGGCGTGCGGCTCTCACCGCCCGGCGAAGCCTTCCTGCACCATGCACGCGGCGTGCTGCGGCAGGTGGAGCAGCTGCGCACCGACCTGCAGGAATACGGCGGCGGCCTGCGGGGCCACCTGCGCGTGTTCGCCAACACCACGGCCGTGACCGATTTCCTGCCGGACATCCTGCCCGCCTTCCTGACCGATCACCCCCGCGTGAACGTGGACCTTCAGGAAAAACCGAACGCTGAGATCGCCCGCGGCGTGCTGGACGGCCGGGCGGACGTGGGCATCGTCGCCGGCCCCGTGGACACGCTGGGCCTGCAGGCCATCCACTTCAGCACCGACCGGCTGGTGCTGGCCGTGCCGGCCAGCCACCCCCTGGCCGCCCTGCCGCGCATCGCCTTCGTCGAGACGCTGCAGCACGACCACGTCGGCCTGCACGCGGGCAGCACCTTGCAGACCTTTCTGGCACAGATGACCGGGCAGCTGGGCCGGCCGCTCAAGCTGCGCATTCAGGTATCGAGCTTCGAGGCCATGTGCCGCATGATCGGCTCGGGCGTCGGCGTGGGCATCGTGCCCGAGAGCGCGGCACGGCGGCACCGGGCTGCGTCGCACCTGGCGCTGGTGGAACTGACCGATGCCTGGAGCGTGCGCGAGCGCCACGTGCTGGTGCGCGACCGCGACAAGCTGCCGGGCTACGCGGAGAAGCTGGTCGAGGCGCTGGTGGCGCATTACCGGGGCGGGCACGAGGCGCCCTGACCGGTCTCATGGCAGCGGTGTGGTGAAGGGCGTGGAGGTCAACCGAGCAAGGAGAGCGGCCACGAAGCGGGTGCGTCTGGGCGATTCCCGCCGCAGGCGCCGTGCCGACAGCCGGCTGCACGCCCCGCTGGCCGAAGCAGAGGAAGGCCGCAAAGCCAACGGGGGCCTTGCGGCCCCCGTGGAATGGCAGATGTGGCCGGGCAGGTGCGGCAGACCCGCCCGTGCTTCACATCAGAAGTCCACCTTCACGCCCACCTTCAGACTGCGGCCCGGCAGCGGTGCCTTGGGGTAGGCCGTGGTCGTCAGGATGGACGTGGGGCTGTAGGCCAGCTTGTCGGTGATGTTGTCCAGGCGTGCATACCACAGCACATTGCTGCGGGTGGCGCCGAACTGCCACTGCGTGCGGTAGCCCAGCGAGGCGTTCCACAGCGTGTAGGCGCTGGTGGCGCGGGTGCCGTCGCTGGGCACGCGGTTCTGGGCGGCGAGGAAGTCGAAGCCCAGGCCGGCGCGCCACGGGCCGCTCGCCCACAGCAGCGTGCTGCCCAGGCGCAGCGGCGAGATGCGCGGCAGCGGCTGGCCCGTGTCGCGGTTGCTGGCGCGCACCAGGTCGCCGCGCATCTGCAGGTCCAGCGTGGCGCCGCCACCGAGCAGGCTGGACGCCGGCGCCATCAGGCCGCTGTCACCCACCAGGCGCACGTTGCCGCTCGCTTCCAGGCCGTAGAAGCGGGCGCGCATGCCTTGGTAGAGGTACTCGGGCAGGGAATCGGCGGTGCCGACCGGCACGGCGTTGCCGCCTTCGTCGCGCGACACGCCCGTGGGCGTGAGGCCGATGTAGTTGGAGAACTGGCTCACGAAGCCGGTCACGGCGAAGCGGTGCGGGCCGCTCTTCCAGGCAGCGCCCAGGTCCAGGCTGGTGGATTTCTCCAGGCCCAGGTTGGGGTTGCCGGTCTCCCACGCCACGGTCGCCACGTGGGGGCCGTTGGCGAACAGCTCGTAATCCTTGGGCGCGCGCTGCGTGTAGGAAAGGTTGGAGGTCAGCTGCCAGGCCGGCGTAAGGTTCACCAGGGCGCCCACGGCGGCGCTGTATGGGTTGAAGTCGTGCTTGCCGGTGGCGAAGCGGTCCATGCCCGGGATGCCGAAGGACTCGACCGTGTCGCGCTCGGTACGGGCGCCGAAGGTCATCTTGCCCCACTGGGTGCCCAGCTCTTCATGCACGAAGAGCGCGGTGCTGCGGCTGCGGCTGCGGGGCGCGAAGGCTTCCTCGCCCACGGCGGAGAAGCGCGAGGCTTCGGTCTGCAGGCCGATCACGCCTTGCAGCGGGCCGATGGGGGCATGCCGCGCCTCGATGCGCAGGTCGTTGCCCGCGTTGCGGAAGGTGGTGCCGGGTGCGCCGCCTTCGAATTCGGTGTGGCGGTAGTCGGTGTGGCTGGCCTGCACGCGCACGCTCTGCAGCGGTCCCCCATCGAAGCGCCAGAGGCCATCCAGCGCGTAGCGGTTGGAGCGCATGCCGATGGTCACGTCGTCGTCGGCCACCGTTCCTTAGTCGCTGCGGTAGGTGCTGGCGGACAGGCCCAGGTAGCCACGGTCGAAGAAGGCCGTGCCGCCCACGGCGCCGCCACGCGTGTGGCTCGCAGAGTTGCAGATGCGGCGCGCCTGGGCGGGCGAGCCGGACTTGGTGCAGTCCAGGTCCTTGGGCACGCGCACGTCGTCGGTGTTGCGGTCGAACACGTCGGCATGCACGGCGAAGCGGTCATTGCCGCCCTCCACCATCGCGGCGCCGGAGCGCTCGCCATTGCCGGTGGCGCCCGAGGCTTCGACCTTGCCGTCGACGCCGTTCAGCGGCTCACGCGGGATGCGGTTGTCGATCACGTTCACCACGCCGCCCACGGCGCTGCCGCCATAGAGCAGCGCAGCCGGGCCGCGCAGCACTTCGATGCGCTCGGTGCTCAGCGCCTCGGTGGGCACGGCGTGGTCGAAGCTCAGGGCTGAGGCGTCCAGCGTGGCGCCGCTGTTCTGCAGCACGCGGATGCGGTCGCCGTCGAGGCCGCGGATGATGGGCCGGCTGGCATTGGGGCCGAAGTAGGTGCTGCTCACGCCGGGCAGGCCGTCCAGCGTCTGGCCCAGCGTGGATTCGGTGCGCAGCGTGAGGTCGTCGCCCGACAGCTGGGCGGCGGGCGTCACCACCGTGTCGGAGCCCAGCGGGTTGCCGGTGACGGTCACTGCGGGCAGCCGGGCAGCCGGGGCGGCGGCAGGCGCTGTCTGTGCACGGGCCTGGCAGGCCACCAGCACCAGCACGGCGCAGGCGAGCGGATGCAGGGCCTGGAAGTGGCGCGAAGAGCCCGAGGGGGTGGATTGTGAGGATTTCATGGAAATAGCAAGAAGGACGAAGGACGGACGCACGCGCACGTTCATGAGCCCCGGCGAACAGGCGCCATGCCGGGGCCCCCGGGCGGAAGGACCACCGGGCGCCCGGCCTGCGTGCAGCAAGCGGGAGAACGAAAAACGAAAGGGAGGGAAAAAAGCTGCAGCCAGCGCAAGGCGCGGCCCGCCAGAAGGGGCCGCTGCGCTTTCAGGCGACTGCGTGCGCGGGCGGTGCGCGGGCCAGGAAGGCGCGCTGCGTCTTGACGCCGGCGGAATCGAATGACCGGCCCTCAGGCCGGGGCGCGAAGCCCTGCGCAGGCAGGGGCATCAGCGCCGGCAGCAGGAAGACGCCGAAGAGCAGCGGGTCCAGCAGGTCGCAGGACTTGCCGGAGTGGCCATCGAAGAGGCGCGCCACCGTGTCGTGCGCATGATCGCCGGCCTCGCCGACGGTGCGGCTGGCCTCGTCCGGCGCCTGCAGGGCCGTGGCGGTGGCCGCTACGCGGAACGCCGGCCCATGCAGCACGTTGTGCAGGTGGCCCAGTGCGGGCGCCAGCAGCAGGCACAGCGCCAGCCACCAGAGGGCGGCGTGGGCATGGATGGGCAGGCGCTTGGACATGCGGGCGGATCGGTCGGTGATGGCAGGCCGAGGCGCGCTCAGTCCACCTGCTTCGCATCGACCATGCGATAGAACAAGCCGTACTGGTCGTCCTGCAGGGTCTGGAAGCGCCCCTCGACGACGACGGGCTCGAGGGAATAGCGCACCGGCGTGCGCGCCTTCACCTCGATCATGCTTTCGGGCCCGCCGGGAATGCAGAACGGGCAGGTCAGCGGCACCGAGGTGAGCAGGAAGTGCTTCTGCCCCGGTTTGGTGTCCATGGGCACCATGAAGCCCTGCACGCGGCGCACCGTGCCGTTCATGGCCTTCTGCTCATCGGTAAAGATGGGCTCGATGCGCGTGCGCAGGGTCTTCTTGGTCAGGTCGGTCAGGCTGGACCAGGGCACCACGTCGCTGCGCTGGGGCAGCGGCTTGATCGGGCTCTGCGGGCTGTGAAAGCCCGGGCCCTGGCCGGCCGGCAGCGCGCCGCCACCCAGCGGCGACGACAGCGCGGGCGTGCTGGCGGCCGCCGGCTGCGCCTGGGCCGCCAGCGGCGCAGCCCCCAGCAGGGCGCAGGCCAGCGCGGCAGCAGGGAGGCAGGCCCGGCGGCGGGCGTCGACGATGAGGGAGGACATCATGAGGGGGCGCGATGGTAATCCGTCTGGATGACAGTCTTCATCGGAAGCCGGGCGGTTCAATGCTGGTGCTTCATGCCGCAGAACTTGCCGATGGCCAGTCCCTTGCAGGCGGCCTGCAGTTCCTTCATGCATTGCTCATGCCCCTTGCCGGCCTCCAGGCACTTGGCGGCGGCTTCGTGGGCGGCGGCCATGGCACGGTGGCGTTCGGCATCGGCCTTTTCCTCATCGGCGCTGTGGGCGTGCACGCTGGAGAGCGCGGCGAGGCTCAGGAAGGGAACGAGGGCCAGGGTGGAGAGAAAACGCTTCATGGAATGCCTTTCTGGGAGGTTGCTGGAAAACGGGTGGACAAGGGGTGGATCGATCGGACCAGGCATCAAGGCTGGGCCAGCAGGTCGGCCACGTCGGTGCGGTAGGCGCGCGCCACGGGCAGCAGCGCCGCCAGGCAGGCCACGGCGCAGGCCAGCGCAGGCACGGCCCATTCTTCGGGCAGCCAGAGCGCGCCGCTGACCGGCATGGAGCCTTGCGCGCGCAGCATCTGCCCGGCGAGCGCCGCCAGCCCGTGGCCCACGGCCAGCCCGAGGGCGGAGGCCAGCAACGCCAGCCACAGGGCCTCGGCTAGCAGCAGGCCCGCCACGCGCCCGGGCGGCGCGCCCAGCAGGCGCAGCAGGGCCATGTCGGCACGGCGTTCGCGCACCGCGTTCCAAAGGGCCATGAACACGCTGAGCGCCGCCACGCCGAGCAGCACGCCGCCCAGGGCACGCAGCACGTCGGCGCCCACGCCCAGCAGGCGCACCAGCCGGGTGATCTCCACGGCGGGCGCGGCGGCCTGCATGGGCGTGCCGGAGTTGATGGCGCGCGGCAGCGTCACGGCGGCCAGCGGGCTGCGGTAGCGCACCAGGGCCAGGGTCACCTCGCGCTCCTTGCGCAGTTCGGCGAGATCGTCGGGGTCGTCGGCCTGGGCGTGCTCATGCACCTGCCAGACCGATTCGAGGGAGGTGAGCACCAGCCGGTCCAGCACGCAGCCGCACGGCGCCAGCACGCCCACCACGGTGTAGGGATGGTCGCCATGCTCGTGCCCGCCGCTGCCCAGGCCGTGCGTGCCCACGAAGCGCCGGCCGATGAGCGCCCCGCCCTGCGCATCGCCCGCTTCGACCATGGCCTGGGCCACGCCCGCGCCCAGCACGGCCTGCAGGGGCGCCTGCCAGAGCGTGCCCTGAGCCAGCGTGGCGCCGTAGTGCGCGGGGTACTCGGGCGTGGTGCCCACGATGCGGTAGCCGCGGAAGCTGTCCCCCAGGCTCAAGGGAATGGCCTGCGCCACCATCGGGTTGCGCTGCAGTTCCTGGAAATCGGCCAGCGCGATGTTGCCCGGCGGCACGTCGATATGGAAGACACCCGCCAGGATGAGCTGCAGCGGGCTGCCCTTGGCGCCCACCACCAGGTCGATGCCCTGCACGTCGCGCTCGAAGCCCCGGTCGATCTGCGTGCCGACCAGCAGCACCAGCGTGACCACCGCCAGGCCCAGGGCCAGCAGCAGCAGGTTGAGAACGGCCTGCAGCGGCCGTGCCCACAGGTAACGCCATGCCAGCGCAGCCACGCTTGCTGCTGTTTTCATAGCACAGTACCCTTTTCAGGCGTGAGCTCCAGGGCGATTGAGTGGGCCGCGCTGGCATTGCCCAGCGGCAGGGACTGAGCGCCCTCCAGTGCCAGCAACCAGTGGGCGGCGCGGGCATCGTGCGTGGCCACCACCAGGGTGGCGCCGCAGCCTTGCGCCGTGGAATGCAGCAGGGCCAGCGCTGCGGCGGCCGAGGCATCGTCCAGGCTGGCCGTGGGCTCGTCGGCCAGCAGCACGCGGGGCGAGAGCAGCACTGCGCGCGCCAGCGCCACGCGCTGCGCCTGCCCGCCCGAAAGCTGGTGCGGGCGGCGGCCGGCCAGGGCCGGGTCCAGGCACAGCCGCTGCAGCGCGGCGGCGATGGCCACATCGTCGCGCGCCAATCCCGCCGCCAGATAGGGCAGCGCCAGATTCTGCGCCACGGTGAGCGCGGCGCTCAGGTGCAGGCGCTGCGGCAGAAAGCCCACGCTGCGCGCCCGCCAGGCGTCGAGCGCGGCGCCACTGGCCAGCGTGTGCAGCGGCGTGCCTGCCACCTCCAGCAGGCCGGCGGAGGGCTTGCGCAGCCCGCCCACCAGGGCCAGCCAAGTGGACTTGCCCACGCCGGACGGCCCGCGCAGCAGCAACCGCCCGCCCTGCGGCACCCGCACGTCGGGAAAACG
>Ga0105242_10003463_pt1 | contig 12271 bp, 8 predicted proteins | sample KBSM24metaG_FD_81521 | JGI IMG/M metagenome (GOLD analysis project Ga0105242, IMG submission 81521) | Miscanthus rhizosphere microbial communities from Kellogg Biological Station, Michigan, USA - KBS M2-4 metaG | ecosystem: Host-associated > Plants > Roots > Rhizosphere > Soil | place: Michigan...
ATCATGACCGCCTCGACGTCGGCCTCAGCCTTGACGGTCGCCATCCGGGGGCCGGGGGCCAGAAGCGCCATCTCGCCGAAGAAATCGCCCGGCTTGAGGATGTGGAACCGGCCGCCGACGTCCACCCGGGCCTCGCCGGAGGAGATCACGAACATCGCATCGCCTTGGTCGCCCTGGTTGAAGATCACGGTGCCGGCCGGGTAGGAGCCGCGCTCGCCGGCGCCCAGGATCTGGTCGGCGTCGGTGGGGGAGAGCCCCTTGAACAGGCCGGTCGTGAGTGTCGGTGTCGGGTCGCTCATCGTTCCTCCGGGTGTCCGAGGTCGGTCAGTCTACGTGCGGGAACGCGTCGGGATGCCCCTGTATCCTGGCCGACGTGAGGCCGCTCGACGGACCCCACCCGCCGGTGGATCGACCGGCATGCTGGCGATGCGGCCGCCCGACCTACGACCCCGACAAGCGTTCGGTGCCGTGGGCGCGAGCGGTGGCCGGCGGGCGGCAGGTGCTCATCTGCCCGTCGTGTCAGGCGGAACCGGGCTGGGCCGACGGGCTCGACCGGTGCGCTTCGTGCGGCGGTACGCGGCTGTCGATCCAACTCGGTGATGTGGTCTGTCGGGCGTGCGGACACACCGCGGAAGCGGGCGCTTAGCTCAGCTGGAAGAGCGTCGCCCTTACAAGGCGAAGGTCGGGGGTTCGAGCCCCTCAGCGCCCACTATCAATCCCTGTCGGATGGCCCCTGCTCACCTCTTGTGGATGTTGATGAGGCCTCCGCTGAACCACAAGGGTGCCGACCCGTCCCGACCTGATGCCAGAGGTTCGTGCTACACGAAGGGGCGAAGCGGTCGTCTGTGCCGCGTGGACCGTCGTCGGTCAGGTCGAGTTGGAATGTGAAGCCGGTGAGTGTGGCGTTGAAACATCGGGGTATCAGACCCACAATTCGTCAAGAACGACGTGATTGACCTCGCTGTGGTGGTGCTTCCGGTAAGAGCGATTCGAGACAACCCCTAGCTCGAGAGCGCGGGATCGTCGGCCCGGCGATCTCGATATGTCCGCCACGCCCACGCGGCCAGGGCGAAGAGAATCGAACGGAAGATCCAATTGATCATGGGATCGCGGTACCCAAACACTCGGGTGCCACACATCTCGTCCGAAGAAGCTTGAGTTTGCCAGCCTTGCGTTGCTGCCCGCTGCGCAGTTGCTTGAGCCGCGATCGTGTTGGGTAGTCCGCCCTGGTGCGTTTGCGAAAACTCGCAGTAAGCGTCGGATCGAGCCTTTGGTTCGTGCCGGTCATGTGCGTCGTCGCGGGCGCAGCGATCTCCTTCGTCACGATCGCCCTCGACCGAGCCTCCGACTACCAGGCGATCTCGCAGACCCTCGTTGGTCGGCCGACCTCGGCGACGGCGATCTTGACCACGATCGCCGTCTCGATGGTGAGCCTCGCAACGCTCGTGTTGACGATCACCATGGTCGTCGTCCAGCTCGCGATGGGGCAGTTCTCGCCTCGGATCGTGCAGCGGATCCTTCGCGACAAGCCCAGCCAGCTCGCGATCGGGCTATTCGTTGCCACGTTCGTGCACGCCGTACTGACGATCCGCGAGGTTGTGGACCGAGGCGACGGCACGGGGCAGGTTCCGGGCGTCGCCTTGGCGACCTCGTATCTGCTCGTACTGGCGAGTATCGCCGCCTTGGTGATCTACGTGCACCACCTCGGTCAGGCCCTGCGCGTGTCGGCGCTGATCGAGCTCGTCGGACACGACACGCGCAAGCTCGTCGACTATCGATACCCCGACGCTGGCTCGCCGCGTCCCGTGGATCCGGAGGCCCCGCGCGTGGTCGCTGCGCGAGAGTCGGGCGTCGTGACGATGATCGGGACGGATGCCCTCGTCGCCGAGGCCGAACGGGCCGACTGCGTGCTTGAGCTTGTCCCGGCTCTCGGTGCGTTCGTGCCCGCGGGCGGCCCGCTTTTCATCATCCATGGGTCTCCCGACGACCTGAACGAGCGTCGTCTCTTCGCGGCATTGAGCCTGAAGCTCGAGCCGACCCTCGACGAGGACGTCGCGTACGGCATGCGGCTCCTGGTCGACATCGCGGAGCGATCGTTGTCGGAGTCGCCATTCCAGGACCCCACGACGGCCGTGCAGGCGATCGACCGCTTGCACGACATCCTGAGGCAGCTCGCCCGACGTCCGTTCCCCGACGGTCGCGTTGCCGACGAGCATGGCGAGATCCGATTGCTCGTGAAAGCGATGACCTGGGAGAACTACGTTCATCTGGCTTTCGATGAGATCCGGATGGCCGGTGCGGGCTCACCCCAAGTCTCGCGCCGACTTGTCGCCGCCTTTGCGGATCTTCGCCGGGTCGCGCTCCCGGAGCGCATCGAAGCGCTCGACGAGCAGGCTCGGCTCCTACGTGCTGCGACGGTCGAGGCGATGCACGATGAACGAGACATACGCTTCGCACTCGATCCGGACCGCGAAGGACTAGGAGCTGCCGCGCCGTAGCCGCTCTTTGCGTAACACCTCGCGCAATAACCCAGAGGTATTCGCGGGTACTGAGAGGGACTCACAAGGTACGCCGTCCAGAGGCTTCGACACTCTGACCTGCAGGTCCGCCCCGCCCTTATAAGGCGAAGGTCGGGGTTCGAGGCCCCTCAGCGCCCACCAGTAGACGGGTTGACGAGATCGGCCCAGCAGGGCGACGCTCAGCCAACACAGCAGTGGCAAAGTAGTTCTCCAACTCTCGCGCAACGTCCGGTAGCCGCAGCGTGAGGATGTTGGATCCTGTTTCTCGTCCGATTAGACGGGTGCGGTTTGCCGGAGTCGTTGGGGCCGTCTCGGCCGCCAAGGATCGTAGATCGGGCGAGGGGAGCGACACGCAGGAGACTTTGATCAGATTCCATAATCGCGAAAGCATCTCCGCATCGACGATTGTCGCTGCGAGCGGACAGACCGTCACTCCCACCACCATAGGCGCGACGTTTCCGCTCCGCGGCACCCAGATCGCAAGCTGGTGCAGCGTTTCGCCGTCACCTGCGCGTCTCTAGTGTGTGCGGGAGGAAACCAACAACACCATGTCTGGCTCGACGGGGCAGCAGGCCGGGTTCGATCGCGACAAGCTCGCGGACCTGTATGTCGCTCACGCTCCAGAAGCCGTTCGGCTCGCTTTTCTGCTGACCGGCGACGCTGGCCTCGCCGAAGACCTCGTCCAAGACGCATTCGCGCGGCTCGTCGGTAGGCTCCGACACCTCCGCGATCCCGCGGCCTTCGGTGCGTATCTCCGCCGAACGATAGTGAACCTCGCGACGAGCCACTTCCGGCACCGGCGCGTCGAGCGGAGCTACCTCGAGCGAGAAGCGAGACTCCCACAGCAGCTCGGCAATGCGAACGAGGCCCTCGATGAAGCGATGCAGGCGGTCCTCCTGCGACTCCCGCAACGTCAACGCGCCGCGATCGTGCTGCGCTTCTACGAAGACCTCTCCGACGTGCAGACCGCCGAGATCCTCCAGTGCTCTGCCGGTACGGTCCGCTCGCTGGTCTCGCGCGCCATGAAGACGCTCCGCGAACAGCTCGAAGGGATGCCTCGATGATGGACGAGCACGACCTCCGCGAGATGCTGCACCGCCGCGCGAACGCGCTTGGCACACCCGTGGTCGACGCACGGAAAGCGTCCCGACGCGCTCGTGGGCGGCTCGCAGTGAACGGTGCCGTCGCGATGGTGGCTATCGCTGTCATCGCGCTCGCTGGCTTTGCCGGCGTCGGCGAACTCCGCAGCTCATGGGTTCCCGCAGATGGGTCAACGCCCTCGGCGAGCACGGTGACGTCACCGACACCATCGCTGTCCCCACGGGTGACGTTCGCATCTCAAACGTACGGATACTCAGTGACGCTGCCGAAGGGGTGGACCGCATTCCAGGCTTCGGCACAGTGGGATGGCAAGGGATCGCCGGGAAGCGAGGATGTGGTCGCAGACCAATTCATCGGTCTCACGGCTGCCGACGTATGGGCATTTGCGGCGCCGACGACGAAGTCTCTCGGCGAGTACGAGAGGGCAACCATTACAGGGACGCTCGAAGACCACGGAGGGGACTGCCCCGCCCGTCCGGCTGCTCAGCACCCGATCCAGATCGGCGGCCATCCGGGCATGCTTCTGGAGTGGGATTGCGGCCTCCTGATCAATCAGGCTGTGGCGGTGCACAACGGCGTCGGCTACTTCTTCGGGTTACGGGATCCTTCGGTGCACGCAGCGTCGGATGCTCGTGATCGCAAGCTGTTCCTGCGGCTTCTCGATTCGATCCAGTTCGCCGACTGATCATCGCGACCTTCGGTGAAGTTCGACGGACATGTCCTGAGCCGGAGGTACTCAGAGGTCCCTAGAGGTACACCGAATGGGTCCTCCAACTCCCTGACCAGCGCTTTCGTCCGCCCTTGTAAGGCGAAGGTCGGGGTTCGAGCCCGTCAGCACCCACAGACTCTGCAGGTCATGGCTGTCATGACCGTCTGCTGGAAGACCGTGCGGATCGCGTAACACCCGCGCCGCCGCGAGCGTGCATCGCCCAGGCGGCGCTGCCGCCTCCCGGCGTACCCGCCTCGTGGAACCGCTGCCTACGGGCAGGTCTGGACGTTGTCCTCGACCGTCCCCACGCTGCCCAGGTAGTTGGCGTCCACGTTGCCGCCGTCGACCGCGCCCGTTGATGCGCCACAGTTGAGGATCCCGCCGCCGGAACCGTGTCCGTCGTCATCGACATCGGCTCGGTTCTGGGTCACCGTGGCGGAGCCGGCCAGGGTCACCAGGCCGTTCGGTTCGTTGGCGATGCCACCGCCGGCGCGCGTGGCGAGGTTGTCACGAATGGTCGACGTGCCGTTCAAGATGAGGGGTCCATCGCGGTTGTCGATCCCACCACCTCGGCGAGCGGTGTTGTCGGTCACCGACGACGCGTCGTGCAGCAAGACCCCACCGCCGTTGGATGTAAAGCTGTAGATGCCGCCTCCGAAGGTCGCGGAGTTGTGGTCCACCGTAGCCGAGTCGTTCAGGACGATCGTCGCGAAGGAGCCGCAGATGCCGCCGCCCCCGAAGTCAGCGGTGTTCCCAGACACCGATGCGGTCCCGTTCAACGTCGTGGTGCCATCGGCCGCGTCGATGCCACCGCCGCAGCCGCCCGACGTATTCCCGCTGACCGTTGCCGAGCCGTTCAGCGTCAGCGTGTCCCAGTTGTCGATGCCGCCGCCCTCGGACGCAGCGACGTTGCCGCTGACGGAAGCTTCATCGCTCATCGCGAGCGTGCTCCAGTTGAAGATGCCGCCGCCACTGTCGCTGCTCTCGTTGTTGCTGACGACGGATGAGCCCTCGAGCTTGAACGTGCCGTAGTTCGCCACACCGCCGCCTCTGGCGCCGGACGTGTTCCCGCTGACGGAGGGCTGGCCGACCAGCCTGAGTGTGCCTCCGTTGTAGATCCCTCCGCCGCGGCCGGCGGTCGTGTTCCCCGCGACGGAGGACGAATCCTCCATCCAGAGGCTGCTGAAGTTGGCGACGCCGCCACCACCATGAGTGGCCCGGTTCCCCTGCACGCTCGTGGCGTCGTAGAACGATGTGAAGTTGAAGTTCGCGATCCCGCCGCCGTATCCAGCGGCCACGTTGCCGGCAACGGAAGCGCCGAGCAGGACGAGCGAACCGTCGTTGTAGATCCCGCCACCGAGTCCCCCCGTGGTGTTCCCGGTGATCGATGAGGCACGACCCTGCTGGCCGGCCGAGTTCTGGACGCTCAGGGTGCCGGCGTTGTAGATGCCTCCACCGCCGCGATCACTGTGGTTCCCACGAACGGTCGAGCGAACCAGCGTGACGGTCGCTCCGTCGTTGTTGATCCCACCCCCGAGGCCCGCGGTATCGCCCCCGGTGATCGCCAGGTTCGTGAGGGTCACATCGTCCTCGGAGCATCCGCATCCTTGATCCGGCGCGGCGATGCGCAAGACCGTACCCGGGCTATCCGCATGCAGGATCGGTTGAGGGACCACGGGGTTCGATACGCCCTTGAGTTTCAGGCCCTTGTCGATCCTGAAGTGGCCAACGCAGACGTTCCGGATATTGATCGTGTCACCTCGACTCGCTGCGTCGATCACCGCCTGCAAGTTCGATCGATGGGCCGTGCCTTGCGTGACATCCCGGGCTCGGCAGCTGTTGGCAGCCCCGCTCGCCGGCGGGGCGTGCGCCACCATCATCGATGCGACGAGACCGAAGACGAAAACGGTGCGGCCCGGAACAGACGTCACGGGGCGGACGCAGGGTGTACGCGCCATCGGATCCAGCCATCTTGCACGCCCGACGGGCGCGCGTCCATGCAGCCAACTCGTCATGCGATCCCATGCCTGGCGAAACTCTCACTCGGGATCATGACTTTGGCGCCTCGGGTGCGGCCCCGCACCCGACAAGCACGTCCTACGCCGAGGTCTGGTTCACGCGCCGCGCAGACGGCGGTCGGCCCGGATCATCATTTCAGGCTGTACGCGATCGTCAGGTAGTCGTCGTTGCGCACGATGCCATCACTCTTCCCAGCAACGTACGCGCGCGAACCGGTCGGGCCGATCGCGACGGTGGAAGCGCTATCACTGAGGTTGTCCGGGCCGTCATATCGACGCACCCACAGCCTCGGACCGTGGGTGAGTCCGTACGCGATCGTGGCGAAGTCGTATCCGTGCTTCGCAGCCGACGTCCCGCCTGTCACGATCGCTTGCCTTGAATCGGGGGAGATCGCGACATCTGACGCGTAGCTGTACTTGTGGGTCGGGAGGTCGTACCTGTCGGCCCACGCTTTCGTACCCGAGGCGCCGTAGGCGACGGTCACGAACTGCGCGTATCCGCCTGGTGTGCCCGAGCCGGTCACCACGATGCGAGAACCGTTCGGTGCAACGGCGAGCGCCATGTGGGAGTACCAATGAGCTCGCGCGTGGAATCCCTGTACCCACCGTTGCGATCCGTCGTCCGCTCCGTATGCGATCGTCACGTAGTTGCCGAGCGTCGTCGCGCCATCGCTGCGTCCCGTCACGAACACTTTCGAGCCGCTCGGGCCGACGCCGATGGCCATGGCGACGTCGTCTCCGTCGGCATCGCCGTTGAACGTCTCTTCCCAGACCTGCGCACCCGTCGAGGCATCGAGCGCGATCGTTTCGAAGTCCTTGTTGTTCGCGGTCTGTATGCCACCCGTGATGAACACCCGCGTGCCGTCCGGACTGAGAGCCATCGCGTCCTGCTGGAAGATGCCGTCGGAGACCGTGCGCCACAGCCTCGTGCCGTCCGACGCCGCGTACGCGATCGTGGCGTAGGCGTAGGCCGACGAGGTGAAGCTCTGACCTGTGACGAACACCGTCTGTGAATCGGGGGAAACGAGGATCGCGGTCCCGCGGTCGTCGGTCGTTGTGCCTCGCGTGTAACGACGCAGCCAGAGCAACTTCCCATCGGATGCGGCGTAGGCCACGGTGACGTAGTCGTCCCCCGAAGCGAAGCTCCAACTGGTGCCCGTCACGAAGACCGTGGAACCGTCCGGACTGACCGCGATCGCGCTGCCGATGTCCCAATCGAGATCCGGGCCGGCGTAGCGACGCTCCCACCTCGGCGTTCCGTCGCTCGCGGTATAGGCGATGGTGGCGATGTCGTGGTTCTCGGAGGTGGTGAACGAAGCGCCGGTCACAAAGACCGTCGAGCCGTCCGGGCTGACCGCCGAATCGGTGACGAAGTCGGTGCCGGCGCCGTAGTCGTACCGCTGGACCCACCGCCGCTGGCCAGGGTTCGCGGACGCGGAGTCGGTCGACGCCACGACGAGCGACGAAGCGATAACGACGACTGCCGCAAGGCCTCGGAGAGACCGAACCGTGAGCTGCTTCATGGTGAACCATCGTAGGGACCAGTCCCAACCGCTGCCAGGGGCGAAGGGCTGGGGTTCGAGATCCCGTCGTGGCGGCGGCCGATCGGCCTAAGATAAGGACCTTCATGCGTCATTTCACCAAGAAGCTCGCCGTTATCCTTGGCGTGACCCTCCTCATCACTTCTCTCGCTGTCGCAGCCCAAGGCAAGGCCCGGGCATCCCGGCCCAAAGTCTGGAAGATCGGCCTCGAGGGACCGCTCACCGGGAGCCAGTCCGATATCGGGATCGGCATGCTCGAGGGTGCTCAGCTGGCCGCCGACGAGATCAACGCGGCCGGTGGGGTACTCGGACGTCAGGTCCAGATCATCCCGATCGACGACGCGGCCGATCCCGCCGTCGGTGTGGCCGCAGCCAAGGCTGCCATCCAGGCCGGACTCGACGGAGTGGTCGGTCCATACAACTCCGGGGTGGGCCTGCAGACCTTGCCGCTCTATATCAAGGACAAGCTGGTCCCGATCCGTCTGACCTCCTCGACCTCGACCGAAGGCTACGGCGTCACGCTCCAGCCCATGAACGACCAGATTTCGCCGATCGCCGTGCAGGCCCTGACCACCTGGCAGAACAACACCTCGGTGGCCATCGTCTATGACAACTCCACCGCCTATACCCAAGGGGCAGACACCTCGCTGGTGACAGGGCTCCAGGCCGCTGGAGTCACCGTGTCCGCCAACATCCCGATCATCCCCAGCGCCATCAACGATCCCGCAGTGATCCAGGCAGCGGTGGCTCAGGCCCTAGCAACCCATCCGACCGGGGTCTATGCCGATCTGTATTACCCCGAGGGCGCCCTGGTGGCCGACCAGATGCTTCAGGCCGGCACGGGCACGAAGTGCCTGTCCGACTACGCCTCGGCCTCGGTCGGCTACGTGAGCAACGCTGGGATCCCCGCCGTCCAGAACTGCCCCGTCCTCGGCGTGCCCGCCCCGTCCGACTTCGCAGGCTCGGCCCCGTTCCTTTCCGCGTTCGAGGCCAAATTCCACTCGGCACCCGGCCTGTGGAGTCCGTACACCTTCGACTCGGTCAACCTCCTGGTGCAGAGCGCGATCAAGGCCCACAACTTCCAGCAGGTACCGCTTGCCCGAGCGCTTTACGCCACCAAAGACTTCGTGGGCTGGACCGGGTCGGCCACCATCCTGTCGCCCAGCGGCAACCGTATGCCGTCCACGGTGACGGTGGACACCTCTGATGCTTCGGGCACCCTCCACGTCGATCTCGATTGGGCCGCCGCCGTGGGGTACACGCCTTAGGATCCTTCCGGCCAGGTCTTCGGGGCGATGACCTCTGGAGGATGAAGCGGCCGTCCCATCCTGCTCGACACTCCGATTCCGCAACACGCTCGGCGACGAGGCAGCGCGCAGATCGCGCGCGATGTCGGAGTTCTCGCACGAACGTCCGAGGAGTGCCGGCTGGACTATGCTCGCGCGCCCGGGGCGGATGGCGGCCTCGTTGTGAGAGGGATCGAGATGGACAACCGTGGCGCGGCCGATCTGCTGTTCGTGAACGGCGCGGTGTACACCGTTGATGCCGCACGCAGATGGGCCGAAGCCGTGGCCGTCCGTGATGGCCGGATCGTTGCCCTCGGCACCAGCGATGACCTCGTAGAGCTCCGAGGTTCGAGCACAGAGGTCGTCGACCTGGGCGGCCGGATGCTGGTTCCTGGGTTCCAGGACGCCCACGTGCACCCGATCAACGCCGGTCTCGAGCAACTCCGATGCGACCTGAGCCAAGATCACGGCCTCGAGGCATACCTCGACCGGATCCGTGCCTATGTGTCGTCGCATCCGACCGCGTCATGGATCCTCGGGGGCGGCTGGTCGGTCGACGTGTTCCCCGGGGGCAACCCGCGGGCGGAGACGCTCGACGGCCTCGTCTCCGACCGTCCGGCGTTCTTGCCCAATCGCGACGGGCACGGTGCGTGGGTGAACTCCCGCACGCTCGAACTGGCCGGGATCACGAGAGACACGCCGGACCCGTACGACGGACGCATCGAGCGCGACGCGGATGGAACGCCGACCGGATCTCTGCATGAGGGCGCGATGGACCTCGTCGTCCCACTGGTACCGGAACCCACACATGGAGAGATGATCGACGGTCTCCTCACGGCGCAGAGCTACCTCCACTCGCTCGGCATCACGGCGTGGCAGGACGCGCTCGTGGACTCGCATCAATGGGGCTGGAATCTGCCCGCCTACATCGAGACCGCGCGGGACGGCCGGCTGACAGCCCGGGTGGTCGGCGCCCTCTGGTGGGAACGCCATCGTGGCGAGGAGCAGATCGAGGAACTGATCAACAAGCGTGCCCGAGCGCAAGGGCTCGATCGTTTCCGCGCGACGAGCGTCAAGATCATGCAGGACGGGGTGATCGAGAACTTCACTGCGGCGATGATCGACCCGTACGTGGCCGCCGAAGGCGTCCCAACCGATCATCGCGGCCCATCCCTCGTCGAGCCCGAAGCGTTGAAGGGAGCCGTCACCCGGCTGGATGCGGAAGGCTTCCAGGTCCACTTCCACTCCATCGGTGACCGCTCGGTGCGCGAGGCGCTCGATGCGATCGAAGCCGCGCGGCGCGTGAACGGCCCGAACGACCACCGCCACCACATCTCGCACATCGAGGTGATCCATCCCGACGACATCCCGCGATTCCGAACGCTCGGGGTCGTGGCGAACGCGCAGCCGCTGTGGGCGATGCACGAGGGGCAGATGGACGACCTGACCATCCCGTTCCTCGGCGAACCGCGGTGGCGATGGGTCTACCCGTTCGCGAGCCTCGTGCGCGCCGGCGCCATGCTTGCGATGGGCAGTGACTGGCCCGTCTCGAGCCCGGATCCGATCGAACAGATCCACGTGGCCGTGAACCGCGCGGCCGCACCGAACTACGTATACGGGAACGGCAACGACAAGGTCTTCTTACCGGAGCAGCGGCTCGACCTGCCGACCGCGTTGGCGCCTTCACGATGGGATCGGCGTATGTGAATCACCGCGAGGGCGAAACCGGCTCGGTGGAAATCGGGAAGGCTGCCGACCTCGCGGTGATCGACCGGGATCTGTTCGCGATCCCCGTCGAGGAGATCGCCTCGGCCCGCGTTGAGCAGACATTCGCCGATGGACGGCGCGTGTATGCGGCGCCCGACGCAGGTTGAGAGCTACCGCGTGTCGGGAACGTCGGTCGTCCGGTGTGTCTCTGTTCGACGCCTCCTTTGTCGCCACGAAGCAGGATCCGGCAGATGGGACTAGCGTCCGGAGGGACCGGATCCGGACAAGACGGGAAGGGACGGAGTAGGCGGGCAAGACAAGGGGTGGATCTAGGATCCGCCAAAGGGTCGAGGGTTCCTGCAGAGATGGGGCGTCTATCACTTAAGAACAGAAGAGCGAACCTGCTGAGATGCTCCTCCTGCGGGAAACGTCGGAAGCAGATGAAGCACTTCGGCGCTGATCCAGGGATCCACCTCTGCGACAGGTGCATCGAGCGCCTCGACGCGATGCTCCGGAAAGTCGCGGACCAGACAGATACAGATCGGGGCCGACGTCGTTCGATGACGGACTCAACAGGTCTTCGTGAATCGTTGTCGTCATTCACCGATGAGGAAGGTCGGGATTCCGGCATTCGGTTCCACCACGGCGCGGATGAGGTCGAGCTCCCTACGCCGATGGCCCTCTTGATGTTTCATATCGCTCGTGAGGGCGTGATGAACGCGATCAAGCACGCTGAACCGACGGATATCTGGATCGACATCGCCGAGGATCTGAGTGGGGACGTCGTGCTGAGGGTTCGGGACAACGGAACGGGCTTCGACGTGAACGCGCCTGTCCGCGACGGCTATGGGATCCGGATGATGCATGAACGCGCGAACGTCGGCGGGGGCACATTCTCGATCACGAGTTCTCGGGGCGAGGGCACGATGATCACCGTTCGTTTCCCAAGCCCTCGTCGTTGAGCACTGAGTTGATGCGCGTGGTGGGACGAGTCGGTGATTGCGACCGGAGAAGATCAAGTCGGTCGGACCACGGGAGCGATCGAGGCCGATAGCCTCCTTTACTCTCGGTCCTCCGAGACCGAGTATCCGGTGGGGTGAACCCGAACCAGTGGACCCTCGCCTGGATCTCGATCGGATGCGCGCTGGTCATCGCTCTGCTGGCACGACTCCCACGACGCGTCCTGGTGCTCACCCTTTCCTCCCTTGTCGGAGCAGTTCTTGGGGTCGTTGCGTTGGTAACCAGCTCCATAGTGCGGATCTGCGATCTCGAGCGACCCGTCAAGGTCGACACATGCAGCGGAAACTTCATCGCCGTCCACGGAGAGCATCGGCTTCCCCAGTTCATGCAGGGACACGGCGCGGAGACGTGGCTGATCGCGACCGGCGCC
>Ga0105242_10003465_pt1 | contig 12268 bp, 9 predicted proteins | sample KBSM24metaG_FD_81521 | JGI IMG/M metagenome (GOLD analysis project Ga0105242, IMG submission 81521) | Miscanthus rhizosphere microbial communities from Kellogg Biological Station, Michigan, USA - KBS M2-4 metaG | ecosystem: Host-associated > Plants > Roots > Rhizosphere > Soil | place: Michigan...
CGTCCCTGCGAGCTGCTTTTCGTGGGCGCGCTCCGCTGGGAGCCGAACATTGAAGGTTTGACAAGCTTCGTCACCGACGTGTTTCCACAGATTCGACGAGACCTTCCAACAGCAAGACTCGTCGTCGCTGGACGCGGTCCGGCGCCGGATACGCTCGCAAGACTGTTGGACCGGCCCGAGATCGAGCTTCACGAATCGCCGGCATCGCTGACGGACTTCTACGAGAAGGCGGCGATTTCAGTGTCCATGTTGCTGACGGGTGGCGGCACGAGCCTCAAGACCATCGAGAGCTTGGCGTACGCCATCCCGACGGTCGCGACGTCGGTCGCGGCGCGCGGACTTGGCATGCAGCACGGCCGCGATCTATTGATCGCCGATTCGCCCGCCGAGTTTGCACAGGAATGCATCCGCCTTTTGCAGCAGCCCGCCGAGGCGCGCATCCTCGGGCTGAATGGGCGCCAGGAGGTCATTAAAAGACTCTCATGGAAAACCATCGGAGTCCAGGCGCGCTCCGCCGTTCGCGAGCTGGTCGACACGCCGACCGCTTGACTCCCGACTCAATCACGCGCCAGATCAATTCGGCTCTTCAGGATGTCGTCTCGGCCATAGACATCTTCGGCGAAATACAACTCTCCGTCGCGGACGTAGGTGGTGAGATACACGATGTACACGGGCACTTTTTGCGTCAGCGGCACCGTGCGATCGTTGCGTCCGGAATCCATCGCGGCGCGAACGCTGTCCGCCGGCCATCCGAGCGCGTAGGACGCGAGATCGTCTGGGTGCTCGAGGCGAATGCAACCATGACTCGCCGCGCGAGCGTTCTTCCCGAAGAACGAGCGCTGATTCGTGTCGTGGAGGTAGATGTCGAAATCGTTCGGAAATAGGAATTTCACCAGACCGAGCGAGTTCTGTGGTCCGGGCCGCTGCCGAATCACGCGGTTTCCGGCTTCCTGCGCCCACTCCATGTCGTTCCGTTTCAGATAACCCGGGTCGGTCTTGAGCCGAGGCAGTATCTCGTCCTTCACGATGCGCTGCGTCGGCCGCCAGTAGGGACGGAAGACGACCCACCTCATCGAGTCGCTGAACACCGGCGTCGAGTGTCCGTTGTACTCGGCTCCGACGACCACCTTCATCGAAAGCACTCGCTGCCCGCTGTCGAACGCATCGAGATGAAACGATGGAACGTTCACGTAGACGTAGCGCTGGCCCAACGCGCGTGGCAACCAACGATGTCGCTCGAGGTTCGAGCCGATCTGTCGCGCGCGAGTCTCCGCGCCGACGTTGAGCGCCGCGAACGTGGCGCGGCCAAGCTTTCCGTCGGGTTCGAGATTGTGCCGGCGCTGCCAGGTCGCGAGGACGATGAACAGCGAGTCCTCCGACGGCACGGCGTAACCCTCCGCCTCGAGGCGCGCGGTCAACTCTTCCGGACTCAAACCCGCCGAGACGACGGGCCAACCGCCCTTGGCGACGATATCCCGATAGTGCGAGTACTCACGCATCAGCACCACGTACTCCGAATCCTGCGGCGCCATTTGCTGCAGGCCCTCGCCAATCGACGAATCCCGGAGCGTCCGCAGCAGCGCGGAGTCGACGGCGGCGCGGCGGGCCGGTATATGCCACGACTGTGAAACGGTGCGCGGGTCCACCTGGCCAACCAGCATGTCCGACGCGTAGCCGACGTACGCAGCGGTCAACAGCACGTCGGCGTTGGCGATATCGGCAGCGGTTGCGGCGCTGTCGATGCGCTTCGCGTCCACGACGTGCCGAATCGAGTCGATCGGATAGGCGTCGGTTCGAAGCGCGTGATCTCCTGCCCGCGCCAAGGCATCGAGTAGGGCGGACGCTCGATCCTTCACTCCCTCCGGCTCGAGCCACAGCGGCGCGTTTTCGTACGTCCGGTACAGCGTGCGCACGCGCTCCCACCGATCGGGCGAAACCCAGTCGGGCGGTGCTTGGTCGATGCGGGAAACGATCGCGCCCTGGATTGTAGGAGCGGCGACGCCCAACACGTCGGGGACGTCTTGAGGGACGTACTGCTCACTCGTCGATGGCGCGGGCCGGTGGGAACGACGAATCCAAACTCCCGCCGCGAAGACCGCTATCAAGAGTGCGATGCCCCACGGCAAGACTTTTTTCATCGGAAAACGAAATGTCCCGGAAGGTGACCCCGCGTACGCTCCTTCCGGGACGACTTCAGCCTATCAGCGCCACATGCGCTCTCGTGCTACGGACGGCGGCCTCCCCCTCCCCCTCCCGGTGATCCGACCGGCCGCGATACCGGCGGCTGGCCACCACGCGGCACCGGCTGACCGGCGCGCGTCATCGGCACACCGCCCGGGCGGCCGATGACAGGCCGGTTGATGCCGAATGGGCCGTTGAAGCGGTTGTGAGGAAATCGGTTTTGACCGTTCACAATCACCGTCGAACCGAACCCAAAGGGGTAGCCAAAGGCGAAAGGATTGTACGGATAGTACGGATAGCCGTCCTGATACGGCGAGTAGACGAATCCGTTATACCCGTTGTAGCCGGAATAAGGATTCTCTGAATAGCAGCCCGACGCGTCGCAGTACAGGCCATTCGATGCGGGCTGTGGTTGCTGCGCCATCGGACTTCCGTACACGACGATCCCGCCGCCCGTGTTGCTCCTCGTCGTGTAGACCTCTTGCCCCATCCCGGGTTGTCCGGCGTTCTGCTGCGGCGCCCAACCGACCATTGCCTGCAATACCGACTGTGGAACATCGGCGCGAATCAGCGCGGCGATCTGGTCTCCGTTCAGCGTAAAGGTCTGGCCCGTCTCGGTTACCCATCCGCGCACCGCGGACGCGTCAACTTGCTGCAGTGCCTCGAGGACGTCTTCGGAGCCCAGCGGGGCGAGCGCCGCCGCTCTCGCCGTGGTGATGGCGAGTCGCCGCGGCGCAAGCGCCGAGATCACCTCGGCCGGAACGCCGTCGGGAAGACCCGCGTCGCGGAGATGCGTCAGATGCTCGACCGAGCCGCGGCCCGCACGCACGTGTTCCGACTCGATGAAGTCCCCGGTGGAGCTGAGCGCAATGATGGACGTCGACACACCGCTGAACCCTGCGTCACACGTGTACTCGGCTCGCACGTACACGCGCCGGCCGCCGGGCGACCATTGGCTCGTTCGTGTGCCGCTGCAGCTCGATTCCTGCATCGGATGCGACCGGCCGTCGGCCTCGAATCGGCGGCGCGCGACGATCTTTCCGTTGGCGATCGAAAGCGCCTCGACGCCGGTCGACCCGCTCAGCGGAATGATGCAGGTTGTCGCGGCGGCCGGCGCGTTGGGGCTGGAGGCATCGCTCCGCCAACAGCCGAGCCACGGCATCCACCGCGAGTCGAGCGCTTGCTGAGCCGGCTGCGACGAGGAGGCCTTCGGCGCTTGTCGCGCCGTACCATTTGATTGCGCCGCGGCGACGGACGCACCCGCGGCGAGCAGATAGATCGCGACGCCGGCCCGGAATCGGCCTGAAAAGGCGGTCGCGCGAACAGTGATCGACATTGGACCTACTCGAGAAAACCCAATTGTATGCATATAACACGGCACTCGCGTCCGCCAGATGGGCGAAGGGCTGCATGCTGGCGTACGCTGCCGCACCGTGTCGAATTCGCGCGTTCTCATTCGACGTGTCAGTGAACCTAACTTGATCTGGCCGGCAGGTCGGATCCCAACATCACATCGAGAGGAGTTACGTCGATGCGTTTCATGATCATAGTCCACGCGACGAAAGATTCGGAAGCAGGTGTTCTTCCGAGCGAGGCGATGCTGAGCGAAATGGGCAAGTACAACGAAGAGCTGGTGAAGGCAGGGATCATGCTCGACGGCGAAGGCCTGCAACCAAGCTCGAAGGGAGCGCGCGTGCGCTTCTCGGGCGACAAGCGAACGGTGGTCGACGGCCCGTTCAGTGAAACCAAGGAGCTCATCGCCGGCTTCTGGCTCTGGCAGTGCCGCTCGAAGGAAGAGGCCATCGAGTGGGTAAAGCGCTGCCCGAACCCGATGCCCGGTGACTCCGAGATCGAGATCCGTCAGGTCTACGAGGCGGAGGACTTCGGCGAGGCGTTCACGCCGGAACTCCGCGAGCGCGAGCGATTGCTGAGCGAGCAGATAACGGCCAACGCCAAGCGCTGATCACTCGTCACGTCATGACCGAGCGTCTTCCGGCCACGGCGAGCAACATCCAGCGCACCATCGACGCGGTGTGGCGCATGGAATCCGCGAAGCTGATCGCCGCGCTGACGCGCATGGTGCGCGACGTCGGTATCGCCGAGGATCTCGCGCAGGACGCGCTGGTCGCGGCACTCGAGCGGTGGCCCGAGGCGGGAGTCCCGGACAACCCGGGAGCATGGCTCATGGCCGCCGCCAAGCGTCGAGCAATCGACCAGTTTCGGCAAACCGCCCTTCATGATCGGAAGCACCAGGAATTGGTACCAGAATTCGAAGCGAGACAGGAGGCGATCGTGCCGGAGCTCGACGACGCGCTCGACGATCACGTGGGAGACGACCTGCTGCGCCTCGTGTTCATCGCCTGCCATCCGATCCTCGCACGCGAAGCGCGCGTCGCGCTCACGCTGCGATTGCTCGGCGGCCTGACGACCGACGAAATCGCGCGGGCATTTCTCGCGTCCGAAGCCACGGTGGCGCAGCGCATCGTGCGCGCCAAGCGCACGTTGTCGGAAGCACGAGTTCCGTTCGAGGTGCCGCGAGGGACGGAGCTCGAAGCGCGAATCTCTTCGGTTCTCGAGGTCATTTACCTGATCTTCAACGAGGGCTACGCGGCAACGGCCGGCGACGATTGGCTCCGCCCCGCCCTGTGTGAGGATGCGCTGCGTTTGGGCCGCATTCTGGTCGGCCTCGTGCCCGACGAATCGGAGGTACACGGTCTCGTAGCGCTCATGGAAATTCAGGCGTCCCGTCTCCGCGCGCGCACCGCGCCATCGGGCGAACCGATCCTTCTGCTCGATCAGGATCGCGGCCGATGGGACCGTCTCCTGATTCGGCGCGGGCTCGACGCGCTGACCCGCGCCGAATCACTCGCCGCCGCCCGCGGCGGAGCGCTCGGCACCTACACGCTTCAGGCCTCGATCGCTGCCTGCCACGCCCGCGCGCGCACCGCTGTGGAAACCGACTGGGCCCGCATCGCGGCGCTGTACGACGCGCTCTCGCAGGTCATGCCCTCTCCCATCGTCGAGCTCAATCGCGCGGTCGCCGTGGCAATGGCATTCGGCCCGGGCGCCGGGTTGGAGATCGTCGATGATCTCGTCGGCGAAACGTCGCTCAAGAGCTACCACTTGCTGCCAACCGTTCGCGGCGATTTGCTGGCGAAACTGGGGCGGCATGGAGAAGCGAGCGAAGAATTCCAGCGGGCGGCGGCGATGACACGAAATGCGCGGGAAAAGACGCTGCTGTTGGAGAGGGCGGCGGAGGCGGCCAGGAAAAGCTAGGAGCGCAAGAACAACAGCGCATCTGCCAAACGGCGCGACTGCCAGAAGGCGCGGCTGCCGAACGGCGCGGTCGCCAAGAGGCGCATGCGCCTTCGGCGGGAGCACCCGCGAAATGGAATGCCGTGCTGTAATTGGGGCGTCGCCGAGAAGGAGCCGGCACGACCTCGTCACAAAACTCGGACACGCCTACCAAAGGGCGCGAAGCGCCCCTTGCGCCGCTTGGCAGCCGCGCAGTTCGGCAGCCGCGCCTTCTGGCGGCCGCGCGGTTTGGCAGGCGCGCTGTACAACCCCGCCGTTCGGCAGTCGCGCCTTCCCGCTCTCCACCGCATATTTTCCAGGCCTGCTATCCGAGCCGTCCCCTATGTGTCGCAACATCAAGACCCTCGCCAACTTCGAGCCTCCCGCCACCGACGACGAGATCCGCGCTTCGGCTCTTCAATTCGTCCGAAAACTCAGTGGTACGACGCGGCCCTCACGGGTGAATGAAGAGGTGTTCAACCAGGCGGTCGCTGACGTGACCGCCGCCGCGCAGCGGTTGATCGAAGCGCTCGAGATTCACGCGCCGCCGCGCAATAGAGAAGAAGAAGCCCGCAAGGCGAAGGAGCGCGCGCAGCGGCGGTTTGCTTGACGGCGCCTGTTGCGTCGTCGATCGAATCACTCAACCACCGAAGCGCCTCCCGCGCGCAGCGCGACGCGATCGAGGCGCCGGCCGGACCATTGCTCGTGCTCGCCGGTCCGGGCGCCGGCAAGACGTACTGCCTCATCGAGCGGATTCGTTTCCTGATCGAGGATCTGCAGTACGATCCCGCCCGCATCTGCGCGTTCACTTTTACGAACAAAGCCGCCGGCGAGATTGCGCATCGCCTCGGACATCGACTGGGACCCGGGGCATCCAAGATCACTCGTGGAACGATCCACGCCTTCTGCGCCGAGCTCCTGCGCGAGCTCGGACCGCTCATTGGCATCGAGCGTGGGTTCGGGATCGCCGACGAGGAGTATCAGCTGAGCGTCCTTCGCCGCATTGAAGGACCGAGGCGCTGGCATCGCTATACCCTCAACAGATTCTCGGCCTACCGCTTTCGCGGTTTGCCGCTGCTGCACGACGACTCGCGCCTGTTCACACAGTACGAGCGTTTTCTCGCCGCGCGGAAAGTCCTCGACTTCGACACGCTGGTCATCAACGCCGCGACGCTCCTCGAGACAGCGGGCGAAAGCGCGCGCGTCCACGAACGGTGGGACGCGATTCTCGTCGACGAGTTTCAGGACCTCAATCCGGTCCAATACCGCGTCGTTCACGCCCTGGCGAAGCACCATCGGCACGTGTTCGCTGTCGGCGATCACGAACAGTCGATCTATTCGTGGGCAGGTGCCGATCTCTCGGTGTTCACGACCTTCGCCAACGACTTCAGCATCGCCGGTTCGCGGAAGGTGCACCTCGACGTGAACCATCGCTGCCCGCGCGAGCCGTTCGAGCTCGCGCGAAAACTCGTCAGGATCAACCCGGCACTCTTCGACGATCACGTTCCGCCCACCGCCGAACGCGAGTCGCCCTTCCCGGTCGGGGTGATGACGTTCGATACCGACGACGAAGAAGCCGCGTGGATCGTGAGCGATGTCCGGCGCGACAAGACGGAACACGGAATCGGTTGGGGCGACGTGGCGCTGCTGTATCGCACGCACGAGATCGGCCACATCCTCGAGGCCGCGTTGATCAACGGCAACGTCCCTTGCCGACTCGCCCAGGGCCGCGCGCTCGCCGACGACCCCGTCGTCGCCTATGTCATCGCCGCGCTCCGGGTGATCGCGGAGCCGACGGACGACGTCCACCGCGACGCGTTCTTCGGCGTTGTTCTTCCGCGCCCGCTGTTCGACGAGGCGCGCGCGCAAGCCGAGGCCGCGCGGCAGAGCCTCGGCCGTCATCTCAAGTACATGGCGTCGCGCCTTCCGCGGTCGCACGAGAACGCGCGCCAAATCCGCCGCGCGCTCGCCGACTGGCGCAACCTCGCCGCGCTCGGCAAGAACCACACGAGCCTTGGATCGCTCGTGCAAGATCTTTTGTCGCGACGCGTCGGGAAGATGCGGTCGGTGCTCGATGATCGACACGACGAGATCCGCGACCCCGCGACACTCGAGGACGTCGCGGCGTTGGCCGCGCGTCTGTCCGCGGCGCGGCGCGATCGGACGACGGTGTGGATGCCGCGGATGAACGGGTCGGAGATCGGCTTGAAAGCGATCCTCGGTAGCATCGGAATCGGCGACGTTGCGCTCGGCGGTTCGGCGCCGCCGGGCGCGCTCACCCTGGACACATCGGACGTTCCATCGGTCGGCCTCGCCCTCGGCGTGTTCAAAGCGGCCCAACTCATTGAAATGAGCGATGTCTCGTCCGTGTTCGACGACTTCACGGCCGTCGATCTCGAGACGACGGACAACGACACCGACAAAGCCGAGATCGTCGAGATCGCGGCGGTGCGCGTGCGGAACGGAGAGATCGTCGAGCAGTTCAACAGCCTCGTGAAGCCCAGGGTCGCGATCTCACCGGCGGCGAGCGCGACGCACGGCATTCACCAGTCGGACGTCGCCTCGGCGTCGCCGTTCGCCGACATCTGGCCGAAGTTCGAGGCGTTCTGCGGGTCCGACGTGATCGTCGCCCACAACGGCTACGAATTCGATTTCAGGATTCTGCAGCGCATGGCGAAGGAGCTCGGCAAGCGCTTCGAGCTATGTACGTACGACACGTTGCCGCTCGCGCGCGACCTGTATCCGACCAGCCGCAAGCTCGGCGACCTTGCCCGCCAGTTCGGAGTTCCACTCGAGAACGCGCATCGCGCGCTCGACGACAGCGTCGCTCTTGCCAAGGTCACGCTTCGTCTCGACGACGCCAAACGCGCGCACGCCCGCAAGACAGCGCTCGTCAGCCAGCTCGACCAGCTCGGCGTCGCACTCGCGCTGTGCGACGACGCCTCGCTCTGCGACGAGGCAAGAATGTTCCGCGCGATCACCCGAGGCTTCGCGCTGAGCCGGTATAGTAGCTGTCTCGAGAACTACGAGCGCGAACAGGGCGACGATCTGTCGATTCCGACCGTGGATGAAATCATCGAGCGACTCGGCGGCGCGGAGTTGATGCTCAAGATCCGCGCGGACAAGACGGCGGAGGAACGCTATCCGGCCGCGATGATCCGCCTTCGCCGCTTGATCGCACAGCTCCCGACAGGATCTCTCGACACCGAGCTGCGTGCGTTCCTCGAGCGCGCCGTTCTCTCGAAGTGGGACGGCCACGAAACGGAGCGCGGACGGGTCAATCTGCTGACACTGCACTCGACGAAGGGACTCGAGTTCTCGCGCGTGTATGTCGTCGGTGTCGAAGACGGACAGCTTCCCGGTGGCTCGCCGACGACCGGCGCCAAGCCGGCCGAGATCGAGGAAGCGAGACGGCTGCTCTACGTCGGCATGACGCGAACCAAGGACCGACTCGTGCTCACACGCGCCGTGACGCGCGCGGGAAGGCCAACGCGCGGAACGCAGTTTCTCGACGAGATGGGATTGACGACGACGCCGGCGCCCTTGCCGACATGAGCGCGTCGTGGCGGGTCGCCGTGGACGGCGAGGAAACGAGCGCGCTCTACGAGCCCGCCGACGGAAATCAGCGGGCGGTGTTCGTCGCCGCGCACGGCGCCGGCGGGAACATGATGGACCGCAGCATGGCTGCGGTAGCGGCGACGCTGCGCGGCCACGGATTTGGAGTCGTTCGCTTCAACTTTCTCTACAAAGAGAAAAAGTCGGGGCGACCGGATCCCATGCCCAAGCTGATGCGGACGTTCGCGGCGGTTGTCGATCGCACGCGCGCGGAACTCGGCTCTGAGCTTAATCGCCTGGTTATCGGAGGTCGCTCGATGGGCGGCCGGGCCGGCTCGATGCTCGCGGCCGAAGGCTTCGCGGCCGACGGACTGCTCTTGCTCGCCTACCCGCTTCACCCTCCCGGCAAACCGGAGCAACTCCGCGACGCGCATTTGCCGCGCATCACCATGCCCGTGCTTTGCTTCAGCGGCACGCGCGACCCGTTCTGTACACCGGATATCATGCGGCGCGTCCTCACCACGGTTCGAACGCCCTGGGAAATGCATTGGCTCGACGGTGCGGACCACAGCTTTCACGTCCTCAAGTCGTCGGGCCGAACCGACGCCGAAGTCCTCGCCGAAGTCGGGGATGTAAGCGATCGATGGCTGACCGGGATTTCTTAGCCTCCTGGTCGCCCTTCCAAAGCCAACGTATCGGTTGATCTTTTCGTCTCATATACGTCGGGCTGACCGATGCGCCCGTCTGCGTCTTCACGCGGTTCTTCGGAGTCGTCATGCACCGTTCGTTTGCATTCAAGGCGTTTGCGCTACTGACATTCGCGGCGCCCGCCGTTTTCGGGCAGCAAACTGGCCGGGGCCGCGGCGGTGGACGCGGCACCCCCATTCAACCCGGTGAACAATGCCCGCCGGGAACAACGGAGATCCGTCCGCGCAGTTGCATGGCGCCCGAGAATCCGGCGCCGAGCATTTTGGACTATCGTCCGCGCTCCACGCTCGTCACGCCCGCGCATCTCGTGAAAACGGCCAAATATCCGGCGATCGATTTTCACGGACATCCGCAAGGCTTGCTCGGATCGGCTGACGGACTCGCCACACTCGGCGCCGCGCTCGACAGCCTCAACGTCCGCATGATGATCTCCGCCGACAACATGTCCGGCGATCGTCTCAAGACCACGATCGCGAACATTCAGGCGTCGGAGAAGATGAAAGACCGCGTGCGTGTGCTCGCGGGCATCGACTTCCGGAACGTCGGGCCGGGCTGGGCGGAGAAAGCGGTGAAGCAGCTCGAGGCCGACGTGGCCGCGGGCGCCGTCGGTGTCGGCGAGATTCCGAAGAGCCTCGGTCTCTCGATCAAGAAGCCGGACGGCTCCCGGCTCAAGATCGACGACCCGGAGCTCGATCCGATCTGGGAGGCGTGCGCGCGACTCGGCTTGCCCGTGTTCATCCACACGGCGGATCCGCAGGAGTTCTTCCAGCCGATCGATTACAACAACGAGCGCTGGCTCGAGCTGTCGCTGTTCGCCGATCGGCGCTATCCGCAGGACCGCTTCCCGAGCTTCGAGACGTTGATGACGGAGCGGGACAATCTCTTCAAGAAGCATCCGAAGACGACGTTCGTCGCCGCGCACATGGGGTGGCACGCGAATGATCTCGGCCGGCTGTCCAAGATGCTCGACGAGATGCCCAACGTGTACACCGAGGTCGGCGCCGTGCTCTACGATATCGGCCGCCAGCCACGCGCCGCGCGCGATTTCTTCGTCAAATACCAAGATCGGATCTTGTTCGGAAAAGACTCCTTCCAGCCGGAAGAGTATCCGTACTATTGGCGAGTCTTCGAGACGAAGGACGATTATTTCGACTACTACCGTCCGTATCACGCGTTTTGGAAACTCTACGGCATCGATCTTCCAGACGGCGTGCTGAAGAAAGTCTACTTTCAGAACGCGCTGAAGATCACCAAGGGCATTCCTCAAGGCGGCTGGCCCAGATAGCCGCTCCCAGAACCCGTGGAGGAGTCATTGATGTCGACGTCGTCGATGGACTTCGAGAAGGTGTCGGTTCGCGCGCCGAGGGCGCCGAAGCAACCCGGCGCGATCCGCGTGCAGAGTCAATCGATCAAGGACGGCGAGAAGATCGACAAGGAATTCGTCTTTACCGGCTGCGGGGGGCGCAATCAATCGCCGCAGCTGAGCTGGAGCGGCGCGCCGGCAGGCACCAAGAGTTTTGCTATCACCTGCTTCGACCCAATCGCGCCGACAGGATCCGGCTATTGGCACTGGCTCGCGTTCAACATTCCCGCGTCGGTGACGTCGCTCGAAGCAGGTGCCGGCACGGACAAGGCGCCGCCGGGCGGCACGTCCGGCTACAACGACTTCAGCGCGGCGTCATACTGCGGGCCGTGCCCGCCGAAGGGCGACATCCCACATCGCTACATCTTCACCGTCTATGCACTCGACGTGGAGCGGCTTGAAGGAATCGGTGAGGGGACGACTGGTGCGACGGTCATTTTCAACATGGCCGGTCACGTGCTGGCGAGCGGATCGCTGACCGGGCTGTTCAACCACTGAGCCTGTTCGGCGAGCACGGAGCTAGGGGTGCCGAGTATGACCGGCGTCGCCAGCTCGCGAAACCGACAGAGCGCGTTGGCAAGTTTCATCTGTCGCGGACTGTGACAGTCCGGTTCGAACAGGAACGGCGACGCGACGACGATGGCAAGGCATTTCGCACGTGACGTCGCGACGTTCAATCGATTGAGACTGAACAGGAACTCCATCCCGCGCGGGGCATCCTCCGGACGCGATGTCGCCATCGAGTAGATGACGACGGGCGCTTCCTGCCCCTGAAATTTGTCCACCGTTCCGACGCCGACCCCGGTTTCGGCCAGTCGCACCGAAAGACGTGCGACCTGCGCGTTATACGGCGCGACGACGAGGATGTCCCGCTGGCCGATGGGATGCTCCTCGCCTTCCCCGTCGATCCATCGCGCGCCGCCGAGCAGGAGCCGAACCAGTCGCGCGACCGCCTCCGCCTCTTCGTCCGAGGCGTTCCGATTGCCCTCGTGATCCACGTCGACCACGGCGAGCCCGGACGACGGAACGCCCTCCGCTCCGATCAAGGCGAGGCGATCGAGTCCGGCGCGTGGCGACAATCGGTCGTCGTAGAACTGCTCCGATGTGAACTTGCAGATGTCCGGCGCGAGACGCCACGTGACCGGTAGGAAGATGCCGCGGTCGCGC
>Ga0105242_10003466_pt1 | contig 12267 bp, 10 predicted proteins | sample KBSM24metaG_FD_81521 | JGI IMG/M metagenome (GOLD analysis project Ga0105242, IMG submission 81521) | Miscanthus rhizosphere microbial communities from Kellogg Biological Station, Michigan, USA - KBS M2-4 metaG | ecosystem: Host-associated > Plants > Roots > Rhizosphere > Soil | place...
CGCGACGCGTGTCCGCGTCGATGAGGAGCGTCCGGTAGCCGGCTTCGGCGAACGCCAGCGCCAGGTTCGACGCGACGAGCGACTTGCCGTCACCCTGCTCGGGGCTCGTCACACCGCAGACGAGCGGCTGATTCGTGGCGTAGGCGTACTGCAGACGCAGGCGGATACCGCGGAACGACTCGATGACCTCCGCCGCGTCTTCGGGCTTCGCGCGACGAGGCGGCTGAGCGATCTTCGGCACCGTCCCGAGAACGCCGAGGCCGAGATCAGTCGAGACCTGCGAGAGGTGGCGGAACTTGAAGTCGAAGCGATCGAGCATGACGGAGAGGCCGAGCCCAAGCGCCAGTGCGAGGAGGATCGCCGTGCCGATGATCTTGGCGTCGCGGAACGTCACCGCGCCATTGGAAGGCGCAGCCTTGTCGAGGATCGTCACGTCCGGCATCGCGCTCGCTTCAGCCAACCGCGCATCGGCGTAGCGTCCCGACAGGTTCGTGTACATCTGCGAGTACATGTCCTGGTCGCGACGCAGCCGCTGCTCCTCGATCGAACGCATGGGGATGCGCTGGATCTCGGCCGACGTCGCGGCGATCTGGCCATTCAACTGGCCTTCACGCGCCTGCAGCTGAGCGAGCAGCGCACGACCAGCCTGCGGAATCTTCTGCGTGCGTAGTTCTGCGATGCTCTTCTGCAGCTCCTTCACCTTCGCGAACTCGTCGGTGTAGACCTGCTGCTGTGCGCGGAGGTCCTTCTCCTTTCCGACCAACTCGTCGATGAGGACGGTGAGATCACGGGCGCCAGGCTGCGTGAGAAGGCCTGGAATCGCGCCGATCGCCTCCGGCGTCGCCGGACCGGCGCGCAGCGCGTTCGACAGCGCGTCGGCGAACTGGCGCATGTCGCCCGCTTCGATGCGCTTCTTGTAGAAGTCCTGGAAGACCGGATCGCGCGTCTCGGCGAGACCGGGCCCTGGCACGACGGTCGCCTCGGAGGGGAGGGTGATCGTCTTGGTGCGGAAATTCTCGAGCCGAAGCTCAGCATCCTTGAGGCGATCCTGGGCGTACTGCCGCTGGGTCTCCAACAGCTTGGAGTACTCCGCGACGTTTCGGCGCTTGAGCCACGTGGCGGTCGACTCGAACTCGGCGAGCCACGTATTGAGCGTCGCCGCCGCCTCGACAGGATCCGAGGCGACGAGCGTGATGTTCATGAAGTTGCTGTTCGGCGGCAGCGTCGGCGGCGGAGACAACATCGCCAGCAGGTTCGTCGACGCGTCGCGAGGTGTGACGACGTTGAAGTTGATCGAGCGACCTGGGGTGAGCACCTGCGGCGCCGGTGCCCAGCGGAAGCCGACCGGCCGTCCGATCGAGTCACCCACTGCTCCCTTATCTACGACGGCGCCGTCCGTCTTCCGACTGAGCGTGAACGTCCTGCCCTTGGAGTCGACGACCAGGCGGTAGTCGCCCACCACTGGCCGCTCTGCGACGGCGAACCGGAGGAAGGCGGGGCGATCCTTTGGGTCTTCGGGCGTCGCAGCCAGGCCCCGCTTGGCCACCACCGAGTCCATGATGGCGAAGCTCTGGAAAAGCTCGACCCAGGACGTCGTAGGCAGGAGCTCCTCGGCGCGGATCGGCCCGGTCGGCTCCTTGGTCGGGTTGGCCGACATGATCCAGATTTTCGCGCGTGCCTCGAAGGTCGGCTCGACGAATCGCGTGGCGATCACGCCCAGGATGGCGCCGAGCACCATCAGGCCGACCGTCAGCCACTTGTACCGAACGATTGCTCCCATCATACGCGCAACCGGCGCTGCACCTTCCGTGGAGTCCTCGGGAGGCTCAGGGGCCCAGGTTGCGGGGCGGTGAGCGTGCGCGCTGGCCAGGGGGCCGGCAGACGACGCTACGATTGGATACTCGGCAGACATCAAGCTCTGGTCTCTATCGAATAGGACGGGCGAAACCGCGGCAACTGCTCACGTTACGGCGATCTCCCGGAATGTGCCGCATCACGCGCCCCCCACAACGCAAGGAGGGAGCCGACTCGGACGGGGCGCCCGCCCGCAGCATACCGAGGCGGCGCCCATCTGTTTTTACGGCCACCGTGAACCGATCGATGCTCTGCAACACCAACATAATACGAGGCCCAGCTGTGATACGACTCCCAGCTGTGGAGTCCGTCACCAGCAAGAAATCATTCGTTTACAAGTGCTTGCGCAGGCCCCTGGCGGTCCGCACATTGACGGGCGGGGAAGCGGACGCGCCACAGCGTGTGGCGAAGAGGCTGCACCTCCTTTTTGGTCCCGTTTTCGTCGTTTGTACAGACGCTGGATGCGGCGCGGTGCGGGCCGATCCGGTTACGCGCGGTCGAGTCCCTCGTTCTTCCGGTATGTCCGACACCCTCGCATCTCGGGGAGCGTTCGATGCGCTCTCCATCCCGCCCGAAGCAAAGCCAACCATCCGGATCCTCGTCGTCGACGACGAGCGGACCTTGAGGGATGGCTGCACCAGCATGCTTCAGGCAGACGGCTATAACGTCAGCTCTGCCGGTCGCGGAGACGAAGCGATCGACATGATGCGGCGGAGCCGCTTCGACATTGTGCTCGTCGACCTACACATGACGCCTGTCAGCGGCATGGAGGTCGTGGCTGGTGCGCTGGAAGCCAACAAGGAAGCGATCGTCATCGTCATCACCGGGAATCCGAGTGTCGCGACGAGCATCGAGGCGCTTCGTGCTGGAGCGTGGGATTACCTCCCGAAGCCGTTCTCGGCGACGCACCTCCACATCCTGATCGGTCGCGCAGCGCACGTGATCCTCGTGGCGCGCGAGACGCGCGACCTGCGACGTCAGGGAGTTGGCGACTCGAGCAACAGCGACAAGGTGACGTTGCTCGGTACGGCGCCGGCGTTTCGAAGCGCGGTGGAGCTGGCGCGACGGGTTGCCGAAACCGATGCCTCCGTCATGATCACGGGTGAGAGCGGCACCGGTAAGGAAGTCGTCGCGCAGTTCATCCATCGTCACAGCCGGCGCGCGAGCCGCTCGCTCGTGTCGATCAACTGCGCTGCTCTGCCGGCGAATCTCCTCGAAAGCGAACTGTTCGGTCACGTGAAGGGAGCTTTCACCGGCGCGGACCGCACGAAGCCGGGTCTGCTCGAGACGGCGAACGGCGGCACCTTCTTCCTCGACGAAGTCACGGAGATGTCGCTTCCGCTCCAGGCCAAGCTGCTGCGCGTGCTGCAGGATGGCATCGTGCGGCGCGTGGGCAGCGAGCAGGAACACGATGCGATAGTCAACGTGCGCTTCATCTCGGCGACGAATCGGGAGCCAGCGGAGGCGGTGAGCCAGGGCCTGCTTCGCGAGGATCTGTTCTATCGCCTGCGCGTCGTGCCGATCAAGCTGCCGCCCCTCCGCCAGCGGTTGGGCGATGTGGCGCTGCTGGCCAATCACTTTCTCGCGCTGTACTGGGAACGGCACCGCGGGAACCGCACGCCGCCACCGCCCCTCACCGAAGCGACGATCGAAGCGCTGCGGACCCGTCCGTGGCGCGGAAACGTGCGCGAGCTGCAGAACGTGATCGAGCACGTCGCCGTGATCGCCGATGCCGATCGCCCTGTCGACCCCGAACACCTGCCTGTCTACGAGGATGATTCGAAGTCGGCGACGACGAGTGGCGTCCCGCTCGCCGTGATGCGTGAGCCATATCACCTTGCGAAGGACAAGCTCGTTGCAGACTTCGAGAAGGAGTATCTTTCTCGCCTGGTGGTGCGCGCCGGCGGCAACATGTCGAAGGCAGCGCGGCTCGCGGGCATCGATCGCACGACACTGTATCGGCTCATGGAAAAGCACGGCTTCCGTCGCGACGACTCATCCGGCACCATGGAATGACCGCACGGTCCTCGGGCAGTCCGATGCTGAGGATGCCGTACCGGGTGACGACCCGCCCGGTGTGGGAGATCATGGCCCGGGCGCTGGGACGGCTTCGGTCGGAAGGCGAGCACAGTGTCCTGGTGCCGAGAGGCGGCGAGGCGGTGAACTACGCCATCGCTGCTGACTCACTCTCTCATGCGATCGAGCGTGCAGTGGAGGGCGAGGGCGTCAGCGAGGCCGCGGCTTCCATCGGCCCTGCCGCGCACCAGCTGCTCGCACTGGTGCGCCGCCTGTTCGTCGAGGAGCTATCGACCAGTGAGGACGGCGCCGCCGCGGACATCAGCGAGGTCGCGCGCATCCTCAAGGCGATCGAGCGCTTGCAGGCGGAGCTGGAGCAGAACGGCGCGCAGCAGTTCGCGGGCCGCCTCACGGGCCCCGACGCACTGCAGCTTCTGATCGAGGTCGTGCACGACATGCGTTCGCCGCTGAACGCGATCCTCCTGCTCGCCGAACAGTTGCGCAGCGGGCGGAGCGGGCCGCTGGTGGACATCCAGGCGCGTCAGATGGATCTGGTGCACAGCGCGGCTTTCGGATTGACCACGCTCGCCGACGACGTGATCGAGCTCGCGCACGGCGGTAATCGCCTCGTCGATGAACGACCGATGCCGTTCTCGCTCTCGAGCGTGCTCAAGGTGGTGGGCGACCTCGTGCAGCCACTTGCCACCGAGAAGCGGATCGCGCTGCATGCAACAGGTCCCGAGGCCGACGTGCGTGTGGGCCACCGCGTGGCCGTCGGTCGCGTGTTGCTCAACCTCACGACGAACGCGGTCAAGTTCACGGAGCAGGGCTCGGTCAAGATCACCTGCGAGCCGCGCTCGCGGACGAAGCTCGAGTTCTCCGTCGCCGACACGGGTCGTGGCATTCCAGCCGATGCACTGCCGACGCTGTTCGACCCCTTCCGTCAGCGCGCGAATCGCAGCGAGTACGCGTTCTCGAGTGCGGGCCTTGGACTCTCGATCTGCCAACAGCTCGTCCAGGCGATGGGTGGAGAGCTGAAGGTCGAGACGGAGCTCGGCAAGGGCACGCGCTTCTCGTTCGTGCTCGATCTTCCGATCTCGCCGCGCGTGTCGGGCGCCTGGTAGCGCGCCTCCAGCGCTCGCGCGACAGCCCCAACTTTCCGGATGTCCGACGAAATACCGAGCCGACTCGAGGCAGTCGAGACCCCCGCGCTCGTCGTGGATCTCGACCGGCTCGAAGCGAACCTCGATCGCGCCGCCGACTATGCGGCACGCCACGGGATCGCATTGCGGCCTCATGTGAAGACGCACAAGTCGAGCTTCGTCGCGGGCGCGCAGCTGCGACGAGGCGCGCGCGGGCTGACGTGCGCGACGCCGCGCGAAGCAGAGGTCATGGCGGAGGAGTGCGACGACGTGCTCGTGGCGTATCCGCCGATCGCGAGGCCGAGAGCGCGACGGCTGACCGCACTGCCGCCGACGCTGCGCCTGACCGTCGCGCTGGACTCGGAGCAGGCGGCGACGGAACTCGCGCGCGCAGCGCGCGACGCGCGGCGTGAAGTCGGTGTCTACGTGGAGCTCGATCTCGGCATGCACCGCGTGGGCGTGACGAGCGTGGATGCGGCCGTCGCGCTCGCGCGGTACGTATCCGAGATCGATGGGCTGCGCTTCGACGGGCTCGCGTTCTATCCGGGACACATCCGTGAGGCCATGGTCGAGCAGGACGCGAAGCTCGAGGCGCTCGAGCAGACACTGGCGCGTGCCATGGAGCGGTTTCACGACGCGGGCCTGCCGCCGCGCGTGGTGAGTGGCGGCTCGACGCCCACCATGTGGCGAACGCACGAGATGCCTAGCGTGACGGAGATGCGGCCGGGAACCTACGTGTTCAACGACAGGACGACCGTCACAACCGGCGCGTGTGCCTCGACGGATTGTGCGCTCACCGTCCTCGCGACGGTCGTTTCTACATCGGTCACGGGACAAGCGGTGATCGATGCCGGCACCAAAGCGCTCGGTCGCGAGCCGATGCGCGGTCCGGGCGAAGGATTTGGCCAGTTGCTGGATCATCCCGAGGTGATCGTGGAGCGCATGTCGGAGGAGCACGGCGTGCTCCACTTCGGCGGGAGCTCCTGGCGGCCAAGCGTCGGCGATGTGGTGCAGGTCGTACCGAATCACGTGTGCGTCGCGGTGCATCTTCACGACTACGTGTACGGTGTTCGCGGCGGGCATCTCGAGCGAGGCTGGCCGATCGAGGCGCGGGGAAGGGCTCGCCGGTCGGAGTAATCCCTACCACAGGCCTTGGAGAAGTGAGGGTGCCCGGGCATCTTTAGTGCGCGGCACGTGTGCCTTCTGGCCGGCCGCCCCCGCCCACCTGCCGTCCCGATGCCCACTTCCCGTCGATCCACTGCCTCCGACGCGGTCGCAGCCGACCCCGTCGCCATCGTACGCACGCGCGCCGATGCTCTCTACCGTGCTGCCGTCGAGTGCTGCCGGCAACACGACCGCTCGGCCAAGCTATTCCAGTCATCCGATCCGGAGCTGGAGCACAAGCATGCCGACGCCCTGTGCGCGATGTGCGACGGCTCGCTCGCCGAGCTGTCGGCTGCGTACGAGACAGCGACAGCGCACGTGCATCCTCCCGACGCTGAAGGGTGGTGGCACAAGGCGAATGCTCTATGGCACGCCAGTCGCGAGTACCAGCGACGACATGCGGGTTGCGACGCGCTCTCGAACCGGCTGGCGACGAAGCATTCGCCCGCCCAGCTCGCCGCGATGCAGATGGAGTACGAGCTCGAGGCGTCATCGCTGCTGGCGCTTCGCCATGCGGCGGAGGCCTATCGAAAGACGCGGCCGGAACTGACCTGACGAGATGGCGACAAAGCGAAAGGGCAAGAAGACGGGTAAGCGCGCAGGCGGAACGCGAACGAGCGTCAAGCGTTCCGCGCGCGCGAAACGAGGGATCGACGCCCGCTATCCGTGGAAGGAGGAGCCAAATCCGTATTTCGAGCTTCGTACGTCGGAGATCCAGGGGACCGGCGCCTTCGCGATCCGCACAATCCGGAAGGGGACGCGGATCACCGAGTATCTCGGTCAGCGCGTCTCGTGGCGGACAGCCGACAAGCGATACGACGACGAGAACATGTCACGCCACCACACGTTCCTGTTCACGGTGGACGACAAGACGGTGATCGATGCCGCGGTGAATGGAAACGACGCGCGCTTCATCAACCACTCGTGCGATCCGAACTGCGAGGCGGTCAACGAACGCAAGCGGATCTTCATCGAGGCGATCAAGACGATTCCTGCCGGAACGGAGCTCGTGTACGACTACCAGTACGAGCGAACCGACGATCACTCCGCGGAGGACGAGAAGTTCTATCGTTGCCGCTGTGGGTCGCCGAAGTGTCGTGGGACGATCCTCGCACCAGTAGTCACGAAGGAGTAGCGTGCCCACCCCCGCTGCCACCCTGAGAGCCATGATGCGCAGGCTGGTGGATTACGCGGGGCTCTTTCCGCCTGCCGATTTGTCGATGGCGGACGCGACCGCTCGCTACGCATCGTATCTGCACTCGCCTGATGCGTGGATGCTCGGCAGGTTCGTCGTCCCGCTGGAGCGGCTCGACGAGCTGGCGTCGTGCGCCGAGCCGCTGCTGCGCGATGGCGGCGAAGCGTGGCGAATCAGTGTGCTCGTAGGTGCGGACTCGCAGGCGGGGGTGCGCATCCGCACCTTCAACAGCGCGCATCGAGGCCGTCTCATGGTGGACGTCGTCGAATGTCGCCCGATGAAGCCCGGATCCGTGGCGGCGACGATCGGCTCGCTCCCGGGCGAGATGCGCATCTTCGTCGAACTTCCACTCGTCGATGACCCGCGGAACGGTCTGCTGGAAATCCGAAACGCGGGCGCGTGGGCGAAGATTCGAACGGGAGGGGTGACAGCTGACGCGTTCCCCTCCGCGCGCGAGATCGGCCGATTCCTCGCGCGCGCGGCGGAGTTGATCGTACCGTTCAAGGCGACCGCCGGACTGCACCATCCCCTGTGCGGGACTTATCCGCTCACATATGTCGACTCGCCTCCGCAGGCGCGCATGTTCGGCTTTCTCAACGTGTTCGCCGCTGCCGTCTTCGCGCAGGCGCACATGAGCGAGCGGCTGCTCGCGGAGCTGGTCCAAGAAGAGCACGTCGAAGCGCTTCGATTCTCCGATGATTCGTTGAGCTGGCGCGACCATACGGCGACGACGACGCAGATCGCGCGCGCGCGCGCGTCGCTCGGTCTCGCTTTCGGCTCGTGCTCGTTCGAGGAGCCAGTCGCAGGTCTGCGCGAGCTCGGCCTGCTGTGATTCCGGTGATCGACGAGACGCACAGCCCCGAGCTCCGTTCCTGGGTCGATTCGGCGAACGCGCCGACGACCGACTTCCCCGTGCAGAACCTCGCGCTCGGAGTGTTCCGCGCGAATGACGGACGTGCGCGGCCCAGCGTGGCAATCGGCGATCAGATCCTCGATCTGACGGCAGCAGTGAACTTGAAGCTGCTCGACGCAGCGGAAGCTCAACTGGTCGAAGCGTGCGCGAGCGACGGCGCGCTCAACCTGCTTCTCGAAGCCGGGCCGAAGCAGATGCGATCGCTGCGGTCGGCGCTGAGCCTCCTGCTGCGCGATGACTCGGCGCAGGGGAAGACAGCGCGCGAACATGCCGCGACGCTGCTCGTCCCCTCGGCCGATGCAGAGCCGCTCCTGCCCGTACGGATCGGCGACTACTCCGACTTCTACACGTCGATCCACCATGCGTCGAACGTGGGTCGCATGTTCCGGCCGGACAACGCGCTCCTGCCCAACTACAAGTGGGTTCCGATCGGCTATCACGGGCGCGCGTCGTCGCTCATTCCCAGCGGACAAGGAGTGCATCGGCCGTCGGGCCAGACACGTGACGACTCACAAACAGCGCCGGTGTTCGGTCCCAGCCGGCGACTCGACTACGAGCTGGAGATCGGAGTAGTCATCGGACGCGGCAACGCACTCGGCGCTCCGATTCCGATCGCGTCGGCCGACACGCACATCGCCGGACTCTGTCTCGTCAACGATTGGTCGGCGCGCGACATCCAGACGTGGGAGTACCAGCCGCTGGGGCCGTTCCTCGCGAAGAGCTTCGCCACGACCATCTCGCCATGGCTGGTGACGCTCGACGCGCTCGCGCCCTTCCGCGTGCCGCTTGCTGAGCGCGGCCCCGATGATCCGGCACCGCTCGCGTACCTCGATGATGCGTCGGATCGCTCGCACGGCGGGTTCGCGATCGAGCTCTCGGTGTGGCTCACGAGCGCGCGAATGCGAGAGGAGAGGCGAGCACCGTTCCTCGTGAGCACGGGGCGCTACGAGTCGTCCGTCTTCTGGACGCCAGCGCAGCTCGTGGCGCACCACACGAGTAACGGCTGCAATCTGCGTCCAGGCGACTTGCTCGCGACTGGGACGGTGAGCGGGCCGACGCCGGAATCGCGCGGCTGCCTGCTCGAGCGCACCTGGCGCGGCAGCGAGCCGTTGAGCCTTCCGAGCCGAGAGGCGCGCCGCTTTCTCGAGGATGGCGACGAGGTATCGATGCGTGGACGATGCGAGCGCCCCGGTTTTCGGCCGATCGGCTTCGGTGAGTGCCGAGGAATCGTCTCAGGGTGACGCAGTAGAGTCGGACGCTCGTTCCGGGATCACGCCGGGAGGGAACGGCGCGGACTTCTTCGTCCACGGCTTCACCAGCAGCTTCTGCCCGATCCTGATTCGATCGCCGACCAGGTTGTTCCACTTACGGACGTCGTCGGGCGTGGCGCCGTACTTGGTGGCGACGGACGAGAGCGCATCGCCGCGTCGGACGGTGTGGTACCACGCACGTCGTCCCTCGTACTCCTGCACCAGTCGGGCGCGATCGCGCGCGCGGCGCTCCTCACGACGCTGCCAGCCGACGGCGCGCAGCATGGCGTACTTCTTCGCGACCGCACCGCGCAGCGCGTCGGCATGCTCGGAGGCCCCAGCCGGGAATCCGACAACGAGCCTGGGCTCGCGTGGCGCGGCGATCGCCAGCGCGTTAGCGACAAAGAAGAAAGTTCGCGTGGGTGTCACGCTGACCAGCGTATCGATCGGCCAGTCGCGTTGATCGAACGTGGGGGGCGCGTCAGCGGGGCTCAGCGGATCGCGGGGTTGTAGACCGAGATACAGCAGACGACCACCGACTGGGTGCGTCTTGTCCGGGGGCGCGTCGGTCACGACGAGGATGCCTCGCGTCGCCCGGAAATAGTCGATGAGCGGTCGCTGCCATACGCTCACCTCGGCGATGACCCGCTCATTCGGACGAAGGGCGGTGAGTCGCAGCTCCCGCTCAGCGAACACGCGCGAGTCTCGCGGGTCGGCGCGGTAGGTGTGAATGCCGATCTGCGCGAGCGTGACGACGACGGCCAGGCCGACGCAGATGAGCACATACTTGATCCACACCGGGTATGGTGCGCGACGCCGCTTGCGCCTGTTGCGGCGCGGCATGGCGTCCCAGTTCGGCAAATCGGCGAGATCACCACTCCACGCACCTTCAGCGGGAGTGGGACGAGGTGAGTCAGACACGGCGGATCGCAGGTGAAGACGTCGCATTCATGGGAAGAACAGTGCCGCCGTCGTGGGGTATGAATGGGGGTATCGATGCAACAAACGTTGCTGTCGAGCTTGTCTCGGCTTAGTGATCCATATTACCATCCGAGACCCAAATCGGTGCCGGAGTCCCTTGTCTGGTACCGGCCTCGGCCAATTGCCCCATCCGACCGGAGGCTGCGATTCGTATCCCCTCGCTCGTTCGACAGATCGCGATCGCTGCTGCCGCCGCTTCGACCGTGCTCGTCACGGCTGAGCGCATGCGGCCCGTCTACCTCGGTCGCGCGCCGGTGGCGGGTCGTGTTCTAGCAGCTGCGTACGTCGATTCGTCGACGATCCGAGCGCCCTGGCTGAGTCTCCCGGAGCCGATGGCACTGCGGCACCCGCAGTTCGTCAGGGACGTGAACGCGTTCGCCACCGACCTCCGCCGGACTGGAAATCTTGAACAGGGTCGGGCGGACTCGATCGCTCGAGTTGCCGTTCGCGAAGCCTACCATCGACGCATTCCGCCGGCGCTCGTGCTTGGCGTGATGCTGACGGAGAACGACCAGTTCAAGCGGAACGCGCGCTCGAAAGTGGGCGCGATGGGGCTGATGCAGGTCATGCCTCGGGTGTGGATGCCCAATCTCGGGCCGATCCTCGGGCGCAACCTCAAGGACGACGAGACGAACCTGCGCTACGGCGTCTACATCCTGAAGCACTTCGCCAAGCGCACGGCCGACACGCTCGACGCGGCCAGCGTCACGAAGGTCGCTCTCCTGAGGTACAACGGCTGCGTTCGCGGAAGCAACACTGCCGACTGCCGCGCGTATCCGGAGAAGGTGCGTCGCCACGTGAACGAGAGTGCACGCACGATCTGCTCCGGCCGCGACTTCCATGAATGCGTCGCGCTCCCGCTGTGGGCGGCGCTGCGCGACACGACGCCTCCACCCGCGCCGGGCAATACGTCGCGCTGAGCAGGACGTTCGCCGCTACTGAATCGGCTCGATCTTCGTCCGGGCGTTCTGCTTCATGCTGATCTCCGCGCCCTGCGCGAGGATCTTGAGCTTCAGGTCGACGTCATCGTTGGACGAACCGCCGAGGAAGACTCCCTTCGTGCTGACGAAGAAGGAGCCGTTGCTGGTTCCGGAGGACTCCATGGAGACGGGAGTTCCCTGCGTCGAGCCGCTGCCGGCCGCCCGGACGGATGTGACACGCGCGACCTTGAACGCCTTCACACCGCCGATCAGCGTGTCGTGCTCGACGGTGAAGCTCGACACGATCGTTCGATCGAGCTCCATCCCCTGCTGATTCACTTTACCCGCCGTCGTGTCGGCCCAGGTGGCACCGAGCTTCAGGTGGGCGCGGTACGCAGGGAGAAATCGCGTGATTCCCTCGGCGATCTGCGACGCGAGAGGATTCTCATTCGCCGGGCCCTGCGTGGAGTAGACGCGACCCGTGGGAGACACCAGCGAAACGAACTTGGCGCCCCTGAGCGCACTGACCTCCGCGACGTCACCGGTACCGGTGAGCGCGATGGAGTCGAGCGTCACGGTCGCGAGCATGGTGTCCTTCGACTGACGCGCCAGGTTGAGCGTGAGCTGCTGCTGCATACCGAGCTCGAAGCCGCTATTGCCCATCGGCGTGGACTGCGTCCCCTTCGTCGTGGTGGAGACGCGATAGCGCGTAGTGCCGACCGCGTACTCGACCTCCTGAGCACCGAGGGGAAGAGCGCCGAGAAGCATCACGGCGGATAGGAGAGCGACGCGTCGATTCATGGGTCCGGCATCCTGGCTGTAGTTTTACGAG
>Ga0105242_10003467_pt1 | contig 12267 bp, 10 predicted proteins | sample KBSM24metaG_FD_81521 | JGI IMG/M metagenome (GOLD analysis project Ga0105242, IMG submission 81521) | Miscanthus rhizosphere microbial communities from Kellogg Biological Station, Michigan, USA - KBS M2-4 metaG | ecosystem: Host-associated > Plants > Roots > Rhizosphere > Soil | place...
CACTCCGGCCGGGTGAAGCTGCCCGGCACCGACGGCACGACCTTCATCAGGATGATCGCCGCGCTGACCGCGCAGCCGAACCATGCCATCACCGGCGACTCCGCGGCGGAGCCGGGGTCGTTGCCACGCCGCAGCAGATACGCGACGCAGGCGGAGAGCCAGCCGACGCCGACCGCGAGCGAGCCGACCTCGGTGATCGGCACCAGGATCGCGTCGCCGAACATCGCCGCCGCGGCGGTCAGCGCCGCCATCAGCGAGATCGCGACAACCGGCGTGCCGAACGCGGGGTGCACGCGGCCAAGCGACGGGTGCACGAGGTTGCGCCGGCCGATCGCGTAGAGCATTCGCGTCGACGCCACGAAATTGCCGTTGAAGATCTTCAGCAGCGACAGGAAGGCGCCGAACAGAATCAGCTGCGCGATCTGGTGTGAGCCGAACGTCCGCTCGAAGGCGACCTCAGTGCGCACGTGGCCCGAGACGATCTCCTGCCAGGGGTAGACGTAGGTGACGACCGCGATGATCAGCACGTAGAAGAGAAAGCCCGCGATCAGCGCGGCGTAGATCGCCCGCGTGAAGTTGCGCGGGTCGAAGCCGGCCTTGGCTTCCTCCGATCCCTTCGCGACCGACTCGAACCCGGTCATGAAGTACGGCACGATCTGCAGGACGAGAAAGATCGACAGCCACGACGTCTGTCCGGGCGCGAACAGCGGCCGCATGTTCGACGCCGAGCCTTTGGCAAAGCCGAGCACCGTGAAGACGGCGAACGTCGCCAGCAGCCCGAACGTCATCACGTCCTGGAAGATGCCGCTCGGCTTGATCCCTCGATAGTTGACGCCGGCGACCAGCGCCGTCAGCGCGAGGCCGACCGCGAGCCGCGGCGCGTAGATCGGACTTCCGCCGATGACATAGAGCTGGTAGGTGTTGAGCGCCGGGAACACGCGCGCCAGCAGGTTGCCTGTCGCGACCGCCTCCCACGGGCACACAATCGCGTACGACAGCACCATCGTCCAGCCGGCGGCGAAGCTGACCGGCGGCGGCATCACGCCTTCCGTGTACGCGATCTCCGCGCCCGCGTCCTGGATCCGCTGCACGAGGCGGCCGTAGGTGTGTGCGATGGGGAAGAGCAGCAGCCCGCCGAACAGGAAGCCCAGGATGCCGCCGGCGGGGCCGCCGCGCGTCAGCCAGTCGTCCATCAGCACGAGCCAGCCGACGCCGATCATCGTACCGAAGCCGAACGTGAAGTATTCGACGGTGCTGAGGCTGCCGTGCAGGCGTTCGCGCGCCATCAGTACTTGAGCCGCAGCAGCACGGGCCGGCCTTCTTTCTGGGGAACGACGATGAAGAGGTTGTCGTAGTCGTCGTCTCCGATGACGATCGAAGCGTCGACCTGGAGCGTGCGCAACAGGGCTGGAACCGTGTTCGAATGACCGACCACCAGGACGCGGTCGCGCGGACCAGCGGCGGCGATCCTCGCCGCCAGCGTCGCGGCATCGGCGGCAGGGATCTGCTGGGGCGTCAGGTGACGGACGGCGGCGAGCGGCGCAGCGGTCGCGATCGTCCGCCGCAACTCGGACGTAAAGATTTGCGTGACGCCGGCGTCACGCAGCGCATCGCGCAGCCGATCGGCGCGATTGAGCCCCTGGGTCGAGAGCGCCGAATCGGCCGACTGGTCGGCGCGCTCGGCGTGGCGGACGACGTAGATGGCTTCCTGCGCATGCCCGAGCAGCCCGCCGACCAGCACGAGGACGACAACCAGCCAGGCCGGCGGCGCGGGTTTCACGACGCCACTATACAATCGCCCTCATGACGCATCAACCGCGCGCGTCGTTTCAGTCGCCGCGCTTCGCGCAGCCGGCGACGTTCATGCGGCTGCCGCACGTCGAAGATCCGCACGGCCTCGACGTCGCCATCGTCGGCGTGCCGTACGACGGCGGGACCTCCTACCGGCCGGGCGCGAGGCTGGGGCCTCGTGAGGTTCGAGCCCAATCGTCGCTGATCCGTCAGTACAGCTATTTCCAGAAGGTCGCGCCGTTCGATCGCCTGAACGTCGCTGACGTCGGCGACATCGACGCGCCGCCGGTCAGCATCGAAAAGTGCTACGACGTCGTGTCCGCGAGGATCGGTGCGATCGCCGACGCCGGCGCCAGGCCGATCGTGATCGGCGGCGACCACTCGATCTCGCTGCCGATCCTGCGCGCGCTCGCGAAGCGGCGGGGGCCGCTGGCGCTGGTCCAGTTCGACGCCCACATCGATACCTGGGACGAGTATTTCGGCGGCAAGTATTTCCACGGCACGCCGTTCCGCCGCGCCATCGAAGAAGGGCTGATCGACGGCAAGCGATTCATCCAGGTCGGGATCCGCGGGCCGATGTACGGGGAAGACGATTTCGACTTCCATCGCGAGCACGGCATCACCGTGATCGACATCGATCAGGTGAAGGCACGCGGGACCGCGTGGACGATCGAACAGATCCGGCGCGTCGCGACCGGCCCGGCATACATGACGTTCGACATCGACTCGGTGGATCCGGCGTTCGCGCCGGGGACCGGCACGCCGGAGGTCGGCGGGCTGACCAGCCACGAGGCGCAGCAGCTCGTCCGCGGGCTCGGCGGCCTGACGTTTGCCGGCGGGGACATCGTCGAGGTCGCGCCGCCCTTCGACGGGCCGGGCCAGATCACCGCGTTGCTCGCGGCGAACCTCATGTTCGAATTTCTGTGCGTCCTGGCGCGCGAGGTGTAGGGCGGGTCCTTTCGGACCCGCCGCCCTGCCAGGGGCGTCCGAAAGGGTAGGCCGCGTCCGAAAGGACCCGGCGCCCGCACTCATCATGAAACGCATCGTCTGCCTCGGCGACAGCCTGACCTCGGGTCACGGGATCGGCACCGCCGTCGCCTATCCCGCCGTTCTGCATCAACGTGTGCGGCGTGCCGGATTTCCGTATGAGGTGGTGAACGCCGGCGTCTCGCGAGAGACCTCGGCGCAGGCGCGCGCGCGCCTCGATCGCGCGCTGGACGGCGACGTGCGCGTGCTCGTAGTCGCGCTCGGCGCGAACGACGGCCTGCGCGGCGTCCCGGTGGCGCAGCTCACCGTCAATCTGAGCCACATCATCGAGGTCGCGCAGAAGCGGGGCATCTCCGTGCTGCTGTGCGGCATGGAGGCGCTGCCCATTTACGGCTGGCCGTACGCCACGGCGTTCCACCAGGCGTATCTCGATCTGGCAGCGCGCTACAAGGTTCCGCTGGTGCCGTTCATCCTGATGAACGTGATTGGCGACCCGCGCCTGATGCAGCCGGATCGCGCCCACCCGAACGCCGAGGGCGCGCGCGCGATCGCCGACGTCATCTGGCCATATCTCGAGCGTATCCTCGCCTCCCCCCCGCACCTTCGCGTGCTAGCATCGCCTTCGTGATGCGACGTTTTCTCGTCGGCCTCTTTCTCATCTCATCCACGCTCTCATTTCACGCGGCGGCGCCGATCCGGTATCGCCTGACCTTTCCTGAGCCACAACATCGTTGGATGCAGGTCGAAGCGTCGTTCACCGACCTGGGAGGCGGCACGCTCGAGCTCCGCATGAGCCGCTCGTCGCCCGGGCGCTACTCCCTTCACGACTTCGCCAAGAACGTCTACGACGTGCACGCCTTTGCCGCGGACGGCCGTGAGCTCGAGACGACGAGACCGGACCCATACGGGTGGAATGTGGCGGGCCACGGCGGCGGCGTCACCGTGAAGTACAAGGTCTTCGGCGATCGCGTGGACGGTACCTATCTCGCCGTGGACACGACGCACGCGCACATCAACATGCCGGCCGCGATCATGTGGGCGCACGGCCTCGACGATCGGCCGGTCAGCGTCACGTTCGAACAGCCGGCCGGGATGCACTGGCAGGTCGCGACCCAGCTGCACCCGGGATCGTCGCCGCTCGAGTTCACCGCCCCGAACCTTCAGTACCTGATGGACAGCCCGTCGGAGTTCGGTCCCGTCACCATCCGCCAGTTCTCCGTCGGCACACGCACGTTCCGATTTGCGCTGCACCACACCGGGGCCGCCGCCGAGCTCGACGGCTACCTGAAGGACGTCGAGAAGATCGTGCGGCAGGAAGGCGCGATCTTCGGCGAGTATCCGGAGTACGAGCCGGGGCACTACACGTTCCTCGCCGACTACCTGCCGTACGCGAACGGCGACGGCATGGAACATCGCAACAGCACCGTCATCACGTCCGCCGGTTCGATTGCTTCGTCTCGCGAAGATCTCCTCGATACAGTGGCCCACGAGTTCTTCCACTGCTGGAACGTCGAGCGCATTCGTCCGAAGGGACTGGAACCGTTCGATTTCGATCGCGCCAACCTGTCCGGCGAGCTCTGGCTGGCCGAAGGGTTCACGCAGTACTACGGTCCGCTGGCGATGCAGCGCGCGCAGCTCGTGGACGTCGCGTCCAGCGCACGCACCTTCACCGGCCTGATCGAAACCGTCGCCGAAGGCCCCGGGCACCTCGTGCGCTCGGCCGAAGACATGAGCCGCATGGCGCCGTTCATCGACGGCGGCCGCTCGATCGATCGCACCAACTGGTCCACGACGGTGACGTCGTACTATCCGTACGGCGGTGCGATTGCGCTGGCTCTCGATTTGACGCTGCGCGATCGCTCGGACGGCCGGTTGTCGCTCGACGATTTCATGCGCGCGATGTGGGCGGCCTACGGCAAGCCGGGCGGCAGCCGGGAGGGCTACGTCGATCATCCGTACACGATCGCCGATGCCGAGGCGACGCTGGCCGCGGTCAGCGGCGATCGAGCGTTCGCGCGCGACTTCTTCGCCCGCTACATCCAGGGCCGCGAGGTCGCCGACTATCGGCGGCTCCTGCTGCGCGCCGGATTCACGATGCGCAAGCGCAACCCTGGGCGCGCCTGGCTCGGCGATGTGCGCCTGACCTCGCGCGAGGGCTGGCGCGTCGCCGCGCTGGTGCCACCGACCTGGCCGATCTACGCGGCCGGCCTCGACGAAGACGACGAGCTGCAGCAGATCGACGGTCAGCGGATTGCGGGCGCCGCGGACATCGCGACGGTGATGCAGCGCCACAAGCCAGGCGACACGGTGCCGATCGTGTTCGTCGATCGCACGGGCGCCGCGAAAAAAGCCAGCGTGACGCTGGCCGAGGATCCGTATACCGAGGTCGTGCCGGTCGAAGCGGGCGCGCTCACCGCCGCGCAGAAGGCCTTCCGCGATCGCTGGCTGGGAGCCAAGTAGATGCCTGTGCCGTGGCTTCAACTCGTCGACGCAGCCCTGGGCGTCGCCAACTTTGCGCGCGGCCGCAAGGCGCCGCCGCCGCCACCGGAAGAACAGTCGCTGCAGCTCGAAGCGGGTGCACGCGCGCCGGGAGGGCTCGAGGCGCGCCTCGCCGGCGTCGTCGTCGCCGCGCTGAGAGAGGCCTTCGAGCGCGACACACGGCGGCTCGATCTCGAACGGCAGCAGGCCGAAGCCGAACGCGATCGCGCGGAGCGGGCGCTGCGGCTGGAGTTGCAGCGTCAGGCCGCCGATCGCGAGATCGCGCGGCTGAGGCTGCTCGCGGGTGTTGCGGTGACGGCATGGCTGGGCAGCGTCGTGATGTCGGCGCGGCTGCTCGCCGGCGGCGTCGGCGCGCGGGTGTCGCTCGGATTCGGCTGGCTGCTCCTGCTCGGCGCGATAGCCGCGTCGTTCATGGCGCAATCGCGCACTGCGGCGTCTGCCGACGGGACGGCCGGCGACGAGCTGCGCCGCGGCGCGATCGGCTCCAGCGCGTCGAGCGCCTTCGCGCTGTGGCTGCTGCTGGCGGGTCTCGTTCTCGTCGGCCTCGCCGCGCTACTGACCTAAAGTTCCGCGGTCTTTGAGGAGGCCGCGGTTTCTTCTGATCGTTCGCCCTCTTGAAAGAGCACGCCTCGAGCCAGCTTGAAGTCCGGGTCCAGGGTGCGTTTGACCGCGCGCATCTCGTCGATGCCCTTCGTGCCGTAGAGCTCGGCCAGCAGCTGCTGCTTCACGGGATTGCGGCCGACGCCATGCTCGGCGAGGGGCGAGCCGCCGAGCCGAATCACGGCCCGCCCGAACGCGAGAATCGCCGCCTTGCCCGACTCGGCTTCCTCCATCGATCGCGGGATGACGTTGGGGTGCAGGTTGCCGTCCGAGATGTGTCCCCACACTGCGGCGTCCAGGCGGCGCGCGCGAAATTCCTCGTCGTAGATGTCCAGCAGCTCGCCCAGGTGCGCGAAGGGCACGATCATGTCGGCTGCGGTCTTGGCGATGCGAGCGTCAGCCTGCTTGGCGCGGCCGACACGGGCATTGACGCCGGCCGGCACCGCCTCCCGGAGCGCGAGCAGCTGGCGCTCGCGCGCGGCATCCCCGGGCACCGCGATCTCGACCTGGTCGAGCACGCCCGCTTCGTCCAGGGCACGGCAGAAGCGGACGAGCGCGGTGTCGGGCGCGTCCGGCTCGCGCGCGATGCCGATCTCGTCGAAGGCCCGCGCCGACGTCATGCCGGACGGCAGCTCCAGCGTGACGAGGAGCGCCATGGCCGTGCCGTCGGGGATGGCGACGCCATTCGCGCGGTCGGCTTCGTCCTCGCGCAGCAGCGCAAGACAACGCGCGTCCATGTGCTCGATCGCCGACACGTCCATCCCCTGCGGATCGCGCGTGCGCCACGTCTCGCGCGCCGCCTCGCGCAATCGGCTCACGAACGCGAGGGCGGAGGCGCGGTCGCCGAACGGCACGAACGCCAGGCACATCGCCGGCCGTTCCGGCAGGACGCGCAGCGTGACCTCGGTGATCACGCCGAGCGTGCCTTCCGATCCCACGAACAGGTCGATCAGGTCCATTTCCGGAGCTGCGAAGTAGCCGGCCGAAACCTTCGGGACGTCGGGCATCCGGTAGCGCGGCACCGCCAGACGCACGGTGCGGTCCGACAGGACGATCTCGAAGAACCCGTCTGGGTGCGCGCGCGTCCGCCCGCGTTCGATGTCGAGGATGTCGCCGTTGGCCAGCACCACCGTGAGCCCGCGCACCCAGTCGCGCGTCGTCCCGTACTTGAACGTGGCCGCGCCGGCCGCGTTGGTGGCGACGATGCCGCCGACGAAGGCGCCGGTGAAGGTCGGCACCGGCGGATAGTGCTTGCCGACTTTGGCAAGCGCCGCGTCGAGGTCGACGAGCGTCATGCCGGCTTCGACGCGGACCCAGTCGTCGCCTGTGGCGAGGATGCGATTGAGATGCGACGTGTTGAGCAGGACCTCGCCGCGCGGGGTGGCGCCGCCGGTCAGCGACGACTGCGCGCCGATTGCGAGCACGGCGGAGGCGGATCGCACCAGGGCGGCGACCTCCGATTCCGACGCCGGCGTGCAGAGGCCGGAGGCGAACCCGCCGGGAAAATGCGCCGCGTCCTCGAGAAACGACGCGAGCACGTCCGGATCGCGTCCGATTTTTGGAGCGGCGCCCGCCGCGGCCTGACGGGCATGGATGATGTGGGTTGCCACGCGTTCAGTCTACAGTCTCAGTCGGCCCCGACTGCGACTGAACCAGCCGACTGCTTCATGGTTTCGGCGCCGGCAGAAGGTCGTCGAACAGCGCCTTCACCGGCGTGACGGTACGCCGGTGCGCGTCGGCCTCCTTGATCAGATCCGAGACGATGTCCGCGTGAGCCGCGGCGATGTTGAAGCGCTCGCCGGGATCGGCCGCGAGATCGAACAGCAGCGGCGGCGTGTGCACGGTGCGCGCCTCGCCGAGATCGTACGCGCCCATGGTGATGAAGTGCGCCTTGTACCGGCCCTTGCGAATCGCTCTGAGCTCATTGTCCGAGTAGTAGAAGATGCGGTCTCTCGGGCTCGGCCCCGAGCCGCGCAGCGGCGCGGACAGATCGACGCCGTCGATGACGCGATCGGCCGGCAGCCGCGCTCCCGACAACGACGCCGCGGTCGTGATCAGGTCGAGACCCGATCCCATGTCGGTGACCGTGCCGGGCCCCACCGTTCCGGGCCACCAGAAAATCGCCGGCGTCCGCACGCCGCCTTCCCACGTCGTGCCCTTGCCTTCCCGCAGCGGGCCGGCCGACCCGCCGTGGGTTTCGAACGGCAGCCAGGGCCCGTTGTCGCTCGTGAAGAGGACGAGCGTGTCCCGGTCGATGCCGGCCGCGCGCAGCGCGTCGAGCACCTGCCCGGTGCTCCAGTCGATCTCCTCGATGACGTCGCCGTACATCCCGCCGGTGCTGTGGTCGACGTAGTCGGCCGAGCGGGCGAGCGGGATGTGGGGCATCGAATGGGCGAGGTAGAGGAAGAAGGGCCGCGCCTTGTTCGCGTCGATGAACCGGCGCGCTTCTTCGGTGTAGCGCTTCGTCAGCGTCCGATGATCGACCGGCCGCTCGATCACCTGATCGTTGCGCATCAGGGGAACGTCCCAATACTCAGGCTTCGGGTCGTAGTACGCGGCGGTCTTCAGGCCCTTGTCGGCCGGAACCGTCATCCGCATGTCGTGCGAGAACGGCAGGCCGAACCACGAATCGAACCCCTGGCGCATCGGCAGGAACTGCGGCAGCTGGCCAAGATGCCACTTGCCGATCATGCCGGTGGTGTAACCCGCCGACTTGAGCAGCTCGGCGATCGTCACTTCCTCGAGCGGCAGCCCCTGTGCCGCGTTGTCGCGGAAGACACCAGGTGCGCGGCGGGCGCCGGCGGAGAACATGCCGGTGCGGACCGGCAGCCGTCCCGTCAGCAGCGCCGCACGGCTCGGCGAGCAGACCGGCTGCACGTAGAAGTTGGTCCACTTCTGTCCCTGCGCCGCCATCGCATCCAGCCGCGGCGTGCGGATGTTCGGCGCGCCGAAGGCGCCGAGGTCGCCGTACCCGAGATCGTCGGCGAGGATGATGACGATGTTCGGTGGGCGCGCCGGCTGCGCCGCGACGTGCCCGGTGTTGACCGCGAGGGCGCCCAGCACGAAAACGCTCAGAAGGCTCCGCGTGATGATGGCCATTGGGCGGAGAGTATCATTCGGCGGCAAGAGCTACCTGGAGACTGGGGACTGGCGGCTGGGGGCTGGGGACTGAGGGTGGAGACCATGTTCGTGACCGTCGCGCGTCTGGGCGAGATCCCTCCGGGCACCGGCCGCCAGGTGACCGTCGGCGAGCGGTGGGTCGGCCTCTTCAATCTCGACGGCCAGTATCACGCCATCGACAACGTCTGCCTGCACCGCGGCGGCCCGCTCTGCGAGGGACCGATCGCCGGGCACATCGTCACCTGCCCGTGGCACGGCTGGCAGTACGACGTCACGACCGGTGTGCTGATTCAGGATCCGGGAGTCGGCGTCTCCCGTCACGAAACGCGCATCGTCGGCGACGAGGTGCAGGTCCGGCTGTCAGACTAAGAAAAAACCGCAGAGGCCGCGAAGGACGCGGAGCCGGAACGTTGGATCTTCTCTGCGGTCTTTGCGGTCTCCGCGGTTTTTTCTGAACGTCCCTTCTCTATTTCTGCGCGAGCGCTTTGATCAGCCGGTACTGGAACTCCAGCCCCTCGAAGTACTGCTTCACCCCGACGCGCTCGTCCTTGCCGTGCGCGCGCACATCGTCCATGTCGCCGAAGGTGCCTTCGACGCCGTAGGTCGGGATCTCGCCGTTGCGCAGGTAGAGCCCGTCGGTCGCTCCGGTGCTCATCACCGGCACGACCACCACGCCCGGGTACATCTGCTTCGTCAGCGATTCGACCAGGTTCATCACGTCGGGGCGCAGCGGCGACGGCTTGCTCGGGTGCGCCTCGTCCACGAAGGCGACCGAGATCTTCGGGTCCGCCAGAACCTCCACGAGCTTCGCTTTCACTGAGGCGGGCGATACGCCCGGCAGGATCCGGCAGTTCACGTTGGCGCTGGCCATCTGTGGCAAGGCATTGGTGGCGTGGCCGCCGAGCAGCTTGGTCGCCACGCAGGTCGTCCGCATCATCGCGTTGTAGTAGGGCAGCGACGCCGACAGCCGCGCCGCCGCGGCGAGATCCGGGGTCGGCTTTGCGACCGCGCGCATGTCGGCGGCCAGTTTGGGATCGGCCTCCACCTCCGCGGTCTTCGCGAAGTAGGCGCGCGTCACTTCATTCAGCTCGACCGGAAAGGTGTACTCCGACAACCGCGCCAGGCCGGCGGACAGGTGATAGATCGCGTTGTCCTTCACCGGCAGCGAGCTGTGCCCGCCCGGGTTGGTCACTTCGAGATGGAAATCCTGGTAGACCTTCTCGCTGGCCTGCACCTCGTTGGTGAGGTACTTGCCTTTCCGCATGCTGCCGCCGCCGCCTTCGTTGATCGCGAACTCGGCGTCGATCAGATCCTTGTGGTTCTTCACGAGCCACTCCGCGCCGTTGAAGGTACCGCCCTCTTCGTCGGCCGTGAGCGCAAGGATCAGATCGCGATCCGGCTTGAAGCCTTCTTCCTTCAGCCGAATCAGGTTGGCGACGAAATGCGACGCCATCGCCTTGTCGTCGCTCGTGCCGCGCCCGTAGAAGAAGCCGTCCTTTTCGACGAAGGTGAACGGATCCATCGACCAGTCGGCGCGCTTGGCTTCGACGACGTCGAGGTGCGCGAGCAGGAGCAGGGGCTTGCGCGCGCCGGTGCCGCGATAGCGGAAGACGAGATTGCCTTTGCGCGGGTCGGGCCCGAGGATCTGCATGTCGGCGGCGGGAAAGCCCGCGGCCTTCAACCGCGCCGCGACCGCCTCGGCCGCCTTCGTCACGTTGCCGGCCGGCGTGTCGGTGGTGTTGATCTCGACGAGCTCCTTGTAGATCTCGCGTGCCTTCGCGTCGTTCGGTCCGGTCTGGGCGGAGATGACGGCGGTGGCGAGGAGGACAACGAGGAGGGAATGCTTCATCCAGGGATTATAGATGGATAGAATCGGATTCATGGCTTCGTCCCAATCGCTGGCAGACCAGGTTCGGGAGCGTGCGGCGGCCCTTCAGCGGTTCGCCGACTGGGAAGCGGCACATCCAACCCGCCTGTCGCCATCCGCGGCACTCGAGGCGATTGGTGCGATCCATCAGCTGCTGCCGTCTTCGGCACGGCGTCGGCAGGTCGATCCGACGGGTGTGATGGCCTTGCACCAGACGCTCAGCCGACTCCCTGAATGACCGCGCTGGAGCGGGCGGTCGTAGAGGTGGCCTCCGCTCTCGAGTCGATGAAGATCGACTACATCGTCGTCGGCGGCATTGCCAACGCCGTCTGGGGAGAGGCGCGCGCCACGATCGACGTCGACGTCACCGTTGTGGTCGAGAACCCGGATATCGCATCGGCGGTCGCCATGCTGACGCGTTCATTCAAGTCGGCGATTCCCGATCCCGAGGCGTTTGTTCGCCGGACGAGGGTGCTTCCCCTCGACACGTCGGATGGCATCCGCATCGACATCATCTTCGCGCTGATGTCGTTCGAACGTGACGCCGTTGAGCGCGGCGCGACCGTGATGTTCGGTGAGCGACCCGTCCGCGTCGTCACGCCGGAAGACCTGCTGCTGATGAAGATCATCTCTGACCGGCCTCGCGATCTCGCCGACGCTGAGGCGTTGACGCGTCGGCGCCTCGACACGCTCGATCGCAGCTATCTCGAGCCGCGAATGCGGGAATTCGCCGAATCTCTCGAACGGCCGGAGATCCTGGCGCGCTGGAACACCTGGACGAACACGCCCGATTGACCGATCGAGCGCCTGTCACATGCTCGTTACGAACTCGATATACTTCCATTGATGAAATTTGCGCCGGAATACGTGACCTGCGTCCTCAATGAGAACTTCGAGGACGCCAAGGCCTTCCTGCTCTCGCCGATGATGGCGATCAACTATGCCCACCTGGTGATGCTCGCGGCGCAGGGGATCGTATCGGCCAGGGACGCCCACGCGCTGCGTGAGGCGCTCGACAAAGTGTCGCAGGACGAGATCCGGCAGGTCGTGTACGACGGCAGCTACGAAGATCTCTTTTTCTACGTCGAGCGCCTCGTGGTCGAGGGCTGCGGCGACGATGTCGCGGGGCGGCTGCATACGGCGCGCTCGCGCAACGACATCGACATGACGATGTACCGGATGCGGCAACGCGAGCTGATCCTCGGCCTGCTCGCGGCCACATTCGCGCTGCGCCGCTCGCTGCTGGAGCTCGTGGACCGTCATCGCGACACCATCCTCGCGCTCCACACCCACACGCAGCGCGCGCAGCCGAGCACCGTCGCCCACTACCTGCTCGCCGTCGTCGAGCAGGTGGAGCGGGACGGCGCCCGGCTCAAGGCGGCCTTCGAGAGCACGAACCGGAA
>Ga0105242_10003468_pt1 | contig 12267 bp, 13 predicted proteins | sample KBSM24metaG_FD_81521 | JGI IMG/M metagenome (GOLD analysis project Ga0105242, IMG submission 81521) | Miscanthus rhizosphere microbial communities from Kellogg Biological Station, Michigan, USA - KBS M2-4 metaG | ecosystem: Host-associated > Plants > Roots > Rhizosphere > Soil | place...
CGCACCTTCGCGCAGGTTCTTCTCGCCCTGCTCGGCCTGCTTCTTCGCGACTGCTTCCTGCATCTTCGCGCCGAACTCCTGGCGCAGCGCGTCCGCTTCGGCGGGCGTGAGACGCTCCCCCGCGTACTCGATCAGCCGCACGCCGGCTGCGATGGCACGCGTCGCGAACGCGCCCAGCCCTTGCATCGGGGAGGGGCGAATCTCGAAGGGCAGCTCGGAATCGTCGCGCGGCATCGGTGAAAGATACGCTCCTGCGCCTGTCATCCCGAGCGAGCGAAGCGAGTCGAGGGATCTGCACCATCGAACGCCTTCGAGTCCACTATGTTCCTGCGATGACACCACGCACCACACGCCCCACGGAAGTCGAGGCGAGTCCCGGCTTCGCCACGCTTGGCCTCGATCCGCGCCTCGTCGACGCGCTCGCCGCGCTCGGCTATGAAGAGCCTACCCCAGTGCAGCGCGAGGCGATTCCTCCCTTGCTCGCCGGCCGCGACGTCCTCGGCCAGGCAGCGACCGGCACGGGCAAGACCGCCGCGTTCGCGCTCCCGCTGCTGCATCGCGTCACCCCCGACGCCGACTCACGCTCGCGCACGACGGCGCTCATCCTCGTGCCCACGCGCGAGTTGGCCATGCAGGTGGCGGAGGCGGTACATCGGTACGGCAAGTCGATGGGTGTTCGTGCGCTCCCCATCTACGGCGGCGCGGCGATGGAGACGCAGCTGCGCAATCTCAAGCACGGCGTCGACGTCGTCGTTGCGACGCCTGGCCGCGCGCTCGATCACATCCGTCGCAAGACACTGCGGCTGGACTCGGTCAAGACCGTCGTCCTCGACGAAGCCGACGAGATGCTCGACATGGGTTTCGCCGAGGATCTCGAGGCCATCCTCGAGGCGACGCCGGCGGAACGGCAGACGGCGCTCTTCTCCGCCACACTGCCACCGCGCATCGCCGAGATCGCCAACAAGCACCTCAAGGATCCGGTGCGCGTGCGCATCGACCGGGAGGTCGTTCCCGCTGGTGCCGCGCCGCGTGTGCGACAGATGGCTTACATCGTCTCGCGCGCCCACAAGATCGCCACGCTCGGCCGCGTGCTCGACGTCGAGCAGCCCACGTCGGCAATCGTCTTCTGTCGGACGCGAACGGAGGTCGACGAGCTCACCGAATCGCTCAACGGGCGCGGCTACCGCGCCGAAGCCTTGCACGGTGGGCTGAGTCAGGAGCAGCGCGACCGCGTCATGAAGCGCTTCCGCGCCAACACCGCCGATCTGCTCGTCGCGACCGACGTCGCCGCGCGTGGACTGGATGTGCAGCACGTGTCGCACGTCGTGAACTACGACGTGCCCAGCGCTGCCGAGGCCTACGTGCACCGCATCGGCCGAACGGGCCGCGCGGGGCGCGAGGGCGTCGCGATCACCCTCGCGGAGCCGCGCGAGCACCGCCTGCTGCGCAACATCGAGCAGCAGACACGGCAGAAGATCGAGATTGCCGCCGTGCCGACCGTCGCCGACCTGCGGGCGCGTCGTCTCGAGCTGACGCGCGCGTCGCTGCGCGAGACCATTCTCTCGGGCGATCTCGATCACTTCCGCGTCGTCGTCGACTCGCTTGCCCAGGAGTTCGACATCATGGACGTCGCGGCGGCGGCGGTGAAGCAGGCCGACGCCCGGGACGGCACCGAAGAGGAGCAGGAGATCCCGACCGTCACCCTGCGCCCCGAGCGCCCTGCGCCGCGAAGCGGACGTGACCGTGGACCCGCTCCGAAGGGTCATGCCGAGCGAGCAGAGCGACCGAAGCGCGGCAAGCGTGGGGCGATCACGCCGGACTGGAACGTCACGCGGATCTACGTGGGTGCGGGGCGGAAATCCAAGATCCGGCCGGCCGATCTCGTCGGAGCGATCGTCAACGAGGCTGGAATCGACCCGCGCGCTATCGGCGCGATCCAGATTACCGATCGCTTCTCGCTCGTCGAGGTGCCGGACGAAGTCGCCGACGAGATCATCGGCACGCTGCGGGCGGCGACCATCAAGGGGCGCCGCGTGCCGGTGCGCCGCGATCGCGAGCTGAACCAGGGAACCGAATAGCCCTAAAGGCGTACACCGAACTAACTTCCAGATCAGCCTTCTTGCGCACCCTTCCGAATTCCGTGATGCGTCCCTCCCGCCTGCTCGTTCTCCTCCCCGCCGTCGCCTTCACTGCCTGTCTGAACGGCACCGAGACCATAAGCACACCTCAGGGCACGCCGATCGACTGTGCGACGCTGGCGACCGACCTGACCGGCGCCGAACCCACGCTTACGACAACCGCGTCCGGCCTCAAGATGCGCGATCAGACGGTCGGCACGGGTCCAGCGGCGGCGTTCGGGACCACTGTCCGCATTCACTACTCTGGATGCCTGACGACCGGCGCGAAGTTCGATGAGAACAACGACGCGGACCCGCGAGGGCCCCTCCAGTTCGTCGTCGGCGACACCACGATCATCGCGGGGTTCAACGAGGGGATCATCGGACAGAAGGTCGGCGGACGCCGTCAGCTCGTGATTCCTCCCGCGCTGGCATACAAGGACAAGGCGAACGGCCCGATCCCTCCGAACTCCACCCTCATCTTCACGATCGACCTCGTCGCCGTGCAGTAGTGCGGGCGTTTCCTCAGAGGGGCGCTGGCCACGAGGCCGCGGTCCGGCTATATCATCCCTTCGAGCGGGCAGGTGCACACCTGCCCGCGCGTGCGTGTGAGCCCCTCCGGATTCATCAGTAGCCCCCACATCCGAGTGCCGATGCAGACTTACGTGTACTACATCGCCGAGAAGATGCCCGGCGCCCTGGAGATGCAGCGCTTCGCGCATCCCATCCATGTCGGATTGGTGTCGGCTCGCGATCACGAGGCCGCGTACACTGCGGTGCTCGAGGACCTGCGCCCGACCTTCGCCAGCGAGCCGCAGCTCCTCGAGGTCCGCTTCGAGGCCGTCACGCCCCCCAAGGCGGGCACCGGTGTCTGGCGGCACGGCAAGCCGATCGACACGGACATCACGTTCACAGAAGCGGACTGAGCGCGCGCGGTCTCACTCGTGAACGACGTTCCCTACGAGCGTCGGCGCGACGGTACGGTCGTCTCCACTGATCGATCGCGGCTCGACGTCGACCTCGTCCATCGCGTCCTGAGCGCCACCTACTGGGCGAAGGGAATTCCGCGCGACGTCGTCGAGCGCTCCATCGCCGGCTCGATCGCCTTCGGGTTGTTCGAGGATGAGCGCCAGGTGGGCTTTGCCCGCGTCGTCACCGACCTCGCCACGTACGCCTATCTCGCCGACGTGTTCGTCGTCGAGGAATGTCGGGGTCGTGGACTTGGCGACTGGCTCGTCGAGAGCATCCGCCTGCATCCACAGCTTCAGGGACTGCGGCGCTTTGCGCTCATCACTCGCGACGCCGGCCCACTCTACGCCCGCCACGGGTTCTCCGCCCCCGGCAATCCCGCGGGTTACATGGAGATCGTGAATCGCGACGTGTACGCGAAAGGCGGTGAGTGAGTGAGTTGGTGAGTGGGTGAGTTGGTTACCTGCCTCGGGCAGCCACTACCTCCCGGAGGCCGTTTCCAACTCACCCACTCACCCACTCACCAACTCACAGCGGCCTGGCAGAGGCCCTCCGCAACAACCGCAGCAGGAACAGCAACACCACGGCGCCGATGAACGCCGTGAAGATCACGCCGGCCAGTCCGCCGAACGGAGTGCTGACGCCCATCTTGGAGAACAGCCAGCCGCCGACGAAGGCGCCGACGATACCGATGATGATGTCACCGATCAGGCCATAGCCCGTGCCGCCCATCACGAGCGATGCGAGCACACCGGCGATCAGCCCGACGATGATCCAGGTGAGAAAGCTCATGCACGTCCCGAGGTTGGAGTGAGCCGCGCTGCGGCAGGGCAGGGGGCAACTCGCGTGCCCCCGCCGAGACCGTCACCCGGCCCTCCTCACTCGACGACGCTCATCGGCACCGATTGGCCGAGCTGCACGGTCCGCGACTCGCCCAGGTCGAGGATGCTCTTCACCCAGTCCCAGTCGCGCTGGATCCCCGCGTTGTTCATCAGCAGCAGCGCCAGGTCGCCCGCCTCGTTCGGATCCATGCGCAGGCAGCCGTGCGACGCCGCCGTCCCGAGGGAATTTGTGGACGGCGTGCCGTGAATGAAGAAGTCGGGCTCGCGGAAGAAGATCTTCACGACGCGCATCGGGTTGTCGGGATCGCCCGGACCCTGCGGCACCTTATCCCGCGCCCACGCGCGGTCGGGTGGGATCCACGCAGGGTTCCACACGATCTTGTGGATCGAGTATTCACCGGGAGGCGTGGGATGCCTCTCGCTGCCGACGGCGACGTCGTAGACCTTCACGACCTCGCCATTCTCCAGGACGGTCAGCGTTCTTTTGCCGAGGTCCGCCACGATCGCGATATCACCTTCGCCCTTGTGCGTACGCAGCGCGAGGCTGCTCAACAGCGCGACCGGCAGCGTCGCGAGCACGGCGATGAGAATATTCCTGAGACTTCGACGACTCGTCAGCATTCTGGCACGACGCAGCATCCTGGCACGCCTCGATGAACTGATGATCCAGTAAGAGGCAAGGCATGTTCCAGGGCGCGCATCGTGGTCGACGTTGGCATGCGCGTGCGACGCGCAGATATTCAATGCGCACTTGTGCTTAGTCTCACACGTCGGTGCAGCACGACTCAACTCGCGACAATCATCACACCATGCGACTCATCGTCCGCGCACCTCGACTCGTCGTTCTGACTTTCGCCTGCGTGTTGCTCGGCGCGTGCTCGAGCTCTGCGCAGCGCAGTTCGGGTGCACCTGGCGCCAGCGTCCCCGCGACTACCGCCGCAGCGCGCAGCGTGACGGAGCGCGATGTGCGCCGGCTGCTCTCCGCGCTCAGCGATGATTCACTCGAGGGCCGCATGACGGCGACGCGCGGCTCTGCGAAGGCTGCCGCGATCATCGCCGCGGAGATGCGACGCATCGGCCTCGCACCAGCCGGCGACAGCGGCTACTTCCAGCGCGTGCCGATCGGGGTGCGCGTCGGTGGAGGCAAGCCGCAGCCAATCCTCTTCGACAGCTTCGCCGCGCTCGATTCACTTCCCGCCGCGCGGCGCCCCGCAGCCGTGAATGTCGTCGGCATCCTGCGCGGCAGCGATCCCGCCGTGCGCGACTCCGCCGTCCTCATCGACGCGCACTACGATCATCTCGGCATCGGCGCGCCCGTCAACGGCGACTCCATCTACAACGGCGCTGACGATGATGCGTCTGGCGTCGTCGCCGTCCTCGAGATCGCGCGCGCACTCGCCGCGGGGCCGCAGCCGCGCCGCACGGTGATCTTCGCCGCGACGACGGGTGAGGAGGTCGGTCTGCTCGGCACGCGCTGGTATCTGAAGCATCCCGTCGTGCCCATCGCGCAGATGAGCGCCAACATGGAGATCGAGATGATCGGCCGGCCGGATTCACTCGCCGGCGGCCCTGGCCGCGCGTGGCTCACCGGCTTCGAGCGCTCCACGATGGGCGAGACCTTCGCGCGCGCGGGACTGCCGATCGGCCCCGATCGCCGCCTCGATCAGCACTTCTTCGAGCGCAGCGACAACATCGCCTTCGCGCGGGAAGGTGTGCCCGCGCACACGCTGTCGTCGTACAACATGCACACGGACTATCACACGCCGGCTGACGACATCTCGCACGTCGACATTCCGCACATGACGGGCGTCATTCGCGCCGGCGCCGCGGCCGCGCGAGTGCTCGCTGACGTGCCGGCACCGAAGTGGAACGCGAACGGACGCCCCGGTCTGCAGCCGCGACGCCCGACGCCCACGCCATTGCCCGTCACCCCGACAGCAACGATCGAGAGTCCGGCTGAGCGACTCGCCCGCCTCACCACGGTCCGTCTCGTCGCCGACACGAGCACGCTCACGAAGCGCGAGCGACGCATGCTGCCGCTCCTCATCGACGCCGCGCGCGAGACGCACGAGATCTACTGGATCCAGGTGATCGGACCGCGCGACTCCGTGCTCGGCTCCATCACGGATCCGACCGCGCGGCGACTCGCCGAGGTCGAGGTCGGACCCTGGGATCGGCTCGACGGCAACGCCCCCTTCGTGGCTGGCGTCGGGCCCAAGCCCGAAGGGGCCAACTTCTATCCGCGCGGCATGACCAAGGCCGAGTTCGAGCGCGCGGTGCAGGGCGGGGGCGCGCACGCCGACAGCCTGAAGTCATGGTACACGATGGTGCGGCGCTCGCCCTCCGGCGCGCTGACGGCGATCCCGTACTCGCGCTTCTTCGGCGCGCAGAACGCACGCGCGGCGACCAGGCTGCGCGCGGCCGCCGCGCTCGCCGACGATCCCGGTCTGCGACGCTATCTCAACCTGCTCGCCACCGCACTCGTCACCGACCAGTACCGGCCGAGCGACATGGCGTGGATGGACATGAAGAACAATCGCCTCGACATCGTGCTCGGGCCGATCGAGAACTACGAGGATGAGCTGTTCGGCTACAAGACGGCGGCCGAGTCCTTCGTGCTGATCAAGGATCTCGCGTGGAGCCGTCGGCTCGCGAAGTTCGCTTCATTCCTTCCGGCGCTGCAGCGCGGCATCCCCGTCCCCGAGCAGTACAAGCGCGAGCGGCCGGGCACGGACGCGGACCTGAACGCATACGACGTCGTCTACGTCTCGGGCCAGGCGAACGCCGGCGGCAAGACGATCGCGATCAACCTCCCCAACGACGAAGTGGTGACGTTGAAGAAGGGGACGCGGCGGCTTCAGCTCAAGAACGCCGTGCGCGCCAAGTTCGATCGCATCCTCGTGCCGATCGCGCGTGAGTTGATCGTCGCCGATCAGCTGCCGCACGTCACCTTCGACGCGTTCTTCGAGAACGTGATGTTCCACGAGGTGGCCCACGGTCTCGGCATCAAGAACACCCTCGACGGGAAGGGCACCGTCCGCGAGGCGATCAAGGAGCGCTACGGCGCGCTCGAGGAAGGGAAGGCCGACATCCTCGGCCTCTACATGCTCCGCCAGCTCAACGCGCAGGGGCAGCTCGGCAACGAATCGCTCGACGATAATTACGTCACTTTCCTCGCCAGCCTGTTCCGCTCCGTGCGCTTCGGCGCCGCCGACGCGCATGGCCGCGCCAACATCGTCGCGTTCAACTTCCTCCAGCGGCTCGGTGCCTTCACCCGCGAGGCGGACGGGAAGTACCGCGTCGACGTCGCGCGGATGCGCACCGCGAGCGATTCACTCTCTCGACGCATCCTCGTCCTCCAGGGGGACGGCGACTATGCGGGCGTAGGTGCCCTCTACTCCGAGTTCGGCAAGATCGATCCGACGCTGCAGGGCGATCTTGACCGCCTCAAGGCCAAGGGAATTCCTATCGATATCATCTACGACCAGGGGCGATAAGACGCCGAATTGGCCCGCCGCCGCGATTCGCCTTGCACTCTCGCAGAATGCAGCGGGCACGCAGGCACGGAGGACCGAAGAACCCCTCAATCGGGACCTGCCGACGCCTCGCATGTTCGGCACGGAAGGTGAATTGTTAAGAATTCGAAATGTTCTGGCGTTCAGATGGTCCGAACGCGAGAATTCAGTAGCGCAGCGCAGCCGATACGAGGCATCTGTTGGATCGTCACTCCGTCGAGAGTCCGATGGAACGGCAGGCCTTGTACGGCGTACTCTCTAACTCCCCCCTGCTGCCTATTCAGCGATGATGCTGCACGTTCTTCTTGCGACGGCCCTGTCCGCTTCTCCCGCCCTACCGACCGACAGCGTGCGCAACGCGTCGAAAACGGGGACGGCGCGTCGGGACACCACCGTCACGGCGCCCCGCGACACGACGATCACGGCCAAGCAGGCCGCGCCGCCGCCGTCGCCCGCCGCGCCAGCTGGCTCGAACGTGTCATCCAATACGCAGGCTGCAGCCGCCCCCTCTTCCAGCACGCCGGCCGAGGCTGCGCCCCAGTCCAACACGACGACTTCCGGCGCCTGGACGACGACGCTCGTCAAGTCGTCGACCGTTGTGGTCTCGACCGCTCCAACGAATTCGACGCCCCCGGCCCCCGCGCCGGCGGCTGCTACTACTGCTCCTGCGCCTGCTCCCGTAGTCGCGGCACGCCCGGAGCATACTGTCGTGCAGCAGGCCGCCGCGGCGGTGCCTGCACCGGACAAGACAGCTCCAGCCCCCGCGCTCGTCGCGGCCGGCTCGAGCGTCGTCGCGACGTCGACCGCTCCGCGCGCCGAGGCTAGTGCCGCGCCCGCGCGCGCAGCAGCGCCCGCCGACGTGTCAGCGGTCGCTCCTCGGCCCGCCGAGAAGTCCACGCGCGTCGATGCCCGGACGGTCGTTTCGATCAGGAGCTCTGAGCGTTTCGAGCCGCTGTACTCCGTTCCGCTGCCCAGCTCGCGGATCCGGGTCGGCGCGCCGACCATCGCGGACAGCATCGTCATCTACAAGCGCGAGCGCACCCTCACGCTCTTCTACCGTGGCGTCCCGGTGAAGAGCTACTTCGTCGCCCTCGGCAGCAATCCGGTGGGAGACAAGCAGCGCGCCGGCGACCAGCGCACCCCCGAAGGCCTGTTCCACATCAACGCCCACAATCCCGCGAGCAAGTTCCACCTCGCACTGCGCATCTCCTATCCTGACGATGCGCATCGGGCCCGCGCCGCCGCGCTGGGCGCCGAACCGGGCGGAGACATCATGATCCACGGCCTGCCGCCGGAGTACAGCGAGGCGGGCAAGGATCACGTCGCGAACGACTGGACGAATGGTTGTGTCGCGCTCTCCAACGCGGAGATCGAGGAGCTCTGGCGCGCCGTGCCCGACGGCACGCCCGTGCAGATCAAGCCGTAGCTGGCAGCTCTCTCCCCGCGTGCCGCGCGTCGAGATCACGTACTGTCCCCGCTGCCGCTGGCTTCTCCGCGCGGCGTGGATGACGCAGGAGCTGCTCACGACGTTCGAGCGTGAGCTCACTGAAGTCGCCCTCCGGCCCGGCGACGAAGGCATCTTCGAGATCACCCTCGATGGCGAGACCATCTGGTCGCGCGCCGCCGAGGGCCGCTTCCCCGAGCTCAAGGAGCTCAAGCAGCGCGTGCGCGACCGGATCGCTCCCGATCGCGCCCTGGGGCACTCCGACCGCTGATCGTGACCGGGGCCGACGGGTAGAGGTTCTGCCCGTCATGAGCCCCTCGAGCAGTAGCGGACTCGCACGTGTTGCACGACATCAGCCGGGTGCACGTCTGCGCGGTCTCCGTTTCGCCGCAGCGATGCTCGCGCTCGCGACGGTGAGCTGCTCCATTACAGAGCCGACGTCGCGCGACAGGGCTCAGGACGAGCTGACGCGCAATCGGCAGCGGTGGGTCGCCGCTGGGGTCCACGACTACGTGTACGACTACCAACGTCTGTGCTTCTGCGCTCCGGAGTCCACGCAGCCGGTGCGGATCACGGTGCGGCAGGACGCCGTTGTCGCGGTCGTGCGCCAGAGCGACGGTCAGCCCGTTGATGCGAAATACGGCTGGCCACGAGTCGACGCCTTGTTCGACGACATCCAGGGCCGACTCGACCAGCACGTGGCGCGCATCGACGTCGACTACGACGCCACGTTCGGATATCCTCGCTCCATCGTGGTGGACGTGGCGGCCATGGCCGCCGACGACGAGTATTCGCACACGGCGGCAAACCTCCGTCCGTTGCCCTGAGCTCCTCTCGTCATGGACATCGCCACTGAATTCCTCGCGCAATCGCGCCGCTACCTCGCGTCCGAGTATCCCATCAAGATCCAGCGCTGTCTCGACGTACTCCCCGAGAATGCCATCTGGCGCCGCGACGACGACGCGTCGAACAGCATCGGGAACCTGCTGCTCCATCTCTCCGGCAACATCCGGCAGTGGATCGTGAGCGGCGTGGGCGGCGCGCCCGATGCGCGGCAGCGGAGCGCGGAGTTCGATGCACGCGATGGCGAGGATGGCGCCGCGCTGATGCAGCGCCTGCTCGCGACAGTGCGTGAGGCCGACGACGTGCTCGCCTCGCTGGATGCGAAGCGGCTGGCGGAGTCACGCATGATTCAGGGGCGCAATGTGAGAGTGCTCGACGCCGTGTATCACGTCGTCGAGCACTTCTCGATGCACACCGGGCAGATCATCCTGCTCGCGAAGCGCTTCGCGCCCGGTCGCGTGCAGTTGTACGAAGACGCGGGCGGACTCGCCCGCCCGCGCTTCTGGCCGCCCGTTAGAAGACGTAGACCTTCGTCCCCACCGGGACGTTCTCGTACAGCCACTCGATGTCGTCGTCCGCGAGGCGCACGCACCCGTGCGTCACCGCGGCGCCGATCGAGTTGGTGTACGGCGTGCCGTGCAGGAGATAGCCGTCGCCCATGTCGAGCCGGTAGTGCCCCAGCTCGCCCTTGATCGAGCGGTGCTTCGTCCCCTCCGGCGGGATGAAGAGCGTGTTGTCGAACACGATGTGCTCGTCCAGCACGAGCGGCACGAACGTCGACGTGCCCGGCCGGATGATGCCGACCTCGTCACCCTTGGACGTGAGGATGGTGCCGTCCTTCAGCTTGATGCGCTGGCCGGCGACCATCGAGCGCAGCTTCAGGCCGTTCTCGCTCGCGACCTCGGCGAAGTGCCACTCGGGCGGCTTCCACGACGGATCCTTCTCCTTGCCGCGCACGGTGCGTACGCCGCGCGGCGTCTCGAACCGCCAGGTGCGCCCGCCATAGGAAAGCGTGGCGTTCATCGCCGTCGCGGCTGGTGCGACGCGGAGCGTGTCGTCGCGGTCCAGCACGTAGAGCTCGCGCTGGAACAGGTCGACGACGATCCGATAGCCCGTCGAGCGCGCGGCGACGTTGCGTGCGGCCCGCCACTCGATGCTGTCGCGACGCGACTTGAACGAGCGAGTCGCGCGGCGCGTGCGCAGGGGAACCTCACCCGTTGCGCTGTCCGCGGGTTCGACTGCATCCGTGTCGGCGGCGGCCGGTGCGGCCAGGCTCGCCGTCGTGATGGAGTCGTCGCTTCGGCGAGCGATCTTGTGAAGGAGCGACACGAACCAGTTACGGCCCTGACGCTGCTGGACGGTACCGGCGTGCGTCGTGTCGGTGCTGTCGTGTGTGACCTCGACGCCCTGCGCGGCTGCGAGGGACGTGATCGTGGCGAGCATCAGCGAGCTCAGCCAAATCTGTCGAAGAGGGCGCGGCATAGTCGAAAACTACACCGCGGAGGAGGTGAAGTTCACCTCCTCCGCAGTTCGCATCATGTCCAGCATACCGCAGGCCCTGCTAAGGGTACAGCGAACGCGACTACTAGAAGTTCCAGTTCCAACCGACCAGCACCGGCACGTGGTTGGAGTTGCCGTTGTTCGTGCTGATGCTCTTGTACTGCGACTCGATGAAGAATCCGCCGAGCTGGACTCCGCCGCCGAGCTGCCAGTGACCGAACGTGCCACCCTCGTCCGTCGTGATGACCGCGACCGGGAGACCAGAGGGAAGCGTTCCCGCCGTGACCGTCTTGCTGCCGGCGTTCACGATGGTGCCGTCGCTCTGGATGAACGGAATGAAGTCCGAGAACCAATCGAAGCCGCCGCCGCCGAGGAAGTAGATCTGCGGATTAACCTTGCTCTTCCGATCGAGCGGGATGCGCCATTCGATGTTTCCCGACAACTGCCACAGCGACGTCGAGCTGCAGTTGGGGCACCAATCCTGTGCGCCGAAGTTGCTGTAATCACCATCGATGCGGATACCGACTGGGCTCGTGCCCGGGAACCATCCGAGGTGTGCGTGACCGGTCCATCCCAACTTCGATGACTGGAGCCACGCCCCGGTCGGAATGTCGATTCCCGTTCCGAGTCCGAACTGCCAGCCAGGAAGCGGCTGCAGCGGCAGTTCTTCGATCCGCGTCACCGTGTCGACGCGCGTCACCGTGACCGTGTCGGTCCGCGTCCGGACCACCGTGTCAGTGCGCGTGATGGTGACGGTATCCACCCGAACCGGCTGTGGTGCCGGCTGCTCCTTCCGCACAGGGATACGTCTCTGCGACCGTGCCCGCGTGGTGTCCTGCGCGGAAGCGGTCATTGCGCCGCCTAGGGTGAGGGCGGCTGCGAGGCCGAGTGCAAACAACGCTGAGTTCCGAGTCTTCATCCTTGTCCTCCGTCGCCTTCGCCCAGTTTTCGTCGTCCCGCGGGCGAGGTTGCGGGTGCGGCGAGAATCGCCGCCTGCTGCCGGACTCGGGGAATGGCAGACCGCGTGCCGTGGCCGC
>Ga0105242_10003469_pt1 | contig 12262 bp, 9 predicted proteins | sample KBSM24metaG_FD_81521 | JGI IMG/M metagenome (GOLD analysis project Ga0105242, IMG submission 81521) | Miscanthus rhizosphere microbial communities from Kellogg Biological Station, Michigan, USA - KBS M2-4 metaG | ecosystem: Host-associated > Plants > Roots > Rhizosphere > Soil | place: Michigan...
CCGCGGCCCCCGCCGGGGCGCGGGTGCCCGCGCACTGCGCCCACCAGGACCGGCCGGCCGTGCCGGGCGGGTGGCTCGAGGTATGGCGACAGGCGGACCTGCTCGTGCGCGCCTCGGTCGATCGCGTGCTCGACCCTTGGACCGAACCGTTCGAGGGTCGCGTGGCACGCGACCTGGCGGCGTTCCTCCCCCACGGCGCGGTCCTCTGCATCGGATCATCGAGCCCCGTCCGCGACCTGGACACGTTCATGGCGCCGCGACGCCCGCCGCGCGTGTGGACCGCACCTGATCTGCTCCGCGTCGTCGGCAACCGCGGAGCGAGCGGGATCGACGGGTTCATCTCGACGGCGCTCGGCGTGGCGATCGCCGAGACCGGCCCGACCTACGCGCTGATGGGCGACCTGACGTTCCTGCATGACGCCGGGGCACTGCTGTGGTCGGGCCGCGCCGAGATCGATCTGGTCGTCGTGGTCCTCACGAACGGCGGGGGCGAGCTCTTCTCGTTGCTGCCGCAGCGTGCGCTCCCCGAGCTCGGCGAGCTCTTCGTGACGCCGCACCGCGTCGACCTCGGTGCGGTGTGCGCCGCGGCGGGCGTCGGTCACGAGCGGGTCCTGCGGAGCGAGGATCTCCTGCCGGCCGTCCAGCGGGCCGCGCGCGTTCGCGGGATCCGCGTCGTCGAAGTCATGATCGACCCCGAGCGGGGGCGCGACCGCCGCGCGGAGGTCCGCGCGGCGGTCGCGCGCACGCTGGCCGAGCGATAGCGTGTGACCCATGCGATGGGTCACCCGGGAGCGACCGAAAACCGACCGCATCGCGTGCCCCTGGCTGATCCGCCGCTTCATCGACCCGGACGCCGAGATCCACTACGTCCCAGCCGACGATGTCCTCGACGTGGCGAGCCGCGACGCAGCGCGATCGTTCGACGCGCCCGGCGCCGAGTTCACGCATCGTGACGGGAGATGCAGCTTCGAGGTGTTGATCGAAGACTTCGCGCTGGGAGACGATCCGGCGCTCGTTCGCCTCGCACGGATCGTGCACGCGGCGGATGTCGCGGAAGATCGCGACTCCGATCCGCTCGGGCCGGGGCTGGAGGCGATCGGCGCCGGCGGGGTGCTCGCGGAGCCCGATGATCTGCAGCTGCTCGAGAAGGGCGCGTTCGTCTACGACGCGCTGTACGCATGGTGCCGGGCGTACCTCACGTGATCCCAGGCTGACCGCCTCTCGGGATCACCGGGGCGAGCCACGGACCCGGAAGATCAAGGAGCAACCGGCGGCTGCACCGTCCCACCGATCACCTGATCGGTGGTCATCACGATGACCCGCCCGCTCGCGACCTCTCCTTGGAGCCAGTTCACGAACGACGTGAAGTCCGGAACCGTCATCGAGTAGGGGTCGCACTGGTTGCAGAGGTGGTGGATCAGCAGCTGCACCCACCCGCCTCCGTGCGTCTCGGCTGCGGTCACGTAGCCCTCGACCGTGGCCACGGTCGTTCCCTGCTTGATGCTGGGTGTCATGCGGAGGCCGTACGGATCGAGCGGTGGGATCGTCTCGGCGAAGGTCTTCGTGTCGTCGACACCGGACACGCCGCGACCGCTGTTGTAGCCGCAATCGCGCACGATCTGCTCGGAGGCAGCGTCGTACGAGCCGAACGGGTACGCGAACGACGTGACCGGGAACCCGAATCCAAGGCCAGCGTCCATCAGCGTGACCCGGTCACCGCACACCTCTTGCCGCGCGGCCGCCGTCTTCAGCTTCTTGATGTTCGCGTGATCGATCGTGTGACCGCCGATCTCGTTGCCCGCGTTGAACAGCGTGTGGAGATCGGTCGTCGAGAGGTGGGTAGCGTCCCCGATGAAGCCGCTGTTGATGTAGAAGGTCGCCGCCATGTTTCGCGCGCTCAACAAGCTGAGCGCGTTCAGCTGATCAGCGTTGCCGTCGTCGAACTGGATGGTCACGACGGTGACGGCGCCACTCCCGCCCCCACCCGGCGGCGGTGTGCCCTTCATCTCCCACGCGAACGCAAGTGGAGACGACGCCGTCAGATCGATCGCGGGCTCGACCGTGGAGAACGACTGGACGTCATCCTTGTATACCGCCGTCTTACCGTTGAACGGCGCGAACGCGTCGGAACCGTCGGGTGGGCACGCCCGCATCCCGGTCAACGAACCCGTCGCCGCGAAGCCGTTCGGGCCCTCCACGGCGGCACCGGCGAGGACCGGCGATGAGCCGTCGAGCGAACCGACGATGTTCGTCACCTGGTGCTGCATGCAGTGAGGGAACGTCGAGCCGTCACCGACGATGAACGAGGAGCCCCAGGCGTTCGCGCCGAGGATGTTCGACAACCAGCCCATCTCCTGGGCGGCGTAAACACCCGACCCCACCAGCGTGTCGTACTCGGAGGCCATCACGGCGAGCCCAGCCCCGTGCGACGTCGTGTCGTACGTGTCCCACGGAAAGCCGAACCCGAACGGATCCGTCGCCGCCTGCACGACGGCTCCATCCAGCTCCTTCTTGAGGTCGCCGAGCAGCGCGCTGGGGGTCGTCTCGAGCCCCGGCACGCTTCCGGCCTGCGCGAGCGCCCGATAGAGGTCGTAGTGCGCGAGCCCTGAGACGTCGTAGAGGTTCAAGGTGTCGCCGGCGTCGTTCGGTCCCGTCATGTAAGCGTTCGCCCAGTGCGCGGCTTTGGCGAGGTAGTACGCCGGATCCGTCCGGGCAAGACCGCTCGGGAGACCGCCGGACGCGAGTGCGAAGTAGAGCTCGGTCGCGCCCAGCTCGAGGTCGTCCCGCCATTCGGTCTCGGGGTAGAAGCTGTACGGGATCACCGTCAGCAGCTTGGTCGGGGCCGTGTTCGCCAGATCGAAGATGTGCTCGGCGGCGCGCAAACACTTCGCCGCGAGCGTCGGCTCGCTCGTCTTGAACACCTGGAAACACATCGCGAACGCGGCCGCGTCGCGCCCCGCCAGGTTGGGGCTCACGAGCGATCCAGGAGGACCCGCGCGGAAGACGGGCCGGTTCCGGATGTACCGATACAAAGGATCGGTACCCCCGTACCCATCGTCTGCTTGTGGCAGTCGCCAGATGTCGTGGTCACCGCGCGTCTTCGCGTTCCCGGTCCCGATCCCCACCTGGTAGTAGAGCGTGCCGGACCGGTCGTCCCACATCTTGAGGAGCCACTGGATGCCGAACTTCGCCTCGGCCGTGAAGTTCGAGGTCGTTGAGCCAGCGCCCATCTGACCGGGCATGTCGCGCACCCCGGCGAGGAGCAGATCCTCCGTGTAGCTCGAGGTCTGCACGAATTTCAAGTAGTCACCGGCGTCCCACCAACCACCGGAGGCATCGATCCGGACCCCCAGCGGTGTGAGATCGCCCGTGAAGTGCCCGGTCTGGTTCGCGTGCGGGGTCAGGTACGTCATCGCGTTCTGGTCGTTGAGATGCGCCGGGGCCGTCCGAAGCGCGGACGGGATGTACGCGGCGCCGTCGCGTTCGTTCCCGAAGAACGAGCGGGCGTTCGTGAGCGGTTGCGAGTACAGCGCGGAGCCGGTGCCGATCCTGAACGACGGTGAGCTGGCAGGGATGGGGCCGGCCACCTCGATCGAATAGGTCCCGGCGGTCGAGAACGACGTGAAGTCCAGCGCGTAGACGTGTGGATAGGCGGTGCTCCACGCTCCCAGGTCGGCACCGACGCTCCCCGAGAACACGGCCGAACCGCCAGCTCTGAGGCTGAAGGTCGCGCCGGTCTCGGCATCGCTCGCCATGAGGAACGCACGTTTCACCGACGCTGCCGGGTATCCGACCTGGTTGACCCGCACGAACGCGGTCGCGCTCACCGCGATCGCGGGGACCGTCGCGAACGTCGCTCCGGCCAGCAGCGCCACCGACGCGAGGACGACGACCGATCGGAGACGGACGGTCGTTCCGGATGCCATGACGGACTCCTTCCGTTCAGCAGCCGAAACACTCGGCCGGGGGTGTGAACGATAGGAAACTTTCCTAACGATGTATCGGATGCTATGCCTCGGTCGGAAGCCGGGTCAACCGCCGGAACGTCTTCGACGTGGCTCAGCCCCACCGGAGGGCATCGAGGAACGCTCGGAACTTGCGTTCCGTCTCGTCGACCTCGGCGTCCGGCCGGCTGCCGGCGACGATCCCGGCGCCCGCGTACAGCGTCGCGTGATCACCATTGAGCTCCGCGCACCGCAGCGCGATCGCCCACTCCCCATCCCCGCTCGCGTCTACCCACCCGACCGGCCCGGCGTACGATCCTCGATCGAACGGCTCGAGCTCGGCGATCAGCCCCAGCGCCGCATCACGCGGTTCCCCCGCGACGGCCGGTGTCGGATGGAGGGCCTGGACGAGCTCGAGAACGCCCGGCGCGGGATCTCTGAGGAGCCCCCGGAACTTCGTGGACAGGTGCCACACGTTCGGCGTCTCCAGCAAGGTCGGGACCGGATCCCACGAGAGCTCTCGACAGAAGGGGGCGAGCCTGGCGGCGAGGGCGTCGACGACGATCGCGTGCTCCTCGTGATCCTTCACCGACGCGAGGAGTCGAGAGGCGTTCTCGCGATCCTCATCTGGGTCGCCCGACCGCGCCGCGGAACCGGCAAGGGGGTTCGAACGCACGACGCGGCCGAAGCGGGACACGAGTAACTCCGGGGACGCGCCGACGAGGATCCCGGTCGTCGGCGCCGCGAATGTGTACGCGTCCGGGTTCACTGCCCGGAGCCGATGCGCTAGACGGCGGGGATCGAGTCGTCTGCCGGCGTTCACCTCGATCGTCCGAGCGAGCACGACCTTGCGCAGCTCGCCGGTACGGATCCGATCCACCGCCACGGCGACCCCGCGACCATAGTCGGCGGCGCTCGGCGAGTCGCGAAGCTGGTGCCCGGTGAACGCGTCATGCACGACAGGCTCTATCACGCGCTCGAAGGACGGAAGTCTCTGGGGTCCAACCGATGCGTCCCATACGCCGATCTGCAGCGTTTCACCATCCGTGGTCCGTCGGACGGTGCGTTCGCCGAGAAGCAGGTGGCCAGGTCCCGATCGATCGAACGGAAACGTTCCGATCGCGATCGAACGGCCCGTACCGCCGAGTTCCTCGTCGATCCGGGAGAGCCATCCGTGCAGCTCGCGCGCGGAGTCCGTGGAGAGGGGTGCCGTCATGGAGATATCGGCGACGCTCATCGAGACGCCCAGACCAGACCTCTCGAAGAAGGCGCCGCCTTCACGGTCATATGCCGCGAGGAGATCGAACGCGTCGCCGAGGTCCTCGATCCTTCCGACGATCCGAGAGGAGCCTTCCGGTGAGGTCACGCACGCGTCCCGACGAACAGCTGCGTGACCCCGCCGGAGAGTTGGAGCCGGCGGATCGAGGGGAACCCGACTGCGCGCAACATACCCACCATCTCGGCGGTGGGGGGGAGGTACGCCATCGACCGCGGGAGGTAGCCGTACGCGGCGCGGTCGGACAGCGCGCCGCCGATCAAGGGCACGACCTTCTCGAAGTACAGCGCGTGGCCGGCGCGGAGCACGCGGTTGTCCGGGCGGCTCGCGTCGAGGAGGGCGACGGCGCCCCCCGGTCGCACGACACGAGCGAGCTCAGCGAACAGCTGCGGGAGCGAGACCACGTTGCGGAGCGCGAACCCGCACGTGACGCCGTCGGCGCTCGCGTCGCGGAACGGGAGTCGGAGCGCGTCTCCCTGGACGAGCGGCGCGTCGGTCTTCGCCTGCCGAAGCATCCCGAACGCGAAGTCGAGCCCGACGGCGCGATAGCCCGCCCGCTCGAGCTCGCGGCAGAGGTCACCGGTCCCGCAGGCCAGGTCGAAGACGAGGGAACCGCTCGGGAGATGGAGCTCGCGGACCGTCCTCCTCCGCCACCCGATGTCCATGCCGAAGGTCATCAGGCGATTCACGACGTCGTAACGAGGAGCGATCGTGTCGAAGAGCCCGCGCACGGTCCTCGCCTTGTCCTCGCCCTGCGGCAGCGGCGTGCTCACGTCTCGATCCGCGCTTCGGCGGCCTCCAGGACGACACGACGGAAATGGTTGGACACGAGCGCGGTCACGGCGGGGAGCAGCTCGCGGAACGCCTCGACCATCTGCGCCGCGGCGACGGGGTCGTCGCCCGAGGTGTCCTGGATCGGCCTTCGCACGTGCTGGTCGAACAGGTCGACGGCGCGCTCCGCGAGTCCGCGGAGCGCGCCATCGGCATCGCGCGCGAGCCCGAGGAGGTCGCCGAGCGGCAGCCCGAACTCGAGGAGACGGAGCGCCGTCCGGACGAGCTCGGTGTCCGCCGGCGTGTACCGCATCTGCCCATCGACGGGCCGGCCGATCCGGATCCCTTCGCGCTCCACCGCTTGGATCAACGATGCCGGGACGCCACTCGTCGCCGCGAAGTCCTCGAGGTCCAGCGATCGCTGATCCTCGCCGACCTCGCCGCGAGCTTCGGCGACAGCGGCCGCAAGGTCGGCATCCGCGTCGTCGAGCTCCCCTCGGACGACCCGCCCGATCGCCTCGAGCGTCAGACCCTTCCGCTGGAGATCGCGGATCCGACGGATCCGCTCGGCATGGATCTCGTCGTACCAGGCGACGCGTCCCTCACGTTCGGGCTGTGGCAGGAGGTTCCGCGATTGGTAGTAGCGAACCGTGTCCACCGAGACGTCGCAGGCGGCGGCCAGCTGCTCGACACGGTACCTCACGACCGCTCACTCTACGAGTGCGCACTCGAACCTTCACACCGACCGCTCGCATCGCCACCGGCTCCGGTCTCGGGGCTACGATGCGCCGCGTGAAGCACGCGGTTCGCGCCGTCAGCCTCTCGATGGTCCTCGTGTGCGTCGCCGGAACCATGGCGGTCGGCACCGCCCTCAAGTATCGGTGCGCCACAGGGAACTACGACGGGCGGCAGTACACCGGCCTGTGCTACTCCGACATCGTGCCCCTCCTGGGGACCGAACAGCTCGCGGGCGGCCGGCTGCCCTTCCTGGACCGATGCGCACCGTCACCCAACAACTGCGACGAGTACCCGGTGCTCACGATGTACGTGATGCGAGCCACAGCGTGGATCTCCGGAGATACGACCGCGACCTTCTACTACACGAACGCCGTCCTCCTCACCGTCTTCGCCGCGGCCACCGCCGTTGGCTTGTGGCTCCTCGCCGGCCGGCGCGCACTCTGGTTCGCGCTGGCCCCAACCCTGCTGATCTACGGCACGATCAACTGGGACCTCGTGGCGGTCGCGTTCGCGACACTGGCGCTCGTGGCGTTCGCATCGCGGCGGGACGGATGGACGGGTGTCCTCCTGGGGCTCGGCGCCGCGGCGAAGTTCTATCCGGTCTTGCTCGTGATCCCGCTGTTCCTGCAGGGGATCCAGGACCGCGAACCGGATCGCTCCGTTCGGGTGCTGTGGTGGACGCTCGGCACCTGGATCGCCGTGAACCTCCCGTTCGCGATCGCTGCGCCGGGCGCTTGGTTCGAGTTCTTCCGTTTCAACTCCGGTCGCGTGGCGGATTTCGACAGCCTCTGGTACATCGCGTGCAGGCACTGGGACGCCGCCTGCATCTCGACCGGGACGGTCAACGCGTGGTCGCTGATCCTGTTCATCGCGGCGTTCGGGCTGCTCTTCCTCCTCAAGTATCGGCGCGACCCGGACTTCCCGCGGTGGACCCTCGGGTTCCCGCTGCTCGCCTGCTTCCTGCTCTTCAACAAGGTGTACTCGCCGCAGTACGGCCTTTGGCTGCTCCCCTGGTTCGCGCTCGTCGTTCCCCGCTGGTCGTGGTTCGCGGCGTTCGAGGCCGCCGACGTGGCGGTGTTCGTGACCCGGTTCCGATACTTCTTCCCGATCTACATCGCGGGCAGCGCGCTGACGCCCGAGGAACGATGGTTCGAGTTCGCGGTGCTGGCCCGCGCGGCCATCCTCGTCTGCTGCCTGGTGATCTGGGTGCGCAGGGACGCCCCCACGCTGGTGCTCGGGGCTCGGGGATGGAGGCCACTCCGCGCCCCCGGGCGGGTCCCCGCATGATCGCGTCCTCGACGGAGTCCGTTCCTCGGATCCGGGATGGACTGCGAGAGTCGCTCTGGGCATTCCTCGGCGCGCGGCTGCTGTTGTTCGCGATCTCGGTGGTGGGCGGCGGGGCGCTCGCCCTGCCTCCGGATCAGCCACCCACCGACGCCGGCTTCCCGATCCCGGATCTGCTCCCCGGATGGCACATGCTGTTCACGGCCACCCAGCGCCAGGACGCAGCGTGGTTCCTGCGACTCGCGAGCAGTGGATACGCCCGGGGTGACGGAAGCGCAGCCTTCTTCCCCTTGTACCCACTGGCCGTTCGGCTCGTCGCCTCGCTCCCCGCGCTCGGACCGCTCGGCGCAGCACTGATCGTGTCCAACGCGGCGTTCCTCGGAGCGCTGATCATGGTCCATGCGCTCACGAGGTTGGAGCTCGGGGCGGCTGCCGCTCGGCGGACCGTGCTGTTCGGCGCGTTCTTCCCGACGGCGTTCTTCCTCCTGGCTCCGTACACGGAACCGCTCTTCCTGCTGTTATCGATCGCCGCCTTCTGGTTCGCTCGTCGCAACCGATGGATCTGGGCGATGGTCGCCGGGGCCGGTGCGGCGGCGACCCGCAGCATCGGTGCGCTGCTGATCGTCGCGCTCGCGGTCGAGGCGCTCGTTCAGTGGCGGCACGGACGTCTGTTGCTCCCACGGTTGGGCGCCGCACTCGGGGTCGCGCTGGGACCCCTCGCGTATCTGGCCTATTGGCAGGTCCGGTTCGGAGACTTCTGGGCGCCGCTCGACGCGCAACGCAACTGGCAGCGGGAGCCCACGTTCCCGCTCACAGCCCTGTGGCACGCGGTCAAGCTCACCTGGCTGTACCAGACGTGGTGGCTGATCGACGTGATCGTCGTCGGGATCGCCATCGCCGGCATCCTGGTCGCCGCCTTCCGCGTTCCGCTCACCTACACCGTGTACGCGGGGATGAGCGTGCTGATCCCGCTGACCTTCACGTACGAGCAGCGACCGCTGACCTCGATGCCGAGGTTCATGGCGGTCGTCTTCCCTGCGTGGTGGGGGTTCGCCATCGCCGCGGAGCGCCGGCGTCCCCCCGAGACTGCCTTCCTGGTCGCCTTCGCGGCCGGCTTCTCGCTGCTCGCCTACCTGTTCATCAACTGGCAGCCCGTCTTCTAGGTCGTGGACTGCTCGTCTTCCCCTGAAACCGTTTAGGATTGCCGCGACCCGGGGGGGGCGCGCTCCACTCGGGCCTTCTACGGCCGATGGAGGAGCCAGTGACGATCAGGGTCGCGATCGCGGACGACCACTCGCTCGTACGCCAGGGACTTCGGCGCTACCTGGACATGGCCGACGGGATCGAGGTCGTGGGCGAGGCATCGAACGGCAAGGAGCTCTTGGAGCTCATCGGGAACGAGAACCCGGATATCGCGCTGATCGACATCCGGATGCCCGAGATGGACGGTCTGGAAGCCGCACGGGTGATCCGCGATCAACACCCCAAGGTCGGCGTCATCATGCTCACCGCGTACGACGACCGGCAGTTCGTCGTTGAGGCCGTGCGGAGCGGCGCGCGCGGCTACGTCTTGAAGGCTCGCGATGCCGAGCACCTGATCCAAACCGTGCGGCTCGTAGCCGGCGGGAACATGGTCATCGACCCCCAACTCGTGGTTGCCCTCGCCGAAGAGCTTTCGACCGCGAAGGAACGCGATCGCAAGGCGGAGACCCTGACCGCGCGGGAGATCGAGGTGCTGCAGCTCCTCGCGTTCGGCCACACCAACCGGGACATCGCCGAACGCCTGTACATCTCCCCCGACACCGTGAAGACCCACCTCGAGCACATCTTCGAGAAGCTCGGCGCGTCCGACCGCACCGCGGCGGTCGCCGAGGCGCTCCGCCGGCGCCTGATCGAGTAGCGGCCCCCCGCCGGTCGGGCTAGTCCATCCGGCGGAGCGCGAACGGCTGGCCGGGTGATGGAGCCGGGCATGGCATTCGGCCATCATGAAGGGTCATGGACGCAACGACCTCCCGTTGGCGCCCGCCCGGCATGTCCGTGCTTCTCGTCGGGGTCGCGATCGTCGCGGTCGCCCCGACGCTCGTGACCGGGGCGGGCACGCACCAACAGGCGATGGCGGGGGCGGCGGGCTCGGCGCTCGCCGCGGTCGTCGCCGGGATCCTCATCCGGACGGCGTCGCGAGACGAGGACGCGTGGCCCAGCGCGGCGGGTCTCGCGTGGGCGATGTTCCTGATCGCGGCCGTTTCCTTCGCCTACCTGGCCGCCGGGATCGCCTCGGATACGGCAGAGCATCCCCGACCGGCTGACGCACTCCTGCTGCTGCTCCTGATCCCGCTCACGATCGCGATGCGGGACGAGCTGCGGGTCCATTTCGACGCACCAGACCGGCGCGAGATCGCGATCGACGTGATGCTGATCGCCGCGTCCGTCGGCTCCATCCTGTACCTGTTGATCCGGCCACCGGGGGCGGGACCGTCCGAGTCTGGCACCGCCGGCGTCATCGCGATCCTGGCCGCAACCGAGTTCACCAGCTTCGCAGCGCTGACGTTGTGGGTGCCGACCATCTCGCACCTCCTGCAGTTCCTGGCGTTCGCCGGCTATTCGATCGCGACGGTGCTGTTCGGATGGGTGTGGACACGCGGCGGCGGCGGGTCCGGCGATCCCCTGATGAACGCGATCTACATCCTCAGCCCGTTGCTGCTGGCGGCCGTTCTCACGCTGGTCCCCCACGGCGTTCCCGTCCCGAGGACGAAGCTTCGGCTCGCCCGTCCGATCTTGAGCAGCGTGTCGATCGTGACGGCGTGCGGCGCGCTGGCGAGCGTCGCCGTGCTCGGCGATGCGAAGGCGATCGGATCGCTCCAGTCCACGCTCCTGATCGTCCTTCTCGGTGGGGGGATCGCCGCTCGCGTGGTGGCCAACCAGATCGCCAGCACGCAGGCACACCAGGCGGTGGAAGAGGCGCTCACGCGGCGGGAGACCGCGCTCCGCGAAGCGGACCTCGCACTCGAGCGGGTCCGGGAAACGAACGAGACGATCCGACGCTCCGAGGAACACCTCCGGCTCGTGTTCGACGCCGCCGTCGACGGCTTCGTCGAGCTGGATCAGGACGACGTCATCGTCCGGGCCAACGAGGCGTTCGCCCGGATGGTCGGGATCGATCGGGCCGCGATCGAGGGGCAGCCCTGGTCGGTGGTCGCCGCGTCGGTCCAAGGCGCCGACACATCCTTCGCCCGACTGCCCGAGACCGGGCAGGCCAACCTCCAGCGGCCCGAAGGACAACCGCTCTTCATCGAATCGCGGATCTCGAGGGTGCCGACCGACCCTCCTCGTCGACTGCTGCTTGCGCGGGACGTCACGGCCGCGAAGGTCGCCGACCAGACGATCCGTTCGCTGTTCCAGTTCCTCCAGGATCGCGACGAGGACCGGACGAGGCTCTTCCGTCGCTCGAACTCGGCGATCGAGCAGGAACGCAACCGGATCGCGCGCGATCTGCATGACGGACCGGTGCAGGGCGTGTCCGCCGCATCGCTCTCGCTGGAAGCGGCATTGCTCATGATCAAGACCGGAGATATCGATCGAGGGCTGGACGTGCTGACCAAGATCCGCCAGGAACTCGCGGAGGAGGCCGATTCCCTTCGAAGGCTGATGGCGGGCCTGCGACCGCCCGTGCTCGAGGAGCGAGGATTGATGCCGGCGCTGCGGGAGTCATTGATGCGCTTCGGGACCGATCAGGGGGTCGAGACGGAGTTCAGCGGCTCCATCACGCGGCCGATCCCCGACGACCTGGAGACGCTGGCGTTCCGTGTCGTCCAGGAGTCGCTGACCAACGTCGGCAAGCACGCGGCGGCCACCCGCGTGATCGTCCACGTGGAGTCGGATCAATCGCAACTCCGGATCGAGGTCGAAGACGACGGCGCGGGATTCGAGACGACCGAGGTGCGGGACCACCTGCGCGCGGGTCGCGTCGGCCTCGCGTCCATGCGCGAGCGCGTCGAGTTGGCGAGCGGGACGTTCGCCGTGCGCTCCACACCGGGGCGCGGTACCGCCGTGATGGCGTCGATCCCGCTCGACCTCGCGCTCGTGACCGCCATGCCGCCGGCCTGAATCGGGCGAGCACCGCCTGCGATCCTATGGGGGAGCGCTTCCCTTCGCCGTCGGCGTCGGGCTCGGCTCCGTGCTCGGCGACGCGGTGGGGCTCGGCGACGGTGAGCGGCTGGGACGAGGCGACGGCGTCGGGCTCGGCGTGCCG
>Ga0105242_10003471_pt1 | contig 12255 bp, 15 predicted proteins | sample KBSM24metaG_FD_81521 | JGI IMG/M metagenome (GOLD analysis project Ga0105242, IMG submission 81521) | Miscanthus rhizosphere microbial communities from Kellogg Biological Station, Michigan, USA - KBS M2-4 metaG | ecosystem: Host-associated > Plants > Roots > Rhizosphere > Soil | place...
CGAGCCCATGACGTCGCCGCAGAACAGGATTTTCATGGCGTCTTTATCGCGCGGGTTTCGGTGACGATCCAGTCGAGGTGTTGGTCCGCGGAGTCGACCGGTATCGCGTCCACCTCCTGGGCGTCGAATGCGACGCCGACGACAAGCGGCAGCCCGTGGGCGCGGAGCCGCGCGATGGCGCGGTCGTAGAATCCGCCACCGCGTCCGAGGCGATGTCCGCGCCGATCGCAATAGAACCTGATTGGCCAATCAGCCGGTTTGTGGATGAACTGTTGCCGCTGCATCGGCATGCGACCTTCCCAGTCGCGCGCGCCGGAAAATTTCTTGGCATCCTTTCGTTGGAAGACCTAAAAAAAGTGCCGCGCGAGCAGTGGCGTGCACGCAAGGCGGGCGATGTTATGAGAGCGGTAAACTCGTCAATGTTTGTGCGGGCTTCCGCCGCGATGTCTTCGGCGCGCGAGTTGATGCAGGGCAATGGAGTCGGTGCCGTCGCGGTCATCGATGAACTCGGCAACTTGATTGGGTTTCTGCGACGGCCGCAAAAGTAATTCACCGCAACACACTTCTCAAGTTCGGATACAATCTCAATAGATGAAAAAACTTTTCGGTACGGACGGAATTCGCGGCAAAGCCGGCGAATTTCCCCTGGACGCGGCCACCGCTCGCGTCATCGGTAGATCTTTGGCGCAACATTTAGTGGAGAATACTGGGAAAAATCCGCAAATCGTGATCGGTCGCGACACCCGTGAATCCGGGCCCTGGATCGAGCAGGCGTTAATCGCAGGAGCACACGAAGCTGGCGCTCAAGTGAAATCTGCTGGCGTGATTACGACTCCCGGTGTTGCATTTCTTGCGCGCATGCTGCGGGCTGATGCTGGCGTTGTCATCAGCGCTTCACACAATCCCTACTACGACAACGGCATCAAGGTCTTTCAACCGTCAGGCCGCAAGCTTGACGATGGCGTTGAGCGACAGATTGAAGCTGACATCGCCAATTCGGAAGAAGCTGCGGCGGCTGAGAATGACGATGCATCGCGGACCATGTCTTCCGTTGCAGCGGCGGAATTGCAAGACCGTTATGTCGATCACCTGACTAAAGAAGTTGCGCACGACCTCTCGCTGGAGAACTTAACGATCGTCGCGGACTGCGCGAACGGCGCTGCCTATCAAATCGCGCCTGAAGTGTTTCGCCGATTAGGCGCGAACGTCGTGGCGATTAACGACCAGCCCGATGGGCACAACATCAATCTAAATTGCGGATCGCTGCATATCGACGGTTTGCGTGAGGGAGTCGTGGCCCAACGCGCTGACCTCGGCGTGGCGTTCGATGGCGACGCCGATCGCGCGCTGTTTGTAGACAGCGCCGGTAACTTCGTGGATGGCGACGCAACGCTCTGGATTCTCGCGAATGATTTTAGAGCGCGCGGCGAGTTGGCCAACGACATCGTTGTTGCGACTGTGATGAGCAACATCGGAGTTGAACTCGCTTTTCGGGCGCAGAGCATCGGTCTTACGCGCACTGATGTGGGCGACAAATACGTCTTGGACGAAATCTTACGCACCGGTGCCGCGCTCGGCGGTGAGCAATCAGGGCACATTATTTTTCCGAATATCAGTTTAGCTGGCGACGGAATCATCACGACGATCATGGTTCTGCGCGCAATGCAGGAGCGAAAACGGCCGCTTAGCGATCTTACTCGCGGATTTCAACGTTATCCGCAACTGCTCCTGAATGTGCGCGTACGCGAAAAGCGACCGTTCGAAGAACTGCCTTCGGTGCAACAGGCTGCACGCGAAGTTGAAGACTCTTTGAATGGTCGCGGCCGATTGCTGCTGCGATACTCCGGGACGGAACCGCTGGCACGGATAATGATCGAAGGCGAGGATGATAGCCGGATTCGGCGAAACGCGGAAAAGATCGCGGAAGCGATCCGGCAGGAAATTGGCGCCGAGCAACTCGAAAATTGAGGTCTCGAACCCCTCGACCGGTTCGAGAGAATCGAGAAAAATTTACAGACTGCAGGGTGAAAGAGTTTCACAGTAAGCAGGCCTGGGTTCTCGCCGCCCTCAAAATCTTTGAATTTTCGCAGGCTTAAGTGCCGTCGAAAAACTCTATTGCGCGGCATAATCGTTGCGATGTATATTGTGGGGCAAGAGAGACGGTTGGTGGATCCTCCGTCTCAAGTGGTTGCTGGGGTGAGGACAGTAACCACGAAAATGGATGGGCCGCTGCGACCCCCACGTTGCAGCGGCCCATTCTATTTGTGAGGTAGCGCAGGCGGCTGGCTTGCGCTTTTTGTTTTCGACCCCCGCCGTTTGACTCGCGATCTCGTTTCGCGTAGAAACTTGCGGTCGCATGACCAGGGGTTTTCGATTTTGCGCGAAGGGTTCGCTTGCCTGCATCGCTACGTTCCTGCTGTTTTTCTGCATCGGTGGGTGCCGCAAGCGTGCCAACACTAACAATGCCAATTCCAATTCATTAACAACCGCGAGCAATCCCGAAGAAGCCAAACGCAACGCCCAGGCTCTGGTCGATCAGGCAAAAGAACTCTACAAGAACGATGAAGACGAGAAAGCAGTCAAGGTGCTCGAGCAGGCAATCAAGCTCGATCCCACCAACGCCGAAGGACATCTGCGTCTAGGCATGAGCTACGCCGCGCTAGACCGTAAACCGGACTCCGACGACGAATACAAAAAGGCGATTGAGCTCTTCAAGAAGAAAGTCGAAGCGGATCCGAAAGACGGGTCCGCGTTTTTCTATTTGGGCGAAGCCTACAACTTTCTGCATCGCGACGAAGACGCCGCGCGCAACTATCGCGAAGCCACGCAGTTGAACGAAAAAGATGAAGAGGCGTGGTATCAGTTGGGAATGTCTCTAATCAAGTTGGCTCGGTACACAGAAGCGGTAAACGCATTTCAAAAGGCTCTTGAGTTGGACGCGAACGACTATCGTGCGACCGATGGATTGCAGGAAGCGCAAGACGGCGTTCAGCGCATCCGCGAAGGCAAGAAGCACAATGAAGACATGCTGAAGAAGCAGCAGGAGAACGCCAACGCGAATGGAAACGCGAACTCGAACTCAAACTCGAGCAAGCCCAAGCCGAAACGAACTCCCTGACCCGATCCTCACCTTGCGCACTTGCTAACTGCTTTCTGCCAACTTAGTATCAAACCGAAATCTTAAGTAATCCGAGCAATGGCTACGTACACACCACCGCCCTATTTTCCGCAAAGTTCGCTTTCGCCACCGTCGGCGGCGCGCTACCGTAAGTTCAAGATGATTGCGGCGCTCATAATCATCGCGCTGCTCGCGCTTCTCGGTGGCACGATCACGGGCGTCGTTTACTTGATTAGGTGGCTGGCCTAACAGCCCTCGCTCGCTTGACTTCAAATCCCCGCGCCCGTATAGTTTCCCGTTTCGGACTACGGTTCGAGTTCCGCTAGTGCAACGCTGTTACTGGTTCTGTTGGTGCGGAGGCGTTGCCCGGCTCGATGCGCGGCATCGGTCGTTTGAAACTATTGTGGCGTAAAGCTCGCACCCTTCCTGGTGCGAACGCGGCAAAGAAACCTCGGGGCCGCGACGCTACAGAAAAAGCTTCGGCTATTTTGGGCTACTGGGAAGCCAAATCCGCGCCCGCCTAAAAGCGAAATCAGAACGTCCCTTTAACTAAATCGAGAGCAGGCCAGTTTGTCTGCGCTGACTGCCGGACTCGTTCCGGAAAGAGGCAGGCCGCGGCCCTTTTTTGCGCTTTAGGCGCTCGCGACTGAGATAGAGACAAAGATGCCGACGATAAATCAATTAGTCCGCAAAGGACGACAGCAGGTCAAGTACAAGACCGCGAGCCCGGCGTTGCAAAGTTCTCCGCAAAAGCGGGGCGTTTGCACCCGCGTTTACACCCAAACGCCAAAGAAACCGAACTCGGCGCTGCGCAAAGTAGCGCGCGTGCGTCTGACCAACGGCATCGAGGTCACGACCTACATTCCGGGGGTTGGCCACAATTTGCAGGAGCACTCGATCGTTTTGATTCGCGGGGGTCGCGTCAAGGACCTGCCGGGTGTTCGCTATCACGTAATTCGCGGCACTTTGGATTCAGTCGGTGTCGGCGACCGCAAGAAGAGCCGCTCAAAATACGGCGCCAAACGCCCGAAGGGAGGCGCGAAGTAATTCATGCCGAGACGCAGAGTTGCAGAGAGGCGCGCAGTCCTTCCCGATCCGGTCTACAACAGCCCGCTGGTGACGAAGTTCATCAACGGCATCATGTGGGGCGGCAAGCGCTCGATCGCGGAAAAGACTTTTTATAATGCTCTGAAACAAGTGGGCGAAAAGGCCAACGAAGAGCCTTTGAAGGTTTTCAAGCGCGCGATTGAAAACGTGCGCCCGACCGTCGAAGTCAAGTCGCGTCGCGTCGGAGGATCCACCTATCAAGTTCCGGTGGAAGTTCATCAGGAGCGCCGCGGCGCCCTGGCGATTCGCTGGATTGTTCTCTATGCGCGGGGGCGCGGCGAAAAGACGATGACAGATCGATTGGCTGCTGAATTACTAGACGCGGCCAACAATCGCGGCAACGCCGTTAAGAAGAAGGACGATGTGCATCGTATGGCAGACGCCAACAAGGCGTTCGCGCATTACAAATGGTAAGACGGTCTTTGGACTTTGGTCTTCGGACTTTGTCAAAAGCCAAAGACCTAAAACCTAAGGCCTAATTAAGATGGTTAAGTACGACCTCAGCAAATTCCGGAATATCGGCATCATGGCGCACATCGATGCCGGTAAGACCACCACCACGGAACGCGTCCTGTATTACACGGGTGTCTCGCACAAAATCGGCGAGGTGCACGAGGGCACGGCGACCATGGACTGGATGGAGCAGGAGCAGGAGCGCGGCATCACGATTACTTCCGCAGCCACAACCTGTTTTTGGGAACGGAACGGGGTCGATCACCGCATCAACATTATCGATACTCCAGGGCACGTCGACTTCACAATGGAAGTCGAGCGTTCGCTGCGAGTGCTTGACGGCGCAGTCGCCGTATTCGACGGCGTTGCCGGCGTCGAGCCGCAATCGGAAACCGTCTGGCGTCAGGCTGACAAATACGGCGTTCCGCGCATTTGCTTTATCAACAAGCTCGATCGCGCGGGTGCCTCGTTCCAGCGTTCGTTTGATTCGATCATTTCCCGCCTTGGCGCAAATCCCGTCGCTCTCCAAATTCCCATCGGATTAGAAGATCAGTTCAAAGGCGTCGTCGACATTATTTCGATGAAAGGCCTGATCTGGAACGATGAGTCGAAAGGCGCTGAATACGAAACGAGCGAAATTCCGGAAGAGCTGAAGGCGGAAGCCGCTGCGTCTCGCGAAAGATTAATTGAAGCCGTCGCGACGGTCGACGACGACTTGATGCACAAGTACGTCGACGCGCAGCCGATCACCGAAGACGAAATTCGCAAGGCGCTGCGAAAAGGTACGCTTGAGTTGCGGATTGTTCCAGTCGTGACTGGTTCAGCTTTCAAGAACAAAGGCGTGCAGACTCTGCTCGACGCGGTCGTCGACTACCTGCCGTCGCCGCTCGATATTCCGCCGGTTGAAGGTATCAACCCGAAAAACGGCCAGAAGGAAGCCCGGCCTCCTGATGCCAGCGCGCCGTTTAGCGGCCTGGTGTTCAAGATTATGGCCGATAAGCATCTTGGCCAGCTTTCGTTCGTGCGCATCTATAGCGGCACGATCAAGTCTGGCTCTTACGCTTACAACGCCGCCAAGGACACGCGCGAACGTATCGGCCGGTTGATGCGCATGCACGCTAATAAGCGCGAAGACATTGAGACCGCGAGCGCCGGCGAGATTATCGCCATCGGCGGCATGAAGCAGGTCACCACCGGCGACACAATCTGCGACGAAAACAAACCGATTATTCTCGAAGCGATCGAATTTCCTGCCCCGGTTATTCGTGTTGCCGTCGAACCGAAGACGCGTGCTGATCAGGATAAGCTCGGCGTGGCGCTCGGCCGGCTCGCGCAGGAAGATCCCTCGTTCAATGTTTCGACCGATCATGAAACCGGCCAGACGATCATCGCCGGCATGGGCGAGTTGCACCTTGAAATCATCGTCGATCGCATGAAGCGCGAATTCGGCGTTGAAGCGAATGTCGGCAAGCCGCAGGTTGCATACCGTGAAACGATCACACAGCCGGCACCTGGTAAAGAAGTCTTCAAGAAGCAGACCGGTGGTCGCGGTCAGTACGCGCACGTTGAAATCGAAATCGAGCCGGCGCCCGGAGAAGGCTTTGTGTTCGAGAATGAAATCACCGGTGGCGCGATACCGCGCGAGTTTATTAAGCCGACTGAGGCGGGCATTCACGATGCGATGGAGCGTGGCTATCTCGCTGGCTATGAGTTGGTAGATGTGAAGGTGCGTCTGCTCGACGGCGGCTTCCACGAAGTCGATTCGGATGAGCGCTCGTTCCACATCGCCGGTTCGCTCGCGTTTCAGGATGCGTTGAAGAAGGCCAAGCCGGTGTTGCTTGAGCCGATCATGCGTGTTGAAGTGGTGACGCCGGAAGAGTACATGGGCGCAGTCAACGGCGACTTGAATCGTCGTCGTGGACAAATCGAAAAGATGGAGCCGCGACCGGGCGGTGCGCAAGTTGTGACCGCGTACGTGCCTTTGTCGGAGATGTTTGGTTACACGACCGATCTGCGTTCGGCGACGCAAGGTCGCGCGACTTCGACGATGCATTTTGAGCGTTATGATCAGGCGCCCAAGAACGTCGCCGAAGAAGTGATCGCGAAAGTTCAGGGCGTGGCAAGTAAATAGTTTTGTTTAGAGGCGGCCCTTCCGGCCGCCGTTTCTTTCGAGGATAAAGAGACACCAATGAGCAAAGAGAAATTTGATCGCAGTAAGCCGCACGTGAACATCGGGACGATTGGGCACGTGGACCACGGCAAGACGACTTTGACGGCGGCCATTACGAAGGTTCTGGCGAAGAACAATCCGAAAGTGCAATTCGTCGCTTTCGATCAGATTGATAAGGCGCCGGAAGAAAAAGCCCGCGGTATCACGATCGCGACGGCGCACGTCGAATACGAGACGGCCAATCGTCACTACGCGCACGTGGACTGTCCGGGTCACGCCGACTATGTGAAGAACATGATCACCGGCGCGGCGCAGATGGACGGCGCGATTCTCGTGGTGGCCGCGACTGACGGCCCGATGCCGCAGACGCGCGAACACATTCTGCTCGCTCGGCAGGTGGGCGTGCCGGCGATGGTGGTGGCTTTGAATAAAGTCGATGCGGTTGACGATCCGGAATTGCTCGAACTGGTTGAATTGGAAGTGCGCGAGCTGCTCAGCGCTTATGAGTTCCCGGGCGATGACATTCCGGTGGTGAAGGTCTCGGCGTTGAAGGCTCTGGAAGGTGATGAGACATGGGAGAAGTCGGTCATTGAACTTATGGACGCGGTTGATTCTTACATCCCGACTCCGACGCGCGACATCGATAAGCCGTTCCTGATGCCGGTTGAAGACATCTTCACGATTCAGGGGCGCGGCACGGTCGCGACCGGACGTGTCGAGCGTGGCAAAGTGAAGGTCAACGAAGCAGTGGAAGTGGTCGGTATTCGGCCGACGCTGAAGACGGTAGTGACAGGTGTGGAGATGTTCAAGAAGCTCTTGGACGAAGGGATGGCCGGCGACAACGTCGGGCTGCTGTTAAGAGGAGTGGAGCGCAAGGACATTGAGCGTGGGCAGGTGATTTCGAGGCCGGGTTCGATCACGCCGCACACGAAGTTCAAGGCAGAAGCTTACGTTTTGACGAAAGAAGAGGGTGGCCGTCACACGCCGTTCTTCACCGGCTATCGACCGCAGTTCTACTTCAGAACGACGGACGTGACGGGCGTGGCGCATCTGCCGCAAGGAGTGGAGATGGTGATGCCGGGCGACAACGTAGCGATGGAGATCGAGTTGATCGCGCCGATTGCGATGGAGAAAGGTTTGCGCTTCGCAATTCGCGAAGGCGGCCGCACCGTGGGCGCAGGAACTGTTGCTGAGGTTGTGGAATAGTCAGTAGTCAGTTGTCAGTTGCAAGCGCGGCTGTTAACAACTGACGATGGACAACTGACAACGGAAAAAGGATTTAAGCTATGCCGCGTGACAATGTTGTGTTGCAGTGCAGTGATTGCAAGAGTCGCAATTACGTAACGACGAAGAACAAGAAGACGACGACTGAGCGTCTGGAATTTAGCAAGTTTTGCCGCCGTTGCCGTAAGCACACATCACATAAGGAGACCAAGTAACGGCATTGCCGATTGGTGATTCCCAATGCCGATTGAGGCGCGAATCAAAATCGGCAATCGAAAATCGGAAATCGACAATGCGCTCAGGGGTATAGTGTCAACGGCTAGCACGTCGGTCTCCAAAACCGAAAGTCCGGGTTCGAATCCTGGTACCCCTGCCAGTTGAATCGCGAAAACGAAGTGGCGAAGAGGTTTGGAAAAATTACTGTGAGCGACGACGACGTCATCGAATCTGAAGCGGTCGAAGAGACCTCTGACGTGCCCGCCGGAGCGCCGCCCGCGAAAGTGACGACTGGAACGCGGCCGTCTTCGAGTGGGGATCACCGGCCAAAGAAGACGGCGGCAACCGCACCGGGATTGTTCGCGCGGATTCAGCAGTTCCTGCATGATACGCGCGCCGAGATGCGCCGTGTGTCATGGCCGGGGGCGGCCATGGTCAAGAACACAACGCTTATCACGCTGGTGGCCGTGGTTTTCTTCGCACTTTATCTGTTTGCAATCGATCGCGTATGGGCATTCTTGATCGATCGCCTGCGCGGCTGGCTGGGAGGCTGAAACAATACTTATGAAGCAGTGGTTTATTCTTCATACTTATTCGGGACACGAGAAGAAGGTTTGCGAAAGCCTGAAAGCTCGTGTTGCGGGCACGCCTCTCGAAAGCGCGATTAATCAAGTGTTGGTGCCGACCGAAACGGTGGTCGAGATGCGCGGCAACAAGCGCATCGAATCATCGCGGATGTTCTATCCCGGTTATGTGCTGATTGAAATTGATTGCGACGATAAGGGGCACATTCCTGACGACGTATTCCACACCATTCGCTCGACGCCGAAGGTCACGGGATTCGTCGGCGGACAGCATCCGACACCGTTGACTGCGGAAGAAGTTGATCAGATTGCTAATCAACAGGCCGCTGCGGCTGAAAAACCAAAGCCGAAGTTCTCGTACGCGGCGGGTGAGACGGTGAGAATCAAGTCTGGGCCATTCCAGAGTTTCACTGGCAAGGTTGAAGATGTCAACGAAGAGAAATCCACGTTGAAGGTTACGGTTACGATCTTTGGGCGCTCGACGCCGGTTGAATTAAATTTCCTGGACGTCGAGAAAGTAACGTTCACGGAAGAAGAGTAAGAGGATTGGTTCAAAGATTCATCGGCTCATTGGATCAATGAAGAAGTGAATAAATGAGTCAATAAAACAATGGCAAAGAAGATTTCAGGTTACATCAAGCTGCAGGTTCCGGCGGGCAAAGCGAACCCGGCGCCGCCGATTGGTCCGGCCCTGGGCCAGCACGGCGTCAACATCATGGAATTCTGCAAAGCTTTCAACGCAAAGACCGCGCAGATGGATCCGGACATGAAGATTCCGGTCGTGATTACGGTTTACGCCGATCGTTCGTTCACGTTTGAGACGAAGACACCACCGGCCGCGGACCTGCTGAAGAAAGCGGCAGGAATAGCCAAAGGCGCGGGCAATCCAAAGAAGGAAAAGGTCGGCAAGATTTCTCGCGCCAAGATCGAAGAGATTGCAAAAACGAAGTTGCCGGATTTGAACACTACGAGCCTGGAAAGTGCGATGCGCACCATCGAAGGCACGGCGCGGCAGATGGGTTTGACGATCGAGTAATTCTTGATTTTTGTTTTACGATTGCCGATTTGAAAAGCAATCGACTGAGAGGGAGAGATTTGAAAGCAATGCGGATTTGCAAAATCGCAAATCAAAAATCTCGCATGCACCTCGGAGCTAATAAATGAAGAAGCACGGAAAGAAATATCGCGCTGCGGTCGAGAAGATCGAGGAAGGGCGCAAATTTAGTCTGGACGACGCGGTCAAGAAACTAAAAGAGATCGCGTTCGCGAAATTCGACGAGACCGTTGAGTTGACGATTTGGCTGGGTGTCGATCCGCGCAAGGCGGATCAGCTCGTACGCGGCACAATCGTTCTGCCGCACGGTCTCGGCAAAAACAAGACGGTGGTCGTCATTGCTCAGGGCGACAAGATTCGCGAAGCCGAAGAAGCCGGCGCGGATTTCGCCGGCGGCGAAGATCTCGTCAACAAGATCAAAGGTGGCTGGCTCGATTTCGACGCCGTGATCGCGACCCCCGACATGATGCGATTCGTCGGTGGCCTTGGAAAGGTGCTCGGCCCGCGCGGCATGATGCCCAATCCGAAAACGGGCACGGTTACGCCTGACGTAAAAACTGCTGTCAAAGAAACGAAGGCCGGAAAAGTTGAATATCGCGTCGATAAAACAGGTGTGATCCACACTGGCGTCGGCAAGATTTCTTTCGACGAGAACAAGCTCGTCGAAAACACTCGCGCCCTGATCGATGCGGTGGCGAAAGCGAAGCCTTCAACCGCTAAGGGCAAATACATGAAGAAAGTGAATCTGGCGTCGACGATGAGTCCGGGCGTTCTGCTCGACGAGACTGCGTTTGCGAGATAAGGAGTTGCGATGAAAACAAGAGGACAGAAGCAAAAAGATCTCGAAGCGCTGATCGAACAGTTTAAGAAGGCCAACGCCGCGATGCTCGTCAGTTTCAAGAACATGACGGTCGCGAAAGATCAGGAATTGCGGCGGCAACTACGCGAAGCCGGCGTTGATTATTCGGTCGTCAAGAACACTCTGGCGCGTAAGGCGGCGGCGGGCACACCGCTCGAGCCGCTCGCCGATGAATTCAAAGGCGTCACGGCAGTCGCAATCAGCACGACCGATCCGGTTGGCTTGTCGAAGGCAATTGCAAAGTTCGCGAAAGCAAACACGGAAATTTTCAGCTTCAAGGTCGGCTTGGTCGAAGGCAAGGTCGTTGAACTGAAGCAGGTTGAAGCGATCGCGAGTCTGCCATCGCGCGAGGAACTCGTCTCGAAGATGTTGTTCCTGATCAATGCGCAGGCGCAGAGACTGGTAACGGTGATTCAGGCCGTGCCGCGGAACCTCGCGGTCGTCATAGATCAGGTGCGCGCGCAGAAAGAAGCGGCGGGCGCGTAAGTTCGAATTCCAGATTCGGAATTCAAGATTCAAGAGTTGTGGTGGTCGTCGCTTTAGTCAGTGGACGGCCAGGTAAGGCAGAAGTCGCGGCGATGCAGCTGGGATGGATGCCGAAGAGATAAGCAGGCCATATCAGAATGCGAAATTTGAAATTCGAAATTCAAGAGGCTTGCGCAAAGCGATACAGGAGACAGTAACGAATCATGGCTGACATTCAGGCAATTGTGGATCAAATCAAAGGCTTGACGCTTTTGGAAGCTTCCGAACTCGTCAAAGCAATGGAAGAGACCTTTGGCGTCTCGGCAGCAGCGGCGGCCGTTGCGGTTGCACCTGCAGCAGGCGCGGCCGCGGGCGGCGGTGAAGGAGCTGCGGCAGCCGAAGAGAAGAGCGAGTTCGACGTCATCCTCCAATCCGTCGGCGGCAACAAGATCAACGTCATTAAGGTTGTTCGTGAAGTCACCGCACTCGGTTTGAAGGAAGCGAAGGACCTCGTCGAAGCTGCGCCCAAAGCCGTTAAAGAAGGCGTGTCCAAAGAAGAAGCTGAGCAAATCAAGCAGAAACTTACGGACGCAGGCGCTACCGTTGAAGTTAAATAGAAGAACGGTCTTTGGTCTTTAGGCTTCGGTCTTTTGTTCGCGAGACAAAGGTTTGAGTTCTTACAAAGACCCAGGATCTAAGTAGAAAGACCGCCGCCGGTCGAGCCCTCGGCTTGACCGCCGGCACTTGAGCGGTTAACTTAGGGGAGTATTGAAGGGCTGCGGGTTACTCCCGAAAAACTTTAACGAATGCAAGCGCGTTTCACTTTTTGAAGCGGCCGGGTAATTGTGCGTCCCGGCCGCGATTACGTGTCTTTGCACGTAATTAATCGCGCGGCCTCAACTTGTAATTCGTCGCACACAAATCAGGAGCATTCATGTCTGCAAATCTTCTCGAAACAGTGAACACAGGATTGGGACGGCGCACAAGTCAGGCGCCGGAGCGGCA
>Ga0105242_10003472_pt1 | contig 12254 bp, 8 predicted proteins | sample KBSM24metaG_FD_81521 | JGI IMG/M metagenome (GOLD analysis project Ga0105242, IMG submission 81521) | Miscanthus rhizosphere microbial communities from Kellogg Biological Station, Michigan, USA - KBS M2-4 metaG | ecosystem: Host-associated > Plants > Roots > Rhizosphere > Soil | place: Michigan...
AGGCCGCAGGCGCCGACGAACGTGGTGTGCATCAGATACAGCGTGTTATGGGTGGTGCGCGTCGCCGCCGACGGCTCCGGCGCGCACAGGGTGAGAAACCAGGCGATCGGCGCGAGCGACAGCAGCACCACGCTGGCGGTCGCGAGCGCGAGAAAGGTGAGGACCGCCACCTGCGCGAAGCGCAGCGGCAGGCTCAGCGCCTGCGCCGCGATCCAGCTGAACAGCATCGTGAAGGTCGAGGTCAGCACCAGTACCATCGGCAGCTTGACCGCGTCGTAGAGCGCGAGCCGCGTACCGTGCCACATGCCGAGGACGGCCCCGTATCCGGCGGCGCTCACCGCCATCAGCAGCGTCAGCTCCGCCAGCGTGCGTCCAAGCGGCCGGTCTCCCAGAATGTGTGAGAGCAGCTCGTCGCCTCGATGGAGGAGGCGTCCGAGCATCGCGGTCATCTCACGACCGTGACGGTGACGTCGATGCGCATCACCTCGCCGGTCACCGGATCGGTGGCGGCGATCGACTGGCCGGTTTCGTGATCGCGCAGGAGCAGCGAAAAACTGGACGTGAACGAGCGAATGAGCTGAGCGCTGTCGCCGGGCTTGGGAATGGTCGCCTGAAGGTGCCGTTCGTCGGTCTCGAAGACCGAGCTGTGATTCACGGCCAACCCGATCCTGAAGCGTCCGCCGTCCGCCGGGCTCGCGGTGCAATCCATGTTGGTGCCGATGTCATGGACCGCCACGGTCGGCCCGCTCGCGCCGACACCGGTCACCGGCAGCGAGACGCCCATGCGCAGCGTCACCCGGTTGTCGCGATCGCCGGCGTTGACGAGCAAGGTGTACGGCATGCTCGACAGCTTCTTCTCTCCGTCATACCGCGACAGAACGACCTGGACCTTGAGCGGTGTGACCGGCGACGCCGGCGTGCGCTCCTGCGATTGGGCTTGCGCGGCGCTCGCTGCGAGCGTCAGAGCCGACAGGATCAGCATGCGAATCACGATCACTCCTTCACTTGTCGAGGATGGCCGCTGCGCCCGGCAACTGGGAGACGACGACCGGATCGATCCGAAGGGGCTCGATCGTGACGGCTTGCGCGTCGGTCACCGCTTCTCCGCCGCGCAGGTTCATCAGCATTGAAACGACCTCGGGCCGCCCGGTTCGGAGCGACGCGAACAACCGGCCGACTGCCGCACGCTCGCGTTCCGGCACCAGGACTTCAGGCGTAGAGGCCGGACGAATCGCGGCTGCCGTCCGCGCGGGGCCGCGACGGGTGCGGGGCACCGTCGCCACAGGGATCGCCTTCGCGATCGGCGGCCTCACGGATGCAGCCGGAGGCGCCTGCGTGGGGCCGGCGGATGAGGCCTCACGCGCGTCCGGCCGTTCGGGCCAGGAGCGCGGGACGAAACGCGCGACCACCAGCAGGGTGAGTGCCGCCGCGATCGCGGGCATCACCCACCGGCGCGGCGCCCACCGCCGCGGCGCGACTTCCACGTGCGCCCGCAGCCGCGACACGAAATGCGCGGACGGCGCCGCCGCCGCGACGTCGGCCAGCGCCTCGTTGATGGTGGCCAGCACGCGGCGCTCGGCCTCGAGCGTCGACTGACAAGCCTGGCAGGCCGAGAGGTGTGCCGCAGCCTCGGCGGCCAGCGGAACGCCGAGGGCGTGGGCCCTTATCGCGTCGGTAAATCGCTGACAAGCCATCGCAGGTTCTCCGCCAGGGTTTTTCGCGCCGCGAACAGCCGCGACTTGACCGTGCCTTCCGGGAGGTCCAGCAGGGTGGCGACCTCACGCGTGTCGTGCCCTTCAATCGCCGACAGGACGACGACGAGGCGCAGTTTTTCGGGCAGTTTGTCGATCGCCAGCCAGACGTGCGCGGAGCGCTCCCGCGCGGCCGCGACGTCTTCAGTATTGGGCGAGAGAGGCTCCTCGGCGACCGCATCTTCGCGTGCGGCGCGGCGCCGATCGCTCCGCCAGCGGTCGATCGCCAGGCGCCAGGCCATCCTGGTCAGCCATGACCGGAACGCCTCGCGTTCACGGAGTTGACGGAATCGCCCGAAGGCGCGCGCAAAGGCGTCTTGCGCGACCTCTTCGGCATCGGCGCGGTTGCGAAGGACGCCGTAGGCGACGCTGAACGCCAGCCCGGACGAATCGCGAAGGCGCGCCTCGAACTCGCGCTCGAGGTCGGCGTCGTCGCTCACGAGGTTGTCGGGCCACCGGCCCACCCACTCATGCATTGCTGTCCGGACACAAGACGGCACCGACCTGCATCCGGTTCATTTTTACAGTTTTTGGGGAGTTCCGTTTCCACGATGCGCGAAAGCAGCGATGCCGTTGTGCCGCAAAATGGAACAAATCAGGCAAGCACGGATTGGCATCGCACCCGCTAACACCGGGTTGTGCTTAGTCCCTTACGTCACGTCCGGATCAGCATCCTCCTGCTGTGCGGGTTGCTGCTGTTGTGCTCCCCCGTGCAAGCCGCGGAGAGCTTGTGCGACGCGGCGTTTCAAGACTGCCGAACGCCGATCATCAATCTCATCAGAAACGAGAAGGTCCGCATCGACGTCTCGTTCTGGTTCATGGAGGACAGCCGCTATTCCTCCGAGCTCATCAAGCGGTGGCAGGCGGGCGTCCCTGTCCGCGTGATGATGGACACCGAGGCCAACGTCACGTATCCCAACAACAAGCCGATTCTCGATCAGTTGAAGGCCGCCGGGATTCCGATGCGCGAAAAGACGACGGGAGGCATCCTGCACCGGAAGTTCATGCTGTTCGCGGGCCAGGGCAGGGTGGAGTTCAGCGGCGCCAACTACAGCCCCGATGCGTTCGTGCCGATCCAGCCGTACGTCAACTACGTGGACGAGGCGATCTACATCACCGATGATCCGGCCGTCGTGAACAGTTTCATGACGATCATGGACAACATGTGGACGGCGACGACGGGATACGCCAACTACGCCAACGTGGCTGCGCCGACGGCGCGCGCGTATCCGACCTACCCGATCGATGCGGAGATGAATTTCCCGCCCGACCAGAACTATGCGACGCGCGCGGTCGGCCGCTACAACGCCGAGACCCGGCAGATCGATGTCCAGATGTACCGCATCACCGATCGCCGGCACAGCGACGCCATGATCGACGCCTTCACGCGGCGACACGTCCCGGTCCGTCTCTATACCGACACCAAGGAATACCGCAACGTCGATCGACTGTGGCACGCGTGGAACGTCGATCGGATGTGGCTCGCGGGCATTCCGGTCAAGGTGCCCGCGCACGACGGGATCAACCATCAGAAGACCGTGCTGCTCTACGGCCAGGGACTGACCATCTTCGGCTCGTCCAACTGGACCGGGGCATCGGCAGCGTCGCAGGCGGAGCACAACTACTTCACGAAGAAGACGTGGTTCTTCAACTGGTTCGTCGACCAATTCGAACGGAAGTGGAACAACACCAACCCGTCCGGCGTGGATGAATCGAAGGTGTTCGTGCCCCTGCCGCCGGACAAGCCGGTGTATCAGGCCATCGCCAACGGCGCCGTCGGCGTCGCCGCGACGAATCAGAAGCTGACCTGGTACGGCGGGCCCTGGGCGCATCTCTACGACATCTACTTCGGGACCGATCCGACGACCAGCACGCTGCTGGCGGCCGACCAGGCGCTGGGCCCGAGCGAGAAGGCGACGCAGTTCCAGACCTTCACGCTGCCTGCTCTCCAGCCGGGAACGACCTACTACTGGAGGATCGTGTCGAAGACGGCGGCGATGCTCGTGAAAGCGGGCCCGATCTGGAGCTTTACCACCGCCGGCACGCCGCCACCGCCGCCGCCGCCGGGCGAGGGTGCGACGACCGTCGTCATTTGGGCCTCGGGCGCCACACCCCACGGCCGTTGGCAGACGCTTGCCGATACCACCGCCGCGGGCGGGTCTGCGCTGTGGAACACGAACACCGGCCAGTCGAAGATCGCGCCGGCGCTGGCCGCTCCGGCGAACTACTTCGACGCGTCGTTTTCCGCTGTGAGCGGCACGGCCTATCACCTGTGGGTCCGCCTCCGGGCGGAAGGCAACAGCCTGAGCAACGACTCGATTCACGCCCAGTTCAACGATTCGGTGGACGCCAGCGGCTTTGCGACGATGCGGATCGGAAGCAGCGGCTCGGCGGAGCTGGTACTGCAGGACGGCCCAGGCGATTCTGCCGTGCACGCCTGGGGCTGGGCGGACAACGGATGGGATGTGTTGGGTCCGCACATCTACTTCGCCGCGTCCGGAACCCATACCGTCCGGATCCAGCAAAGGGAGGATGGCGCGATCGTCGATCAGATCGTGCTCAGCCCCGACACCTACCTCACCTCGCCGCCGGGTTCCCGCGACGACGATTCAAAGATCCTTCCGCCAAAGAACGGCTCCGGCGGTACTGGCGGCGGGACGACGCTCCCGGCGCCGTGGAGGGACGCGGACGTCGGGGCCGTTCCCTTGGCCGGCTCGGCGACCTATGCGGGCGGCACGTTCACGGCGTCCGGCTCGGGCGCCGACGTCTGGGGCACGAGCGACGCATTTCATTTCGTGTATCAGCAGCTGTCCGGCGACGGCTCGATCGAAGCGCGGGTGGCCAGCGTTCAGCAGGCCGACGCGTGGTCCAAAGCGGGCGTGATGATTCGCGAGACGCTGGACGCCAACGCGAAGAACGCGTTCATGGCCGCCTCGGCCGCGCACGGCGTCGCTTTGCAATGGCGGTCGAGCGCCGGTGCGACTTCCTTGAAGTCGGCCGGGTCGCTGCCGGCTCCGCCGCGGTGGCTGCGCCTTGTCCGCAGCGGCAGCACGGTGACCGGTATGGAATCCGTCGACGGCACGACATGGACGTCGGTGGGGACCGTGAGCATCGCCATGACCTCGACGGTTTACGTCGGCCTGGCCGTCACGAGCCATACGACGAGTGCGTCAGCCACCGCCGTCATCGATCAGGTCAGCGTGCCCTGACGTGTCGATCTGCAGCCGCTGGCCGAAGCCGCGACAGGAGATCGAGCCGTTCTTCATCGCGGCGCTCGCGCCTTGCGCTCCCGCGCCGCATCCACATCGGCCAACGCCCGGCGCATGTCGAGGACGAGTTGATGATTGTCGCCGAACTTCGAGCGATAGATGTCGACGGCCTGGAGGTAGAAGGGCTCCGCCTCTCGATAGGCGCCGCGCGCGGCGAGGAAGCCGGCGAGCCGGCGCGACACGTGCGCCACCATGATGTGGCTGGCTCCGTAGGTCGATTCCGCGGTCGCCAGGGCGTCGCGCGTCATCGCCTCCGCTTCCGCGGAACGTCCACGGCTCTGCAGGACCGAGGCGAGGTTGATCGTGCAGCCGAGCACCTCGAGGTGGCGAGGACCGTAGACGCGCAGTGCGAGGTCGAGCGCCTCACGAAGCGCGACTTCGGCTCCGGGGAGATCCCCCTTGTCGCGAAGGGTCGTGCCGAGGTTGCTGAGCGTATCGAGCGTGTCCGGATGCGACGGGCCGAGACGTTTGGTTTGGATCGCGAGCGCGCGTCGCAATAGTGGTTCGCTGCCCGCCGGGTCTGCGCGAAAGTCGGTGATCGCCGCCAGCGAGTTCAACGCCGACGCGACCCGCGCATCGTCGTCGCCAAAGGCGGCCTGCGCAATCCGAAGCGCTTCCTGCATGCGCGCCTCCGCGACGCGGTCGTCGCGCTGTACCCGCAGCACGAGCATCGCTGAGCCCTGCAGGGTCTGCACGAGATCGCCCGGGTTCGCCCCGGGGCCGCGCCGGACCTGGAGCGCCCACTCGTAATCGCGCGCCGACTCGTCGTACGCGCCTTTGTCGTAGAGGAGCGCGGCCAGGTTATGGGCGCTCGAGGCGGTTTCCTGATGCTGCGGGCCGAGGTGCGTCCGGCGGATCTCGAGCGCCCGGCGCAGCGGCGCCTCCGCGCGATCCAGATCGCCGCTGCCGTGGTACACGCGGCCGATGGTGTCGAGCATGCGCGCCTGCACGAGCGGCTGACCGGAGAGCAGTTCCGCCCGCTTCAGGCCGCGCTCGATCAGCGCCTGCGCCGACGGCTCCTCGCCCATCGCGCTGGTGGGATGTTGCGCTTCGAAGAGACCGATGAGGAAGTTGCTGACGCTCTGCGACTCGACCAGCGCCTGCTCGGCGCGCCGTCGTTCCTGATTGGCGCGCCGCGCCTGCCACGCCACCGCTCCGGACCCAGCCAGCACCACGAGCGTTGCCGCGGTGGCGAGCGCGACCGAGACGCGATGGCGCGCCATGAACTTGCGCGCGACGTACAGCCTCGTGGGCACCTGCGCCTCGACCGGCCGCTGCGAGAAGTAGCGGTGGAGGTCGGCTCGAAGGTCGGCGGCGGTGGGATAGCGGCGGGCCGGATCCTTCTCGAGGGCGCGCAGGCAAATCGCGTCGAGATCGGCGGCGGCCCGGCGCGACATGCCGCCTTGCGGGACCAGCGTCGAGGGCCGCGCCACGTTCGCGTCGCAGATCACCCGCTCGGCCTGCGCGGGCGTCAGGTCCCGGACCGAGTACGGACGCTGGCCCGTGAGCAGTTCGAAGAGCAGCACCCCGAGCATGTAGACGTCCGTCGCCGGCGTGATCGGTTCGCCGCGCATCTGCTCCGGCGCCGCGTAGGCCGGCGTCATCGGCCGCCCGCCATGTGCCGTCAGCGACTCGTCTTCCTGTTCGAGCAGCTTGGCGATGCCGAAATCGAGCAGCTTGACGACGCCGCCTTTGTCCACGAGGATGTTCGACGGCTTGAGATCGCGGTGCACCACCAGTTGCTGGTGCGCATAGGCGACAGCCGCGCAGACGCCGTCGAACAGCCGCAGGCGCTCGTCGATCGCCAGCCCGCGCGCGTGGTGGTCGATCGGGTCGCCGTCGACGTACTCCAGCGCGAAGTACGGCACGCCATCCGGACGGATGCCGGCGTCGAGGAACCGCGCGATGTTGGGATGGTCGAGCCGCGCGAGCACGTTTCTCTCGAGCAGGAATCGCTGCCGCAGGTGCCTCGCCCGCATCACGCCGTCGAGCATCTTCAGCGCGACCAGCTTCTGGACGTCGCGCCGTTCCGCCAGATAGACGCGGCCCATCCCGCCGGTACCAAGCAGGCGCACGAGGTGGTAGGGTCCGAGATCCTGTCCGCTCTGGTCGTCGGAGCCGCCGTGCAGGGGATCGTCGTCCGGCGAGGTGTGCTGGAACAGCGGCCCGGCACGGCGTCCCGCCACCACGTCGTCGACCGCGAGCAGGGCCTGTACCGCGCGGAGGAGATTGGCGTCGCCGCCGCAGGCGCTGGAGACGTACGCGTCCCGCGCCTCCGGGCTCAGCGCCATCGCCTCGCTGAATATCCGCTGCAGAGGCGTCGTCGTTGGCATCACGCGCACGTATTTTAGACCGATCCAACGGTCAGTCTGAATCGCGCCGCCCGCGCCCGAGGAACTCGAGAGCTCTCAGGCTCGGCATGAACAGATACGCGCCGGCCTTGACCTGCACGAACCTCGGTAAGGGCGCGGTTCGCATACTCACAGGCTCGCCGGGAATCGTCATGCGGCTCGGCGGCTCGCCCGTCCGGCTGTTGTCGCCGATGAGCGGATCCTTGTTGTCGTTGAGGCCCCCGAACCGGGGATTGTTGCACCAGGTCTGCTGCACGAACTCGAACTGGTTGCGAATGCTCGCGTTGACGCAGAAGAAATGAATGCCGCGCGCGCGTCCATCGTCGGTGAGCTGGAGCAGCGTGTCGCTGGCACCGGTCGCCGCCGCATGCGCCAGAAGGGCAGGATCGAGCAGGGACGGTCCGAAGACTCGCGCTCGACGGAGGAGGCGATGCGCTTCGGACATGCTGAGCGCCTCGGCGGCCGGGTACGGCTTGACATCGTCGCGAGGGTGGGAGCGGCGGATGTGTGCGCCGATCGGGCAGGACAGACCGGCGGCGTCGGCCCGATAGAGAAAATCGTCGCGCTCGCCCATCCGTGGGTCGTCGGCCAACGGCGCGAGCATCAACGGCGCACCGCTCGGCCACCGTCCGACGAATCGCGACGCCAGCCACACCATGCGGCCGGCATCTTCGGTGCCGGAGGTGCGGAGCGTTTCGCGTTTCATGAACTGCCAGAAGCCCGCGACGTCCTGCTGCAGCTTCCGGTAGACCAGGTACGAGCCGTTCAGGCCGAGATCCCGCCGCTGCGGCGACGCGTAGTACGGGTTGTCCAGCGAAGGCAGCAGCGCACCGGCGTCGAGCGCCGCCGGAACCGACGGCGTCGGCGGCAGGAGGTCGAAGTGATTCGTGTAGCCCAGGATGAATTCGCCTGTCGGCACGCCCTCGCCGCTGATGCCCGCGATGGCCGGTTGCGTGATCCCGTCGTGAAAGCCGAACGGCTCGTTGTCGCCCTGTGGACGATGGCCGCTCTGCAGGCTACCCGGCAGTTCGATGACTCCGCCGGCCGTGTCCGCCAGCATCGCGCGTTGCGCGCGGCAGGCGGTCTCGAGCGTCTCTTCCGACACGCCATGAACGATGAGGACGGCATGAATCGGCGCCTGTCTGTTTCCGCCGAGCTCCCACTCGGCGGGGGCGCTCTCTTCGGTGTCGCCGAGAATTCTCGAGCGTTCGTCTGCAGCGATGCCTTCCTGAAACTCGACGGGGAACGTGCAGAGCACGTCAGGCGGCAGCCCGAGCCCCGCAAGGCCGCCGGCGGTAAACGCGATGTTCAAGGCGACGGCCGGCTTCAGCTTTTCACCGCTCGCCGTCTTCGGCCACGGCTTCGCCGTGGTGACCGCAGGACCGATCGCGCCAAGCCACCGCTGCGCCTGGGCGGCATCGTGGAACTGCAGGAACAGGTACGCCGCGAAAGACAGGTGGCCGTAGCCGCTGGTGATGAAACCCTGGATGTCGGCAAGCGTGCCTTCCGCGAGTCGGGTCGCCGGGAGGCTCGCCATTAGAGAGCGCGGTTCAGATCGTTGGCCATGTTCAGGACCGTCTCGTCCGGGTAGGCGCTGAAGAACACTTCCGACGGCACCTGGTGCCTTCGAAGAAACTGCTTGAAGGCAGGAACATCGCGCGCTCCATCGGGAGGATAGCCATAGGCGGTCTCCCAGATGGCATCCAGCCCGGACAGGATCATCTCGGCGAACTCATCGATGTAGCTTTCCCACGAGCCATCGTAGTCGCTGACCATCATGAGACGACGGCCTTCGTCTATCACCAGCCATTTGACGAAATGAATGGTGCTGACGCCGATGAGCGAACCCGGCGGCGTCAGGCGCTTCGCGAGGGCGTCGATCGCGGCCATCACGGCGCGGACCCGGTTGGCCTGTCCGGGCGTCACCACGGTCACGAGGGTCAGCTGGTTTTGCGTGACGGCGTCTTCCCTGAAGGTCGTCGGCAGCTGGCTGCCTGGGCCCGAAGGGACCTCATCACCGGGCACCAGCGGCGCCGGCGCCGCGCAGTTGTCGAGCGGTGCGCTCGAGTACAGCGACCGCCGAGGCGGCATTCGATTGTTCGTGAGCCGGTTCACGAATCGGACCAGCGGGTAGCGATCGAGGCTGGCTGTCGTCTTTCGCGCGGCATAGACCGCGTTGGCGACGCCGTACCGTACGAAGACGTCGATGACGTCAATCACGATCGGAAGCGCCCGCATCAGGCGGCGGACGCCGTCGCCGATGGCGCGCTCGCCGCTGTCGATCGCGCGACGTATGGCGACGCCGTCTGACCGTGATGTGTGCGGCGGCCGGTCGAACGTCCGCGGACCTGCGGTCGCGGAATCGTCGAGCGCCTCCGACTGCCGTCGAAGGGCGATCGCATCCTGAATCTGGCCGACGGTCTCGTCGCGAAACGCGATGTAGAAGGCCGCCGGCTCGAGCGCGTGCGCCCTGATGAACCTCCCGAAGCCGGCAGCGTCCTGATACGCCTCGCAGCGGCCCCAGATCGCATCGAGGTCCGAGGTGATCGCGATGAGCTCGGCAAGATGGGCGTCGAGGTCACCGTCGTAGGTCGCCGAGTAGAGCAGGCGCTCACAGCCGGGACCGCGATCCGGATCCGTGAGAATGCCAAAGCGCGCGAAGTGGATCCGCCGGCTGCGCGTGAATTCGACGCGCACCCGGCCGGATCCTCCGGTTGAACGCGACCCCTCGATGTCGTCGCCGATCGGGCGCAGGATCTCGCGAAGTCGCGCCTCCTCGCCGCGGCGGATCGCGGCGAGCACCGTCAGCGTCTGAGGGACCACGTCAGTGCGGTGGCTAGAACGTGACCCGCCCCCCGATCCGCAGCAGCCGGCCCATGACGATGCTCGACGGTCGCCCGAGCGACGATCCGACCGTCGTCACCGCGTTGGTGACGGCGTTGTTGTTGAACACGTTGAAGACGTCAATCGTCGGCTCGAACTTCGTGGTTCCGTAGGTGAACGATTTCGTGATGCGGAGATCGACGAGGTTCTGCCACGGATAGCGGTACACACCGCGGTCGACCGCCTGCACGTTCTGCGTGACCTGGGTCAAGCCGGGCACGGTCGTGGTCGTGACGACGAAGATGCGCTGCTGGGGCAGGCCCGTGGCCTCGCGGATCGAGCCCGAGAACTGGAACTCCGCCGGGAGCCGATAGCTGAACCCGCCGCGGATCTGATAGGTCGAATCGAATCCAATGGCCCCGGCGTTGTTGATGCGGAAGTTCGGGTTGTTGAGATCGTTGGCGTCTTGATCGCCGTAGTCGCGTCCGATGGTGAGCCCGCCGAAGATGGTCGCGCGCGGCAGCCGCGTGTTCACCTGGAACTCGACGCCGTTGTAGTGCTGCTCGAGCTCGGGCAGCGTGGTCAGCACGTTTCGAACCGCGCCGCGTGTCGCCGGATCCTGGTTGTACACCGTCATCGGCTGGTTCGTCACCGGGTTGGTCACCGTCACCGGTGAGTACGCGGTCGGGGGGACCGCCGCGTTCACGGTCGTGTACAGATCGCCGAAGCGCCGCCCGTAGTAGCCGATGCTCACCGAGGTGACGCTGCCGATCTGGCGCTGCAGCATCGCCGTGTATTCCCACTGATGCGGCCGCTTCAGCCCCGGATCGACGTTGCCGAGGGCCGGCTGCAGCGAGCCGCTGCAGCTGGCGAACGCGATCTCGCTGTTCTGCGCGTTCTTGTCGCTGTTGGTGTCGGTCCACGGACAGGTTCGGAAGGAGATGTTCAGCTGATTGAGCGGCTGAATGATGGTCACGCCCTCGAGACGATCGTAGCGGCTGACGCCGCCCTTTATCGCGGTCCTGCCGTCGCCGAACACATCCCACGAGAACCCCAGCCGCGGCGACACCGTGTTCCAGTTGACGATGCCGTCCTGGGCGGCGAAGTCGCGCGCCGGCACCCACGTGCCGGCCCCCGCGCCCTGCGCCGGAATCGACATGACGAACCGCTCGTAGCGCAGGCCGGGATTGAGCGTCCAGCGCCCCAGCCGCCAGGAATCCTGGACGAAGAGCGCCGAATTCACGCCGTTCTCGCGGTGCCCGCTCGGCGTGTTCACCAGGCGCACCGAGTTGGCGACGCCGTTGTTCGTGATCTGCAGGATGTCCCCGCGCATGGTGAACAGCTCCTGCGACCAGCCGGTCCGCACCTGCGCGCCCATCTTGAGGCTGTGGTCGCCCCTGAGGTAGGAGACGTTGCCCGCGTAGGTGAACATCCGCGCGCTGTTCGTGTCCATGCGCGGCGACACGCCGCTGATCACCGACTTGATCTGATCGAAGGTCGCGATCGCATCCGGGGCGGCGTCGGGCTCGAATCCGAGCGTGTAGTTGACCGGCATCGTGAACATCGCTGCTTCGGCGAGCAGCTTGCTGCCGATCGTGGAGGACCACTTGATCTCGCCGATGTAGTTGAGCTGCGTGGTCTGGACCACGTCGGAGATGGGATCGTTGATGCTCGCGGTCAGCCAGTTGTTGGGACGATGGCCGCGCCACTTGACGCTGCGATCGAAGTGGAACGAGAACTTGTTGTTCCGGTTTGCCTGCAGTGTCAGGCGCACGGTGTAGTCGCTGATGTGCTGATCGTCCACGGCCTGCGCCCCGGTCGACGTGAATGTGTTGCCCAGGAAGTTGTTGGCGCTCCAGCGACGGTAGGTCGCGAAGAACCAGAGGCGATCGCGCTTGACCGGTCCGCCGAACGTGAAGTTGGCGTCGTAGACGCTCTGCACCCGGTTCTGGACCTTGAAGCCGAGATCGACGAGATCCGGCGACAGATTGTCCGATTGCATGTTCTCGTTGGCACCGGTGACGAAGACGGTGCCGCGATAGGTGTTGCCGCCATCGCGC
>Ga0105242_10003473_pt1 | contig 12253 bp, 12 predicted proteins | sample KBSM24metaG_FD_81521 | JGI IMG/M metagenome (GOLD analysis project Ga0105242, IMG submission 81521) | Miscanthus rhizosphere microbial communities from Kellogg Biological Station, Michigan, USA - KBS M2-4 metaG | ecosystem: Host-associated > Plants > Roots > Rhizosphere > Soil | place...
ACGAGGCGCTGAAGCTCGAGACCGCGCTGGCGCGGCTGCGCACGCCGCAGAAGATCGCCGTCCTGCATTACTCGCCGATTCAGGCGACCGTGAACAACGAGCCTCCCGAGATCGTCGCCTTTCTCGGCTCGAGCCGGCTCGAAGAGCCGCTCGACCGCTATCGCGTGAACGCGGTCTTCCACGGGCATGCCCACCGCGGATCGCCGGAGGGACGCACGAAAGGAAACGCGCCGGTGTACAACGTGGCCATGCCGGTGCTCGCCGCCGCGTTTCCCGACCAGCCGCCGTTCCGCGTGGTCGAGGTTCCGGTGGGCGAAGAAGTGCCCGCCTGATCGCTGCGCGTAAACGAAGCCCTTCCGGCGGGCTGAGAGCCCGCCGCTCCACTTCACTCGAGCTGGCTTCCGAGTGAGTAGAATCACGCCGATGCGCCATCACGCCTTCCCCGGCGGCATCACACGCGAGTCGCTCATCGGCTGGTATCGCGCGATCCGCGCGCGAACGCGCCAGATCTTCGACATCATCACGCCCGACGCGTACTACGACCGCCCGATCGCGCTGCGCAATCCGATCGTCTTCTACGAAGGCCACCTTCCCGCGTTCTCCGTGAACACGCTCGTGAAGCTGACGCTCAACCGCGGCGGCATTCATCCGTACTTCGAAACGATCTTCGAGCGCGGCATCGATCCGGACAGCGAGACGGCGGTGAAGAGCCCGACCGACGTCTGGCCGTCGCGCGAGGACGTGCAGGCGTACGGCGCCGACGCCGACGCGTTGATCGAGCGCACGTTCGCCGAGGACGACATCGAAATCGACGGCGGCGAAGCGGTCTTCACGATCCTCGAGCACGAACTCATGCATCAGGAGACGCTGCTCTACATGTTTCACGAGCTGCCGCGCGAGAAGCGGGCCGCCGAGTCCCCTCTCCCCGCTCGGCGGGGAGAGGGTGGCCGAAGGCCGGGTGAGGGGCGCATCCCCATCCCCCCCGGCCGCGCCACCCTCGGCGCGTCGCGCGATGCCTTCGGCTGGGACAACGAGTTTCCGGAGCTCGTCGTCGACGCCGGCCCGTTCGAGATCGACGCGTACAACGTCACCAACGGCGACTATCTCGCGTTCGTCGGAGCGACCGGCGCGAAGGCGCCGCACTTTTGGAAGAACGTCGATGGCGTTTGGCATCGGCGCGGTCTGTTCGAGCTCGCGCCGCTGCCGCTCGATGCGCCGGTCTACGTCACCCACGAACAGGCGGCGGCGTATGCGCGCTGGAAAGGCGCGCGCCTTCCGACCGAGGCGGAGTATCACCGCGCCGCGTTCGGCACGCCTTCCGGCGAGGAGCGTTCGTTTCCGTGGGGCGAAGAGCCGCCCGACTCGACGCGCGGCAACTTCGATTTTCAATTCTGGGATCCGGTCGACGCCGGCTCGTATCCGGCGGGCGCGAGCGCGTGGGGCGTGCACGACCTCATCGGCAACGGCTGGGAGTGGACCTCGACACAGTTCGCGGGCTTCCCTGGATTCGAGCCGATGGCCTCGTATCGCGTCTACTCCGCCGACTTCTTCGACGGCGCGCATTACGTGCTCAAGGGCGCCTCCCCCGTCACCGCGCGCGAGCTCATCCGCCGCAGCTTCCGCAACTGGTTCCGCCCCAACTATCCGTACGTCTACGCGACCTTCCGTTGCGCGCGCTGATTGCATTGAACATTCGGTATGGAAACGAAAATCTACAAACCGAAAACGTTCAATCTCTCCGGCCTCAATGGCATCTCCGACAAGACCCTCGAGATGCACTTCAAGCTCTACGAGGGCTATGTCACCAACACGAACACGCTGACCGCGCGCATCGCCGCGATCCTGGAAGACGGCAAAGTCGACCAGGAAGAAATGCCGGCGTACTCCGAGCTCACCCGCCGTCTCGGATTCGAGTACAACGGCATGGTCCTGCACGAGTACTACTTCGGCAACATGAAGCGGCAGGGCGGTCCCGACGCGCCGCGGGGCTCCGACTTCCGCTCCGCGGTCGAGACGAGTTTCCCGAGCTACGAGATCTGGAAGGCGGACTTCACCAGCGTCGGCAAGATGCGCGGAGTCGGCTGGGCAATCTGCTTCCTCGATCCCGCGAACGGCAGCGTCTCCAATCACTGGGTCGAGGGGCACGAGACCGGCAACGTCGCCGGCTTCGTCCCGCTGCTGGTGATGGACGTCTGGGAACACGCCTTCCTCCTCGACTACAAGCCGGCGGACCGCCCGAAGTACATCGAGGCGTTTCTGACGAATGTGGACTGGGACTGCGTCGAGCGGCGGCTGCAGGCGGTGCATGTGACGGCTTCGGTGCGGTGAACGGTGTTGCTGGGTTGCTGGGTTACTGGGTTGCTGGGTAGCAACCTAGGAACTCAGCACCCCAGCAACTGTTCATTTCGCAACCTTTTCCCCCGCCCGGCCGTATCTTGGTCACATGACCACGCTGATCGAGGTGTCCGGCCTCCGTAAGCTATACCGGTCGTCGTTCGGCAAGCCGAAGATCACGGCACTCGACGGCATCGACTTTCACGTCAGTGAAGGCGAGATGTTCGGTCTGCTCGGGCCGAACGGCGCCGGCAAGACGACCACCGTCAAGATTCTGCTCGGCCTCACGCATCCGACCAGCGGCAGCGCGTCGGTCGGCGGGCTTCCAGTGAAGAATCCGGAATCGCGCCGCCACGTCGGCTATCTGCCCGAAGGCCACAAGATTCCGAACTACCTCACCGCGCGCCAGGCGCTGTCGATCTTCGGCCGCATGTCGGGCATGGAGACCTCCGCGATCCAGAAGCGGATCCCGGAGCTCCTCGAGCGCGTGCGTCTTTCGCAGTGGATCGACGTGCGCGTGAAGAAGTTCTCGAAGGGCATGACCCAGCGACTCGGACTCGCGTGCGCGCTGATTCACTCGCCGAAAGTCCTGCTGCTCGACGAGCCGACCGACGGCGTCGATCCGGTCGGCCGCCGCGAGATCCGCGACCTGCTGCGCGAAGAAGCGAAGAACGGCTGCGCCGTCCTCCTCAACTCGCACCTCCTGTCGGAGATCGAGCTGACGTGCGATCGCGTGGCCATGCTCCGCAAAGGAAAAGTCGCCGCGTTCGGCTCGGTCGAAGAGCTGACGCGCAAGACCGCAACCTACAAGATGGTCGCCTCGCCGATCGACGAGAGCCTGGTCGCCGCATTCCGCGAGACAGGCGCCGGCGTCGAGCGCGTGAACGGTCACATGGTCCTCTCCGTGACGGACGTCGAGCACCTCAACGCGCTGGTCGACAAGCTCCGCGCGGGCGGAGGCATGCTCAACGAGCTCACGCCCGTGCGCTCGACGCTCGAAGACGTGTTCGTCGATCTCATTCGCGCCGAGGAGGTGCAGCAGTGAAAGTACTCGTCGCGAATATCGAGGACGTGATGCGCGAGGCGGCGGCGCGGTGGACGCTCATCGCCTACTTTTTCCTCTCCACGATCTTCATCATCATCTTCGCCTCGGCCATCAACCTCGACATCGTCAACGGCGCGCTCGCGGGCGCGAAGCTGTTCGGCAAAGAAGTGGAGATGGGAGGACACAACGAGATCAGCATCGAGAAGCTCGTCCTCGGATTCGAGTCCGGCTTCTCCGTCTTCCTCTATTTCATCTGCACGTTCCTGGCGATCTTCGCCACCGCGCACCTCGTGCCGCGCATGCAGGAAAAGGGAACGATCGACCTCTATCTTTCGCGCCCGGTCTCGCGCGTGCGCCTGCTCCTCTCGCGCTACATCGCGGGGCTGATCCTCGCGGGCAGCAACGTCATCTACCTGATGGGAACGATCTGGCTGATCGTCGCCTGGAAGACGCACGTCTTCCATCCGCGGTTTCTCCTCGGCGGCACGATCATCTTTCTGATCATTGCCGTACTGCTGGCGTTCGCGTTCCTCGTCGGCGTCGTGACGTCGTCGACCGCCGTGTCGATCATGACCTCGTACGGCATCTTCTTCTTCGGCCTGATGCTCGCCGCGCACGACAAGATCGCGGCCGCGGTCTCGAAAGAGTGGCAGGCCGCGTTGATCAACGCCCTGTACTGGATCTTCCCCAAGAGCGCGGAGCTCGGACAGGCGGTCATCGCCTTCGTCGGCGGCGACGAGATGCCCGAGCGTGTTCTGAGCGTCCTCACTCCCGCACCGTTTCTCAGCACTGCCGCCTTCGGCGTCGTATGTCTAGTATTGGCTTCCTGGCTTTTCACAAAAAAGGAGTTCTGACAATGAACCGTTCCCCTCTGTTCCGTACCGCCGTCGTCCTCACGGCGATCCTCGCGATCGCGCTTCCGGTCTTCGCGAAAGACGACGCGCTCTCGCTCGTCCCGGCGAACGCCGTGACGGTCGGCATGGTGAAGCTGCGCGAAATGCGCACCAGCCCCCTGTCTTCGATGCTCTTCGAGCAGACCGACAAGATGAGCGCCGACGGCGAGGCCGAGAAGTTTCTCAGCGACGCGGGACTGGCGCCGGTGAAGGACGTCGACGTGCTCGTCGTCGCCACTTCGCCGCGCACGAACCTCGGATCGGAAGCGGACGTGCTCGTGATCGCCGAGGGCCGCTTCAACGTCGAGCGCCTCTCCAGCGCTCTTGCCGCGCGCGGCGCGGTGAAGAAGGGCGCGTACTACGTGATCGCCGACAAGAACGATGACGATCACGACACCGGCGCGGTCGCATTCCCGAGCGCCTCGCTGGCGATCGCCGGCACCGAACGGGCGGTCGTCGCGGCGCTCGAAGCGCGCGCGAACGGCGGCACCACGTTCCGCGCCGCGAACGGCCTCGGCATCGACCTCGCGCGCGTCGACCGCGACGCCACCGCGTGGGCGCTCGTCGACGTCACCCGCGCCGCGCGCCTGACCAAAGGCGGCTCGATCCACACCGGCAAAGGCCAGTCGGGCGAAGCGCTCGCCGCGGCGCTGAAGAGCGTCTCGACGTTCGCAGTCTGGGCGAAGGACACCGGCAGCGCGCTGGAGCTCGGCGCGTTCGGCCTCTCGACGGATGCCGAGACGCTGGAGCTGATCGAAGACACCGTCCGCGGCGCGCTCAGCGCGATGCGCCTGGCGGTGAAGGACAAGTCGCCGGAGATGGTCTCGGTGCTGCGCCGCTTCGAGGTCTCGCGCAAGAACGACTCCATCACCATCGAAGGCTCGATCCCGGCCAGCTCGCTCCGCGAAATGATGGCCAAAAAACGCGCCAGCAAATAGGCTCTTAGGTGGAGGGGCGGGCTCTTAGCCCGCCCCTTCAGAACCCGGCGGGCTGAGAGCCCGCCGCTCCACTTTCTAGACGAAGCGGCGCAGGTGTTCTCGCCACCAGGGCCAGTCATGGCCGAACACGCCCGGCCAGATCTCCAGATGGTTGGGGATTCCCTTCGACCACAACATCGCGGAGAACTCGCGATTCTTATGGACGATCGAGTCGTGCTCGCCGGTCGCGATCACCCACTCGATCCGCGAGAGCTTTCCGGCCCACTCCGCATCCATGTTCGGGATGTACGCGGCCGGGCAGTTGAAGTAGCAGTTCTCGTCCCAGTAGCCGTCCAGGAACGAATGGATGTCGTAGACGCCGGAGAAACAGATCGCGCGGCTGACGACGTCCGGATACCGCGCCGCGAAGTTCGAAGCGTGATACGCGCCGAAGCTCGCGCCGTAGACCACGAGATCGCCGCGTTGGGCGCGGTTGTGAATGTACGGAACGAGCTCGTGGCGCAGGTACGCGTCGTACTGCACGTGACGGGCCGCGCGGATCGCGGGATGAATCCCGTTGTTGTACCAGCTCTCGTTGTTCACCGTGTCGACGAGCACGAGCTGGATCTCTCCGGCGTCGACTTTGTCGGAGACCGATGAGGCGAGGTGGAAATCCTCGTTCTCGTTGTAGCGGCCCGCCGACGTCGGAAAGAGGATCACCGGCCGGCCGAACTTTCCGAACCAGAGAAACTCCATCTCCCGGCCGAGAGAGGGACTTCGCCATCTGACGTGGTCTCGATACATGCGCGTTGCCCGAAACGCGCGCGATTCTATACGATGCGTGCCCCTCGCAAAGAAACGGAGACGCCATGCGTAAAAAAAGAATCGGGATCCTGTTCGGAATGGAAGACACGTTTCCGTGGGCGCTGATCAACGCCATCAACGCGCGCGGCGGCGAGGACGTCGAGGGCGGGCAGGTCGAGATCTCGTATGTCAAGGACGACGGCGTCTTTCCCTACGACGTGATCCTCGACCGCATCAGCCACGAAGTGCCTTTCTACCGCACCTACCTCAAATGCGCGGCCGCCTCGGGCGTACGCATCGTGAACAACCCGATCTGGTGGTCGGCCGACGACAAGTTCTTCGACAACCTCGTCGCGCGCGCGGCCAACGTTGCGGTGCCGAAGACCGTGCTGCTGCCGCACAAGCAGTATCCGCCCAACACCGAGGCCAAGTCGTTCCGCAACATGCGCTGGGTCGACTGGGACGAAGTCTTCGCCTACCTCGGATGGCCGATCTTCATGAAGCCGGCGTACGGCGGCGGATGGAAGGACGTGTACAAGGTCCACGACCCGCAGGAGTTTTTCTCCGCCTATGACCAGACCCGCGACCTGACCATGATGGCCCAGGAAGCGATCGAGTTCGAGTCCTACTATCGCTGCTACGTCCTCGGACGCAAGCGCGTGCGCATCATGGCCTACGACCCGAAAGCGCCGTTCCACGAGCGCTACGTGCGCAACCCGCCGCCGATGAATCCCGACTTCGAGGAGCGCATCCACCGCGACGCGCTCGCGCTCTGCGAGGGACTCGGCTACGACATGAACACCGTCGAGTTCGCGGTGCGCGGCGGCGTTCCCTACGCCATCGACTTCATGAACTGCGCCCCCGACGCCGATCTCTACTCCGTCGGCCAGGAGAACTTCGACTGGATGGTCGATAACATGGCCGAGGTGCTGATCGAGATCGCGCGCGGCGAGAGGACGTTCGAGCTGACCGGGAACTGGCCGAAGGTGATGAATCCGACGAAGGACCCGACGCAGCCGATCTAGGAGTGCGGTAGCGCAGCTACCGCTCTTGGCACCAGCTAGAGCGGCGGCTTTGCCGCCGCACTCCTACACAGTATCCTTCCGCCATGCCCGAACCGACCTTCACCCTCGGGATCGAGGAGGAGTTCCAGGTCATCGACCCCGTCTCTCGCGAGCTCAAGTCGCATATCCAGGAGATGTTTGCCGAGGGGGAGAAGCGGCTGAAGGACGAGATCAAGCGCGAAATGCATGATCCCGTGATCGAAGTCGGGACGCCGATCTGCCGCAACATCGGCGAGGCGCGCCGCGAGATCACCCGGCTGCGAAGAGAGATCTGCACGCTCGTGCGCGAGAGCGACCTGCGCATCGCCGCGGCCGGCACGCATCCGATCTCCCATTGGTCGACGGTGCCGATCACCGCGCACGCGCGCTACGACCAGATCGTGTACGAGCTGCAGATGCTCGCCCGGGCGAACCTGATCTTCGGACTGCACGTGCACGTCGCGGTCGAGGACCTGGAGACGCGCGTGCAGATCATGAACGCGGCCCGCTACTTCCTGCCGCACATCTTCGCGCTCTCGGTGAACTCGCCGTTCTGGTGCGCGCACAACACCGGATGGAAGAGCTATCGCGCGAAAGTCTTCGAGCGATTCCCGCGCACCGGAATCCCCGACTACTTCCGCTCGCTCGGCGACTATCAGGAGTACGTCGAGATCCTGGTCAAGACGAAGTGCATCGACAACCCGAAGAAGATCTGGTGGGACGTCCGCCCGCATCCGTTTTTCCCGACGCTCGAGTACCGCATCTGCGATGTGCCGATGCGCGTGGACGAGACGATCTGCTTCGCCGCGCTCTTCCAGGCGGTCACGGTGAAGCTCTACAAGCTGTACCGGCAGAACATGGGCTGGCGTCTGTACCGCCGCTCGCTGCTCAATGAAAACAAGCAGCGCGCCGCGCGCTTCGGCTGCGAGGCGAAGCTGATCGATTTCGGCAAACGCGAGGAAGTTCCGTTCGGGCTGCTGCTCGACGAGCTCCTCGAATTCGTCGACGACGTGGTCGACGAGCTCGGCTCCCGCAACGAGGTCTACTACGCCCGTGAGATCATGCGCCACGGCACCGGCGCCGACCGCCAGCTCCGCGCCTACAGCGAGCGGAACGACCTCCGAGACGTGGTCGACACGATCGTGAGAGAGACGGAAATGGGCGTGCTGTAGGGCATACAACTTGATCAATACACAACCGATGCTGCAAGACATTCACGCCCCCCACGAATCGTTCGAATACGTCCGGATCGAAGACTCCGTTCCTCCGGCGGCGCGCGATCGGATCGACGTCGCGCTGCTGGACATGAATCATTTCTGGCCGAACGTGGGGCACGACTCGCTCGTGCACGCGGTGCTGGAGATCGCGGAGGAGCTCCGTGACGATCTGAAACGGATCGGGACAAAAGTCCGGGTGTTGTCGTACGACGTGCGGCGCCGGACCGCGATTCCGGATTCGCCGAACGGGCGCTTTCAGCTCTACATCGGCACGGGCGGGCCGGGGCACCTCGATCCGCGCCTGAACAACGGGCGCGCGGAGTGGAGCCAGGGCGTGACTGAGGACTCGGCGTGGGAAGCGCCGCTCTTCCGCCTTTTCGACGACATCCTCACGCATCGCACCGCGGCGATGTTCGCCGTCTGCCATTCGTTCGGCCTGGTCTGCCGCTGGTCTGGAATCGCGCGGCCCGAACTGCGCGAGGAGAAGAGCAGCGGCATGCCGCTGAACCGCCTGTCGCGCGAGGCGCTGCATCATCCGTGGTTCGAGCAGTTCGCGCACGCGCTTCCCGACGGCCAGCATTTCCGGGTCGTCGACAACCGGCTGTTCGATCTGGTGCTCGAGTCAGCGGGCAAGAGTCTTCCCATCGCGTTCGAGGCGGAGGCGAACGCCGGCCTGACGATGGTCGAGCTGGCGCGCGACCCCGAGGGCTCGATGCCGCGCTTCCTCGGCGTGAATCATCATCCCGAGATCATCGACCGCGAGCACATCATGCAGGTGCTCGACGAGAAGCGCGCGCACGGCGAAGTCACCGACACGTGGTACAGCGAGCGCGCCACGACGATGCGCGATCTCTTCCGCGGCGAGAACGAGCGACAAAGCCGCCTGACCTCGCACTACACGCTCCTCGCGCCGCTGCGGTTCCACATCGAGCGGCTGATCCGAGAGCGGGCGTGATCCCACGCCTCGCGCTGATCGTGCTCGCCTGCACGCTCTCCGCGAGCGCCGCGACCCTCGACGAGGTCTTTCCGATGCTGCATCCGGTCGATCCGGCCGCGCCGTTTGCGTTTCGCCAGTGGCCGCAGCAGCGCCGCGAGCGGGATAACTACGGGGTGACGCTGATGATCTGGCGCGATCGGGCCACGCTCATCATCGACGAAAAACAGCCGTTGACCGCGCAGCTCCGCGCGCTTCCGCAGCGTCTCACCGCGGTGAAGGCCGCGCGGCGCCTGCGCGTCATGCGCTGGGAGTTGACCGCGGAACAGTGTCCGCAGATTCCGTCGCTCTTCGCCTCGCTGGCCGAGCTTCCTGCCACTCCCGAAGAGCCTCCTCCACCCACCGAGATTCCGATCCACGGTTTCTCTCCGAACCGCCAGGAGTGGTTCGTGCGCCGAGGCGACTCGACGGAGCACTTCACGACCAACGCCGGCTGGTACCAGCACGCTATCGTGTTTCAGAACGTCTGGGTGCAGCTCGACGCCTGCTCGAAACAGGTGAAAGGGCGGCGCGTCCGCGCGCGATAGAATCGCCCCGATGTCTTCCCGCGGGCTGAACATCGTCGCCATCGGCGGCGGCACGGGGCTCTCGACGCTTCTCCGCGGGCTCAAGAGCTACGTGAGCGCGGACGGCGCCTGGACGATCGCCCACCTCGGCGCGATCGTCACCGTCACCGACGAAGGTGGAAGCTCGGGCGTGCTGCGGAAAGAGTTCGGGATGCTGCCGCCCGGCGACATCCGCAACTGTATCGTCGCGCTCGCGGAAGAAGAGCAACTGCTGTCGCGCGTCTTCGCCTATCGCTTCGATACCGACTCCGCGCTGAAGGGCCACTCCCTCGGCAACCTGCTGCTGACCGCGCTCACCGAGATCACCGGCAGCTTCGAAGAAGCGGTGCTGGCCGCCGCGGAAGTCTTGAACATCCGCGGGTCGATCTACCCCTCGACGCTCGACGACGTCCGCCTGCGCGCGACGCTCGACGACGGAACGGAGATCGTCGGCGAGGTGGCGATCAGCGGCTCGGTGATCGGCGAGGAGCCTACGACCACCGCGCGCCACGCGCGCATCAAGCGCCTCGCGATCGATCCGCCGGACGCGCAGCCGACCGACGGCGCGCTGCGGGCGCTCGCGGACGCCGATCTCATTCTCATCGGGCCGGGATCGCTGTACACATCCGTCCTCCCGAACCTGATGATCAAGCCGGTCGCGGAAGCGCTGCGCAACGCGCGGGCGCTGCGCGTGTACATCTGCAACGTCATGACCCAGACGAACGAGACCGACGGCTACGCGGCGGAGGACCATCTGCGCGCGATCATCGAGCACGCCGGGCTGGTCGTCGACGTGATGGTGATCAACGGCAGGCGGCCGTCGGAGTCGATCCTGCATTCGTACGAGGCGATGAACCAGCATCCGGTGCCGTTCGATCCCGACGCGGTGCGCGAGCTCGGCGTCACGCCGTTCTTCGGCGACATCATTTCCGAAGGCAACTACGTGCGCCACGATCCCGCCGCCCTCGCCCAGACGATGTTCCGCCTGTACGACCGCTACGGCCGCACGCTCGAGCGAATGAGACGCGAGACATGAACCAGAACCTCGAGGTGATCATCCTCGCCGCCGGCCTCGGCACGCGGATGAAATCGAAGACCATCAAGATCCTGCATCGCGCCGCGGGACGGCCGATCATCGACTACGTGCTCGATCTCGCCGCGGAGCTCTCCCCGAATCCGCCGGTGATGGTGATCGGCTATCAGCGCGACGAGGTGCAGAAGGCGGTCGGGGACCGCGCGCGATTCGCAATCCAGGATGAACAGCTCGGCACAGGCCACGCCGTGTTGCAGGCCGCGCCGCATGTCGCATCGAACGGCAACGTGCTCATTCTCTCCGGCGACGTCCCGCTGACGCGCCGCGAAACGCTCCAGCGGCTCCTCGACGAGCACGCCCGGGCGGGAAATGCGTTAACACTGTTAACCATGCGCCCGCCCGACCCGGGGATGTACGGGCGGATCGTCCGCGACGCCGGCGGCGCGGTGACGCGCATCGTCGAAGCGAAGGACGCGAGCGAGGACGAGAAGCGGATCGGCGAAGTGAACGCCGGCATCTACGTCTTCGGCGGCGAGCACCTCTTCGATCATCTGCGGAGCCTCTCCAACCGGAACTCGCAGGGCGAGTACTACCTCACCGACCTGCTCTCGGTCCTGCGCGAGAAGGGACAGAACGTCGGCGCGGTCGTCGTCGACGATCCGGTGGAAGCGCTCGGAGTGAACTCGCGCGCCGATCTCGCGCAGGTCGACTCCGAGATCCAGCGGCGCGTCATCGAGAAGCTGATGCGCGACGGCGTGACGTTCCGCAACCCGTCGACGGTCGTGATCGACTCGATGGTCACGATCGGCGCCGACACGGTCGTCTATCCGTTCGCCACGATCGAGGGCTTTTCGCGGATCGGCAGCGACTGCGTAATCGAGCCGGGCGTGCATCTCACGAACGTGCGCATCGGCGACAACGTGCACATCAAGACCGGAACCGTCGCCGAGGACGCGATCGTCGAAGACGACGCCTCGATCGGTCCGTACGCGCACCTGCGGCCGGGAACGAAGCTCGGCCGGCACGTGAAAGTCGGCAACTTCGTCGAGACGAAGAAAGCGGTGTTCGGCGAGGGAGCGAAGGCCTCGCATCTGTCGTACATCGGCGACGCGGAGATCGGCGCCGACGTGAACATCGGCGCGGGGACGATCACCTGCAACTACGACGGCGTACGGAAGAACAAGACCATTCTCGAGGACGGCGTCTTCATCGGCTCCGACACGCAGCTCGTCGCGCCGGTCCGCGTCGGCCGAGGCGCGTATGTCGGCGCGGGATCGACGATCACGAAAGACGTTCCCGCCGAGGCGCTCGCGCTCAGCCGCACGCCGCAGAAGATCATCGAGGGGTGGGCGACGCGGAAGAAGAAGAAATGATCACCGTGTCATCCTGAGCCGCGTGAGACCTCCCTGTCATCCTGAGCCGCGCAGA
>Ga0105242_10003475_pt1 | contig 12249 bp, 7 predicted proteins | sample KBSM24metaG_FD_81521 | JGI IMG/M metagenome (GOLD analysis project Ga0105242, IMG submission 81521) | Miscanthus rhizosphere microbial communities from Kellogg Biological Station, Michigan, USA - KBS M2-4 metaG | ecosystem: Host-associated > Plants > Roots > Rhizosphere > Soil | place: Michigan...
CGAGAACGACATCCGTCCGATCATCGACATCTCCCAGCGCGTGGGTATCGCCATCGAGGCCGATCTCTTCATCGGCTCGTCGCCGATCCGCCAGTTCGCGGAGGAGTGGGACCTCGACTGGATCATCGCGCAGTCCGCGAAGGCGGTGCGCTTCGCGGTGGAGAACGGGATCCCGGTCATGTACGTGACCGAAGACACCACGCGCGCGAAGCCGGAGGACATCGAGAAGCTCTACACCGCGGCGATCGACGCGGGCGCCGCGCGCATCTGCATCGCCGACACGGTCGGTCACGCGACGCCCTGGGGCACGCGCAACCTGGTGCGCTTCGTCCGCAAGATCGTGGAGCGGACGAACCCGGCGGTGAAGATCGACTGGCACGGGCATCAGGACCGGGCCATGGGAATCATCAACTGCATCGCCGCGATCGAGGCGGGGGCGGACCGCGTGCACGGATGCGCGGCGGGCATCGGCGAGCGCGTCGGCAACACGCCGATCGATCTGCTGATGGTGAACCTCAAGCTGATGGGCTGGATCGACAACGACCTCACGGCGCTGCGCGAGTACGTGGAGTTCGTCTCCCGCGTGACGAACGTCCCGCTCGACGACCGCTATCCCGTTTTCGGCCGCGACGCGTTCCGCACCGGCACGGGCGTTCACGCGGCGGCGATCATCAAGGCGAAGAAGAAGGGAAGCGAATGGCTCGCCGACCGCGTTTACTCGGGCGTCCCGGCAGGCATGTTCGGTCTGCAACAGGTCATCGAGGTGGGGCCGATGTGCGGCCTCTCCAACGTGATCTACTGGCTGGCCTCGCATGGATACCCGCAGGAAGAAGAGCTGGCCAAAGAAATTTTCCAACTTGCAAAGTCCACCAGCCGCGTGCTGACGGATGATGAGATTCATTCGTGCGCCCGGCGATGGCAGGACGCACGATCAGCAGTTCATTGAGAGGGCAGAGCGCAGAGGGCAGAGGGCAGAAGAACCGAACAACTTCTGCCCTCCGCCCTCTGCTCTCTGCGCTCTGGACAGGCCCGAGTGGCGAAATGGCAGACGCAGCAGACTCAAAATCTGCCGGGGTTTCCCCCCGTGTCGGTTCGAGTCCGACCTCGGGCACCACTTTGAAGCGCAACCGCGTAACTGCGTAACCGATAAAAAAAACTATGCGCCGACTCTCCATCGTTCTCTTCATCACTCTGATCGCCACCACTCTCTCCGCGGATCCGTGGAACGAATCCGATCTGCGTCCGCGGTTCGACCGCGCTCGTCACATGATCGTCGGAGCGGCGCGACCGCTGACCGACGAGGATCGGGCGGAACTGCTCGCGAACGGAGTGGAGATCCAGCAGCCGCTCACGGGCGGACGCTACATCGCGCGGGTGATCGATCCGGCCCGCGTGGCGGGCGATGCGCGCATCGCGTCGGTGGAACCGATGACGGAGCGGCACAAGATCCTCCGCACCGCGATGCACGCGGCTCACGGCCGCGCGTGGATCGACGTCACGGTCATCTTTCACAAGGACGTGGCCTTCGACGCCGCGCGGCAGGCCATTCTCGCCTCCGGCGGTGCGCTCGATGAGATTTTCGGCACCAGCTTCCTCGTCTCGCAGCGCGTCGCCGCACGCATCACACCGGCGATGCTGAACGCGCTCGCCGCCGACGAGCGCGTCCTGGCCATCGGCGGACATCTGCCGATGAAGGCCATTCCCCACAACGCCGTCGCCGCGGCCCTCTCGCATGTCCCCGAGGTGTATGCCGCGCCGTACAACCTGAGCGGCGCGGGGCAGCTGGTGATGGTCTCGGAGATCAGCGACGCGCAGTCGACGCATCCGGAATTCGGCGGACGCCTCATCGCCGCCGGCAATAAGCAGAACGGGTCGCACTCGACGCACGTCTCCGGCACGATCGGCGCGGCGGGCCTCAATGCGCCCGCGAAAGGGATGGCGCCGAACGTCCAGATCCGCGAGTTCGACGTCGGCCAGACGCTCACGTCGGACCTGGACGTCCTCAACACGCAGCTCCCGGTGCTGCATCCGATCGCGAACAACACGTCGCTCGGATTCCCGGTCGGCTGGTGCGACTGCGGCGAGACGGCTCCGGTCTGGCTCGACGAGGCCGAGTTCTACGGATCGTACGAGCCCGACTACACCGCCTCGTTCGACGACCTCACCGCGCAATACGGCACGCTGCTCGTGTTCTCGGCCGGCAACGAAGGAACGCTCCCTTTCTTCAGCGACGACCTGAAACAGCACTTTCATCTCGACGACAAGGGTGATCCCGACGTGACCAAGACCTGGTGCATCTCGCGCACCGGCAGCGGAACCGATTGCCCGCCGGCGACCTGCACCGGCGGCTGTGAGCAGATCATCCATCACGCGAACACGCCATGGGACACGATGACGATCACCGGCTCGGGGAAGAACGTCCTCGCGGTCGGCGCGGTGCAAACCACCACCACTCCGCCGGTCGTCACCTCGTTCAGTTCCCGCGGTCCGGCCAAGGACGGGCGGGTGAAACCGGACATCGTCGCGCGCGGCCGGGCGATGCTTTCGACGGTTCCGACCAACTCATACGACACGATGCAGGGCACGTCGATGTCCGCGCCGGTCGTCACCGGCATCAGTGCGCTCCTGGCCGAGCAGTGGCAGAAAACATTCGGCTCGCGTCCGGCGGTCGCGCAGTTGCGAGGCGTGATCCTCGCCGGCGCGCAGGACCTCGGCAACACCGGTCCCGACTACACCTATGGCTTCGGCCTCATCGACGCGAAGGCGTCGGCGGACCTCATCCGCGGCGACGGCGGCGCGGGAACACAGATCGCGAACGTCACGCTCACGCAGGGCGCGCGCATCGAGCGCAACGTGACGCTCACCGCGGCGCAGAACCTGAAGGTGCTCGTCACGTGGCCCGACCCCTCGGTCGTTCTCCTCGGCAACGACGCGTTCGAGGCGAAGGCGCTGGTGAACGATCTCGACCTGAAGGTGACCGGCCCCGACGGGACGATCTATCTGCCGTACGTCCTCGACAAGGTCAATTACGAGCTCGCGGCGACGCACGGCGTGAACACGGTCGACAACACGGAGCTGATCGAGATCGCCAACGCGGCGCCGGGCATCTACAGGGCGACGATCACCGGCACGAACGTCGCCGAGGGGCCGCAGACGGCGGTGGTCTTCACGAATGCGAAGGCCGCCAACTTCTCGTGCACCGATACGCAGGAGCCGAACAACAGCGCGGAGACGGCGTTCGGCAACGTGCCGCCGGGAACGTGGAGCGGCGGGATCTGCACGGCGGGCGACGTCGACTTCTTCAAGTTCGAGGCGACGGAGTTCGGCCTGATCAAGGCGACGGTGACGAGCGGCGACACGCCGCTGCGCGCGACGCTGACCGGCGTGGACGGCACCACTGTCAGCGTCGACATCCCGGCGAACAGCACGCGCGAGGTGGCCTTCCAGTACGGCACGGGCAACGCACAGGCGCCGGCATACAAGGTCACGCTGAAGCTCGAGGCGACCGCCACGCTCGGTTCCAATCCGCAGTATTCGTTCGATCTCGACTACGGTCAGTTCAACGGGAAGAGACGGCGGTCATCGAGGCACTAAGTTAAAATAACATCCATGCGGTCCACGGTCGTCGCACTCTCGTTTGTTTTTTTCGCCGGCGTCGCGCTCGCCGCGCCGCGGCATGTTCTCCTCCGGACGGCCGCGCCGCTGACGCATGCGGATCGCGCGGAGCTCGCGGACAAGGGCATCGTCGTGCTGGGGGCGGCATCGGGCGGTCGCTACCTCGCGCGGGTCGCGGACGATGTACCGCAAATGTGGCGACCGCTGCCCTCAGCGGTCGCGGTGCCGCTGAGGGCAGCGGCACCCGCATGGGCCGACTCGCGCATCGTTGCGGTCGATGAACTGAGCGCCGACACGAAGATTCACTCCACGGCCCGGCGCGAAGCCGCGCGCGGCGCGGCGTGGGCCGCCGTCCGAATCTACTTTCACGACGACGTGTCGTTCGACGACGCGCGCTCGGCAATCCTTGCCTCCGGCGGCGCGCTCGACGACGCCTTCGCCGTCCGCTTCGCACCGATGCATCTCGTGAGCGCGAGGATCGCGCCGGCGTCGCTGACCGCGCTCGCCGCGGACGACCGCGTGCTGATGATCAGCGGTCCGCGCCACTTTCAACTGAAAACCGATAACGCCGTCTCGGCGGCGGTCTCGCACGTCACCGAGCTGCAGGGCGCGCCGTACGGACTGACCGGCGCGGGCGTCGCGGTGTCGCTGTTCGAGCTGGCGGAAGCGCAGGCCTCGCATCCGGAGTTCGGTGGACGCCTCACCGTCCTTGCCACCGGAGGCGCGACCAGCGACAAAACTCACGCGACGCACGTCGCCGGCACGATCGGCGCGAGCGGCGTGAACTCGGCGGCGAAGGGGATGGCGCCGAAGGCGACGCTCTATCAATTCAAAGTGGATCTCGGCCGCGACGGCGAGCCGCTCTATCACACGGCGAAAGATGAGGAGCTTTCCACGCGCGGCGTCGTCGCCGACAACAACTCGTGGGGATTCGTCATCGGCTGGAGCGCGCCGGCCGGTGGTTATCCGGTGTGGGACAACAGCGCCGAATACTTCGGCGCCTACGACTACGAGTACACGGCGCCGCTCGACCAGATCTCACGCGACCGCGGCGTCCTGTTCGTTCACTCCTCGGGCAACGAGGCGGACGACGGACCGGGCGGCGCGTGGAACGAGCACCGTCATCGCGATCCCGAGACCGGCGTGCCGGATACGACGACTGTCTACTGCTACTCGAAGAACGGCAGCGGGAACGACTGTGCCGCGCCTTGCACCACCGGCTTTTGCGAGACGACGCAGCATCACACGGCCAGTCCGTTCGACACGCTGTCGCTGACCGGCGCGGCGAAGAACGTGATCACCGTCGGCGCCGTCAGCACCACCCACGAGCTCCTCGGGCTCAGCTCGCGCGGTCCGGCCAAGGACGGCCGCGTGAAACCCGACGTCGTCGCGCGCGGCGCGAGCGTGCTGTCGAGCGTTCCGACCAACACCTACGCCACCGCCAGCGGCACGTCGATGGCCTCCCCGGTCGTCACCGGCATCGCTACGATCCTCGCCGAACAGTGGCGCCGCACGTTCGGCACCACGCCGAAACCGGAGCAGCTCAAGGCCGTGATCATCGCCGGCGCCGAAGACATCGGCAATCCCGGTCCCGACTACTCGTACGGCTTCGGCCTGGTGAACGCGAAGACGTCGGTCGATCTCGTGCTCGCCGACCACGCCGACTTCAAACACATTCGCTCGACGTCGATCCAGCAGGGGCAGCAATACGAGATGCCGGTCGTCGTGCAGACGCAGCAGGACGTGCGCGTGGTGCTGCAGTGGCCCGACCCGCCCGTGTTCCTTCCGGAGAGCGAAGTGTTCACGGCGAAGGCGCTGGTGAACGATCTCGATCTGAAAGTGGTCGGCCCGACGGGCACGACCTATCTGCCGTATGTCCTCGACAAGGCGAACGTCAACGCGCCCGCGACGCGCGGCGTGAACAGCGTCGACAACACCGAGATGGTGGAGATCGCGAATGCCGCGCCGGGCGCGTATCGCATCGTGGTCAACGGAACGGCGGTGAACCAAGGACCGCAGAACGCGGTGATCGTCACGACGGCGCGCGCCGCGCGGGTGTGCCGCGATATCCAGGAGCCGAACGACTCCTCAGCGGCCGCATACGGAAACCTCGGGTCGAATTCGTTCGTGACCGCGGGCTTCTGTACCAGCGGCGACGTCGACTACTTCAAATTCCTGATCACGAAAAACGGACCGGTCACGGTCGACGTGAACAATACCGGCGACACGCCGCTGCGTGCGACGCTGATCGTGTTCGGCGGCGAAACGAAAGTCATCGACGTGCCGGCGTACAGCACCGCCGCGATCGTGACGCAGTACACCGCCGGCGCCCTGCCGGTCGTGCCGATCGGCATTCTGAAATTCGAGCCGACGAGCGCCCCCGGAGTCGAGCCCGACTACGCGTTCACGCTGAAGTTCGGCCAGGAGAACGGAACGCGGCGTCGGAGCACGCGGCATTAGCGGGTGTGGTGGAGCGGCGGGCTCTCAGCCCGCCGAATCGTTTCCGGCGGGCTGAGAGCCCGCCGCTCCACTGATGACACTAGAATGACGCCCTATGGCGTACAAAACCCTCCTCGTCGAGCTCGTCGACGGGGTCCTCAACGTCAGTCTCCATCGCCCCGAGGTTCACAACGCGTTCAATGATGAACTGATCGCGGAGGCGATCGACCTCTTCTCGAACATCGATGCCGGCGCCGCGCGCGTGATCGTGCTGAAAGGCTCCGGCAAGACGTTTTGCGCGGGCGCGGATTTGAACTGGATGTCGCGCATGGTGTCGTACACGCGCGACGAGAACGTCCGCGACTCTTCGCTGCTGGCGAAGATGTACGCGTTGATGAACGAGTGTCCGCTCCCGATCGTCGGACGGATTCAAGGAGCGGCGATCGGCGGCGGCGTCGGACTGGTGTCCGTCTGCGACGTCGCGATCGCGATGAGCGACGCGAAGTTCGGGTTGTCGGAAGTGAAGCTCGGCATTCTGCCGGCGGTGATCTCGCCGTACGTGATCGCGAAGATCGGCGAGACGCACGCGCGCGCGCTCTTCCTTACCGGCGAACGGTTCGAGGCCGAGCGCGCGATGCGCATCGGGCTCGTGCACCGCGTGGTGGACACGATCGAGCAGCTCGACGGCGCGGTGTACGAAACGGTCACGCAATTGAAGACGTCCGGCCCCGAGGCGGTGCGGGAGTGCAAGAAACTCATCGCCCATGTCGCGACGCATCCGGCGATCGACGCGATCCCGTACACGATCGAGGCGATCGCGGCGCGGCGGGTGTCGGATGAAGGTCAGGAAGGGATGAAGGCATTTCTGGAGAAGAGGCTGGCCGATTGGATCTCCACAAACTGATTGTTCCGAATCGCGGCGAGATCGCCGTGCGCATCGCGCGCGCTTGCCGCGAGATGGGCATTTTCTCCGTCCTCGGATACGCGGACGGCGACGACATTCGTTTCACGCGCCGCTTCTTCGACGACACGATCTCCCTCGGCCCTTCTTATCTCGACGTCAACCGCGTCGTCGACGCCGCTCGCACGTGCGGTGCTGATGCGCTTCATCCCGGATACGGATTCCTGTCGGAGCGCGCGGAGCTCGCCGCGGCGTGTGAGGACGCGGGCGTGATCTTCGTCGGGCCGAGCGCGAAGTCGATCGCGGCGATGGGCTCGAAGGCGGAGTCGCGTCATCTGATGCGGAAGCTCGGCGTGCCGGTCGTGCCGGGATACGACGGCGACGATCAGTCGATGGAGACGCTGCTGCGTGAGGCGGAGGGCGTCGGATTTCCGCTGCTCGTGAAAGCGTCCGCGGGCGGGGGCGGGAAGGGGATGAAGATCGTCCGTGCGGCGGGCGAGCTGCGCGAGGCGATCGAGTCGGCGCAGCGCGAGGCGATGAAGGCGTTCGGCGACGATCGTCTTCTGCTCGAGCGCTACATCGAGGAGCCGCGCCACGTCGAGTTTCAGATCTTCGGCGACGGCCGCGGCAACATCGTGCATCTCTTCGAGCGCGACTGCTCGATTCAGCGCCGCCATCAGAAAGTCGTCGAGGAGACTCCAGCGCCGCGCTACACGGACGAGCTGCGCCAACGGATGGCGAAAGCGGCGGTCGCCGCGGCCGCGGGTGTGGAGTACCGCAGCGCGGGAACGGTGGAGCTCATCGTCACGCCGGAAGGGGAGTTCTACTTTCTCGAGATGAATACGCGCCTGCAGGTCGAGCACCCGGTCACGGAGCTCGTCGCGGGCGTCGATCTCGTGCGCGCGCAGATCGAGGTGGCGTCGGGCAAGCCGCTGCCGTGGGCGCAGGGCGACCTGCGCCAGCGCGGACATGCGATCGAAGTGCGCGTCTATGCCGAGGATCCGGACGATCGTTTTCTGCCGCAGAGCGGAACGATTGCGCTGTACGCGGAGCCGTCGGGCCCCGGAGTGCGCGTCGATGCCGGCGTGATGCGCGGCAGCGAGATCGGGCTGCGCTTCGATCCGATGCTCGCGAAGCTGATCTGCTACGCGGAAGACCGCGCGACTTGCATCGATCGACTCAATCGCGCACTTCGCGACTACGTGATCCTCGGCACGAAGACGAACGTCTCCTGGCTCCGCCGCGTGATCACGCATCCCGCGTTCCGGGAAGGACTGGTGAGCACGCGCTTCCTCGACGAGCACGCGGAGACGCTCGCGCCGCGCGTGGACGAGCTCGCACCGGCGATCGCGGCGACGATCGCGCGTTTGCCGCGCAAACGCACCGCGACGAGCATGTCCTCGGTGTGGGATGTGATTGGGTCTGGAGTGCGGTGACGCGAGTCACCGCTCTCTAACGCGGCAGCAAGGCTGCCGTTCCAGAGCGGCAACTAGCGTTGCCGCACTCCTAGACCTTGCGGGGCTCGGACGCGGCCGGCGACGCCGCACAGGATCAGCAGCGTCACCACGTATGGCAATGCGAGGAGGAGGTGGAACGGGATTCCGCGATTCGCGGCTTGCAGCGCGTATTGCATCGCGGCCGCCAATCCGAAGATCGCGGTGCCGAGGAGCGCGCCTTTCAGCTTCCAGCGTCCGAAGATCACGATCGAGAGCGCGATGAAGCCGCGGCCGGCGGTCATGTTTTCGGCGAAGCCGCTGGAGAGCGCGAGCGAGAGATAGGCGCCGGCCAGGCCGACGAGCAGCGCTTCGATCATCAGCGCGGCCCAGCGATGCGTTCGCACTGAACGCCCCGTCGCGGCCAGCGCTTCCGGATTCTCGCCGCACGCGCGGAGGCGCAGGCCGAAAGAGCTGTTCCACAGCACGACGCCGAGGACGATCGGAACGGCGATCCATGCGAGCGGCAGAACGGCGTCGGTGCGGAGCGGCGGGATCTCGCGCGTGAACATCTGTACCTCGCGGTACACGAAGCTCGTTCCGCCGGCGGCGAGCAGATTGATCGCGGTGCCGGTCACGATCTGATCGGCGCGCAGCACGATCGCGAAGAGACCGAAGAGCGCGGCGATCGCGGCCGCGCCGGCGATGCCGCCGGCGAATCCGGCGATCACGCTCTTCGTGGCCTGCGCCGCGACGACGGCGGTCATCGCCGCGGTCAGCATCATTCCTTCGATGCCGAGGTTGATGATGCCGCCGCGCTGCACGACGAGCTCTCCCTCGACCGCGAGGAGCAGCGGGATCGAGGCGACGACCGCCAGCGGAATCGCGTTAACGAGAAGATCGAACATGTTCGAACACGATCAAGACCAGGATGACCACGGCCTGCCCGAATGTCGCCACGCCCGCGGAGATGTCCGCGGTGCGCTGCAGCTCGCCCGCGCCGGTGACGAGCGCGCCGAAGAACGCGGCGGACGCGATCGTCGCGAGCGGATGGAGCTGCGCGAGCAGCGCGACGGCGATGCCGGAATAGCCGTATCCGGCGGCGAAGCGCTCGAAGAGACGATGCGTGACGCCGAGGAGCTCGATGCCGCCGGCCAGTCCGGCCGCGCCGCCGGAGATCGCCATCGCGCGCACGATCTGCGAGCGGACGGGAATGCCCGCCCATCGCGCCGCATTCGGATTGAGTCCGGTCGCGCGCAATCGCAATCCTTCGACGGTGCGATAGAGCATCCACCATGCGAACACGCTCGCGGCAAGCGCGATCAGCGTTCCGGCGTGGACTCCGCCGACGACCGGAAGCGCCGCGGCGGCGAGATCGGTCTGCGGATACTGCGCGGCGCGCTCGCGCAGCGGACCGTTGACGCACCAGCCGAGGAGATGAATGGCGGTGAAGTTGAGCAGGATGGTGGTCAGGACTTCCGGCGCGTTGCGCCAGAGCCGCATCAGCGAGGCGATCGACGCCCACGCGGCGCCGGCGAGGATCGCCGCGGCGAGCGAGGCGATCACTCCGAATCGCGCGGCGGCCAATGCGGCGAGCGCGCCGACGATGAACTGCCCTTCACCGCCGATGTTCCAGACGCCCGCGCGAAATGCGATCACGACGCTGAGGCCCGTCAGAAGCAGCGGCACCGATTTGAGGAGCGTGCCTTCCAACGCGAAACGGGAACCGATCGAGCCGCGGATGAGAATGGCGAGCAGCGCGATCGGCGAGTGTCCGAACAGCGCGCCGGAGAAGGCGAGGAGGAGCACCGCCGCCACGGCCGCGATGACTGCGACGAGGACGCGCCTCACGCGACTCCCGCCATCAGGCTGGCCACGCGCTGCGACGCCTCGGCCGGCGTCATCGGCTCCGAGAGTTGCCCGCGATAGATGACCTGAATCGCATCCGCGAGCTCGAAGGCCTCGTCGAGGTCGGACGTGATGAGCAAGATCGACGCGCCCGCGGTGGCCGCAGCGCGAAGCTGCTCGTGCACGAACCGCGTCGCCTCGATGTCGAGTCCGCGCGCCGGCTCCGCGGCGATGAGGTGCAGCCCCTCACCCGGCGCTTCGCGCCACCCTCTCCCCGCACGCGGGGAGAGGGGCACTCGGGAGGTGCCTGTCGAGAGCCCTTCTCCCCGTCTGCGGGGAGAAGGTGCCCGAAGGGCGGATGAGGGGCTCTTAATCCACTCCAGCTCCCGCGCGAGGACGACTTTCTGCTGATTGCCGCCCGACAGATCGCCCGCGCGCTGCAGCGGCCCTTCGGCGCGAATGGAGTAGAGCGCGATCATCCGCTCCGCGTGCCGCGCGGCATCGCGCGGACTCCAGCGTTTTGTTTTGAGGGCAAGGTTCTCCGCGATCGTCATCTCCGCAATGACGCCGTCGCGCGTGCGGTCTTCGGGGATGTGCCCCGCGTCGGGAAGCTCGTCCCGCAATCTCGCCGCGAGCTCGGCCTGGCCGTTGCCGGCGACGCCGACGATGGCGGTGATCTCGCCGCGCCCGGGTTGCCCGGTTGCCCGGTTACCCAGTTGCCCGGCGACCGGGATACCGGGAAACCGGGAAACCGGGGAACCAACCATCGCATCCGCGAGTACCTGCGCGTTCGTTTCGCTCGTTGCGCTCTCCACCACCACCCTTCCTCCCCGCATCACCACGATCCTTTCCGCGACCGCGAGGACCTCGGGGAGTTTGTGGCTGATGAACACGACCGCCGTTCCTTCGGCGGAGAGGCGGCGCATGACGCGGAACAGTTCTTCGCTCTCTGTCGGCGTCAGCACCGACGTCGGCTCGTCGAGGATCAGCGTCGCGGGCTTGCGGGCGATCGCCTTGATCAGCTCGAGCTTCGAGCGCTCGCCGACGGAGAGCTCCGCGACGCGCCGGGCCGCGTCGCGCAGCTCGATGCCGCTGCCGTCGATGATCTGCTGTGCCTCGCGCTCGATCATCCGTCGCGTGGTGAAGCGAAAGCCGCGATGGGTGAGTGCGAGATTCTCGGCGATCGTCAGCGCGTCGACGAGCATGAAGTGCTGATGCACCAGCTCCGCGCGGCCTTCGCGCTCGAGCGTTCCCGCGTCGGCGGCGATCTCTCCGGCCGCGATGCGCATGAGCGTGGTTTTCCCCGCGCCGTTTTCGCCGACCAGTCCGACGATCTCCCCGGGCCGCACCTCGAGCGACACGTCATCGACGGCGCGCGTCGCGCCGAACGTTTTCGTGACGTGCGCGAGATGGATCATTTCAGATGGCGGATGGCAGATGGCGGACGGCGGAAGCGAACGAAAGGCGGCGGCTCTTCTGCCGTCTGCCGTCTGCCATCTGCCATCTGCCATCTGCCATCTAAAACCCCGCCGGTGGTTTCAGCGTCCCCGCGCGGATGTCGTTCGTCAGCTTCTCGATCTCGGCGATCGTGCGCGGGGAGATCGTCGGTTTCAGTTTCTCGTTCCACTCGACGCGCACAATTCCTTCGTTGAAGCCGAAGTGCTGCGCGCCGGGCTTGAATCGCTTTTCCTTGACGATCTTCGCCATCTCGAGAAATGCGGCGGGGACGTCGACGACGGCGGAGGCGACGACGACGTCCGGGGCGAGATCGGTCTGGTTCTTGTTCGCGCCGAAGCAGCGCACCTTGCGCTCGCTGCAGGCCTGGAACACGCCGCGGCCCGCTTCATTGGCCTGATGGAAGATGAAGTCGCAGCCGGCGTTGATGAGCGAGAGCGTGGCCACTTTCGCCGCGCCGAGGTCGTCGAAGTTGCCGGTGTAGATCTCCTTGACCTCGAACTTCGGGTTCACCGAATGCGCGCCGGCCTTGAAGTCCAGGAACGTCGAGTCGATCGA
>Ga0105242_10003477_pt1 | contig 12245 bp, 11 predicted proteins | sample KBSM24metaG_FD_81521 | JGI IMG/M metagenome (GOLD analysis project Ga0105242, IMG submission 81521) | Miscanthus rhizosphere microbial communities from Kellogg Biological Station, Michigan, USA - KBS M2-4 metaG | ecosystem: Host-associated > Plants > Roots > Rhizosphere > Soil | place...
ATCAAATTACGCCCTGTATTGTTTGCGCTTTGAATTATCATTTATAGCCTGCACACTCAATACTGGGATTGATGAATGATTCACAATATTTCCACCCCATCTTCTTAACACATCACCTCTAAAGAAAGATTCAGATCCGGCATCTATTAGTATTATATCCGCTTCAATATTTTCTGCGTATTGAACCGTTGCTTGTGCCAAATTATTTCCCAGGACAGTCCTGCATTCTATAGGGATATTAGTAATGTCTTTAAGATATTGATATGATGCCATCAGGACCTTTGTATTTTCTTTATTAAGACCATTGCCATTTTTGTCTAATGAAATTAAATGGACATTTGCTGCAAATTTTTTTGCCAGTTCATAAGCCAACCTGATTTTTCGTTTTGGGATGTATTTTTCAATCGGCAAAACAATTTTTTTAAGCCTATTTGAATTTGATTCCGGATAAACACATAACACCTCGCTATTAACTGATCTAATTATACGTTTTGCTTTACTTTCAAAAAACAATTCCTTAAACCAATTTTCTTTCCCAGCACCAAGCACTACCAAATTGATATTAAGAGCATCAGAATATCTGTTTATCATTTGGCAAATCTCTCCAAATACCACATGACAACTTATATTGACGCTATAGCGTTTGTGTAAATCTGTCTTTATTTTTTTCAGTTTGTCAACATTCTCGTAATAAGATTTCTCTTCATCACCAGCTACATCGAATAAAAAAACTTGAGCAATTAAGCAGGATGAACTTGAATTTGAAATGTGCAGCAGGTGAAGCTCACTTTCAAATTTTGAGGCGATCAGAGCAGCTTCTTCGGCGGCATGAAAAGATGCCTTGGAAAAATCCACTAATGCTAATATCCTATTAAAGCCTCCTTGCATAAATTTATTTCTGTAAACTTATTGCAGCAGAATTAAAATGGAATTAAGACAGAATTAAAATGTGATTAAAAAAAGCAAAATCAAATGGAGGGAAGACTAATAGTGAAAACGCTGCCTTTACCTGGTTCAGAATCAATATTTATTTCTCCCTTATGAAGACGAACAATTCTTAATGACAAAGACAAACCAAGTCCAAGCCCCTCGAAAACATTTTCAACTTTTTCTGACCGGAAAAAGGGCTCAAAGACTTTTTTTAGTTCATCCTCTGTCATTCCAATGCCTTCATCTTTAACACGTATAATTTTTTTGTCCAACTTTACTGCAATGGAAACCCATGCATTATGTGTGGGAGAATATTTGCATGCATTTTCAATTATGTTTTTGAATGCAATAAAAAGCAACTCTTCATTACCATAAATATAACATTGGCTCTCCTCTTCGGGTATCTCGTCAAAAGAAAAATAAACATGATAGTAATTGTGTAATTTGTTTACCTCCTCTATCGCATTTAGCATAATTTCATCAACACGAACAGGTTTAAGGCTGATACCTTTGCCTGCACCAGCTTTAGCAAGTTCCATCAATTTTCTTACTAGATTGTTGAGATGAACGACGTCCTCTTGTACTGAAGCAAGCACTTTTTTGTATTCTTTCTCATTCCGGTTTTGTAGTAGCGCTACTTCTAATTGACTTGAAATTGCTGCGAGCGGTGTCGACAGTTCATGTGATGCGTTAGCAATAAAGCTTTTTTGATTATTAAAAGAAGTTTCAAGTCTTTCAAGCAAACTGTTAAACGTAATTGCGAGCTGGTTCAGTTCATCCTTTTTATTACTTACTGCTATGCGATGCGAAATATTCTGAAAACTGATCTCATTCATTTCTGTATTAATGTGGCCAAGAGGACGAAGCAATTTTATTGAGAAGAAATAACCCACAAGCATTGTAATGAGAACTCCTGCTAATCCGCTCAGCAATAATATCCTTTCAAGTTGTTGAAGAGCGTTCCTGCCCGTTTGGTCAAAAGCGGTTGCAATAACTATATAATTATTTTTTCCTTCATGATAAATAATACCAACTCCCTCAAATTTCCCAACTGAAAAGCGATACTCTTTTTCTTTAAGGATTCTATCGATCATTGTAACAGTTGGGCTTAAAGGCTCCGGTATGGTAGAACGATTGCTGTAAAAAAGTTCGTTCATATCAGTGTAAATTGAAATATTTTCTTCGAAAAGAAGATTCATTGTAAGGGAATCAATTTTTTTCAAAAGTGGTTTGTTGATTTCTTCTAATTCCACAAGCAACCTTGTAGTAGTGAGAGCCCTGTTACGTAGCCGTTGAGAGAATTCAGTTTTTCGATTCCAGGATGATAGGAAATATATAGCAATTCCGAGTAGCAGAAATATTAATGTTACCAATACAGTAAATAGCATTGCTATTTTAAATTTTATTTTCATCACATGCTATTTTTCCTTCATAATATACCCCATTCCCACTTGTGTATGAATAAGTTTCATCGGATGATCCTTGTCTATTTTTTTTCGAAGGAAATTTATATACACATCAATTACATTGGTTCCGGTATCAAATCCGATATCCCAAACTTTATTAGCAATGTCCGCACGGCTTACTACCTTGTTTTTATTCCTTACCAAATATTCCAGCAATTGAAATTCTTTTGCAGTTAATGAAATCTTATTTCCAGATCTTAATACTTCTTTGCTATCAAGGTTTATTTCAAGATCTGCAATTTGAAGTATATTTCCCGCTGGCAATCCTTGGATTGTCCTTCGAAGCAATGACCTAATTCTTGCAAGTAATTCCTTAAATGCAAACGGTTTTACAAGATAGTCATCTGCGCCAGCTTCAAATCCTGTCACTTTATCATCTACCGTCCCTAAAGCAGTCAACATCAATATTGGGATTTCACGGTTTTTTTGCCGTATCAATTTACTAAGGGTGTAGCCGTTTATACCGGGAAGGTTAATATCAAGGATTATGATTTCAAATTCGTAATTGTTGAATAATTTTTCGCCCATGGATCCGTCATAAGCTAGCATTACATAAAAACCGTGCTCTTCCAGGCCTGTTTTCAGAGCTGCGGCTATTTTTTTTTCGTCTTCAACAAGTAAGATTTTTATTTCATCCATATGAGATTAGAAATTCACTTGCTAATTTACCCCAATTATAAATGTTTGTTATAGAAAGGATTTCAAAGTGTGTATTATTGTCTCTGTATTTGGATTGAATATCAAACTGGTTCAGATCAAAATAAAAATGTTTTATTATTTTTAGCGCACTGCCTTTGGCCTTATAATCATACGTAAGGATTGGTCTTTGGTGAAGTACGCAACTGTCCAGTTATACATCGTTTTAATCCGGTTGCGGTAATTGATCAGGGAAAACAGATGTACAAACAACCACATTATCCAGGCTATAAAACCATTGATACGCATTTTTGGTTTAGGAATGTCTGCCGCTGCTTTGCTCCGACCTATAATTGCCATGGACCCTTTATCATTGTATGCGAATGGTTTCTGATTTTGTCGACTGACCATTGCTTTAAAATTCTTCGCTAAGTTTTTGCCGTGCTGAATAGCTACCTGCGCCAACTGCGGATGTCCCTGCGGAAAATTCTTGTCAGAAGTTTGTAAACTGGTATCACCGATAGCATAAATATTTTGCGTTCCCTGAACTTTATTGTATTCATCCACCAATAGCCGCCTTCCCTTGCCGTAGCATTCTTTCGGAATACCATCAAATACTTTGGATGTGACACCAGCCGTCCACAAAAGCATCTTGGTTGGGATCTTTTCTCCATCTGCAAAGATGACTGTGTCATCTATATTATCTTTTACCAGCTTATTCAATTTTACGTCTACCCCCATTTTTATCAACGTACCATAAGCGTACTGTTGCGCTTCTTTGCTCATCGGGGTCAATAACGTCGGAGCACTGTCAACAAGATAAATGCACACTTTAATACCTTTGAGTTCAGGATAATCTTTTTCAAGGATATTCTTTCTCATTTCTGCAAGCATTCCGGCTACCTCAACACCTGTTGGCCCACCTCCGGCAATAACTATAGTTGTTAATTTCTTCTTCTCTGTTTCATCCATTGCAATGGTGGCCTCCTCAGTTTTTTGAAGGAGGTAATTGCGCATATCAATAGCATCATCCACAGTTTTCATCGGAAGGGCTCCTTTCCGGATATTTTCAATTCCAAAAAAATTACTTTCAGTTCCGGTGGCGAGAACAAGATAATCGTAAGACAGATCACCGGTGGACAGAACTACTTTGTTTTCATCCTGAACGATTTTCTGCAATTCACCGAGACGGAAGCTGATGTTTTTTTTATAATGAAACAATTTGCGAAACGGATAGCAGATGTTTGAAACTTCCAGGAAACCCGTCGCTACCTGGTACAATAGCGGAGGAAAGAAATTGTAATTATTCTTGTCCACCAATGTTAGATGGATGCCTTTTGTATTGGCTAATCGTTTAGCCAAATTGATGCCAGCAAAGCCGCCACCTATAATTACAATTTCCTTTTTCATATTTAGTTATTTCAAAAGTTCATAATCAAAAAAAATCCATACGATTTGAATCAAAAGCCTCGTAATAAAAGATAAAGAATCGTAAACAGGTTCTTATTTATTACCTGCGTGTAAGAATTTTAAATGCAGGTTTTTCAAGATCTGTCCGGAAGAATCTTCTGAATTTGCATCATCATTTGTTATTAAAATTCCTTTTAATCCCGTTTTGGATTCAAGTCCATATACAGATGCTTCATCAGCAGGATCAGAATTACCTTCATAACGGTACACTTTAACAATTTTTAAATCATTGATTCCCATTTTTATGTTATTCCAACCAATATAATTGTCTACCAGGCCAAAATCTTTATTAAATCCTGCCTTTCGAAGTGTATCAATAGCGCTTGTAACTGTGCCATAAAGAAATTTAGTATTCATATCATTTTATTTATAATGAATTAGTAAAATCATTTTTTCTTTTTAATGATTTATCTCAATCATCGATTTATAATACGTATTCAAATGCGTTGTTGAAGTTTATAGACTTTCTATGGAGATTAATTTTTTTTCTCCAATATTCTGCCTCCCTTATTAAAGCTGCTTTTGCACTTATATTATCAAAAGATCTATCATAGAAAACAAGCTTTGATACTTCATTAATGCCCCTGTTTTTCACTTCTATGAAAACTTTTTCAACGCATTTTGAAGACTCATCTTCAACTTTAACGATCCTGCTAAAAACCAACGTCTCCAGATCAATACAGAACTGGCCAACAAACTCCTTATGATGATTAACAAACACGAGTTTCTTATTTATTTTATCCAAAGCTATTGCTCTACGGTGAAAAAGGTGGATTTCAACAACTTTTAGTTTATAGTCTTTAGCTAATTGATCAATTTTTCTTTTGAGATCCTTTTTAATTTGTTTTTTTCGTCTTTCTCCAAGAATTGCGAGGAGACAAATAATAAAGGTGGGCAGCAATAAAAAGAATATAATTATTAATAGTGTATTCATTTCTGTTTTTTAAAGATTGAAGCGTCGCTATGGAAAATCATTAATAACTTCCATAATAGTAAATGTTTTTTTACCTGCCGGTACTTGCCATTTTACTTTCTCTCCTTGACGGAATCCTATCAAGGCTGTACCGATTGGGGCCATAACAGAAATCATTTTCTGCTTAATATCAGCCTTGTCTGGTGTTACAAGCATTAGCTCCATAACTTTATCATTCTCTTCTGCCTTAATTCTTACCTTAGAATTGAGTCTTACTATATCTTCAGGGAAATTGTCCTTATTTACCAGTTTTGCCTTTTTTAATTCGATTCGCAGATCTTCTGCATTCCGCCTGTCAAAAGCCGTTGTACTGTGCCCTCCATTTAGGTAGGAAATCAGTAGTTTATAATCATCAATTAGCAGAACTAAGCGGTTATTTGTCTTTTTCATAATTTTTAATTTAATAATGATTTAAATTTTTGTTGTTTATTTGAACCTTTGATTGCTTTAAAATATATCTCTTCAAAACTCTTGGTTGTTTGCTCATCTATTCTTCGAAAAAACTTTGACGCATGTATACTTTGAACATCTGAAAAACCGCAAGCTTCCATCATTTCTTTAGTTGCCTTTATTGTATTCAAATGGAAATTGAATACTCTTACTCCTTTATCAGTTGGATCTAATCCTTTATACAATGCCGGGTTTTGTGTAGCTACGCCCACCGGACATTTACCACTATCACAAATCAGCGCTTGAATACAGCCAAGCGCAAACATCATCCCTCTTGCAGTATAACATGCAGATGCACCCAATGATAGGGCTTTCAGTATATCAAACCCTGTAATGATCTTACCTGCAGCAAACACTTTAATATTCTTTACAAGTTCAAACTCTTCCAATGTTTGCTTCACAAAACCAAGCGCTTCATATAATGGCATTCCCAGGTGATCGGTAAATTCCAAAGGTGCCGCGCCAGTGCCGCCTTCGCCACCGTCTACTGATATAAAATCCGGAATGCAGCCACTCGATTTTATAGCATGACAGATATCAATGAATTCTTGTCTGTCGCCAATACATATCTTGAACCCAACCGGCTTTCCATCTGATAACTCTCGTAAAAGCTGAAGAAACTGAACCAATCCCTCAGGAGTATCGAACTCTGCATGTCTTGCGGGAGAGTGAATAGTTGTTCCTGCTTTTACTTGCCTTATTGCAGCTATCTCTGGAGTATTCTTTAATGCCGGTAAAATTCCACCATGCCCAGGTTTGGCTCCTTGAGATAATTTTAACTCAATCATCTTTACCTGCGGACGTAATGCATTTTTACGGAACGCAAGAGAATCGAATCTTCCTTTGTCATCACGGCAACCAAAATAACCTGTTCCTATTTGCCAGATCAAATCACCACCCTTAAGATGGTATTCACTGATTCCGCCTTCACCAGTATTATGTGCAAATCCTCCTAATTTGGCTCCTTCATTTAACGCTGTGATGGCTGTTTTGCTTAATGCCCCATAACTCATCGCTCCAATATTATAAATGCTTGCATGATAAGGTTGCAGGCATTGATCATTTCCAATCCATACACGCAGATCAACATTTGATAAATTCACTGGGTAGACAGAATGAGCCACCCATTCAAAGCCAGGCGTATTTGGATCTGCCTGCATACCAAACGCTACTGTTTGTCTTTCATTCTTTGCTCTCTGATAAACAATAGACCGCTGACGCCTGTTGAAAGGCTTCCCATCAAGATCAGATTCAAAAAAATACTGTCTAATCTCTGGCCGAATAGATTCAAAAAAATAACGCAAATAACCTATCACAGGAAAATTTCTTAATACAGCATGTTTCTTCTGACGAATATTTAAAATAGCTAATAGCAATAGTGGTATGGTTATACTAAGCGACCAATACCAATTTTCATTTCCTATATACCCAGCTCTTATTGTAATAGCATTAAGTAATACAAGAAATATTATAATGATTTTGCTTGCCGAAATCGGCTTTTGTTTGCCTGTCATAGCAATTACTTTATAGATTATAAAAAAAGAAACGATGCACCCCGGTCCTCTGCTTATCATTAATTAGGCCGGGGCTTGCTTATTGAAGTCCTTAAATGTTGGGTAATAATTACATTTTTGGACAAATGAGAAGAAGGTACAGGCATAGCATGGCTGACCTGCATGCAAAATTGGCTTGCAGAAAACTGCATATTGAATATTTTTATTATTGCCTGTCATTAGTAAAATTCAAACGTAACCGAAACAGTTGCCAGCTTAATCAGCTAATTCCAATTATCTTTTTTCTTTGACGAGGTTGTTATTTTCCCTTGTAGCATTTTAGAAAGCATCATTTGCCAATTCCTGGCTTTACTCTCTAACCATTTCAAATTGCGGATATCGTCTATTGTTCTTTCATAAAACGGTAAAACAACTGTGCTTTCTCCATTCTCGAATTCCAATTGCAAGCGGATAGATTGAAGAAACTCGTCTATTCTTCTTTTTTTTAGCTCTCCTGCTTTAAGGCTGTTATAAATCTTTTGTAGAGTTATGGCGCCTACTTCTTTTAATTCGATGAAATAAGGGCGGAACAGTCCGTCCTTTTTCTCTGCTATTAATAACTTTCTTTTTAATACATCCAAGCCAATTGTTTTATTGCCCAATGTTACATAGTCGGAAAAAGACAGGTTGAACTTAGAACCCAGTTCCCTCAACTGCAAATAGTTGATCCTATCAAACTTCATTTTATGTTTCATAATAATAAAAATTTGTGTTCAAATAATCTGCTTTGTAAATACAATCATTAAAATGATAGTACTTAGCATACAAAGAATTTGACATATTATCAATCAGTAATATCATGCTATGATTAAATAAGTTTAAAAGTTGTCCAGTCTCAGTTGTTTATTTGGAACAACTGATTTAAGCGCATCAAAAAAATTAATAGAAAATAAGTTACACCCCAGCCTGATAATTAAAGAGGCAGGGGTCTAATTATGAAAGTCCTTACAAGTTGGGAAATAATTCAACTTTTTGCTGAATATCGGGAGGCTACAGGTAAATGACTTGGCTACAAACAACAGTTCATAGCGAACATCATTTATAATATTTTTATTTACACCTGGCATGTAGCAAAGATAAGAAAAATATGAGTGAAAGGCTTTAGCAATCACTGGTAATTTGTTAATCATTTCATTTTAAATTTAAATACTTTAAAAATTCATCTCTTCGTTCTGTTTCTAAAAAAACTCCACAATATTCGGTTGTAATCGTGTTGGACTCGGTATCCTTAATCCCTCTTGAGGATACACATAAATGCGATGCATCAATTAAAACTGCTACATTTTCTGTTTGTAAAACTGATTTCAGTTCGTTCGCGATTTGCATGGTCAATCTTTCCTGAACTTGCGGTCTTTGCGCATAATACTGAACGATCCGGTTAATTTTTGACAATCCAATTACTTTGCCCGAGGATATATAAGCGATATGTGCCTTACCAATAATTGGTACAAAATGATGCTCACAATTTGAATAAATAGTAATATTCTTCTCCACAAGCATTTGATTATACTTGTATTTGTTATCAAATAATGAGATTACTGGTTTGTTTTTGGGGTTTAATCCGCTGAATATTTCTGTTACAAACATTTTTGCTACTCGTCTGGGTGTTCCTTTCAAACTGTCATCGTCTAAGTTTAATCCAAGCGTACACATTATTTTTTTAAAATATTCCGAAATAGAATCAATTTTTTCTTCATCGGTAAGATCAAATGCATTCACTCGTAAAGGTGTTTGAAATATATTATCTTGATGTCGCTCATCAATTTGATGCTTGGCTTCTTCTTTGGGATAGAGGGTTTGTTCTATTTTCAACATGGTTCCATTCTGTTTCATATCGTCTCAAATTTTAGATTACTTAATTTTTATTGTTTCTATGTATTAGTTCGATTTTACTTAAAAATCTGAGGGTCCAATTTTTCAATTATTTCTGCAATCAATCCCGTCCAGCCGGTTTGGTGTGAAGCCCCCACTCCTCTGCAACTATCCCCATGAAAACATTCATAAAACAATATCAGATCCTTAAAATATGTATCGTAGTTGAATAAATCTTCCTGTCCATTTAAAAGCCGTTTGCCTTCGGGATTTATTGTAAAAATGCTGGTCAGGCGTCTCCGTAATTCATCTGCGACAGTTTTAAGATTTACCATATTTCCTGAATGAGCCGGTAGCTCAACCTGCAATTCATCCTTGAAATATTTGTGATATTTTTCCAATGCAAGGATGACCAGATAATTCATCGGAATCCAAACAGGCCCACGCCAGTTAGAGTTGCCACCAAATAAATCGGAATTTGATTCACCCGGTTGATAATTGACACCAAATTCTTTTCCACCAATAATGATCTTATAGGGCTTTTGATGGATCTTCGAAAGTGAGCGGATACCACCGGGAGATAAAAATTCATTTTCATCAAGCAAGGCGCCCAAGACCTTTTTTAATCTTTTATAAGGCACTAATGAAAGTAATATTCCACCTTTGTCATCTATATCTTCTATAACCTGGTATTGTTTATTTTCTTGTCGGTACCGCACAAACCATTTTAAACGTCGATGAAATTCCGGTACCTTTTCGCACAATTTCTTATCAATAACATGAACGGCAAATAAAGTAACAAGACCAACGAGAGAACGGATCTTTACCGGAATGAATTTCTCTCCTGGCATTTTCAGTACATCATAAAAAAAGCCATCTTCTTCATCCCATGATCCTTGAAAATCTTCTCCAATATGATTTAACGAACTGGCTATATAAGTGAAATGCTCAAAAAATTTTGTAGCCATATCTTCATAAGCAGTATTGTATTGCGCAAGTTCAAGTGCTATCTCCAACATATTTAAACAATACATTCCCATCCAGGCAGTACCATCGGCCTGCTCTAAAATTCCATCACCGGGTACGTTATTCCTGTCAAACACACCAATATTATCGAGTCCGAGAAAACCAGCTTCAAAAACATTGTTATTCAACCTGTCTTTACGGTTAACCCACCATGTAAAATTGATCAGCAATTTTTGAAACGTTCTCTCCAAAAATAAAGTGTCAGCAATTCCCGTTCGCTCTTTATCCATTTTGTACACCTGCATACAAGCCCATGCATGTAAAGGAGGGTTTACATCACTGAATGACCATTCATAAGCTGGCAACTTACCATAGGGATCCATATACCATTCCCTTAATAATAGTATCAGTTGATCTTTTGCAAATTGAGCATCTAGCATAGCCAATGGAATGCAGTGGAAAGCAAGATCCCAGGTAGCATACCAGGGATATTCCCATTTGTCGGGTACGGAAAGAATATCGTCATTATTTAATGTAGGCCACTCACTATTACGTCCATGTTTTCTTTGTACTGATGACGGAGGCCCATTCGGGTCACCATTTAACCAACTTGGAATATCAATATGATAGAACTGCTTGTTCCATAACATACCGGCAAAAGCCTGACGTTGTATATTTTTAAAGTCATCATTCTTTGATTTGATAAGATGGTTATAAAAATCATCTGCTTCCATTAATCGTTTGGTAAACACTTCGTCAAATCCTTTTCCTAATGGTTCTTCAAGAGAATCTTTGCTTAAACGTAATTTTATAGTAACAGAACCTGCTGGTTCTATGTTGAAAGAAAATACCGGTGAACACTTTGTACCGCTTTTTTTATTGTCAAATAATTTAAAATCATTCCTAATCACAGCGTCATGAAAAGCATCTTTTACAAAAGGGGTCTCATTTGATGTTTGATATAAACGTTCTGTATTTGTTTCGTTTTCTGTAAACAAAACAGTCGTTGCATTTTGAAAATAAAATGAATAATCACCCATTTGAGCATGAGTGACTTTTAATTCACTACTTGTCTCGTTCTTTCCCACCCATTTAATAACCGGTTTTTTATTTGCTAATGCATACGACCAGATATTACGCATCCACAACGTTGGTAACATTGTAATAGGTGCACTATCTGCAGATCGGTTGTAATCTGAAATCCTTATACAAATATCTTCCTCATCATTTTTAGCATATTCAATAAAAACGTCAAAATATTTGTTATCCGTAAATATCGATGTATCACTTATTTCATATTCATTCTCATATCTATTCCGATTCTGATTTGTCTGTTCCAAATCTTTATAAGGAAATTCTCTCTGTGGATATTTATACAAATATTTCATGTACGAATGGGTAGGTGTATTATCGAGATAGTAATACAATTCTTTTACATCCTCACCATGATTGCCATAAGTAGGCGTAAGGCCAAAAAGTCTTTCCTTCAATATCGGATCCTTTCCATTCCACAAGGCAATAGCAAAACATATTCTTTGCTTATTATCCGAAATACCGGCTAAACCATCTTCCCCCCATCGGTAGGCTTTAGAACGGGAAATATCATGAGTTATATAATTCCATACATCGCCATTTGGACTATAATCTTCTCTAACAGTTGCCCATTGTCTTTCTGACAAATATGGTCCCCACTTCAACCAGTTTTTACTGTTAGAATAATTTTCCTTTAGCCGCTTTTGCTCGTCAGTAATCATATCTCTAATAGATTTATAGGAAGATTTTTACTATAGTAGCTTTGAATAATCTTAAAAGACAAGATGCTCTACAACGATTTTATTTTTTCAACAGTACATGTTTAGTAATCAATGTTTCCTCTTCATTTACTTTTTCCTAGTCATAAAGGTCTTGAGTCATAATTTTTAATATATGTTTATTTATTATTCTGGACTGTGATTTGTTGATGATCTCTATTTATTGAGCTCATCAAGG
>Ga0105242_10003480_pt1 | contig 12240 bp, 10 predicted proteins | sample KBSM24metaG_FD_81521 | JGI IMG/M metagenome (GOLD analysis project Ga0105242, IMG submission 81521) | Miscanthus rhizosphere microbial communities from Kellogg Biological Station, Michigan, USA - KBS M2-4 metaG | ecosystem: Host-associated > Plants > Roots > Rhizosphere > Soil | place...
CAGGCTGAAACTGGATCTGTCGCGCCAATCCTATACGCTGGACCATGTGGCGAAATTCTCATTTGGCGTCAGCCAGCACAGCCCACGCGAACGCGATTCCCAGGTAGAGATCAGCCAGCTGACTTTGCACGGACGCGACTACCGCTATCTCGTCGCGTTGGCGGCCATCGTCTTGATGAGCTGGGTTCTGTTTGCGCTCTGGTTCTTCCGCGCCCATGCTCGGGCACTCATTTCGGGCCTCGAGGCCAAGGTCAAGAAGGATCTGCCGCTCGTAGCCTACCGCGAATTGACGCTCGAACCGTTCAGGGACAAGGAGAAGGCCGCCGTGCTGCGCTATATCGCCACGCACTATACGAATCCGGATCTGGACCTGGAAAATGTGGTTGCGGGAACGGGTACTAACCGCAACAAGGTCAACGAAGTATTGAAGGCGGAACTCGGCATGACGTTCACGGCCTATGTAAAGAAATTGCGACTGACGGAATCCGCCCGGCTGCTGACCGAGAACCCGGCTGCGACCATCTCCGAAGTCGCCTATTCCGTTGGCTACGGCAACATCTCGTATTTCAACAAGCTGTTCAAGGAAGAATACGGTTGCACGCCCAAGATGTTCAAGAGCGTGGCACCGCGGAGCGACAAGCTGCCGGACAGCGATGCGCCCGCATCTGCGGACCAGTCACAGGATACGGCTTGCTAGCGGCTGCAGGCCGCGTCACGGTCTGCATGACTCCTAACAAATTCTGCACTTTGACAAAATTTTCAATATTGCCGTTATTCCGGCATAGGTAGGCACGCATATTGTTTTTCAACCCAGAAAGACAATAGGACGTGTTTCATGAAAACTTTCAGTCGTCCCGGTATCGTGCGGCACATGTCGCACGCGATGCTGGGCTGTGCCCTCGCGCTGCTCTTTTACGCAGGCGGAAGCGCGCAAGCCGCAAGCCTATACCCCAGCTACAACACCAGGCCACTGCCCGCCGACATCTCGGGGATGAGCGATGACGCGGCGCATGTGGCGGCCAGGATGCGCCTGGGATGGAACGTCGGCAATACGATGGAAGCCGTCGGCGGCGAAACCGGTTGGGGCAATCCGCTCGTCAGCAACACCCTGATCCAACTGGTCAAGAAGAATGGTTTCAACGCCATCCGCCTGCCCGTGGCCTGGAACCAGTATGCCGACCTGAAGACCGGCAAGATCAGCGACACCTGGCTGGCAAGAGTCAGGCAGGTCGTGCAGTACTGCGTCGACAACGACATGTATGTGCTCGTGAACATCCACTGGGATGGCGGCTGGCTCCAGGAAAACTTCACGGCCGACAAGCAGGCCGCCGTCAACGCCAAACAAAAGGCCTATTGGGAACAGATCGCCACGCTGCTGCGCGACTACGACAGTCATTCGCCAGCGCCAACGAACCCGACGTCAAGAACGCCACCCAGATGGCCATCCTGATGTCGTATCACCAGACCTTCGTCGATACCGTGCGCTCGACCGGTGGCCGCAACGCCTATCGCGTGCTGGTCGTACAGGGACCCAGTACCGACATCGAGGCGACCAACACCCTGATGAAGGCGATGCCGAACGATAAGGTGCCCGGCCGCCTGATGGCGGAAGTGCATTTTTATTCCCCGTTCAACTTCGCGTTGATGACGAAGGACGAGTCGTGGGCAAGCCGAACTATTACTGGGGCACGGCCTACCATTCCGCGACCGACACCGCCCACAATCCGACCTCGGGCGAAGAGGCGATGGTCGACGACCTGTTCGGCCGGATGAAAAAGCAGTTCGTGGACAAGGGCGTCCCCGTCCTCCTCGGCGAGTTCGGCGCGATCCGCCGGTCGCAGCTGACGGGCGACGCCCTCAAGCAGCATCTTGCTGCCCACGCGTACTACCACAAGTACATCGTCAGCGCCGCGCTGTGCAACGGCATGATCCCGTTTTACTGGGACACGGGCAACGTCGGGCCGAACGGCTTTGGCCTGTTCGACAGGAAGAACAACCCGGTCGCCGATCAACAGACTATCAACGCCTTGAGGGAGGGAGGGAGCATATGGGCTCTGATCAATCGATGAAATGGAGGACCGGCGGTGCGCTGACGGCGTTATGTCTTGCGGCTTCGATGCTGGCACACGGGGCCGCGGGCGCGGCCGACGCCAGCGCCATGCCCTACCTCAAGCACAAGGATGGCCGCTATGCGCTGATGGTCGATGGCGAGCCGTTCACCTTGCTCGGCGTGCAGGCCCACAATTCCAGTAACTATCCGGAAGCCCTCAAGCAGGTCTGGCCCGCGGTGGACGATGTCCACGCCAATACGCTGGAGATTCCGGTGGCGTGGGAACAGATCGAACCGGTCGAAGGCCGACTCGATTTCAGCTACGTCGACACGCTCGTGCAACAGGCACGCGCGCATCAAGTGCGTCTCGTGCTGCTGTGGTTCGGCACGTGGAAAAACACGCACGCGCAGTACACGCCGGAGTGGGTCAAGTTCGACAGCAAGCGTTTCCCGCGCATGCTCGACAAGAACGGCAAGTCGATCTACTGCCTGTCGCCGTTTGGCGAAGAAACGCTGAAGGCCGACAGGAAAGCGTTCGTCGCACTGATGACCCACCTGAAGGAGATCGACGCCAGCCAGCATACGGTCATCATGGTGCAGGTGGAGAACGAGGTTGGCACCTTTGGCCAGCCGCGCGATTATGGCCTGAAGGCACAGGCGCTGTTCAAGCAGCGGGTACCGCAGGCGGTCCTGGCGCACAAGAAGTCGCCGGTCGCGGGTGCCGCGACCGGCACGTGGTCCGAAGTCTATGGCCCGTACGCCGACGAGTACTTCCATGCATGGGCATTCGCCAGCTATATCGAGGAGATCGCCAAGGCGGGACGCGCCGTCTACGACCTGCCCATGTACGTGAACAATGCGCTGCGCGATCCCAGCGAGCCGCTCGCGCCCTGGAACAATAATTTCAGCGCCGGCGGCCCGACGTATGACGTGATCGACATCTACCGCGCGGTGGCACCGCATCTCGACCTGGTCGCGCCGGACTTCTACATGAAGGAATCGAACAAGGTCACGGCCAATATCGACCGGTTCCAGCGCCCGGACAACCCGCTGCTGGTGCCGGAAATGGCCAATTCGGCCGACATGGCGCGCTACATCTACCAGATCCTGGGCCGTGGCTCGCTGGGCGTGGCGCCGTTCGGCGTCGACTATGCCGACTACACGAATTTCCCGCTGGGGTCGCAGCTGACCGACCGGAGAATGTCCGAGCCTTACGCCAGGGTCTTCGCCGTGTTCCGTCCGATGCAACGCTTGTGGGCGACGTGGGCACTGGAAAACCGCACGCATGGAGTGGCCGAAGGCGAGGACCGCAAGCCGCAGACCATCATGCTGAAGAACTGGAAAGCGACGGTGTCCTACCGGCTGTGGCAACTCGGCGACGAGGGGTGGCTGTCGACGATCAAGGAGCAACCGCCCGGCACCGAGACGCCGAGCGGCGGCGTCGCCATCGCCCAGATCGCCGACAACGAGTTCATCGTCGTCGGTCAGCACGCGCGCGTGAAATTCGACACTGCGGGCGCGAATGCGGGCAAGCCGTCCATGTACGGCCGCGTCGAGGAAGGATATTTCGATGCGAACGGCAAGTGGGTCATGATGCGCAACTGGAACGGCGACCAGGTCGATTCGGATCTGAACCTGACCGGCAACCCGGTCGTCCTGAAGGTCAAGTTGGGCACGTACTGATCACCGGCGGATCGGTTCCAGCAGCGCCGTATTTATGGATCAGGCACCCTTCAGCAACCGTTCGAGCAGCGGTGCGGCTGCATCCGCGATGCGGTCCAGGCTTGCTTCGCGCAGCGCCGCCGTGTCGACCACGTGCGCGCTGTGCAGCCCGGCCCAGCGCAGTAGCGCCGCGCAGGCGTCGGCGTGGTCGAACAGGCCGTGCAGATAGGTGCCCAGCACCTGGCCGTCGTCCGAACAGGCGCCTTCCGGACGTCCATCGATCTCGAACGCGGGCCGGGTGAGCGCATCGCCCGTCGATACACCCATGTGGATCTCATAGCCAGTGACCCGTGCGTTTTGCGCATCGAGCGCGAACGCGCAGCGGCCGCTCACCTGCGCGAGGCGCTTCTGGCGGGTCAGCGTCGTGTCCAGGTCGAGCAGGCCCAGTCCCGTCGAGCGGCCGGCCACCGCCTCCACGCCGTGAGGATCGTCGACGCAGGCTCCCAGCATCTGGAAGCCGCCGCAGATGCCGATCACCTTGCCGCCGTAGCGCAGGTGGCGACGGATGCGGTCCGGCCAGCCCTGCGCCTGCAGCCACGCGAGGTCGCCGCGCGTGTTCTTGCTGCCCGGGAGGATGATCAGGTCCACATCGGGCGCCGGCTCGCCTTCGCGCACGAAGCGCAGGTCGACGTCGGGATGCACGCGCAGCGCGTCGAAGTCCGTGTGGTTGCTCATGCGGGGATAGCTGGGCACGACGATGCGAAACGCACCCGTGCCCGGCGCGACGGCCTGCACGGCGTCTTCCGCATCGAGATACAGCCCGTGCAGATACGGCAGCACGGCCAGCACGGGCTTGCCCGTCTGCTCCTCCAGCCAGTCCAGGCCGGGTTCGAGCAGCTTGATGTCGCCGCGGAAGCGGTTGATGACGAAGCCGGCGATGCGTGCCCGTTCGCTGTCCGACAGGCAGGACAGCGTGCCGACGATGTGCGCGAACACGCCGCCGCGGTCGATGTCCGCGACGAGGATCACCTGGCAGTCGACGGCTTCCGCGAATCCCATGTTGGCGATGTCGCGGTCGCGCAGGTTGATCTCGGCCGGGCTGCCGGCGCCTTCCACGATCACGGCGTCGTACTGCGCACGCAGGCGCGCATGCGATTCCAGCACGGCCTGCATGGCCACCGTCTTGTACTGGTGGTAGTCGCGCGCGTTCATTTCGGCGCGCACGCGGCCGTGGATGATGACCTGCGCGCCGATGTCGCTCGACGGTTTCAGCAGCACCGGATTCATGTCGGTGTGCGGTTCGACGCCGGCCGCGATGGCCTGCAGGGCCTGGGCACGGCCGATCTCGCCGCCGTCGCTCGTGACGGCGCTGTTCAGGGCCATGTTCTGCGGCTTGAACGGCGCCACGCGCACGCCGCGCCGGCGCAGCAGGCGGCACAGCGCGGCCACGAGGGTGCTCTTGCCGGCATCCGACGTCGTGCCTTGCACCATCAGGGTGGGATACGGGAAGCGCGTCATGGGCGGCGGTGGCTGCGCGCCAGTTCGAGCTTCTCGCACAACTGCGTGGCGCCGGCGATCATGCGCGGACCCGAGCGATTGAGCAGGTTGCCGTCGATCGTGAACAGGTTGTCGTTGCGGACCGCCGTCAACGTGCCGTACGGTTTCCACAGGCTCACGCCGCCATAGTTTTTTTCCGCGGTGGCGAAGATCGCTTCCGGATTCGCCTGCAGCACGGCCTCGATCGACACGACGGGCGCCGTTACCGGCAGTTTGTCGAAGATGTTCTCGCCGCCGCACAGGCGCAGCGCGTCGCTGACGATGTGGCGGCCGTTCAGCGTGTACAGCGGCTTGTCCCACACCTGATAGAAGCTGCGTACGACGGGACGCTTCGCATAGCGGCTGCGCAGGGTGGCGATCTTGCCGCGCAGGTCGGCGGCAACCGGGCCGGCCACGACATCGGTGCCCATCAGCTGGCCCAGCTTCTGCACGTTGTCCGCGATGTCTTCCAGCTTCTGTGGCTCGCTGTGGAACATCGGGATGCCGAGCTTCTGCACCATCTCGATCTGGCGTTCCGAACTGCCGTGGCGCCAGACGACGATCAGGTCGGGCTTCAGCGCCATGATGCGTTCCAGGTCGACTTCGCGGTTCGAGCCGATCTGCGGGATCTTCTTCGCTTCTTCCGGAAAGTCGCTGTACGAGACGACGCCCACGACCTGGCTGCCGCCGCCGGCCGCGAACAGCAGCTCCGTGACGTGCGGCGCCAGCGAGATCACGCGCTGGGCCGGCCTGGCCACGGTGACGGTGGCGCCGCTGTCATCCTTGACGCTGATGGCGGCCTGCGCCTGGAGGCTGGCCGAGAGCAGGACCACGCCTGCGATGTTCTTTCGTTTCATCCGTTGTTCCATTCCTCGAGTGCCTGTTCGATGCGGCGCCATTCGGTGTCGTTCCCCGGCAGGCCCATGCGGATGCCGTGCGCCGCGGCAGGGAAGAGCCTGACCCAGATCGCGCGCCGCGCCATGTGTTCATGAAAGGCTTCGGCACGCGGTTCCGCCCACCAGTGAAACAAGGGCGTGCCGTGTGCGTCGATGCCATGCCGGGCCAGCAGCGCGTGCATGCGTGCGCCGTCGCGCGCGAGGCGGGTCTGCGTCGCCAGTTGCCAGGCGCGGTCGCGCAAGGCGGCGACGGCGACATCCTGCGCGGGACCGCTGACGGTCCATGGCCCGAGCAAGTCGTCCAACGCCGCCAGCAGCGTGGGCTCGGCACCGACGAAGCCGAGCCGCAGTCCCGCCAGGCCAAAGAATTTACCGACCGAGCGCAGCACGATCAATCCCGCCCGGCCGGCGTGCCCGGCGACGCTGAGCGAGCGCGCCGTGTCGCCGAATGCCTCGTCGACGACCAGCCAGCCGCCGCGTGCCGCCAGGCGCGCCGCCCAGTCCAGCAGCTGTGCCGGCGCCACGGTCGCACCGGTCGGGTTGTTCGGATTGACGACGACGACCACGTCGCTGTTCCCCACGACGTCTTCCAGTACATCGTAGGCCACCTGGCGCATGGCGTGGCCATGCCGGTCCCAGTGGTGGGCGTGTTCCGCATACGACGGCGCGGACACCGTCACGCGCGCCGGTCCGGCCAGCCCGGCGCGCAGGCGGGGCAGCGCCTGGATCGCGGCTTGCGTGCCGGCCACCGGCAGCAGGTGCGGCATGCCGTAGTAGTCGCAGGCGGCGCGCACGAGGGCCGGATCCGGCTCGGGCAGGCGCCGCCACGCATCGGGGGCGAGGGCCGGCGCAGGATAGCCATGCGGATTGATGCCGGTCGAGAGGTCGATCCAGTCCGTGCCGCCGTAGCGTTGCTGCGCCGCGCGCAGGTTGCCGCCGTGTTCAGGCATGGATCACCCCATCCAGTACGTAAAGCGCACCCGCGGCGACGAGCACCCACAGCAAGGTGGTGCGCCACACGAGGCGCCAGGCGCGCACGATGTCATCGGCGCGCGCGTCAGGACCGCTGCCGAGCGGCGGGCGCAGTTCCGTCACGCCGTCGTACACGGCCGCGCCGCCGAGCGACACGCCCAGCGCGCCGGCACCGCTGGCCATGACCGGGCCGGCGTTCGGGCTGCTCCATGCGAGGGCCTGCGTGCGCCAGCAGCGCCAGGCCAGCAGGCGGCCCCGTTGCGCCAGCAGCACGTACGACAGGGCGGTCAGGCGCGCCGGCACATAGTTCAACACGTCGTCGACGCGCGCGGCCACGCGGCCGAACAGGTTGAAGCGCTCGTTGCGGTAGCCCCACATGGCGTCCAGCGTGTTCGCGAGACGGAACAGCACGACGCCCGCGCCGCCGCCGGCGAGGAACCAGAACAGGGTACCGAACACGGCGTCGTTGCCGTTTTCCAGCAGCGATTCGGCGCCGGCTTTGGCGAGATCCGCTTCCGATGCCTGCGCCGTGTCGCGGCTGACGATGCGCGCGGTCAGCGCGCGTGCGCCGGCCAGGTCGCCGCCGGCCAGCGCCGCATGGATCGGCAGCGTATGGTCGCGCAGGCTGCGCAGCCCGATGCCGAGGTACAGCAGCAGCGCATGCGCAGCCGGGCCGCCATGCGCGCAGGCGAACCAGGCGAGCAGGGACAAGGGCAGCACGGCCAGCATCCACGCGAGCAGGCCACGCACGACGCGAACATCGCCCTTGTTGAGCCTGCGTTCCAACGCGGACGCCAACCGGCCGAAGCCGACGAGCGGATGCCAGCGCCGCGCCTCGCCCAGCAGCAGGTCCAGCAGCACGCCGGCGACGAGCGCCAGCGCGAGCTCCGGCAGCGCCAGTCCGCTCAGCATGGCGGACCTTTCAGGGCAAGGGGCAGGCCGGCCGCCACGAACAGCACGCGTTCGCAGCGCGCCGCGACATCCTGGTTCAGGCGTCCCGCCTCGTCCACGAACGCACGCGATACGGCACCGTAAGGGACGATGCCCATGCCGACTTCGTTCGATACGAAGATGACGTCGCCGGCGCTCGGCTCGTCCAGCCAGCTCAATAACGCCGCACGTTCGCTGACGAACGACGGTGGCAGGTCGATCGGGCCCACGTCGGGATAATCCTCGTGCGTCGAGAACATCAGGTTCGTGAGCCACAACGTCAGGCAGTCGACGAGCACGATGCGCCCCGGCGCGCACACGGCGCGCAGCGTCGCGGCCAGCGCTGTCGCTTCCTCCACGGTCTGCCATTCGGCCGGCCGGCGCGCGCGGTGGTGCACGATGCGTGCCGTCATCTCGGCGTCGCCAGCGTACGACGTCGCGACATACACGACTTCCTTGCCGGACGCGCGCGCGAGGCGCTCGGCCAGCCCGCTCTTGCCGGACCGCGCGCCGCCGAGGATCAGCGTACGCGTCATGCCAGGTCTCCGCGCAGCAGACTCGCCGCTGCTTCCGGGTTCGAGGCAAAGAACGCATGGAAGTACGACGCCGTGAGCGAGCCGACCCGGTACACGGCTTCGCCCTGCGCGCCGGACGGATGCTTCACTGTCCACGAGGTAGGGGAGATGGTGGTCTCGAGACGCGAATAGTGGAACGTGTGGCCGCGCATCTGGCCGGCCTGCGTGGCAAGGCCCTGCGATCCCAGTCCGGCCAGGCGCGGCTGCATCAGCACGCGGCCCGGCAGCAGGCCCGCCATCGGCCAGGCATGGCCATCCTTGTCGGCCAGGGACTCCGCCAGCGCCATCATGCCGCCACATTCGGCGAGGATCGGCATCCCGGCGGCGTGTGCCGCGCGGATCGATGCCTGCCAGCGCGCCGCCCGCGCCAGTTCCTCGCCGTGCAGCTCCGGATAGCCACCCGGCAGGTAGACGGCATCGGCATCCTGCGGCACCGGCTCGTCGGCCAGCGGCGAGAACCAGCGTACCTGCGCGCCGAGCGTTTCCAGCGTGTCGACATTGGCCGGGTACAGGAAGCAGAACGCGGCGTCGCGCGCGATCGCCACCGTCTTCCCGGCCAGCAGCGGCGGTACCGGTGCTTCCGGCACGGCGTCATCCAGCAGCCGTGCCGGCAGCGCGTTCCATGCCGCCTCGTCCAGCTGCAACTGGTCGGCCAGGTCGTCGAGGAGGGCGTCGATGTCGTCGACTTCGCCCGGTACGACAAGGCCCAGGTGGCGTTCCGGCAGGCTGCGCGCCTGCTTCGGCAAGGTGGCGAGCAGCGGAATGTCGCGCAGCGATGCCGCCACCATGCGCGCATGACCCTCGCTGGCCACGCGGTTGGCGACGACGCCTGCCATCCGCACGGGACCATAGTCGCGCAGGCCCAGCACGACGGCGCCCACCGTCTGCGCCATCGCGGCCGCATCGACCACGGCCAGCACGGGCAGGTCGAACGCGCGCGCAAGGTCGGCGGCCGAGGGATCGCCGTCGTACAGCCCCATTACGCCCTCGACAAGCACGACGTCCGCCTCGCGCGCCGCGCGGGCCAGGCGCTGGCGGCTCTGCTCCAGGCCGACCATCCACAGGTCGAGCGTATGCACCTTCGCACGGGTCGCGTGCTCGAGGACCATCGGGTCGATGAAGTCGGGACCGCACTTGAACACGTGCACCCGCTGGCCCATGCGGCGCAGCCGGCGCGCGAGCGCGGCCGTCACGGTCGTCTTGCCCTGGCCGGACGCGATGGCGGCCACGAGCAGCATGCGCGCGCCGGTGGACATCACCACTCCGTCCCGGCCTGGGCCGCGATGCCCGCCCGGAAGGCGTGCTTGACGTCGGTCATTTCCGAGACCGTGTCCGCCACGGCGATGAGTTCCGGCGGGGCGCCGCGGCCCGTCACGACGACGTGCTGCATCTCGGGCCGGTCGAGCAGGTCGGCGATCACCGTGTCCACGTCCAGGTAGCGATACTTCAGGGCGATGTTCAGCTCATCCAGCACGACGAGGCCGTAAGCGGGATCGGAGAGGAAGCGCCGCGCCTGTTCCCAGGCCTGTCCGGCCTTGAGGACGTCGCGTTCGCGGTCCTGCGTCTCCCACGTATAGCCTTCGCCCATCGCGTGGAAGCTGACGTCGTCGGGAAAGCGGCGCAGGAACAGCTCGTCGCCAGTGGACATCGCGCCCTTGATGAACTGGACGACGCCGACCTTCATGCCGTGGCCGAGGGCGCGGCCGACCATGCCGAACGCGCTCGAGCTCTTGCCCTTGCCGTTGCCGGTATTGACGATGATGATGCCGATCTTCTTGTCGGCCGCGGCGATCTTGGCGTCGATGATCGCTTTCTTGCGTTCCATGCGCACGCGGTGGCGCTCGTTCAGTGCTGCTGTCTGTTCGGGTGTCAGGTCAGTCATGTTGGGTCTCCAGGGGAATGAAGATACGGCGGCCTCCGTGCTCGATCGCGTCGATCGGGTGGCCGAGATAGCTGCTCAGCAGCGGTGCCTGCATGGCGTCGTCGACGGTGCCGGCATGCCAGCGGCCGTCGCCCATCAGCAGCAGGGCGTGGGTGGAGATACTGTGGGCAAGGTTCAGGTCGTGGCCGATCATCACGACCGTCTTGCCGCTTTGCCGGCACAGGCGCGACAGCAGTGACATCGTGCGCATCTGGTGCGCGAGGTCGAGGGCATTGGCCGGTTCGTCCAGCAGCAGCAGCGGCGTGTCCTGGGCCAGCAGCGCGGCGATGGCCACGCGCTGGCGCTCGCCGCCCGACAGCGTGCGGACGTCGCGCGCTGCCAGGTGTTCGACTTCCATCGCGGTCAAGGCATTTAACGCCGCGTGATGGTCGTCGCTGTGCTCCCAGTAGCGGTTGGCGTGGTACGGGTGCCGTGCCGACAGCACGGTTTCCATCACGCTGTAGGCGAAGGCATCGCTGCGCGCCTGCGGCAGATAGGCCCGTTCATGCGCCAGCGCTTCCAGCGGCCAGGCGGGAAGTAGCCGGCCGTGCAGCTCGACCGTGCCGCTTTCCGGCGCACGCAGGCCGGCCACGGAGCGCAGCAGCGTGCTCTTGCCGGCACCATTGCGGCCGATGATCGACCAGCATTCGCCCGCGGCGACTTGCCAGTCGAGGCCCTGCACGAGCACGCGGGCGCCGGCACGCAGTTCCAGTTGTCGGGTTGCGATCATCATTTGCGCAGGCGGTGAAGTTGATAAAGAAAGATGGGCGCGCCGATCAGCGCCGTGATGGCGCCGACGGGCAACTGGGTCGGCGCGACGACCGTGCGCGCAACGGTATCGCACAGCACGAGCAGGCTGCCGCCGCCCAGTACGGCGGCCGGCACCAGCACGCGATGGTCCGGACCGAACGCGAAGCGGCAGGCGTGGGGCACGATCAGGCCGACGAAGCCGATCGCGCCGGCGCTCGTCACGGCGCTTGCCGTCAGGATGGCCGATACGAAGAACAGGCCCTTGCGCACGGCGCCGACGCGCACGCCCAGCGTGGCGGCGGCCTCCGCGTGCAGTGCGAGCATGTTCATCGCGCGCGCATTGCGCAGCGCGTAGGCGAGCGCGACGCCCAGCACGATCCAGGGCAGCACCCGCAATGGCGCGCCGGCCAGGTCGCCGATCATCCAGAACACCATGCTGCGCAAACGGCCTTCCGGCGCGATCGACAGCATCAGCGTGACGAGGGCCATGCTGGCCGAGGACATGATGACGCCGGTAAGCAGCAGCATCGATGTGCCGCCCTCGGCCGCCACGCCGCCGCGCATGTCGCGCCGCGCCAGCAGGTACAAGAGCAGCGACACCGTCACCGCGCCGCCCATCGCTGCGGCGTCGACGGTGGCGGCCGCGCACAGCATCAGCAGCGCGAATAGCGCGCCGACCGAGGCGCCGGCCGAGATGCCGAGCACGTACGGGTCGGCGAGCGGGTTGCGCAGCAGGGCCTGCATCATGACGCCGGCCAGCGCGAGCGCGCCGCCGGTGACGAAGGCCATCAGCGCGCGGCCAACGCGCAACTCGACGAGTGACGCGGCCAGCGACTCGGGCCGGCCGCGCAGCACCTGCGCCACCGCCTCCGGCAGCTCGGCCGGCGCGACGGCGATCGACCCGCTCATGCCCGCGATGAGCAGGCTGGCGAGCGCCGCGCACAGCAG
>Ga0105242_10003488_pt1 | contig 12225 bp, 10 predicted proteins | sample KBSM24metaG_FD_81521 | JGI IMG/M metagenome (GOLD analysis project Ga0105242, IMG submission 81521) | Miscanthus rhizosphere microbial communities from Kellogg Biological Station, Michigan, USA - KBS M2-4 metaG | ecosystem: Host-associated > Plants > Roots > Rhizosphere > Soil | place...
CGGGCTGCCCGGCCACGAGGCGCGAGAGCAGGTGCGGCGGCTCGTCGACGAAGCGGCGCTCGCAGGCCTCAAGTCCGTGCGCGTGGTGCACGGCCGCGGCACCGGTGCGCTGCGCAAGGCGGTGCGCGAGGAGCTGGCGAGCCACCCACTCGTCGAGAGCCGCGAGCCCGACGCCGAGGACGGCGCGACGCTCGCGCACCTCGGCTAGACCTGGGGCGCGGGCGCAGTCCGAACCCCACTTAGTGATGAGTCATCACTAAGTGCGGCGGCGATCGTGCCGGCCGCGGTGAGGAGAACGTCGACGGCGGACCACGCGGCCTCGACGGTGAGCTCGGAGACCGCGATCGCCGGTCGGCCGTTCACGTTGCGCAGCCTGCGGAAGGCTCAGCCCACGGAAGGCTCAGGCCACTGCGGCCGGTGCGGCACCGCCGCGCGCCTCGACCAGTACCGCGACAAGCACGATCGCGCCTCCGACCAGCGTGACGGTCGCCGGCTGCTCGGAGAGAAACAGCCACACCCAGAGCGGGCCGAGCACGACCTCGAGCAGCGTGATCAGCGCGACCTCACCCGCCGGGATCAACCGCGCGCCGACCGTGAGGAGCACGAACCCGAGCCCGATCTGGAAGATCCCGAGCGTCGCGAGCAGCCCGAGATCCTTCGCGCTCGCCTGCGCGAAGTCGGCGAACGGGGCGGCGAGGGCGAACACGAGAACCTGCGAGAGGCACATCGCAGGCGCCATCGACACGTCGCGCCGGTGGCGCGTGATCACGATCGTCACCGCGAACGAGACCGACATGAGGATCGTCAGCACCTGGCCGAGGGGGCTCGCGCCGCTCGGGCCGCCGACCATCAGTCCGACGCCCGCGAGCGCGACCACCATCGCGATCCACGTGCGCCGCGACACCGGGTCGCCGATCAGCGTGCCGAGCGCGGCCGCGACGATCGGGGCGAGCGCCTGCAGGAAGAGGACGTTCGCAACGGATGCGTGGTTGAGCGCGGTGAAGAACGCGGCCGACGAGATCGCGAGCAGCGCGACCACAGCGAGACCGGCGCCGCCAATCGCGCGGAACGCGTGCAGTACGTGCCCCCGCTCGGCGATCGCGACGTACGCGCCGACGCCGAGCGCCGCGAACCCCGCCCGGCCCGCGAGCTGGGTCGCGGTGTCGACCGACAGCTCGCGTTGCAGGATCCCTGCGGTCGACCAGGCGAGCGCCGCGAGCGCGACGTAGAGCCGGCCCCGACGCTGCTCGTGGTCGCGCACGCCTCGCAGTCTGCCCGGGCGGGCCGGGCAGACGAGCTAGGAGTCGATCGTCTAGCGGCGGCGTCTGCGCGGACGCGTGTCGCGCCGGGCACGGCTGATCGCCATGCCCGACGCGGCGAACGCCGCGTCGTGACCGAGGTTGCGCGCGAGGCGCGCCACGTCGGCCCGTTGCTCCGGCGTCACGAAGGTCACGCCCGTTCCGCTCCGGCCTGCGCGGCCGGTGCGGCCGACGCGGTGGACGTAGTCGTCGTCGGAATGAGGCGGATCGAAGTTGATGACGTGCGTGATGTCGTCCACGTCGAGCCCCCGCGCGGCGACGTCGGTTGCGACGAGCGTGGGCACGCGGCCCGACTCGAACTGCGCAAGCGAGCGCTCGCGCGCGTTCTGGGACATGTTCCCGTGCATGACCACCGCCCGCACGTCGTGCTGGCGCGAGAGCTTGCGTGCGAGCTTGTCCGCGCCGTGCTTCGTCCGCACGAAGACGAGTGCGCGGCCGCGATCGCCGTTGAGGTGCTCGACGAGCTGATCGAGCTTCGTCTCGGCCGTCACCGGCACGAACCGGTGCTCGATCTCGCCGTGCGCCTTCTCGGTCGGGGCGGCGGCGGTGTAGCGAACCGCGTTCGACGTATAGCGGCGTGCGAGCTCTGCCACGGGCCCGTCCAGCGTCGCGGAGAACAGCATGGTCTGCCTGTTCTCGGGGGCGCCGGTGAGGATCCGGACGACCTGGGGGCGGAAGCCCATGTCGAGCATGCGGTCGGCCTCGTCGAGTACGAGCACGCGCACCGCTCCGAGATCGACGAGCCTGCGCTCGATCAGGTCGAAAAGGCGTCCGGGCGTGGCCACGAGCACGTTGGCGTTCCTGGCGCGCTTCGCCTGCGGGCTGAGCGGTGTCCCGCCGTAGACCGCGGCGATCATGAGACCCTTTGCAGCCGCGTGCGGGCGCAGGTCGTCGACGACCTGCGACGCGAGCTCGCGCGTCGGGACGAGGACCAGCGCGCCCGGCCGCTTGCCGCCGCCGGGCGTGCGCTCGACGACCGCCAGGCCGAACGCGAGCGTCTTACCCGATCCCGTCGGGGACGCGGTCAGGATGTCGACGCCCGCGAGGGCGTCCTCGAGCACAAGGCTCTGCACCGCGAACGGCGTGTGGATGTTGCGCTCCGCGAGCGTTCGCACGACAGGCGTGCTGACGCCGAGGGCGCTGAAAGACTTCGACAAGTTGTTCGACTCCTTCGTTCAGGGTTCGAGATGCAAGAGACTCGAATCGCCTGAACAGGAGGAACGAGAAGCTGGATCTCACGGACGCGAGTGCGCAATCCGTGTGGGCAAGGTAGCAGGGCGGAGAGATGTTGCGAGCGGGGGCCTCTGCGGTGACCCCCGCTCGACTCAGGCGGCTTCTTCGGTGCCCGCCGCGCGGAGGCGCTGGGCGGCGATGAAGTCGCGGTACCAGTAGAAGCTCCCCTTGGGCACGCGCTCCAGCGTCGCGTAGTCCACGTGGATGAGCCCGAAGCGCTTCCAGTAGCCCCAAGCCCACTCGAAGTTGTCGAGCAGTGACCATGCGAAGTACCCGCGCAGCGGCACGCCCTGCGCGACGGCGCGCGCGGCCCCGGCGAGATAGCCCTCGAGGTAGTCCTGCCGCTCGGGGTCGCGCACGCGGCCGTCGTGGTCGCGCACGTCGGGATACGCGGCGCCGTTCTCGGTCACGTAGAGCGCGGACGGACCGTACTCGCGGTGCAGCCGGATCAGCAGGTCCTGCAGCCCTTCGGGGACGACCTCCCAGCCCATGTCGGTGCGGTCGACGTCGTTGCGCCGCACGATGCGCGAGCGGCCTCCATTCTCGTCGGCGGCGACGAGCGGCGAGGTGTAGTTGTTGACGCCGAGGAAGTCGATCGGCATCGAGATCGTCTCGAGGTCGCCGTCGCCCACCTCGGGCATCAGCTCGGACCAGGCCGCGAGCATGTCTTCGGGGTACAACCCTCGGAAGAGCGGGTCGAGGAACCAGCGGTTGTGCAGGCCGTCGACCCAGCGCGCGGCGGCAGTGTCCTCCTCCGAGTCGCTGACCGCGTACGGGTAGTCGAGGTTGAGTGTGATCCCGACTTCCGCGCCCGGCGAGTTGCGGCGCAGGATCTCGACGGCGCGCCCGTGTGAGAGCAGCAAATGATGCGCCGTGGCGAGCGCGTCGGCCTCGGACTCGCGGCCCGGCGCGTGATGGCCCCAGCCGTGGCCGACCCAGGAGACGACCCACGGCTCGTTGTGGGTGATCCAGTGCCCGACGCGGTCGCCGAGGCGCTGCGAGACGGCCTCGACGTACTCCGCGAACGCGTCGACGGTGTCGCGCGACGGCCAGCCGCCCGTCTCTTCGATCACCTGCGGCGTGTCCCAGTGGAAGAGCGTCACGAAGGGCGCGATCCCATTGCCGAGCAGCTCGTCCACCAGCCGGTCGTAGAAGTCGAGCCCGGCCGCGTTCACACGGCCGCGGCCGTCGGGGAGCACGCGCGGCCAGGCGATCGAGAAGCGGAACGCGTCGAGCCCGAGCTCGCGCATCAGCGCGATGTCGTCGCGGTAGCGGTGGTAGAAGTCGCACGCGATCGCGCCGTTGTCGCCGTTGCGCACCTTGCCGGGCGTGGCACAGAACCGGTCCCAGACGCTCTCGCCGCGGCCGTCCTCGTTCGCAGCGCCCTCGATCTGGTACGAGGCGGTTGCAGCGCCCCAGACGAAGTCAGCTGGGAACGGCTGTGTCAGTTGAGTCGACATGGATTTCCTCTCGGATGGCTGGGGACGGAGCGGTGACGTGGCAGCGAGCGCTGTGCGCAGGCTGGGCGGCGACGAGCTCGGGGGTGACGCGGTTGCAGACGTCGATCCGGAGCGGGCAGCGGTCCGCGAACCGGCAACCCTCGGGAGGGTCCACGGCGGCCGATGCAACGCCCTTACGCACCTCGATCGGCGGGCGCGCGCCCGCGTTCGGGTCGGGCACGGACGCGAGCAGCAGGTCCGTGTACGGGTGCAGCGGGTTGCCGAGGACGCTTTCGGCCGGGCCTTGCTCGACGATCTGGCCGGCGTACATGACGAGCACCGTGTCCGCGACGTAACGCGCGCTCGCGAGGTCGTGCGTGACGTAGAGGAACGCGAGGTCCTTCCGCTCCTTCAGGTCGAGCATCAAGTTGAGGATCCCGACGCGGATCGAGACGTCGAGCATCGACGTCGGCTCGTCGGCGACGAGCACGGTCGGCTCGACGGCGAGTGCGCGCGCGATCGCCACGCGCTGACGCTGGCCGCCGGATAGCTCATGCGGGTACTTCGCGAGGTACTTCTCCGCCGGCACGAGCCCGACGAGGTCGAGCAGGTCGGCCATCCGCGCGTCGAGCGCGTCGCCGGACGCGCGGCCGTGGAGCTTCAGCGGCCGGGCGAGGTGGTGGCGGACCGTCTTGACGGGGTTCAGCGACCCAAACGGGTCCTGGAAGATCATCTGCACCTGCGAGCGGTAGCGGAGGACGTCGCGCCGGCGCCGGTCCTCGGTCACGTCCTTGCCCTCGAAGAGCACGCGGCCCGAGGTGGGGTCGTAGAGCCGCACGAGCAGCCGCGCGACGGTGCTCTTCCCGCTGCCGCTCTCGCCGACCAGGGCGGTGATCGTCCCGGGGCGGAGCGCGAACGTGACGTCGTCGACTGCGTGCACGCGGCTCCGTCCGAGCACGGCGCTGCCGGCGGGGAAGTGCTTCGTCAGGCCGCGCACCTCGAGCGGGGCGGTGATCGAGCTGGTCATCCGCGCTGCTCCACGAGGTGGCAGGCGACGCGGTGGCCGGGCTCGAGCTCGTGCAGCACCGGTCGCACCGATGTCTGCAGGCGGTATAGCTCGGTCCGTTCGCCGGTGCACTCGGGACAGCGCGGGTGGAAGCGACAGCCCTCGGGCGGCGCCGCGAGGTCAGGCGGCGAACCGGGGATGCCCGCCATCCGTTCGACCGGACCGGTGAGGGAGGGGAACGAGCGGATCAGGCCGAGGGTGTACGGATGGCGGGCAAACTGGTGCAGCCGCGCGGCGGGGGCCTCTTCGACGACCTCGCCGGCGTACATGATCGCGATCCGGTTCGCGAACTCGAACAGCAGCGAGAGATCGTGCGTGATGAACAGGACCGCGAAGCCGAGCTCGCGCTGAAGGTCTCCGATCTGCTGCAGGATCTCGCGCTGCACGACCACGTCGAGCGCCGTCGTCGGCTCGTCCATGATCACGAGCTCCGGTTCGAGTGCGAGCGCCATCGCGATGATCACGCGCTGCCTCATCCCTCCGGAGAGCTCATGGGGATACGCGCGTACGCGGCGCCGGTCGATGCCGACGAGATCGAGCAGGTCGCCTGCTCTCGCGACGGCGGCGCGCCTGGAGACAGGCTCGTGCGCGCGCATCATGTCGACGAACTGGTCGCCGACGCGCATGACGGGGTTGAGCGCGTTCATCGCGCTCTGGAAGACCATCGAGACGTTGCGCCAGCGGTGCTTGCGGAGCTCCTCCGTGCCGAGCTGCACGAGGTCTTCACCGCGGTAGAAGATGCTGCCGCCGCTGATGCGCGCGGGCGGGCGCAGGATCTGCATCAGCGCGTTCGCGATGGTCGTCTTGCCGCAGCCCGACTCGCCGGCGAGGCCGAGGATCTCGCCCGCGCCGATCGTCAGGTCGACGCCGTCGACGGCGACTACGTCGCCGTACGCGACGCTCAGGCCGCGCAGCTCCACCACGCTCTCGCGCTTGACGTCCATCGACGGTTGCGACTCTCGCACGACTGCCGTCATCTCGACCGCCTGAGGCGCGGGTTGCTGAGCTCGTCGATCCCGGCGAGCAGGAACACGAGGCCGACGACGGTGAGCACGAGCGCGAGACCGGGGAAGAGGAACGGCCACCACTCGCCCTGGAGCACGGTCGAGTTCGTCTGGGCCCAGTAGAGCACCATGCCCCAGCTGACGTGCGCGCTGTCCCCAAGGCCGAGGAACTCGAGCCCCGCGTCGACCAGCAGCGCGATGTAGAAGACGAGCACGAAGGCCGCCGCGATCCGGCTGATCATGTTCGGCATCAGCTCGCCGAAGACGATGCGCCACGTCGACTCGCCAGAGGTCTTGGCCGAGTGGATGAAGTCGCGGTTCTTCAGCGAGAGCGCCTGGCCTCGCAGGATGCGCGCCTCGAACGCCCAGAGCGTCAGGCCGAGGACGAGGATCATCGTCGTCATCCCGCGCGCCTTCAGGTAGCCCGAGATCACGATCAGGAGCGGGATCGTCGGGACGACGAGGAAGATGTTCGTCAGGAAGTTGATCACCTCGTCGACGACGCCGCCGCAGTACGCGGCGAGGAGGCCGAGCGTCGTCGCGAGCACGGTCGCGAGCACGGCGGCGGCGAACCCGAGCATCAGCGAGCGCCGGGTGCCGAGCATCACCTGCGAGAAGATGTCGCTGCCCTGGTCGGTGGTCCCGAAGAGGTGGTTCCACGACGGCGCCTGGCGCGTGGCGAGGATGTTGAAGTCGGTCGGGTTGTTGACCGACACCCACGGCGCGATCACCGCCACCAGCAGCATGAAGCCGATCAGGGTCAGGCCGAAGCGCGACTTGCGGTTCTCGAGCAGGAGCGAGGCCCAGCCCGGAAGGTGCAGACGGCCACGCTTCCGCGGCGCCGTGACGCTCAGTGGGGCGATCTCGTGCTCGACGATGGGCTGCAGCTGCGACATCAGGCGTTCCGCACGCGTGGGTCGAGGACGAAGTTGAGGAGATCCATGATGAAGTTCGCGCCGATCACCGCGAGCGCGAAGACGAGGAGGAGCGCCTGAGTCAGCGGGTAGTCGTTGCCCAGAGCCGCCTGCTGCAGCGTCAGCCCCGCGCCCGGGTAGCTGAAGACGAACTCGATGAAGACGAGCCCGCCGACCGCACCTGCGAACTGTGCTGCGAATCCGTTGAGCGGCGGGAGGATCGCGTTACGGCCGGCGTACCACGTCATCACACGGGTGTCGCGCAGCCCCTTGGCGTGCGCCATCGCGACGTAGTCCTCGCTGATCGTGCTGATCATGACGTTGCGCATGTTCAGCACCCAGCCGCCGGCGAAGGCGCTGACGATCACCAGGATCGGGAGTTGCGAGTGGCGGAACGCGCTGGACAGGAACGCCCAGTTGAGGCCGGGCGAGAGCCCGCTGTCGTACGCATGCTGGATCGGGAACCAGTGCAGCTTGAGGCCGAGGAAGTAGACGGCGAGGAGCGCCGTGAAGAACGCGGGGAAGGCGCTGAGCGCCATCAGCGTCGGGACGGCGAGGTTGTCGACCGCGCCGCCGCGTCGCCACGCGGCAATCATCCCGATGAGCGTCCCGATGACGAACGCGAGCAGGAACGCGACGCCGACGAGGAAGATCGAGTACGGCAGTGTGCGCCCGATGACCGCCGAGACCTTCGCGGGATAGTTCGACGTCGAGACGCCGAAGTCGAGGCTCGCAATCCGGTGCAGGTAGACGACGTAGTCGTGACCGATCGAGTGCTTGCCCCCGCCGAGGAGTGCCTCGTACGTCTGCACGATCCCCGGGTTCGCCTGGATCTGCGCGGGCGAGAGGCGCTGCAGCACGCCGCCCGCCGGGTCGCCGGGCATCAGGCGCGGCAGGAGGAAATTCAGGGTGAGGGCGACCCAGATGGCGAAGCTGTAGAAGACGATTCGGCGGAGGAGCCAGCGCATCTGCGTGTGTGGGTCGGAGTATCGCCCCGGGCGGGACCGAAGTCCCGCCCGGGAGCCCCCAGTGGACCGCTACGCGCCGGCCTTGCCGCCGGGGCAGATGCGGGTGAACGAGAGAAGGTTGTCCGGGAATGTGGTGAAGATCGGGTCGCCGTAGAAGTTCTGCGGCGAGTTGAAGCAATGGAAGTACTTCGTGCTGTAGGTCGACCAGCGCGGGCCGATGAACAGCGGGATGATCGGCATCTGCGCGAGGAAGATCTTCTCGAGCTGTGTCGCGATCACCTGCTGCTTCTCGGGATCGAGCGTGACCTTCCACTGGTCGAGCAGCTTCGTCGCCTGGGTGTCATACGTGTGCTCCCAGTTGCCCGTCGTCGAGGCGTCCTCGCCCGACGGGATGAGCGCGTTGTGCGACAGATTGGCGAAGAAGAAGCCGTACGGCGAAGCCTGCGACCCGTTCTGCCAGAGCAGGGTCGGGTTCTTCGTCGCGTACGCGTTCGGGAACCACGAGTTGAAGTCGGGCTCGAGCTTCACGTTCGAGTCGAGGCCGAGATCACGCAGGTTCTTCGTGATGATCTGGTTCGACGCGACCCAGTCCGACCAGCCGGAGATCACGTGGATGTCGAGCGACACCGCGTTCCCCTTCGGGTCGAACAGCTTGTTGCCCTTGTAGGTGAAGCCGTTGTCGGTCAGCAGCTTCTTGGCGGCTGCCTGGTTGAAGGTCGAGAGCAGCTTCGCCTGCGCCTTCACCGAGGAGTTGGTCACCCACTGCGGGAACAGGCCGTTGAGGCCGATCGCGTCGGTCGGCGGTGCATAGCCGTACTCGCCGAGCTTCGACACGGTCTTGCGGTCGATCGCCATCGACAGTGCGTGCCGGAACGCCGGGATGCTGTACGGGTAGACGTTGTTGTCGAACACGAGCGACACGGGGTAGGCCGTCGTCGCGTAGAACGAGTGGTAGTGCGCCTTGTCCCTGTTGGTGTACGCCTTGTCGACGTTCGGGACGAAGTTGTGCGTCCAGTCGACACTGCCGTTCTGGATCAGCGCCAGTGCCGCGTCGTTCGACGCCGCCTGCACGTACTCGAGGCAGTTGATGAGCGGCTTGCCCTTCTGCCAGTAGTTCGGGTTCTTGTTCAGGACGTAGTCCTGCGTCGTGAAGCGCGTGATCTTCGTGAACGGGCCGCTGCCGACGGGGTTCGAGTTGGTGAACGTGGCGGGCTTCGCGACCTTCGACCAGATGTGGCGCGGGATCACGATCGCGCCGTTCAGCGTCGCGGCGATGAACTGCGAGTCGGGCGTCTTCAGGTTGATCACGACCGTGTTCGCGCCCTTCGCCTTGACGGAGGCGATGTTCGATTCGGGCCGCGTGAACCCGACGATGTCCATCACCTTGTTCTGCTTGCCGGCGGTCAGGCTGTAGACGACGTCGTTCGACGTGAGCGCCTGGCCGTCCGACCACTTGACACCCTTGGCGATCTGCAGGGTGAGCGTCTTGTTGCCGTTGCTCCACTTCCAGCTGCGAGCGAGCCACGGCTGCGTCGGCTTGCCGCCCTCCGGCGAGACGGTCAGCCCTTCGTAGAACGCGCCCTTCACGAACGCGCCGCTCGGGAGCGCCGTCGACGTGAACGGGTTGAAGTTCTTCACGAACGCCGGGTCGCCCGAGCCCGTCATGACGAGGCACGGGTGCGCGGCCGCGGCGCCCGCATGGGCGAGGGGTGCTGCATGGCCGGCCACGCCGAGCGGCCTGGCCGCTGCGACCGCCACGACGATCAACGCCGTGAGCAGTGCGGCGGCTCCGGCCACGGCGGCGAGGCCGGCGCGGGTGGAACGGAACTTACGAGACATCTGCCTTCCTTTCCTGCCCCGACGGGGCGGACGGTCGACCAGGGGAGGTGCTACCGGAAATTTCCGGAAACGGTTACCACGCGGAGCGCCATCCTGTCAAGCGTTTCGTCGATCTTGTCCCGAGAATTGGCCCAATTGCGCACCGAGAATTGCCGGAAACGTTTCCGAGTGCTTGAATGCACCCTTGATGGCACAAGCCGACGCCAAGAGCGAGCCTCCCTTCCGCGGCCGGGCGACGATCCGGGACATCGCCGACCTCGCCGGCGTCTCGATCGCGACGGTCTCCCGCGTCCTCAACGACCGGCCGGACGTTGCCCCGGAAACGCGCGAGAACGTGCTCCAGGTCGTCCGCGAGCACGGCTTCAGCACGAACCGCGGCGCCCGCGGGCTCTCGAGCGGGCGGACGGGGATGATCGGCCTCACGCTCCCCCTCGTCGCCGACGCCTACTTCAGCCCGATGCTGAGCGGCGCCGCCGAGGCGCTGTACGAGCGCGACATGCGGATCGTGCTCGCGCCGACGCTCCACGAGCACGATCGCGAGGTCTCGCTGATCGAGCGCCTGATGCGCGGCACGACCGACGGCGCGATCCTGATGCTGCCCGAGGAGTCGGCGAGCGAGCTGCGCATCTTGCAGAGCCAGGGCTTCCCGTTCGTCATCGTCGACCCGCGCGAGGCGCCGCCCGAGGGGATCGCATGTGTCGCCGCGATGCACTCGGCCGGCGCGAAGCTCGCGACCGAGCACCTGCTCGAGCTCGGGCACCGGCGCATCGGCGCGATCGCGGGACAGTCGGGCTGGTACGCCACGGAAGAGCGCCTGCTCGGCTTCCGGGCCGCGCTCGCCGGCGCGGGCATCCTGCTCGATCCCGAGCTCGTCGCCTACTCCGACTGGCGCACGCCGAGCGGCATCGACGCGGCAGAGCAGCTGCTCTCGCTCGAAGACCCGCCGACCGCGATCTTCGGCTTCAACGACAACGTCGCGATCGGCGCGCTGCACGCCGCGCGCAAGCGCGGCCTGTCGGTGCCGGGCGATCTGTCGGTGATCGGCTTCGACGACACCGCGCCCGCGGTGATCGTGCTGCCGCAGCTCACCTCGGTGCGCCAGCCGCTCGCCGAGATGGGGCGCATGGGTGCCAGCTTGCTCGTGCGGCTGATCGAAGGGCAGCGTGTGGACGCGCTGCGCGTCGAGCTGTCCACGAAGCTCGTCGTCCGCGAGTCGACCGCACCGCCACGCAGGACGTAGCGTGCGCCGGGTCGCTCTCCTCGCGGCCCTCGTCCTCGCCGGCATCGGCGTCGCGGCGACGCTCGCGCTCGGGAGCGGCCCGCGCAACGCGTACGTCGTGCGCCATCTGGTCTCCGACGAGCACGCGCGCGCACCGCTCGTCGACGGGCCGCTCGTAAACGCGTGGGGCCTCGCCGCGAGCAGCACCGGCCCGTGGTGGACAGGCAACGAGGCGAGCTCGACGAGCACGCTCTACTCCGGCGAGGGGCGGAAGCAGCACCTCACCGTGCAGGTCGCCGGCGGCCCGACGGGTGTCGCCTTCTACGGCGGCAAGCAGCTCCCCGTGAGCGTGCGCGGCCGCTCGGACCCGGCGCGGTTCGTGTACGCGTGCGAGGACGGGATGCTGCGCGCGTGGACGCCGACCGTGCCCGTGGCCTGGTCGAGGGAGGCGGTCGTCGTGGTCGACGAGGCCGCCGAGGCGGCGGTCTTCCGCGGCGTTGCGATCGACGGCGACCGCGTGTATGCGACTGACTTCCACAACGGCCGCGTCGACGTATACGACGGGCAATGGCGCCGCATCCGCCGCCCGGGCGCCTTCGTCGACCGCTCGATCCCGGACTGGTACGCGCCGTTCGGCATCCGCGTGCTCGGCGGCCACGTCCTCGTCACGTACGTCTGGCGCGCACCGGTCAACGGCAACGACGCCCCGAAGGGCGGCTACGTCGACGAGTTCGACCGCGACGGCGGGCTGCTCGCGCGCGTCGCGCACAAAGGCCCGATGAATGCGCCGTGGGGGCTCGCGCTCGCGCCGCGCGCGTTCGGCCGCTTCGGCGGCGACCTGCTCGTCGGCAACTTCGGCGACGGGCACATCAACGCCTTCCGCCGGCGCGGTGACGCCTGGATCCACGACGGCGCGCTGCGCACGCACGGCGAGCCGATCGTCGTGAACGGCCTCTGGGCGCTCTCGTTCGGGAACGGCGGCATGGCCGGTCCCGCGGACACGCTCTTCTTCACGGCGGGGCCGCACGACTGGCGCGGCGACACCGAGCTCGGCGTGCACGGCCTGCTCGGGTCGATCACCCCGGCCTAGCCGGCTAGCCGAATGCCTCCCACGCGTGCAGGAACGCCTCCTGCTCCGGCGTGAGCGTGTCGATCTCGAGCCCGAGCGCCTGCAGCTTCGCACGCGCGATCTGCTCGTCGATCTCGGCCGGGAGCGTGTACACC
>Ga0105242_10003489_pt1 | contig 12219 bp, 17 predicted proteins | sample KBSM24metaG_FD_81521 | JGI IMG/M metagenome (GOLD analysis project Ga0105242, IMG submission 81521) | Miscanthus rhizosphere microbial communities from Kellogg Biological Station, Michigan, USA - KBS M2-4 metaG | ecosystem: Host-associated > Plants > Roots > Rhizosphere > Soil | place...
CCATGCATGGTTGCGTGCACCTGACGAACGCTCGGTGTATCGCATCCCTGGGTTCAAGGAGATGTGCAACTTGCTCGACGGCACAGTGCCCGGCTTCATCGCCGAAGATGACGAAGATGACGAAGATTGCTGAATACTTGACATAGTGTATCAATCTGCTACACTATACTTGTGTTGCAGTGTGTTTGGTATCCCACTAGCAACACAGTGGGTCGGTCGGTGTCGCTCCATACGGCATCGACCGACTTACCGCAGTAAGTTCAACCACATGGGAGAAGCCAGATGGCTACGACCAAGTTCAGTGCGACAACGCTACGGAACAAGATCAACCTAGCGGTGACGCATATTGGAACTACGAACGGAACGAAGCGCCCGACGACTGAGAAGACGACTAATCGGTCGGGCATCGCGTATGACTTGGCAGTTGCTGAGTTGGTCAAGAACCGCGCAATGTCGATCTATCGCAGTGCAGTCAAGGCGGCAATCGAAGCCGGCATCATGTTCGATCACACGAAGAAGCCACTGACGCATGGTGGCATCTTCAAAGAGTTGTTCCGCGACGACATCGTGCACGTGTATGTCAAGACGAGCGAGCCTCATGATCGTGTTGACATGTCGTTGCTGCGTGACATCATAACGAGCAAGTTCAAGGTCGGGTTCACCGACTTCGATCTGGCCGTGCGTGCTGCAACGAAGAAATCGAACCCGCCGCATGAGTTTCATGCGGACATCGTGCAGCGTGGGGAAGACGAGTAGCAAACAGGGCCGGTGTGAAAACACCGGCCTATTTTTGTCTCTAACGCAAGGACCAAACACATGGGCGAGGTAATCGCACTGAAACGACATGACATAGCACCGAAGCAAGACAGCCACGCCTACAAAGGTCACCGGTTTGTCCTCACGTTCAAGCCGAGTTCACTCGCTGGTCCGGCGAAGTGGGATTGGTGTGTGTATTACAGGGTCGAGATGATGTATGAAGGCTCGGCGTCCACACTGAACCGTGCAATCGCTCAGGCGAGGCTCAAGATCGATCGGTTGATGCTCGATGCACAGTGACGACGAGAAGTTGCCTCCAGTCATCGAGGATGACGACGAGGAAGAACCAGTCGAAGTGACTGAGCTTGACGAAGCCACACCCCCATCACAAGGTGACACCCCGATCATGCGTGTCACCATCGATCTTATGGAGTTGAACGAACTAGACAACCAACTAGCCGAGTTGCGTCGTCGTCGGCTCGAACGCAGCGACATGCTGCGCAGGCTGATGGCACAACGACGCGACAACACGATGCGCGCTGAGATGGCACGCTTCGAGCGCATCGTTGCACGTGTTCGCAAGATGCTGGAGAAGGCAGAAGCAGATGAGATGAGGCTGGCGACTGAGTTGAACAAACTGCGTGGGTTGGCAGTAGCAATGGAGATATGAATGGCACAACAACCGATCATCCGTGGCGGACCAGTGCGTGCACGTGAGTTGCGTGAGAACATACGCACGATGGGCTTCGAGCCTGGGACCATCCACACACTGGAGCGACTGCTCGACGAGTGGGCGAGCACGCGTAATCAATTGCGCGAGATGGTGCAGATCATCGATCAGCAAGGCAACTTGATTGCGCAGTTCTTGCAGATCGGCGAAGGCATGAAGGAGCAGATCGAGCGACTGAAACGCACGCGTGACATGACCGACGAGGTCAATCATGGTGAATAGATTGTCACCAGACGAACGCCTCGCACGTGCACGCGAGATCGGGATCATTGTTGATCCGCAAGATGAATGGTTACTTAGTGAATTGACATGGCGACTGTCTACTAAAGGCTACGTCGAGGGAACCGCTTATGACGGCTGGTGGCGTAAGACAGTGAAGCTGCATCACTACATCATGGGCACGCCCATAACCAAGAAGATCATTGTGGATCATGAGAACAGGAATAAGCTAGACAATCGCAGACAGAACCTGCGATACGTCGATCCGTTCACAAGCATGCAGAACAACGATCATATCGATGCAGCAGCCAACATCCGCGTGACACGGGACGGTAGATACGAGGTCCGTATCCAACGAGACGGCATACTGCATCAGGTCGGGACATTCGTCACTGAACAGGAGGCCATACATGCCCGAGAGTCCTGGTATGCCAGATACAATACAGTCAATCAGCTTCAGATTGGCGACGGAGGACGACAAACAGCTTCCGACTTACGATAATACGAAGCTCCAGGCTATAAATATCTGTCCCGTGTGGGGCATCGTGCGATACCAGATGCACAAGTCGCCCAGATACAGCGGACGTGCGCTCGCGTTGGAGGCTGGCAGTGCAATGCATGAGGTGTTTGCATGGGTGCGTCTGTGCACACTCGGTCAGGCATCACAGGGTGCACTTGGTTACCACGGTGCACGCTTGTTCGGTCAGGCACGATGGCTTGAGATCACGAAGGACGTGCGTGACTTCCGCACGCTCGACGGATGCAAGTCAGGTGCGATCACCGTGCTCAATACGTCGGGTTACTACGACGATCCGCGTGACAAGCGACGCACACTGTCGAACCTCGAAGAATGTGCACTTGCCTACATCGACAGATGGCGCTTCGATCAACCAGTGTGGCGACGTGACCAGCATGACGACACAGCAGACGTGGGCATCGAGATACCGTTTGACATTGTGTGTGATCTAGTTACCGCAGTAAGTTCTCGACAGTTCCGCTTCACCGGCAAGATCGACGGGATACACCAGCATCACGACCGACTAGCCGTGCATGAGAACAAGACAGCCGCTCGACTGAACGAGGCGTGGCACATGTCGTTCCACACGTCGTCACAAATCACCGGCTACTGCATCGCGGCATCCGTGTATAGCGGCGAACAGATCAAGGTCGCCGACGTGCTCGGTCTGTCTGTGCCGATGCCTCGATCATACGAATACGGAGGGTTCATACGTGACTCGTTCATCCGACATGACTACCACTTCGAGCGGTGGGCACACTGGCTCAACAACACAGTCGCCATGTATGAGCTATACGCCGACAACCCTTATGAAGCCCCGCAATACACACACTCGTGCAACCGATACTACCGACCGTGCTCACTCATCCCCTTTTGTGATAACAACAGTGATGAACAGCACGCTGCCATCGACGAGATGATCACTGTCGAGTGGTCGCCACTGCATGGTCTCGTCGAGAAGATGGCGGACGGCAACGAGGCTTGACATAGTGTGTGGTTAGTCTATGCTCTTAATGGTGTTCAGCATTTGAACACATTACTTCCTACATAGGGAGCAGAGCATGGTGATACTGGTTGATCCAGAAGACGAATGGCTCTTAGAAGAACTTACTTGGTTCATAGATGATCTCGGCTATGTGCGATCCAACATGGCGCACGGTGCAGGCCAGATCGGTGTATGGTTACACCACTTCATTGTCGGACATCCAATAGACGGTTCGGTCATAGACCATGAGAACCGTGATCCCTCCGACAATAGGCGCAGCAACTTACGCTACGCATCCCGATCGCTGAATGCGATCAATTCCCATCGTTCAGATACAGCGAAGTATATCCGAGTGACATACAACGATAAGTATGAGGTTCGGATCACACACAACAAGGTAACGCATCACATCGGGACGTTCGGTGTGTATGAGGATGCGTGTGCAGCACGCGACGAAGCCCTAGCTAGGTTCGGGAGAGACTAGATCATGGCAGAAATCAAGCTCGGGAACTTACCTGTCATCCAAACGGATGCTCCGTTAGATACGCAGCTCCCCGTAAATTGCATGTTGTGGGGAAAGAGTGGCAGTGGGAAGACAAGTCTCGCATCGAGCGCACCGGGACGCAAATTGTTCATACAGTTCGACAACGCAGGACACATCTCGCTCATTGGCCGTGATGACTGCTTGGTGATCGATCTGTCTTCACACGATCACTCAATTACGCAGGACTTCACAGGCGACAATCCCCTGAGACTACGCGAGTTCATACTCGCACATGAGATCAAGACCGTCGTGTTCGACAGTCTCACGACCTACAACTGGATGCTCCTACTAAATGTGGTAGCCAAACTGAAAGGGCGCAACAACATCTCGCTCGAAAGTCCGTCGCAGGCTGGCTATGCACAGCGCAACATCAGCATGCAGCGCACATTGACGAGCATCTTGGGCTTGACCAGTCGCATGAACGTCGGCACAATACTGATCCTTCACGAGAACACTCCCACAATGAAACAGGTGCTAATGCCGGACGGCAAGACTGCCGAGGTGCCTGGGGACATTACGCCATCGATCACGATGCGCATGGTTGACACCATCGGTGTGCGCATGAGTGAGATATGGCATCTGACGCAGCTCGACAACGGTGCACGCCGTGTCGAAGTGCGGCCCGTTCGTGGCTACACGCCGATGAAGACACGCATGTTCAACGGAGGCGTCGGGACGAACGGTGAGTTCATCGTCAAGTATGATGCAGCAACCAACACAGGAGACGGCATCGCAACATGGATTGACATGTGGAGAAAAGGGGGAGGACGTAAGCTTGCCCTCCCCAGAGTTTGACATGATTGACACAAGGAACTGACATGAGCGATAGCGCAACACTGCCATCCATCCTCGACTACAGCGAAGACGTTTCGACAGCCGAGGCACCTCCGCCACTGCCAGCACGTATCTACCCTGCACAGGTGGTGAGTGCAAGTCGAAAGATCAGCAAGTCGAGCGGTAACGAGTATGTAGCGTTGGCCGTTCGTATCTCGCCTGATGCATACCCGGTTGACTACACGACCGGCAATCCCGAAGGCACGACATTGAACTACAATCGTGTCGTATATGCAGACACATACGAAGGGCGCTACCGTATGCGTCTACTGTGCGAGGCACTCGGCATCGCGCCGTCACGGCAGGTCGATCTGAACCAGTTCGTCGGCGCATCGTGCCGGGTCGAAGTGACGCACGATAAGTTCGAGGGCGTTGATCGGCATCAGGCGAATGCGATCCTGCATCCGTAAATAAGTGGGGCGGTCGGGGCATTATCTATTGCATCGACCGCTCATCACTTCTAGATTGTGACTGCGGAGTTACCGCAGTAAGTCATCACCAACATGGAGCCTCAAATATGGCACAGTCGCCCAATCCAGTAGTCAACGCCGATCAGGCACAGCCGTCCGCCGCACCGAAGCGACGTGCATCGGCCAATCCCCGTGCACCGCAGGGACCGCGCACTGTATACGTGATCCTGCAAGTCCTCGGCGACAACGGTGAACCGATCGCATACGACAAGAAGCGTGTTCGGCTCGTCGGACTGGAGACTTCGGCTGAGACCATGCTCGGTATGGTCGATGCCGGCGAACAAGAGAACGTGTTCTTCCTTCGTGGTCAGTTGAAGCGTCGCAGTCGTGTGAATGCACCGGCGACACCCGCGATCACCGGCATGCAGGGACCGCGCGCTGCCTGATACGACTTACGACTACGCCGACCAATCAAACAACGGGCCGTCTCACTTGTGGGGCGGCCCGAACTACATGAGAGACACAATGAACATTCATGACCTATCCGACGACAAGTTGGCGAACTATCTCGCGTATCACCTCAGCGATCTGGAGTTTGAGTTGCTGGTGCGTGAGCGTATCCGCATGCGGTTCGTGCATCAGCACACACTGTGGCCTGGATTGGCCGAGCATCACAACGCGTGTGCATTCCGCTACAAGTGGGACGATACGAGCGAGTGGACAGTCACAGTCGGCTCGACGTATCGTGATGAAGTGACTGTCAAGGGCGAGGTGCTGTCCATGACAGTGCACAATGCAGCCGATCAGTATGCACGTCAGCACGGCAACAAGTTGTCGCTGCTGTTGCCACCGCCAGCACCGGAGTTCAACTCCGCAGACATGGACGAGATGTCGTTGAAGCAAGTTGACAGCACGGATGAGATGCCATTCTGAGGTGACACATGGTTGACATCGTATTCGACGAGAAGCAGCAGGAAGCAGTTGCAGCCTGTTGCGATTTGTCTAAGCGACTGGTGGCTGTGACTGGCAAGGCAGGGACCGGCAAGACTACGATCATTCAGCAAGTGTATGAACAGTTGACTGCACAGGGTTATACAGTCGCGTGTAGTGCACCGACAGGCAAGGCTGCTCGCCGGATACGCGAAGTGACCGGCATCAACGCACAGACGAACCACAAGTTGCTCGGGTATGGGCGACCGCATGAACATGAGGAAGAAGACAGCACCGGCAAGATACGCGTCTACGATGTATCGACCGGACCACGCTACGGCAGACACGAGCCACTCATGTATGACACACTGCTGTGCGATGAGTTCATGATGGTCAACGAGGAAATCTACGGCAACCTCGTGGATGCACTGAAGCCCGGCGCACGTATCTGCATGTTCGGTGATGTCAATCAGTTGAAGCCCATCGAGAACGGACTGCCCATGCGTGCCGAAGTCAAGTGTCCGTTCGAGCGCACACTTGAGAAGTTCACCAACGTCACACTCGACACGATCCACCGACAGGAGGAAGGCAGCGGGATCGCATACAACGGTAGTCAGGTGTTGCTGGGGCGTATCCCACAGAAGCGACCGGACTTCGACATTCGGTTCACTGACATACCACTACGCATGCTACTCGACTTCGTCATCAACTCGAAGGACCAGGGCATCGACTACTCCAGCCTCGATCATCAGATACTCACGTGCATGAACAAGTCATGGATCGGCACGACGCGACTCAATCCGGCAGTGCAGGACTTGTTCTGGCAGCGGCATCTTGTCTACATGTCGTTGCCTCGCCGTCGTGCACGTCGTGGCGAAGATCAACTGAGTCCGATCAAGGTGCAACTCGGCAGTAAGGTCATCTACACCAGCAACATCTACGACATGGACGGCAACGGCACCGAAGTAATGAACGGTGAAGTCGGAGTTGTAACACAGCTTGACATAGACGGTGGATCTGTTACAATAGACTTTGGTGATCGAGAAGTAGAGATACCTCCGCTTGTCATTGCCACACGTGCCGACGGTCGAACGTATGAGATGGACCCGCGGACACTGATCGATCTCGCATATGTGCTAACGACACACAAAGCCCAGGGCAGCGAGTATCAGCACGTCATCTATCTGCTGAACAAGTCTACGTCCTTCGCACAGTCACGCCGTAATCTCTACACCGGCATGACGCGTGCTCGTAAGCACTGCACGATCATGACTGACCAACAGTCGCTCATTCGTTCGACGCGTTCTCTCGGGTGAAACTAGACGGGGGACTTACTGCGGTAAGTTCCCCGCTTCACAAGGAACTCGTCAACATGCCATTCGTAGAACTCAACAAAAATCGCATCAGCACACACGACCGCACAGGGGTCGTCGCACCGACGTTATCATGTGCGGCAGGCAGCAACAATCGTGTGTCGATCTACTTCCGACTGCCTCGACAGCTTGTCATCGATCTGTGGGAGAAGCAGTTGTTCAACGACGGAGCGAGTGTGCGGCTCGGTATCCTCGAAGGAACCGAGCAGGATGCAGGCTTCCTCATGCTGAGCCACAGTCCGACTGGATACACATTCTCAACATCCGCGTATGTCAAGTCTGGTGAGAAGGAAAGCACATCGTCATTCGTCAGCAAGATGATACAGAGTGCATTCAAGTTCTACTCGCCGGTCAGTGTGCCGTGTCCGCCGACTGACATGGAGTATTCGATCGACGGCAGTGCAGTCTTGATGCAGGTGCCGTCGTGGTTCTCATACATACAGCCACCACCGTCACGCAAGTCACTCGTGCCGGTCGTGCGTAGTGAGCGTGGTCGTCCGCCGGCACAAGTCAACATCCGCAACCGATGACCGACGGCACCAAAATCGTCATCTTCTTGCTGGGCTGTGCGAGTTTACTCGCACTTCTCAGTTTCATGATACCCTGGAGGTAAGCATGGCGCTCACGCGAGCCGACTTCCGATATCTCGTGATGGAGTGCTGCGCTGTGCAGCTATGTTGGGTCAATCCGCGATTGCCCAACTACTGTCCTGAGTGCGGCACCCGGTGTTTCCCAGCAGTGCGCAGTTGGGTGACATATCGTGATGAACATGCACACATCACACACAAGGAGGATTGATATGCAGGACATAACCGACGTTGCGTCGATGAACCGTGAGTTGCGACAGTATTGTCACACGGCAACACTGCAATTCGACTGCGGATGCGGCGGCTCGCTCGACAGTGAGATCGCCATCATCGCCGAAGCACCCGGCGAGCGTGAGTGTCAACTCAAAGAGCCGCTGATTGGAGGCAGCGGCAAGTTCCTGTGGGAAGTGCTGCGCAAGGAAGGTCTAACACGCAACCGTGTCTACATGACGAACGTCGTGAAGCGCATGCTGCTCAGTATCGGCGAAGGCAAGTCACGCAAGGCAGCAATCGGCAAGCAAGAACTCGCCATGTGGCAGAACCTGCTGCGGGAGGAACTGAGTTATCTACCGAACCTCAAATACATTGTCGTGCTTGGTTCGTATGCCCTTAGCGCACTCACACGACATCATGCGATTACACAGCTTCGTGGTTCAGTCGAGCGCGTCACAATCGGTGGTCGTGACGTGCCTATACTGTGCACCTACAACCCAGCATTCATCATGCGTGAGCCACGACTTGAGATCGTGTTCCGTATGGACCTCGGCAAACTCAGTCGATTGATACGCGGGGAGCTTCGGCCCCCCGCTATCAAGGCGTATCACAACTTGTCGTTCGAGCAAGCACTCGGTTGGATCACATACCTACATGATCTACCAGATGAGGAAATGATTGCATATGACATCGAATGCATGGCGGGTGAGACTGCGTGTGTGGGCTTCGCAGCCACAACTACTGCCGGTGTCTGCATCAACTTCCGGGCCAATGGACACAATCTCTACACACTCGAACAAGAGCGCAGCATCAGGCTCGCACTCGCGAACTTCCTTGCCGACCCGAACAAGCGGTTCGTCGCACAGAACGGTAACTTCGACAGTTACTGGTTGTGGTATCGAGACCGCATCCGGGTGCATCGTAACTACTTCGACACCATGCTCGCACACCACTTGCTCTACCCGTCACTGCCACACGACCTCGGGTTCCTGACTGCGCAATACACCGATCACCCGTATTACAAAGACGAAGGCAAGGAGTGGCGGCAGGAGAACGACATCGATGCGTTCTGGGAATACAACGTCAAAGATTGCTGCATCACGCTGGCATGTGCGGAGCGCCTGCTCGGTGAACTACGTGCTCAGGGGCTGGACACGTTCTTCTTCAATCACGTGATGCGGTTGCAACCGCACCTCGTTCGCATGACCGTTGGAGGTATCCTGTGTGATGTCGGACTCAAAGCAACCATCACCGAACAACTCGCTGGAGATGTCGAGCAAGCAAGACGAGTATGCCAAACAAAGGCTGCTGAGGCGCTTGGATTATCTGACTATGAATTTAACCCCAACTCTACACCAGATGTGCAGCGACTTCTGTTCGACGAACTACACTTGGTCGGACGAGGGCGCAGCACTGACAAAGAAAATCGTAAGCGTATGCGAAGCCATCCGCGAACCAGCCCAGCAGCTCGCGAAGTTATCGATGGAATTGATGGCTATCGCAAAGATGCAAAGTTTAATAGCACCTACGCCAGATCAAGGATCGATCCCGACGACCGCTTCCGATGTGAATACAAGCAAACCGGCACGGCCCGACTTCCAGGGCGCCTTAGTTCCTCGCAAGTGATGTGGGGCAACGGACAGAACTTGCAGAACATACCGATGCGCGCGAAGCCCATGTTCATCGCCGACCCTGGGTTCGTGTTCAGTTATTACGACATGGCCCAGATCGAGGCACGGATTGTTGCCTACCTCGCTGACATTCCTGTGTGGAAACACCAATTTGAGATGGCGAGGTTGCATCCCGGATCGTATGATGCACATTGTGCATTAGCGTCGGAGATGTTCGGAATTCCCTATGAGCAGGTTCCAAGAGAGGACTGGACTGAGTCGGGTGAGCCTACCGTTCGGTATGTCTCCAAACGGTCACGTCACGGACTCAACTACAGGATGCAAGCAGATCGACTTGGAATTGTCACCGGTCTGCCACAGCATCAGGCTGAGCGGGCATTCAGTCTATACCATCGCGTCACACCACAAATCGCCGTGTGGTGGGATGACGTTATTGAACTTGTCAAACGGGATCGGGCAATTACTACTTGTCTCGGACGACGATGGATACTGCTAGAACGACCCGATGATCAGGCATTCGAGAGCATCATTGCCTTCGAGCCGCAGTCGATCAACGGTGACTTCACGGCAAGTGTGATCTACAAGTGTGAGTCCGACCCACGGTGGCCTCGCGATGCGCGTATCATGATGAACTTGCATGATGCGAACATCGCGATGCACCGACCGGCTGACGGTGAACTCGTGAGAGAGATCATGCGCGAGTATGCCGAGCAGCCCCTCATGATCAACAGCGTCAAGAACCGCCTACGAGGGGTTGATCAGCCTGAGCCACTGATTGTGCCTGCGGAATTCAAGATGACATACCCCGACGAACATGGTATACACCGATGGTCCACGCTCGACAAAGTCAAGAAGGTGTATGAGGATGCCGACTAAGGCCATCGACAGTAACCAATGCCGCTACTGCGGATCGGGCAATGCGATGACAATCGATAGCCGCCCGGCGGATCGTCCGTCGTGGCGGCGTCGTCGCAAGCAGTGTGCAGACTGCAATCGACGGTGGTCTACGATTGAACTGCCAGTCGAGGACATCGAGTCGATACTCGCGATCACATACAAGCTCGATGACTTGGGCAAGTATGCACTCGCTGTGCATCAATCAATCGAGGCATTGAAGACACCACAGAATGCGCTCGCTGCGGAGGCCGAAGCGGCATGAGCGACACATATGACGACCGAGTGCGTAATTGTATCGCTAGGCTAGAGAATGTGTATCTGCAACAGAAACAGAATGGCAATTATCTCGTCGGGCCGGACCTGATCGACGAATGTTGCGGGTGTTTATATGAATACCTCGCCCACCCGGAGCCAACAGACTACTTACTGCGGTAAGTTCCGCGGCCCGCCCACCGCCCGGGTAGGGTGATGGGTGTAGGTATGTTTGTCAAGGGAATTATTCAGGGAGGTCGAGCAGCTTCTGTGTTTGTGGTTGCGCCAACATCGACGGTGCCGCGAACTGCTTCGACCCAACACGCCAGTCGATGTGCTGTGCATAGTCGATAGGTGCGCCTGCGATCTCGGATGCACGTTGATTTGCAAGTTGCACGATCTCGGCAGCACGTAGATACGATTGATGTATCTCGGTGGCGATGCGGTTCGACTGCTCGCGCTTGTCGGCCTGTGACATAGGCACATCATCAATGTGCTGCCGTTGTTTATCGAGGTCGGTGATGTGCTTCACCACATCGTTCTCCAGATGACGGAACAAACCCGTGCCGACATCGAACACTTGCTGCATTATGGGATCGGTCGGATACAATGACGCACCGGTGACGGGTATCGGCAGCCCGCCTTGTCTCGTCATGCCCTGTTGCTGTGCACCCTTCTCAACACCCTGCAATTCACGTAGATTGATCAGTGTATTCATGACTTGTTGCTGCGGGTAATGCCCGCGCGGTTGCACGACAGGTGCATTCGGCCACAACACGCCAGTTGCGAGTTGATTGAGGTCACGAACACGCTGTTGGTATGCATCCTTGGCACCAGCGAAGAACCCGCCGAGGGTATCTGCGCGTGTTGCCTCCCCCCAGATCACTTTCGCCGTCGCCATCGCTTGTCCGAACGCTGCACTACCGAGTGCATTGATCACACCAGCGTCACCGCCGCTGTTGTATGATGCATCTTGTCCAGGCAACTTATACGGTTCGCTGATCGGCTGTGTCAGTGTGCCTTTCTGACCGAGCAGTGGTCGATGCTGCTCAATCGCATCGATCATGTGGTGTATCTGTGGCCTGAGTTGATTACCGGTCGCAATTGCACCCATCTGTATCGGTAGTGGCGGTTGCAATATCGGGTCGATGTTCTGTGTCGCACCGTAGACTGCACTCTTTGCAGTTGACTGTGACATGTAGGAACCGAACCATTCCCCGAAGCCTCGCTTGATCAGATCGACAGTAGACTCGTCCATCTGCGGCTGAATACCGAACACGTGCTTGATGAACTGTCGCAGTGGCTCAATGATCCATCGATCTTGCTGCGGCACACTCAGGA
>Ga0105242_10003491_pt1 | contig 12216 bp, 11 predicted proteins | sample KBSM24metaG_FD_81521 | JGI IMG/M metagenome (GOLD analysis project Ga0105242, IMG submission 81521) | Miscanthus rhizosphere microbial communities from Kellogg Biological Station, Michigan, USA - KBS M2-4 metaG | ecosystem: Host-associated > Plants > Roots > Rhizosphere > Soil | place...
GCCCCCATCCCCCGCCCTGCCCCGGTCAGCGGGTCTTGCCGTCCTTCCAGGCCTGCAGCAGCTTGTCGTAGGCGATGGTCTGGCCCTTGGGCTTTTCATTGGCCAGCTTGGCCCAGGGCGCCTGCTTGTCGCTCAGCCACTTGGCGGGGTCGCTCTTGGGGTTGAGCTTGGGCGCGCAGTGGGCCATGCCGGCGCGCTGCAGGCGGGCCATGACGTCGTCCATCTCGCCCGCCAGGCTATCCATGGCGCCCTGCGGGGTCTTCTCACCGGTCACGGCCTGGGCCACGTTCTTCCACCAAAGCTGGGCCAGCTTGGGGTAGTCGGGCACGTTGGTGCCGGTAGGCGACCAGGCCACGCGTGCCGGGCTGCGATAGAACTCGACCAGCCCGCCCAGCTTGGGCGCGGCATCGGTCATGGCCTTGGACTGGATATCGCTTTCGCGGATCGGCGTCAGGCCCACCAGCGTCTTCTTCAGCGAGGTGGTCTTGGCGGTGACGAACTGGGCATAGAGCCAGGCGGCCGCAGTCTTGTTGGCGTCATGGCCCTTGAAGAACGACCACGAGCCCACGTCCTGGTAGCCGTTCTGCATGCCCGGCTTCCAGTAGGGGCCGTTGGGGCCGGGGGCCATGCGCCACTTGGGCGTGCCGTCGGCATTCACCACGGGCAGGCCGGGCTTGACCATGTCGGCGGTGAAGGCGGTGTACCAGAAGATCTGCTGGGCGATCTGGCCCTGGGCGGGAACCGGGCCGGCTTCGGTGAAGGTCATGCCCAGGGCTTCCTTGGGCGCGTACTTCTTCATCCAGTCCACGTACTTGGTCAACGCATAGACCGCGGCCGGCGAGTTGGTGGCGCCGCCGCGCGACACGGAAGCGCCCACCGGGGTGCACTTGTCGTCCGCCACGCGGATGCCCCATTCGTCGATCGGCAGGCCGTTGGGCGTGCCGATGTCGGCCGCGCCGGCCATGGAGAGCCAGGCATCGGTGAAGCGCCAGCCCAGGGACGGGTCCTTCTTGCCGTAGTCCATGTGGCCGTAGATGGGCTTGCCGTCGATCTGCTTGACGTCGTTGGAGAAGAACTCGGCGATGTCCTCGTAGGCGCTCCAGTTGAGCGGCACGCCCAGGTCGTAGCCGTACTTGGCCTTGAACTTGTCCTTGAGGTCCTTGCGGTCGAACAGGTCGGCGCGGAACCAGTAGAGGTTGGCGAACTGCTGGTCGGGCAGCTGGTAGAGCTTGCCGTCGGGCGCGGTGGTGAACTTGGTGCCGATGAAGTCCTTCAGGTCCAGCCCGGGGTTGGTCCACTCCTTGCCGTCGCCCGCCATGTAGTCGGTCAGGCTCATCATCTTGCCGTAACGGTAGTGCGTGCCGATCAGGTCGGAGTCGCTGATCCAGCCGTCGTAGATCGACTTGCCCGACTGCATCGAAGTCTGCAGCTTCTCGACCACGTCGCCTTCCTGGATCAGGTCGTGCTTGACCTTGATGCCCGTGATCTCCTCGAACGCCTTGGCCAGCGTCTTGGATTCGTATTCGTGCGTGGTGATGGTTTCGGAGACGACCGAGATGTCCTTCACGCCCTTGGCCTGCAGCTTCTTGGCGGCTTCGATGAACCACTTCATCTCGGCCATCTGCTGGTCCTTGCTGAGGGTCGAAGGCTGGAACTCGCTGTCGATCCACTTCTTGGCCTCGGCCTCGCCGGCCCAGGCGCCCTGCCCGATCATCAAGGCCGTGGCGGCGAACGCCAGGGCGGTCAAACGCATCTTCATGACTGTCTCCTCGTTGGATGTATGGATGTCGTCCCCTGCTGCCATTGCGAATCGGCCGGTGGCCCCGGGGAACGGGGGGTCGCCGGCCTGCGAAAGAAACTCAGCCCCGGCGCAGGATCAGCGCGAGCACGGCCATGGAGAGCACGAAACTGATCCAGACGGAAGGCTCCTGCTCGAGCTTGAACCATTCGGCGAACTTCGCGCCCAGGCCCACGAAGATCAGGTTGATGTAGGCCGCCGAGAGCAGGCCGATGAAGAGCCGGTCGCCGCGCGTGGTGGCGATGGGCAGGAAGCCCCGGCGCAAGGTGGTGGGGGACTTGGCCTCCCACACGGCCATGCCGGCGAGCATGAGCACGATGCAGATAAAAAACACGGCCACAGGCGTGGTCCAGGCCATCCAGTCAAACATGAACGACTCCTAGCAGTGAGCGATGCACCGCACCGTCGCGGCGGCACGATAGGCGCGCTGCCTTACGCGAAGGGCGCCGAGCAAGGGCCGCCCCGCAGCGAGGGCGTCGTCCCCCTCCCGCGAAGCGAGAGAGGGGTGAAGGCGCGCAGCGACTCAGGGGGTGCATTTCAAACTCTCCCCATCGCAAAGCCTTTTGCGATGTAGTGCCGCACGAACCAGATGACGATGGCGCCGGGCACGATGGTGAGCACGCCGGCGGCGGCCAGCGTCGCCCAGTCCATGCCCGAGGCGCTCACCGTGCGCGTCATGGTCGCCACGATGGGCTTGGCGTTCACGCTGGTGAGGGTGCGCGCCAGCAGCAGTTCCACCCAGCTGAACATGAAGCAGAAGAACGCGGCCACGCCCACGCCGGCCTTGATGAGGGGCAGGAAGATGGTGAGGAAGAAACGCGGGAAGCTGTAGCCGTCGATGTAGGCGGTCTCGTCGATCTCGCGCGGGATGCCGCTCATGAACCCCTCCAGGATCCACACGGCCAGCGGCACGTTGAAGAGCAGATGCGCCAGCGCCACGGCGATGTGCGTGTCCATCAGGCCCACGGTGGTGTAGAGCTGGAAGAAGGGCAGCAGGAAGACGGCCGGCGGCGTCATGCGGTTGGTCAGCAGCCAGAAGAAGACGTGCTTGTCGCCCATGAACTGGTAGCGGCTGAAGGCGTAGGCGGCCGGCAGGGCCACGGCGAGCGAGATCACCGTGTTCATGGCCACGTAGATCAGGCTGTTGATGTAGCCCGAGTACCAGGACTCGTCGGTGAAGATGGTCCGGTAGTTGTCCCAGGTGAAGTGCTGGGGCCAGAAGGTGAAGGTGGACAGGATCTCGGCGTTGGTCTTGAAGCTCATGTTGACCATCCAGTAGATGGGCAGCAGGGCGAACACCAGATAGGCCAGCAGGAAGATCGTGCGTTTGCGGAAGCGGCGCTCAGGCATGGCTGCTATTCCTTTCGTAGCTGAAGGCGAAGGCGCCGTGCGCGCTGCGGGCGAAAAATGGCGTGATGTGCGGGCGCATCAATGCTCCACCTCGGGCTGCTGGGTGCCCACGCGCTGCATCCAGTTGTAGAGCACGAAGCACAGCAGCAGGATGATGAAGAAGTAGATGAGCGAGAAGGCGGCGGCCGGCCCCAGGTCGAACTGGCCCACGGCCTTGGTGGTGAGGTACTGCGAGAGGAAGGTGGTGGCGTTGCCCGGCCCGCCGCCGGTGAGCACGAAGGGCTCGGTGTAGATCATGAAGCTGTCCATGAAGCGCAGCAGCACGGCGATCATGAGCACGCCGCGCATCTTGGGCAGCTGGATGTAGCGGAACACGGCGAACTTGCTGGCGCCGTCGATGCGCGCGGCCTGGTAGTAGGCGTCGGGGATGGAGCGCAGCCCGGCGAAGGCCAGCAGCGCCACCAGCGGCGTCCAGTGCCAGACGTCCATCAGCAGCACGGTGAGCCAGGCCTGGGTCTCGCTGCCGGTGTAGCTGTAGTCGATGCCCAGCTGCTGCAGGGCGCGGCCCATGAGGCCGATATCGGCGCGGCCGTAGATCTGCCAGATGGTGCCCACCACGTTCCAGGGGATGAGCAGCGAGAGGGCCACGGTGACCAGCACGGCCGACGACTTCCAGCCCTGCGCAGGCATGGCGAGGGCCAGGCAGATGCCCAGCGGGATCTCCACCAGCAGCACGGAGAGGGAGAAGCCGATCTGGCGCAGCAGCGCGCCGTGCAGTTCCTCGTCGCGCATCACGGCGGCGAACCATTCGGTGCCGACGAACACGCGCCGCTCGGGCGAGATGATGTCCTGCACCGAGTAGTTGACCACCGTCATGAGCGGCAGGATGGCCGAGAAGGCCACGCAGACGATGACGGGCAGGATCAGGAACCAGGCCTTCTGGTTCACGGGCTTGGTGGTGGTGCTCATGCCAGCAGCTCCTCGTTGCGGTAGTAGCAGGTGTGCGGGCCCAGCACCTGCAGCCAGGCGGTCTGGCCCGGCGCGGGCAGGGCCGCCTCGGGCGCGAAGCGGGCCTTGAGGGTGTGCTCGCCCACCTGCGCGGTGAGCATCTGGTAGGTGCCGATGTCCTGCACCTGGGCCACGGTGGCGGCGAGCGCGCCGCTCTGGTGGGCGTCGGCGAGCGCCAGGTATTCGGGGCGGATGCCGACCTGCAGCGGGCCTTCGGGCACGCTGGCGGGCGCGCCCTGCAGGGCGGTGCCGGCCACCTGGAGCTGGCCGCCCGCGGCCTGCGCGGGCAGGAAGTTCATGCCCGGCGAGCCGATGAAGTGGCCCACGAAGACGTGCGCGGGCCGCTCGAAGAGTTCGGCCGCCGTGCCCATCTGCACGGCGCGCCCGCGCGTCATCACCACCACCTGGTCGGCGAAGGTGAGCGCCTCCACCTGGTCGTGGGTGACGTAGATCAGCGTGAGCTTGAGCTCGTGGTGGATCTGCTTCAACTTGCGCCGCAGCTGCCACTTCAGGTGCGGGTCGATCACGGTGAGCGGCTCGTCGAAGAGCACGGCGGCCACGTCCTCGCGCACGAGGCCCCGGCCCAGCGAGATCTTCTGCTTCTGGTCGGCCGAGAGGCCGGCCGCGCGCATGTCCAGCTGGTGGCTCATCTCCAGCATCTCGGCGATCTGGCCCACGCGCTGGCGGATGCGCGCCTCGGGCACCTTGCGGTTCTTGAGCGGGAAGGCCAGGTTCTGGGCCACGGTCATGGTGTCGTAGATGACCGGGAACTGGAACACCTGGGCGATGTTGCGCTCCTGGGGGCTGGCGCGGGTGACGTCGCGCCCGTCGAACAGCACCCGGCCGTGCGAGGGCACGAGCAGGCCCGACATGATGTTGAGCATGGTGGTCTTGCCGCAGCCCGAGGGGCCCAGCAGCGCATAGGCGCCGCCGTCCTCGAACTCCATGCTGAGCGGCAGCAGGGCGTAGTCGCTGTCCTGCTGCGGTTGGGGGCGGTACGAATGCGCCAGGTCCAGGTGGATGCGTGCCATGTCGGTCAGTTCCCTGTGCGGCGCTCGGGGGCGCGGGCGAGCCGCCCGCCTTCGCCGAAGACATAGACCTGCTGCGGGTCCAGGTGCAGCGCCAGCGGCGCGCCGAGTTCGAAGTGGTGCACGCCCGTGAGCTGGGCCACCAGGCTGCCCACCGGGGTCGAGGCGTGAACGAAGGTGTCGGAGCCGGAGATCTCGGCCAGTTCCACCGTGCCGTGCACGGCCAGATCGCCCGGGCGGGCCTGCACGCGCAGGGCGCTGGCGCGCAGGCCGACGGTGAGCGCGCCTGCAGCCGACCCGGCGGGCAGGTGCACGGCCAGCAGCGGGCCGCCCTGCAGCTGCACGCCGCCGGGCGCGGCCTGCGCGGGCAGCAGGTTCATGGGGGGGTCGCTGAAGGCGCGGGCCACGTCCAGCGAACAGGGCCGGTGGAAGACCTCGGCAGTGGGGCCGTACTGCAGCAGCCGGCCCTCATCCAGCACGGCGGTGTAGCCGCCCAGCAGCAGCGCCTCGGCCGGCTCGGTGGTGGCATAGACCACGGTGGACTGGCCGGCGGCGAAGAGCTGCGAGAGCTCTTCGCGCAGCTCCTCGCGCAGCTTGTAGTCGAGGTTGACCAGGGGTTCGTCCAGCAGCATGAGCGGCGCGCCCTTGGCCAGGGCCCGCGCCAGCGCCACGCGCTGCTGCTGGCCGCCGGAGAGCTCGGCCGGCAGGCGCTCGAGGAACATGTCGATGTGCAGGCGCTCGGCCAGCTCGCGCACCCGGGCGTCGATGCCCTTCTCCTTGCGCAGCTTCAGGGGCGAGGCGATGTTGGCCGCCACGGTCATCGAGGGGTAGTTGATGAACTGCTGGTAGACCATGGCCACGTTGCGCTCGCGCACGGGCATGCCGGTCACGTCGGCGCCGTCCACCCGCACGCGCCCGGCCGTGGGGGTGTCCAGGCCCGCCATGATGCGCATCAGGCTGGTCTTGCCCGCCTGCGTGGCGCCCAGCAGGACCGTGACCGCGCCGCTGTGCAGCGACAGATCCATGTCGTACAGCCAGGTCTGCGCCCCCACCTTCTTGCTGATGTTCTCCAGTGCCAGCTGCATGCAGCGACCCCTTTTGTGTTCGTGTGACCGCCGCGCCTTCGCCGAAGGCGTGCGCAGCCGGTCTTTGTTGTTCGATTCCGATCATTTTTGTTCTTTTCTGATCGAATCGAATCCAGGTTTACCCTGAATCAGTTCGTTTTCGTTCGCTTTAGAGTCGGGCCCACGGTCTTGCACTGGGCCGGCCGGCTTTGCCTATCCTTTCGCCCTCCGCCCCTTCCATTCCGCCCCATCCCGTGAACACCAATCCCCGCCAACTGCGCCTGCTCGAAGAAGTGCGTGCCCGCCAATCCGCCACCGTCGAGCAGCTGGCCGACACGCTGGGCGTGACGCTGCAGACCGTGCGGCGCGACGTGCAGCGGCTGGCCGAGCTGGGTCTGGTGCGGCGCTTCCATGGCGGCGTGCGGGTACCGATGTCCACCGTCGAGAACCTCGCCCACACCCAGCGCGAGACGCTGCATGCCGACGGCAAGGTCCGCATCGCGCGCGCCGTGGCCGGCCAGGTGCCCAACGACTGCTCGCTGATCCTCAACATCGGCACCACCACCGAGGCCATCGCCCGGGCGCTGCTGCAGCACCGGGGCCTGCGCGTCATCACCAACAACCTGAACGTGGCCGCCATCCTGAGCGGCAACCCCGAATTCGAGGTCATCGTGGCCGGCGGCGTGGTGCGCTCGCGCGACCGCGGCATCGTGGGCGAGGCGGCCGTGGACTTCATCCGCCAGTTCCGCGTGGACATCGCGCTCATCGGCATCTCCGGCATCGAAGCGGACGGCACGCTGCGCGACTTCGACTACCGCGAGGTGAAGGTCGCGCAGACCATCATCGCCCAGGCCCGCGAGGTCTGGCTGGCAGCCGACCACAGCAAGTTCAGCCGCGCCGCCATGGTGCAGGCCGCCACGCTGGCGCAGATCGGACGCCTCTTCACCGACGCGCCGCCGCCTGAGCCCTTCCCCGCCCTGCTGCGCGAGGCCGGCGTGGACTGCGTCGTCGCCGCGTGATGAAGAACATCCCCCTGAGGCGCTGCGCGCCTTCCCCCTTCTCTCGCAGGGCTGCGCCCTGCGGGAAGGGGGACACCGCCGGCGCGGCGGGGCGGCCCTTGCGCGGCGGTTGCTGGGCTGGGCCGCGCCAATATCGGAGGCAGCGCCCCCCTCCCGTCGCACGACACCCATCTACCGCAGCCCAACCATGACCTACGTGCTCGCACTCGACCAAGGCACCTCCAGCTCCCGCAGCATCGTCTTCGACGAGCACGGCCACATCGTGGCGCAGGCGCAGCAGGAGCTGCCGCAGATCTACCCCCAGCCCGGCTGGGTGGAACACGACCCGCTGGAGATCTGGCGCACCCAGCTGGCCACGGCGCGCCAGGCGCTGGCCAGCGCCGGCATCCATGCCCGCGATGTACGCGCCCTGGGCATCACCAACCAGCGCGAGACCACGGTGCTCTGGAACCGCCGCACCGGCCAGCCCGTGCACCACGCCATCGTCTGGCAGGACCGCCGCGCCGAGCCCGCCTGCGCCCAGCTGCGGGCGGACGGCCACGAGGCCACCATCCACGCCAAGACCGGCCTGCGCGTGGACGCCTACTTCTCGGCCACCAAGCTGCAGTGGCTGCTGGACCACATGCCCGGCGCGCGCGAGCAGGCCGAGCGCGGCGAACTCGCCTTCGGCACGGTGGACAGCTGGCTCATCTGGCAGCTCACGCACGGCCAGGTGCACGTGACCGACGTGACCAACGCGGCGCGCACCATGCTCTTCGACATCCACACCAACCAGTGGGACGACGAGCTGCTGGCGCTCTTGCGCATCCCCCGCGCGCTGATGCCCGCCGTGCAGCCCTCGGCCAGCCACTTCTGCGACGTGGCGCCCGACCTGCTGGGCCACGCCATCCGCGTGGGCGGCGTGGCGGGCGACCAGCAGAGCGCGCTCTTCGGCCAGGCCTGCTTCACGGCCGGCATGGCCAAGAACACCTACGGCACCGGCTGCTTCCTGCTGATGCACACGGGCGACCGCTTCCAGGCCTCGGCCAACGGGCTCATCACCACCGCCGCCGCCCAGCCCACCGAGCGGCCCGAGTTCGCCATGGAAGGCAGCGTCTTCGTGGGCGGCGCCGTGGTGCAGTGGCTGCGCGACGGGCTGCACGCCATCTCGTCGAGCAGCGAGGTGCAGTCGCTGGCCGAAAGCGTGCCCGATTCGGGCGGCGTGATGATGGTGCCGGCCTTCACCGGCCTGGGCGCGCCCTACTGGAAGCCCGAGGCACGCGGCACCATCACGGGACTGACGCGCGGCACCACGCTGGCGCACATCGCCCGCGCCTCGCTGGAGAGCATCGCCTACCAGAGCGCCGCGCTGCTGCTGGCCATGAGCCGCGATGCCGTGGCCGCCGGCGGCGCCCCGGTGAGCGAGCTGCGCGTGGACGGCGGCGCCTGCGTGAACGACCTGCTGATGCAGTTCCAGGCCGACCTGCTGGGCATTCCGGTGGTGCGGCCCGCCGTGGTGGAGACCACCGCCCTGGGCGCGGCCTACCTCGCGGGCCTGTCGAGCGGCGTGTATGGCGGCACGGGCGATCTCTCGGCCCTGTGGCGCGCCGAGCGGCGCTTCATCCCCACGCTGCCACCGGCGCGCGCGCAGGACCTGATGGCGCAATGGGAGCATGCGGTGCGGCAGGCCACGCTGGACTGAGAGCGGCTCTGAGCCTACCTGTGCAGGGCAGGGCACGGGCAGGCGCTACCATCCGGCGCAGCCTTTCTCCACTCGCCTGCCACGACCGCACCATGACCGACGCCTCCGCCCCAGCCCCCTCCTCCTCGCAACCCGCCATCGCCTTCATCGGCGGCGGCAACATGGCCAGCGCCATCATCGGCGGGCTGATCCAACAGGGCGTGCCGGCCCGCCGCATCGACGTGGTGGAACCCTGGGCCGAGGCCCGCGCCGCCCTGCTGCAGCAGCACGGCGTGACCGCGCAGGAGGCCGCCGGCCCCGCGCTGCAGCGCGCCGGCCTGGTGGTCTGGGCCGTCAAGCCGCAGACCTTCAAGGACGCCGCCGCCGCCGTGCGCCCCCACACCGCACCCGGCGCCGTCCACCTGAGCGTGGCGGCCGGCATCCGCTCGGACAGCATCGCCGCCTGGCTGGGCAGCGACCGCATCGTGCGCACCATGCCCAACACGCCCGCGCTCATCGGCCAGGGCATGACCGCCCTCTTCGCCCGCCCGGCCATCACCGCCGCCGACCGCGCGCTGGTCGATGAGACGCTCGCCAGCACCGGCGAGCTGCTGTGGGTGGAGCAGGAGGCGCAGCTCGACGCCGTCACCGCGCTCTCGGGCTCGGGGCCGGCCTATGTGTTCTTCTTCCTCGAAGCGATGACCCGGGCCGGCGTGGACATGGGCCTCTCGGCCGAGCAGGCGCACCGCCTGGCCGTGGGGACCTTCACCGGCGCCTCCGAACTGGCGCGCCGCACAGGCGAATCGCCCGCCGTGCTGCGCCAGCGCGTCACCTCCAAGGGCGGCACGACCTATGCGGCCATCACCGCCATGGAGCACAGCGGCATGGCCGAGAGCTTCGCGCGCGCCCTGCAGGCGGCGCGGGACCGCGCCAGGGAACTGGGCGACGAATTCGGCCGCTGAGGCCGCCGCCGGCCGCGTCTGCGCCCGGCCTAGGCAGCCGCCAGCAGCAGCTCCGCCAGCCGGCGCCCCGCATGCGCCATCGTCTGCGACCGCACCGCGGCGCGGTCGCCGTCGAAGCGGCAGCGCTCGGCAAAGGTCTGCCCGCCCACGCGCCAGCCGAACCACACCGTGCCCACGGGCTTGTCGGCACTGCCGCCTCCCGGGCCCGCCACGCCGGTGACGGCCAGCGCCACCTGCGCCGGCGAATGCGCCACGGCGCCTTCGGCCATGGCGCGGGCGACCGGCTCGCTCACCGCGCCGTGGGCGGCGATGAGTTCGGGCGGCACGCCCAGCAGCTCCGTCTTGGCGGCGTTGGAATAGGTGACGAAGCCGCGCTCGAACCAGGTGCTGGAGCCGGCCAGATCGGTGCAGGCGGCGGCGATCAGGCCGCCCGTGCAGCTCTCGGCCGTGGCCAGCATCCAGCCGCGCGCGGCCAGCAGGCGGGCGATATGGGCCCAATCGGCCGGCAGCGCAGGCGCAGAGCGCGCCATTCGCTCCTCATTTGATAGCATACCGCCGAGCACCATCACCAGAACCACCGCCAGACCGCGATGACCACCAGCGCGCAGAAGGCCGCCACCAGGTCGTCGAACAGGATGCCGAAGCCGCCGCGCCAGCCGAAGCCCTTGAAGCGGCTGTCGGCCCAGCGCACCGGGCCGGGCTTGGCGGCGTCGAAATAGCGGAACAGCGCGAACGCCGCGAGCTGGCCCCAGAAGCCCATGGGCATGGCCAGCCAGAGCACGATCCAGATGGCGACGATCTCGTCCCAGACGATGCAGCCGGGGTCCGACACCCCCAGGTGCCGCGCCGCCACCGTGCAGGCCCACCAGCCCGCCACCAGCGATACGGCGATCACCAGCCCGATGGCCGCCGGCTGCAGCCAGGCCTGCAGCACCAGATAGGCGAGCCAGCCCCAGGCCGTGCCCGCGGTGCCGGGCGCCACGCGCGCCAGGCCGCTGCCGCAGCCCAGGGCGATGAAATGCGCGGGGTGCGAGAACAGGAAGCGCCGCAGCGCCTGATGCGAGGCGGCGGCGGACGAAGGAGCGGCGGGAGGAAGTGGTGGCGTCATGGAGCGTTCGATGGCCGGCACGCCCCGGGCGCCGAAGGCGAGAGACCGGGGCATCAACAGGGCGGTGGCTGCGGCGCGGCAATGCTAGCAGCGGCGGACGGCACAATCGCCGGCCATGGCCGATCCCGCCCCCTCCCTGCCGCTCCTGAGCCGCCCGGCGCCGCTCCACGGGCCGTGGCACTGGCTGCTGCAGTGGGGCGCGCTCGCCTGCCTGGCCGCCCTGCTGGCCGGCTGCGCGGGCGTGCAGGTGGATTCGATCTCCACGGCCGACTACCTGCGCCAGCGCCGCAGCGACGTGCTGACCACCGGCTCGCTCAGCCCTGCCGCCACCGAGGTGCTGCGCGTGCTGGGCCTGGACGAGAAGCAGTGCGAGCGCGACGCCGCCGCCTGCCGGCAGGCCCTGCGCGAATCCACCGGCCTGACCGACGAGCAGCGGCTGGCCACGCTGTCGGAGGTCTGGCTGGCCGCCGCCCAGGCCGGCGCCCGCACCCCGACGGCCGAGGCGCCCCCGCCGAACGCGCAGGTGGGCCTGTGGCTGGAGGCCGCCCGCCACGCCTATGCCTACCTGTTCTTCACCGCCCGTTCGCCCGGCGAGCGCGCCTTCGAGGACCGGCAGGCCCAGGTGCGCGACTACTACAACTTCTCGGCGCAACAGGCCCTCTCCGCGCTCTTCAAGGCCCACGCCTCGCCCGACAACCCCGACCGCGGCCGCGAAGAGGCGGCGCAGGCCGCCACCGTAGGCCCCTGGCAGCTGGACTTTTCCTCGCTGCGCAGCGCCGGGCTGGAGCCCGACCGGGTGCGCGAGATCATCCCCGCCGCGTCGCTGCGCTTCTCGGGCCTGCGCAACGTCTACCGGCGCGACGGCTTCGGGGCCGAACTGGTGCTGGGGCTCAAGCCGCAGGCCCCGCCGCCCCAGTCGGAGCCGCAGCCTTTCAGGACCATGCCCTACCCGCCGGTCACCGCGCTGCTCATCTTCGAAGGCAGTACCCAGCGCGAGGTGCTGGCCACGCACCGCATCCGCGTGCTGCTGCGCGACCCGTACCGCGCCACGTCGGAACGCATCGCCCGGCACACCGTGCCGCTCGCGGCCAACTTCAGCGCGGGCTACGGGCTCTGGCTGGCGCGCTCGGGCTTCGCCACGCAGGCGCTCGACACGCTGCTGGGCCTGAACGGCGGCATCGACCACCCGCGCATCCACCTGATGCAGCCCTACGACCCC
>Ga0105242_10003494_pt1 | contig 12211 bp, 14 predicted proteins | sample KBSM24metaG_FD_81521 | JGI IMG/M metagenome (GOLD analysis project Ga0105242, IMG submission 81521) | Miscanthus rhizosphere microbial communities from Kellogg Biological Station, Michigan, USA - KBS M2-4 metaG | ecosystem: Host-associated > Plants > Roots > Rhizosphere > Soil | place...
AATTGTCAAGATTTAGTACATAATATGTTCACAGGTGTGTAGGAAGTAGGGCAATTTTCGTGGAGGAATAGGTTTCGTGTCGTCCCGCCTTTTTCTACGGACCCGGGTAATCGTCTCTCGCATTCCGTTTAGAGGTCACGGCTCCGTACCCAAACCCCATACAAATAAGTAGATAGATTATGCCGGTTCTAACGACATTTCAAGGTCACGGGAATTTTCGCGCCGTAAGCAATCCTTACGGCGCGACTCACACATACGACTTCGATTCCATATATGGGAGGAGGATTCTCGCGACGGCTCGGTTACACGGCGACGCGACACGCTGACGCGACACGGCGAGGACGGCCGGCCGGCCGGCCCTCCCGCGCGTGGCGCGAGGGTTGTTTTTTTTTGGTTGGCGATAGGGGATGATGATTTGGGAGGGTGGTGATGGTTCGACGACGACGATTCATGTATATATCGATATGTAATAGCATACGCATGCACACGCGGTGTGTTCCGAAGAACCGGGATCGACCGGGATCGCGAACTGGCTGGCGATCCCCTTCCGATACGGATGGCGATCGCCAGCCAGATCGATCATGATTGTTCTTCAAAAATGGAAATATTATTATTAATTATTTATAAAACGCCCAGTATTTGAGAAATAAGACGATTCCGAGAAAGAATCTCGGACAGACTAGACTACTGTAAAAGTGATTAAACGGCGTTTTTTGTCACGTTCTCGACTTTCGTCGGAACGTGTGTCGGCTTCTTTATACGGTCTTCGAAATCATTTCTATTCGCGACCGTGATTGAAGAAGTTGTCCGTTCATTTACGAAGTGCTGAAGAAAGTGACGAAAAAAAGTGTTCAAAACAACAACTACAACTATAACAACAACAACAACAAAAGGAATTTCTGTAAGTTTTGCATATTCTCGACCGTGATTGAAGAAGTTGTCCGTTCATTTACTAAGTGCTGAAAAAAGCGACGAAAAAAGTGTTCAAAACAACAACTACAACTACAACAACAACAACAACAAAAGGAATTTCTGTAAGTTATGCATATACATACATATATATATAGATATATATTACATGAATGCTCACGCACTCTAAGGAATGGATTGTTGCACTCGTGCGATAAAATACAATATTTTATATTATCTAAGCTTTACATATATTCATTGAAATAGGTTGATTATATGCAGCTAAGTGCACCATACGCATATCGACTGCAGAAATCAACTTATCGGAATTGTTTAAATTGTTGTCGCGTCATGCGACAAGAAAGTTGTAAAATTTTTATGAAAATGTCACATTGTCGCACAGGTGTGACAACAATTGGACATTACAACACATTGGAGAATTAAACATGTTAACAGAAACCCTGAGATCCCCGATTCGCCCGATATTTTTTTATGGAAAAAACAAGTTAAGTGTCATAATAGATGTTTTCATTAATTTTCAGTACTTCTCATTTTATTTGTTCATTGATCATTGTTCTCGGAGGTCCTCCGAGAGAGAAACAGGACCCTTAGAAACGGTGTTAGATGTCTGAGGAATATTATATGTACAGGGTGTAGCATTAATTAAAGTCGTTCTTCGAAATTCCCGAGTTTCGAATTAAATAAATGATATTATCGAGATTCGAATAAACTCTTATTTGTAACACCCTGTAGGTTTCGATACCTGTGCTCGTCGACTTGAAAACACATAAAACAAATTTATACACCGTTTTCCAACGAGGGAACTGAAAGATTTAGCGGTTCCGTCTCGTTTAACGTCCAAAAATGTGAAATTAAAGCTATATTTTATGGAACTTTACAATCCAAGCGTAAACACTAAAAAAAGAGTCTGGAACACCCTGTTTTGGTCGGTTATGATAACAAAAGGCGACGGTGGTGACAGCCAAACCCACTGCTAAAATATAGCTAATAATACAAGAGGTAAACGTGAGAAAGGTGCAAGCAAAATGGCGGAAGTTCGAAAGGTCGAATTTAACAATACGAATAGCCGGAACGCGAAAACAAAGGCATTTTCTTCCCGTTTTTTTTTTCTCGATGAAATGAATTTCGACGGTGTACGAGAAAACTCCTATTGTCGTCCCACGTATTCTGTATTTGTCCTGTGCAGTTTAGGCAGGGTTGCCATCGCCCCGTAAAATTTAATAAGAAAAATAATGGAAATTTTACAGATTTTGATCTCATTTATAACAATACTATCCGAAATCTTAAATGTATTCGTAGAATATAGAGAAATTCAATAACCATCGCTATTCTTCGCATATCAGATAAATTAATACAAGTTTCGAAGAGTTTTATTCATTTTGTGGGCATTTTTGAAAAGTCCAACAATGAAAATGAAATTTCTGAAAATTCCTGAAAAAAGTTGGAGATTTTCGATAAAATTTTCGTATATTACCGACGAATTTTGATGATTTCGATTGTTTATAATTATTTTTGTCGAATTCCCCAATAATTCATCAGAAAATTGACGATTTCCAATGTCACATTGTCGCACAGGTGTGACAACAATTGGACATTACAACACATTGGTGAATTAAACATGTTAACAGAAACCCTGAGATCCCGGGTTCGAACCCCGATTCGCCCGATATTTTTTTATGGAAAAAAACAAGTTAAGTGTCATAATAGATGTTTTCATTAATTTTTAGTGCTTCTCATTTTATTTGTTCATACAAAATTATGTGTTTTATAGAAAAGCTGTCGTGCAGGCTGACGAAGAAGGAGAAGGCGTTTCTTCACGAACAACAACGAGAACAACAACAACAACAGCAACAGCAACATTACAAAGAAAACAACAATAACGGGAAACGTTCAATGTAAGTTCTATATCCATGAATATAAATACATAACATGAAGAATATTATGCAAGTGTAAGGGACTACTCCACAATTAGTATAAAAGGCTGTGCATGAATAAAAATCCATTTCATTACTGTTAAACTTAATAAAAGTATGCATATAAAGAAATTAAGCAGCGAACGGGTTCGACTTGACGAGATAGTGCAGGCAGGTAGTAGCGTGAGTGATCATCTGAATGTGAATGCACCACTATTTCCTAATAATGTGCGGGCTTTAATAGTGGGAGAAAGCGCATGTGGTAAAACACATGCAACTATTTCGTTGCTCCTAAGCGAACACGGTCTAAAATTTGAGCACGTGCTGATAGTGTCCCCTACTGCTTGTCAAGACAAGTATAAACTCCTAGAGGATGTGTTACGTGGTACTGGTGTCACATTTAACGTACACATGGATATTGATGAAGTATCAATGGACTCCCTCAAGCCATTCACAACAATTGTCTTCGATGACTTAACTTTATCAGATTATACGAAAGTGTCTCCATTTTTCTACAGAGGACGTCATGCAGTAGTTAATTGCCTCTTTTTAACACATACATATGGGGTTCATCCACCTCAAATTATTAAGCAAAATGCAAATGCTATATTCTTTTACAAATTGCCTTTGAATACTTTAAAATTAATTCATAGAGATTTCGTCGGCAGTGACATGACCTGGGATGAATTTCTGAGTTTATGCAAATTGTGTTTTCATGTGAAACATAATTTTGTGAGTATTGTAAAAGATTTTCCTATAAATAGTGGGCGTTATCGAAAGAATTTTGATCAATTTGTGACGATTTAAAAACAGGTGTGGTTGTAATACTTCTGATATCACACACACTATGTCACGTCCAAACATATCAATTGTGACTGCTTCTAAAATAGAAGAGTTGAGATCAAAAATTGTTAAAAAGCTGGAACACTTGAAACGAAATCGTTTTGAAAGCGTAGAACATATTAAGTCTTACTTACAACCATTCCATAGAGAGATAGAAGGAAATTGCAATGAGTACTCTGACGATGTGCCGTCGCGCAAGACAACTAGTTCGAAAAATAATGCGCATGACAACAAGAAGTTTGTCGAAGACTTACACGTGCATGAAGCAAGTGACAATGAGCATTTTTTTGACGTACCTGAAGAAGAATTAGAAGAAAAAGAAGAACAAGAAGATGATGATGATGTAAAAGTTCATCATACAAAAGTGAAAAAAGTATCACTGTCTGAATCAGTGTTAGATAAATCGAATTTCACCACCGATAAATACGCTTCAGTACTCTCATCTCTGAGTCCACGCGAACGTTTAAATATTGACGCCTCGGAATTGGGTTTACAAAATAAGGGGAAGAAATTGTACTTGGGAAAAACTCCAGTTACCATAAGGAATAATGAACTAATCATTGATGATGAAGAAGTTCGCACACATGCACAACAACTGAAATTACCGTTCATTTACAGATTAACACCTGGGTTGGTAAATTTAATTTTTCAAGTTGACCCATCCGAATATAACGTACATGATTTGAGGAAATATCAGAAACTTGCGTACGCCACAAACTTATTTTCATGTACACGACAGAAAACATTGTATATACGGAGTCCAAAATGGAAACTGGTTGAAGATTTTTACAAAGTGAAACAAGCGGGTAAGGGTCTGAAATCTGCAACACCCTCGCTACTTTTTAAAAAATATTCAACCACAAATCTAAAATATCAGTACTACAACTGTCCGAATAAGCTTGTGAATCGTTTACGCTTGTTATATAACGCAAAGTACGCTGGCCATACAAATACTGAATTCGAAATTCGAACAATTCTATCAGAATTGCGTGAAACCGGTGTAATTCGCTAAGGGTATATAATAAGATGATAGACATGTGTGATCACTCAGAACATGTTACGACGCCTGACGGACTTCTTATCTGCTCACCTACCAATAGAATTACACTTGGTGGATTGGTCCACTTTAAAGCGGCACAACTGGACGGGCCCTGGCACTAACGTTTACAAACGCCTCCTACGAAACGATCCGGGAATAACAAAGCTAGACGAAGCTGCTAAACAGCACGATATAGAATATACTAAGAGTACAGACTCTGAACATAGACGAAGAGCTGACATTGCATTATATCACGCTGCAAAGGAAATTTTCACCGACAAATCCACCCCTTTCGGGGACAAAATCAACTCTTGGATTGTCAAGCGTGTTATGAAGGCTCAAGCCGGCTTAGGCATAGTTGCACGTGGACGTAGACGTTCGCTGGAAGATATACTGAGAGGAGCTGGTATGAAAAGAACAATAACTCAGACTGCAAAGAAGAAGAAGAGGAAGAATAAGAAGAAGAAGAATACGAATGAGAAGAAGAAGAACAGTAGTGGTAGAGTTAAATCAAGAATTATTCCGTTTCCGAAATCGAACCAACAACAACAAGGTGGTTTCATCCCAGCATTGGTTGCCATACTGGCAGGACTTGCTAGTGGTGCAGCTGCGGTCAGTACGGCAATTAGTAAAAATAAACAACTCGTTGAAATGAAGCGACACAATCAATTGCTTGAAGGTTCTCTCTTAAAAGGAAAAGGAGTTCTGGGACAGAAAAGAAAACACAGTTCAAAAAACTAATACGGTTGCCCTTGCGTGAACTAACGACAAGTGATCTCGTGAAGGGTGCACGATTATTACGTTATTTCCGAGGTGTGTTTGCTTCAGATAATTTGCCACGGGGTGGTCCCCGGGCAACAGAGTGTGGCATTATTAATCTACAAGAACGACATTTACGTGGTACACATTGGTGTGCATATTATGCTATTGAAGGTAGATATGTACTATATTTTGATTCTTTCGCACTGCCTCCCATTAAAGCAGTTTTGGCTTACTTCAAGAATCGATCAATCCACTATAACATTGAACCTGTCCAACGTGAAAATGAATATATTTGTGGGCACTTTGCACTGGCATTTCTGTACTTTATTCAACAATGGTTATTCGATCGTGACAATGCAATTAAAGTTGTGTGGTGAGTTTATTATAAAAGCAAGTTAAGTGATTGTCACTTAGTTTCCGCTACGCATTGCTTCTGTGAACATGTCAAATTTGTTCTCGATTTACGGCACGCATGGTACTGACCATACTGGACGTGTCAGGCATCTAATTGCAAAGTTTCATCCACCTATTGCCATCGAAAGACGTCGTCTGTGTTACATTGGGTTACATCAAATAACATTGTATAATTCAATGTGTAATGTGCACAGTAAATTCCTTTACGTACGTCGGGAACAAGTAGATTTAAATGACAATGTACAGGAGGACGATGATGATTATAATGCATTAAGGAAGCTAGGCAAAGGCACTTTCTCAAGGTTGCCTATTGCTCGGGGAAATTACACGGTCGAAACGTTTGAAACGTTGTTAAAAGATTATTTGAAAGACTGGACTGGTAGCATAGTTGAAAATGATGTGACAGGTATGATATCTTTTCATGCGGGGAATTATTCTTTTGATTTTACTCCGTTGGATTCTGCATACGACACTCTTGGCTTGACACGTGATGTTTGTGAATCAAATCAAATTACTCACGGACAAAAACCACATTTATTATCCATTTTTAGAACATTTAAAGTATCTTGCAACCTTGCGGAGGGAAGCTATGACAACGGACTACACACTCACAATATCTATGAGTTTTCATGTCCAGTAAAGCCATACGAAATGATTAATGAAGCAGTAGCGAATGTTATCTACTATCCGTTGCTAAGTCACAGTGATGTGTCAACACTTCATGTAACAATCAAAGATGAATATGATAATTTGATCGATTTTGGACCATACTTTCCGATTCGTGTACGTTTACACTTGGTTGACTCGTTGCCATTGCATCATGCAACATTGCACGATCGTATGCATGTCGATCTTCGGTGAGATTAACTATATAAAAGAGTGTTCATCTGTGAAGGGCTTCAATTATGCGTTTGCAACTCTTTAAACGCGTCACGCTTGTACAGAGTAGTGTTCCGAATAAGAAGTGTTTGTCTAGACAACAACAACAACAACAACGACAACAAAGTGGTCATTTGACTCTAAGAAATATCAAGTTTTTGCAAGCTCTAGGCTATCGTGTGAATAGTAAAAGTATTGAGAAGAAGAAGAAGAATGTCCGCGGTAACGGAGCTGTTTGAAAAGCCCAGATATGATAACGGTGCGATAAAGAAAAAAGAGTATATAAGTTTCCTTCCATATTCGACTACAAAGTACGAACCGAACAATTTGATCCGAATACCCGCACATACGGATTCGATCCTCGTGCAACCATCCGAATCATATGTCGTCATAAGGGGCAGGTTATCCAAGCGTAGTCACAAGGTGGGCAGTGATAATGTGTATGCACATCTATCCACAAACGCATTTGCTCACCTTTTCGATTCAATTGCGCTCTATCTGAACAACAAGAAGATTGATTCCGTTAAAAATGTTGGAATAACGAGCACACTACTTGGTTGTGTAAAACTTGCAAACAAAGATGTCGGTGAAAGTGCGTTTGGTTTCATCGAAGCCGGCTCGCTGATAACGGATGATGGACACTTCTGTGTTAGTTACCCTTTGCGTAATCTCATGGGTTTTGCGGATACGTATCATAAGCCAATAGTATGTTCGAACCTGGTCCTAGAATTAGTTCGAGCCCGCTCTAATGATGCATTCTATCGCATTACAAAGTCGACGACACAATCTCGGAGGCGACGCGCAGCGGAAGATGTTTCTGCCGAGATAATTGGTGGTGGTGGTAGTGTCGACATGGATGTCGGAGGAGGAGGAGGAGAAGTACAAAGTGTTCGCACAAAACGTGATGCAACAATACCCGACCTGAAACTTGAAATCGAACAAATTCATTGGTCGCTCCCAAAGATTACGCTTCACGACACGGCAAAGATTGCGGTCATGAAGAAACTGTCGACTGCCTCCCAAATAACGATGTCGTTCCGCACGTTTAATTACTTTGAACTGAAGTTACCTGACAACTCCACAAAAACTCTGTGGCACATTACATCGGTACCGCTAAACGAACAACCTAACTGGATAATTTTAGGATTACAGGAGGAAAGGGTTCAGCCCACCGACAAAGACCATGGCACATTTGATCAGTGTGATTTGCGTTCCCTACAAGTGTTTGTGAATCAAACACCATTTCCGACGAATAGGTGTGAGCTCGAATGGTCCACGAATAGCATCGCCGAAGCATACAATAGTTATCTTCGCTTTAAAGCGGAGTACTACGAGGAAGATATTGAGGTGGGTGCAGGTATTCGTAGTGGTCCACTAATGTCTTATGCGAAGTGGAAATCTTCTCCAATCTATGTCGTTCGTTTGTCCGACGATTTTGGAGAAATAGCAGGTCGCACGAGTGCTAATTTATCAGTTCAATTGGAAGCACATCGTGGGTTTCCAAACGCCACGTATGTGTACGCTATATTAGTTCAGGATCGAGTTGTAGATTATAACGCTGTATCGAAAATTGTTTACACGGAATAGGTGTCCATACTTTGTGTTTTTGTTTTCGGTTTGATTTTCAGAACAAATGCACGATGGACTCGTGGAGGGACTTTGTTGACGCATATCGAACGCGGAACGAAGACGCATTCCTCGATATTTTGTATGTGCGTGTAAGAGGCACAAAGTACATTGTTTCTTTAGCCGTGTACAATCGCCACTATGTGTACACATGTTCGTTCAACTCACCATTTCCACGCGAAGATACGTGTCCCGAAGTTCTGCGTGCCTCACGGCGTGTAAAACGCACTATTGGCCATTCATGGCACCGTTGCGATTTCGATAACAATCAAATCGAAACGGTTGTAAGATATCTCTCACAACCGTTTCGTCATGTGTATGTTATGTGTTCGACGAGATTCAATCTCGTTCGACACATGTCGGAAAATATCGAGTGCATTTACACGTGTGCGGGTACTGCATTCCACATTCGATCTTGTGGTACCGTCAACAGCACCTGCTACGGTACTACATGTCTGATTACACGCGCATACACAATGTACTCGCGGTTCGAGACGATCATGCGCAGCGGTGCTGCTGACGAAATCGGTGCTGGTGACGGTTCGGGGGCTGCACAAGCTCTGCCCGTACCGTTACAACGGCAACGTACTGCTGTGGTAGTTGTTGCTGAAGCTACCTCATCGACGGGCTCCGTCCACGAGAACCAGCAACAGCAGCAGCAGCAGCAGCAACAGCAACCACAACCACAACTCCCCGCCGAGTTTCCGTTGCCATTACTTCGTCGTCGTACGGCAGACGCAAATGCCGTCAACGACGAAGACATTTTCTACGATTCAGACTTCAGCAATGAGGACATACCATCGAGTGTGTCCTCATTGTCTTCATCATCATCCGCAATGGATGTCGATGATGCTACTGATGACGATCAATGAAGGGTGACCGTGAGCGACATGTTTGTAAAATATGCTGATATCGCAATAAATAGAAGAAGTATAAAAGGCGTCGTGGACATCGATTTATTAGTCAGTCGCATCGTCGAAATGTCTTCGTCAGAGTGCATGGCAGTGCTCGACATTCAGTACTTTTACATCGCGGGTAAACATGTGATTAAGGAAGCGGCAGTGTATTCGAAAAATTATGTCAGACAGGAAACGTTTGCGCCTCCGTTCTCGTTCCATTATCTGCCTACGGAAGTTCGTCGAAATGTTTTGTACGTTGAGAAGAACATGGGGATTCTGTGGAGGTGGGGTTACAACGATCTCACGTTCCTGAGTGAAATCCTCAAGGATATGGTAAAGAACTTTGATTCGATATACGTTAAGGGACGCGAAAAGTTGAACATAGTCTCGAAATACATCGATCGTGCAGTGCTCTATCCACACGAGCATATTCATTGCATTCGTCTTCGGGATCCAATCCAAAAAATAATGGATTGCACGTCTCATTCGTATGGAAATGAGAATCCAAAGTGTGCATTGAACAATGCATGTGTCCTGTACAGGCACCTGTCTGATTGTAGTCTGTCGAGAAATGACGAGAAGAACAAAGAGGTAGATGCAACGGCACCGACGGGTTTTCTTGAAGAAACAGAAAACAGCGATAATACTGTTGAACCACTGCTTGATGACCAGAAAAAGATGTCGTGGGCGGAGAAAGTTGACGATGACGACACTCTATCGCCAGACATCGATTCGAACGACAACGACGATGATATGAGTGTTAACTACGACAGTGATGATCTGGATTTCGAGGACGTCGGTGGCGATACAGTGCAATAATAGGTGTCGGTTGGTGAGTATATAATAAGCGCTAGTTTTGTCGTGAGGTCTAATCTGAAATTATGCAGAACATTGTATCAGAGTTGTTGCATTCTGCGAGACGTAACTTTCCACGTCGCAAGTATATTGTGCATGGTCGTTTCGACCTCTTTCAGGCCGATCTTATTTGTTTTCCACAATTCAAACGGGAAAATTCTGGCCACGCATACATTCTGTTAGTGTTGGACTGTTTCAGTAAGAAGGCATGGGCGCGTGCAGTTAAAACTAAAAGTGGTACAAATGTTGCAACCGCTCTCGATTCAATTGTGAAGGAGGCTGGTCGTCCAGCACGTCTTTTGCAGACCGATAATGGGACCGAGTTCTATAATACATCGGTTAGGGCTATTTGTGCAAAGTATAACATGAAATTGTACAGTGTGTACACACATTTGAAAGCAGCTATGGTCGAGAGATTAATTCGAACAATAAAGGCAAGATTATTTCGCATCTTCAACCTTCAAGGGTCACATAGATGGTACGGGCGTGTGTTGAAACAAGTAATGGCTGATTATAATGGCACAAAGCACAGTGCGACAGGGTATAAACCCAATGATGTTGGGAAACGCGAGGAAGAAATCTTGAGGCGTACAGTGTTCAAGTTTCGCAAAACAGCTCAGTTATTCTCACGTTTTAGAAAAGACGATCCCGTCAGAGTGTCAAAATTTCGATCGGTCTTCGATAAACCGTCTCACGGACAGAATTGGAGTCGTGAAGTATTCTATATACACAGAGTGCAAAATACACAACCGATTACTTATGTGTTGCGGGATAATATGGGTGACGTTATACGTGGTGCATTCTATAGGGAGGAACTCTTATCTACTCGGTATCCGGATACGTATGTGATTGAAAAAGTTTTACGACGCAATGGCAATAGAATGTACGTAAAATTCTATGATTATGCACAACCAGAATGGGTGAAAATGGATGATGTCCTGACCAGATAAGTTGGAAAAAGTTTCGGTCACTTGAGTTTCCATGTACCAATGTATAAATATTGCTTGGAGTACGACACTTAAGGTTAGTTGTAGAATGGGGACGTTCGTGAACAATTCATATTACTTCTCATCTACAACGTTGTCGTCGTCCGTACATTCATCATTTAGACAACACTATATCTTAGCGTGTCAATGTTACGTTCTACTCGAATGTCCCGAATCGTTCTTGTGGAAAGAGTACTTTCTCATATTTCAAAAGAGTGAATGGTATCGAGAATTTTACTGTGCTTACAACAGCGACGAATTTCCACTTGATATTAAACTCATTCAACTGTATTTACAGCCTCGACGACACGATGGAGCGGCTCAACTCGTACTTGACGAGCAAGTATGTTCGACAGGCGGACCTTGAGGATGGAAGGATCTACAAAGTCGTGGACATGTGGGTTGAACCAGGCTTTAAACAGCATGGGTTCCAACTCGTTGTCCTCATGGAAAACGGGTGGAAGCTCTCCCTTTCGCGAACCCGCGTTATGCGGGACATCGAAGCTGTCGCAAAAAAGTGTACGGATGATATGAAGGTTCAAGACTTCGGACTTCGTCGGTCCGACGGCGGAGGCGTTGTGCTGAAGCCCATGACTGTGCTGATGCGTGAGCAAGCCGAAATCATACCACAGCAACAGCAGCAGCAGCAGCCTCAGCAACAACAACAACAACAACAACAAAATCAGGTAATGGAAACCACTTACTTAGTTTGATTCAAAGGTTTGGTAATCGATTCATTATGTACGTCTGCAGCAGCAGCAGCAGCAGCAGCAGCAGCAGCAGGTTGAAGCCGGATCGAGTGGGCAACGTCGCACTCGCAAGGCCGACACGCCGGCTGACAAGAGCGCAAAGCTGATGAGCAAGAAGAAGAAGAAGAACGACGGGGCAAAACCTTCCTCGTCCAACGGTGCTGGTGGCACCGAGAACGTCGTCGTCGGTGTTCATTCTGCTGCTGCTGCTGATGGTGCTGATGATGATGATGACGAGGGCCATATGCCGGCTTCACAGCTGGTGCAGGAAAACTCCGACGAGGTACAATTAATCGCTACTTGGTCTCCCTAAGAT
>Ga0105242_10003495_pt1 | contig 12210 bp, 10 predicted proteins | sample KBSM24metaG_FD_81521 | JGI IMG/M metagenome (GOLD analysis project Ga0105242, IMG submission 81521) | Miscanthus rhizosphere microbial communities from Kellogg Biological Station, Michigan, USA - KBS M2-4 metaG | ecosystem: Host-associated > Plants > Roots > Rhizosphere > Soil | place...
CGACGACAGCCTCTGCGCGTCGGCCCACGTCGAACCGGCCTGCACCGCGTCGCGATCGGCGACGACGACGTGCGCGCCGCGCGCCGCGAGCAGCAGTGCGACCTCGCGGCCGATGCCGCTGCCGCCGCCGACGATCACCGCGATCTTCCGGCTGAACTCGCGTTCCGCCGGCATCCGCTGCAGCTTCGCCTCTTCGAGCGCCCAGTACTCGATGCGGAACGCTTCGGTTCTCGGCAGCGCGACGTAGTTGTGAAGGCTCTTGAACTCTTTCGCCTGTTCCTGCCGCCGCGCCTGCGGCAGCCACTCGAGCGCGGTCTTGTCGTCTTCGAGCGCCGTGGCGCCGGCCATCACATGCACGGCGTTGACGAAGAACTCGGTGGTGATCCGCGCTTCACGCTTGTCCTTGCCGAAGCCGAACACGCCGAGCGCCGGAATCACGACCACCGACGGGTTCGAATCGCGCAGCAGCGGCGAGTCGGGCTGCGCGCACGACTTGTAGTAGGCCACGTACTCGTCGCGATAGCGGCCGACCGACTCGGCGATGCGCCGCTGCAGTTGCGCGAGGTCCTCGCCGGCGGGATCCCACGCCACGAACATCGGGCAGATCCGGGTCCGCAGAAAATGATCGGGACAGCTGGTGCCCATCTGGCTGAGCTCGGCGCCCCACCGTGAATTCGCGAACTCGAGCGCATCGTCCGAGCGGTCGAAGTGCGCGATCACGCGGCGGTTCGACGACAGGGCGCCGCGAAGGTGCGGCAGCAGCGCCGCCGCGATCGCATCGCGATCGACGGTCGCCGTCACCGACGGCCCGCCGAACCGCGGCAGGCCTGACGCCTTCGCGTGATCCTCGACGAACTCCCCCATCTGATCGATCGTCCGGATGCTGTTGACGTAGCACTCCTCCTGGGTGTCGCCCCAGGTGAACAGCCCGTGGCTGCCGAGCACCACGCCGTCGCACCCGGGATGCGCCTCGACCGCTCGCCGCAGCATCATGCCGAGCTCGAACCCGGGCCGCTGCCACGGCAGCCAGACGATGTGCCGTCCGTGGCGCGCGTTGAACTCCGCCAGCTTCCGCGCGCCGTTGGCGCTCGCGGCCAGGGCGATGCACCAGTCGGGATGCAGGTGATCGACGTGCGCGAACGGCAGGAACGCGTGCAGCGGCGTGTCGATGGAGGCGGCCACCCGGTTCTCGCCGAATGCGCACAACGGATAGAACGCGACCATCTCGTCTTCGTGCGCTTCGCCGCCGTACCGGGCGATCAGCTGTTCCAGCTTGTCGAGATACAGCAGGGCAAAGCCGGACGTGCCGATCGATCGCAGATCGCCGCCGCTGCCCTTCACCGCGAGCACCCGCACCGGCTCGCCGGTCAGCGGATCCGGCAGGGTGAATTTGGAGCTGGTGTTGCCGCCGCCGAAATTGGTGATGCGGAGATCGGCGCCGAGCAGGTTCGATCGGTACCGGAGGACCTCGAGTGGATTGGACGACCACCTGGCCGCCTCCGCCTCGTCCCAGAGGTTGCGCAAGTATTTGGTGGTCGTCGAGGCCGTCTCAGGCACAAGTGAACTCCACGTATTGTTGGAACCGGCGGTATTCGGCGTCCCAGCGCTCGGCGGCGAGCGGCTCGAACCGCTCGAGCGGGAACGAACGATCGATCACCGCGCGCGCCTCCGACAGCGATCCGACCGCGCCGGTTGCCATCATCTGCAGGCCGATGTTGCCGAGCGCGGTGGCCTCCGTCGGACCGGCGGTCACGGGGCGGCCGGTCGCGTCCGCGGTCCACTGCTTCAGCAGCCCGTTGCGCGCCCCGCCGCCGACGATGCGGATCTCGTCGAAGCGGCGTCCGGTCAGCTCCTCGAGCGATTCGAGCACCGCCCGGTACTTGAAGGCGAGGCTTTCGAGAATCGCGCGGGCGTAGGCGATCGGCGTGTCGGGCGACGGCTGACCGGTCATGCGGCAGTACTCGTCGATCGTCGCCGGCATGTCGGTCGGGTTCAGGAACGGCGGATAGTCGGGATCGATCAGCGACCTGAACGCCAGGCGGTCGTCGGCGGCGCCGGCGACCAGCGCCTCGTAGGGGAAATCGCGCCCCTGCGACCGCCAGTGAAGCCGGCAGGACTGCAGCAGCCACAAGCCGCCGATGTTCTTCAACAGGCGCGTGGTGCCGCCGACCCCGCCTTCGTTGGTGAAGTTCAGCGCCAGCGCTCTCGCCGTGATCACCGGCTGATCCGTCTCCGTGCCGAGCAGCGACCAGGTGCCCGAGCTGAGAAACGCGACGTTGCCCGACGCCGAGACCGACGCAACCGCCGACGCCGTGTCGTGGCAGGCGGGCGCGACCACCGGTGTGCCGTCGCACATCTCCGACGCGGTGGCCCGCACCGCGCCGATCGTCGTGCCCGGTTCAACCAGCGTCTGCAGAAGGCGGGTCGGCAGCCCGATCTCCTCGAGCATCCGCGTCGCCCACGTTCGCGTTCGCGCGTCGATGAACTGCGTCGTCGTCGCCACGGTGTACTCGGACGTCAACCTGCCCGTCAGCCAGTAGTTCAGCAGGTCGGGAATGGTAACGAGCGCGCGTGCGGCGTCGATCAGATCCGGCGTCTGGCGGCAGGCGGCGTAGAGCTGGTAGAGCGTGTTGATCGGCAGAAACTGGATGCCGGTGATCGCGTAAATCCGGTCGCGGCTCACGCGCTCGAAGACCGCTTCCATGGCGCCGTTGGTGCGTCGATCGCGATAGTGGTACGGGTTCTCGAGCAGGTTGCCGCGCTCGCCGATCAGCGCGTAGTCCACGCCCCAGCTGTCGACCCCGACGCTCTCGAGGCGGGTCCGGCCGTTGAACTCGAGCGCACGCCGCATCTCCTGCCAGAGGTGCAGGATGTCCCATTGCAGCGATCCGTTCTGCCGGACGGGCTCGTTCAGGAACCGGTGGATCTCCCGGACGCTGAGCACACCGCTGTTCAGCGTGCCGAGCATCGCCCGTCCGCTTTCGGCGCCAAGATCGAAGGCGAGGAATTGCGCGCTCACAATCTCATTGGGTCTTGAGCCAGATGTTTCGGAACTCGACCTTCATCGGCGGGCCGACGTGCATCTGGAAGCCGATCAGGCCGCCGAGCTGGCGGTTCTTCAGATCCTCGTCGACCACCATGCTCATCACCGCGCCGTTCAGAATCTGCGTAATCGTGCTGCCGTGCGCAAGCAGGTGAATCTGGTTCCAGTCTGCGTTCTTGATCAGCGCCTTCAACTCGTCGGGCGTCTGCTGCAGGTGGCCGATGATTCGCGGCGGACCGCCGTTGGGGACCAGCGTCGCCTGGCCGCGCATCGCGAGGAACCCGCGGCCGCGCTCCTCGTAGATCTGGCCGGTGTACTGGTTCTCGGCGTCGATGTCTGCCTGATAGCCCTTCATCACCCATTTGCCGATGTCCGGGCCCGCGGGCAACTGGACGCTGCGGATCTGGATGCCGCTGTTCGTCGCGCTGAGGCGGTACTCCAGCTTCAGCTCGAAGTCCTTGGGTGCGCCGCCGCGCCAGATCAGGAAGGTGTTCTGCTTGACCGGGTTCTCGCTCGAGCTCTCCCCGGTCAGCGCGCCGTTGGCCGCGCGCCAGAACGCCGGATCGCCGTCCCAGTTCTTCATCGACGTGCCGTCGAAGATCGACTCGAACCCGGCGTGATCCGCGGCGGCGAGCGGTTCCGGGCGGACCGGCGGCGGCGCGCCGCGTCCCCGCCCCTGCGGCGCATTCGACCCTGCCTGCGCACCGATCGTGACGCCGGCAACGACCGCAACGAGCGCGATGACTGCGTACTTCATGGGATGCCTTACAACGCTTTGAGATACATGTGGCGGAACACGACGCGCGCCGCATCGGGACGGCCCTCGAGCTGCACGCCGAGCAGCCCCTCGAACGCCCTGACCTTCGTATCATCGTCGATCAGGATCGCCATTACCTGACCGTTCAGGATGTGGATGAGCGTGTTGCCGCGCGCGATGAGATGGACCTGGTTCCAGTCGCCGATCTTCATGTAGCCCTTGAGCGCGTCGGGATCGCCGAGCTTCCCCACGAGCCGGGGCTTCTGGCCGTCCACGGTGTGCACCACGTCGCCGCGCCAGGCGACGATGCCGCGCCCGGTGAACCCCTCATAGAGCTGACCGGTGAAGCGGCCGACGAAGTCGAGATCGAACTGATAGCCGCCGAGCAGCCACTTGCTCTGCGGCCGCGGCGTTTCGCCGGCGCGTCCGCCTCCTGGCGGCGCTGCGGGCTGTCCGGGCGGCGGCAGTCCCCGGCCCGGCGCCGGCTCGAAACTGCGGTACTGAATGCCGCTGTTGGTCCCGGGACCGTCGAGACGCACCTCGACCTTCAGCTCGAAATCCTTCACCCGGCCGCCGCGCCAGATCAGATGCGTCTGCGGGTTCGGCAGCGGCTTCTGCGGCGTGCCCTCGGCGATCAGTTCACCGCTCTCGACCCGCCAGACGCTGGTGTCGCCGTCCCAATTCTTGAGCGTGCCGTCGAAGATCGACTGCCAGCCGTCGTGATCGTCGAAGGCGATCGGCTCGGGATGCGTGAAGCCGCCGCCACGCCCGGGGCCCGGCCCCACGCCCTGCGTCTGGGCGAGGAGTCCGGCCGACAACAGCAGCGCGACCGGCAGCGCGAGATGAACCGTGCGCATTACGCCACCCTCGCCGGCACGACCGGAACCGCTTCCCACTGACGCGTGCGAGCCGACTTCAGCACCGCGTCGGTGACGCAGTCGGTGGCGAGGCCGTCCCTGAACGTCGGCGACGCCGCCTGACCCTCGCCGAGCCCCTGCAGGAAATCGGCAAACTGATGGATGAACGTGTGCTCGTACCCGATCTGGAGACCCGGCACCCACCAGTGCTTCATGTAGGGATGATCGCTGTCGGTGATGTGGATGCTGCGCCAGCCGCGCAGGCGGCCTTCGTCGTGATGGTCGAACCACTGGAGGCGGTGGAGATCGTGCAGGTCCCAGCGCGCCGACGCGTGCTCGCCGTTGATCTCGAGCGTGTAGAGCGCCTTGTGGCCGCGTGCGTAGCGCGTTGCTTCGAACAACGCGAGCGAGCCGTTCTCGAATCGTCCCAGGCACGCGCTCGCATCGTCGATGCCGACCGGTTCGACCTTGCCGGTGAGCGTGTGCGTCCGCTCCTTGATGAAGGTCTCGGTCATCGCGGTGACCTCGTTGATCGGCCCGTTCAGCCAGAGGGCGGTGTCGATGCAGTGCGCGAGCAGATCGCCGGTGACGCCGCTGCCGGCGACGCCGACGTCGAGGCGCCACAGCCCTTCGCCGCCCTGCGGCAGGTCGCGTGAGATGGTCCAGTCCTGGAGGAACTGGGCGCGATAGTGAAAGATGCGCCCCAGCTTGCCTTCGTCGATCAAAGCCTTGAGCAGCACCACGGCGGGAACGCGCCGGTAGTTGTACCAGACCATGTTGGCGACGCCCGCGCCTTCGACCGCCGACACCATCGCCTGCGCCTCTGCCGCGGTCCGGCCGAGCGGCTTCTCGCACGTCACCATCTTGCCGGCCCGCGCGGCGGCGATGGCGATCTCGGCGTGGGTGTCGTTCGGGCTGGCGATGTCGACCAGATCGATATCGGGGCGCTCGACGACAGCGCGCCAGTCGGTGTCGGCGCTTTCATAGCCCCAGGTGTCGGCGAACGCGCGCACGCGCTCGGCATTTCGCGCGACCACCGTCTTCAGCACCGGCTGGTACGGCAGATCGAAGAACCTTGGCGCCTGGAGAAAGGCGTTCGAGTGGGTTCTCCCCATGAACCCGTAGCCGACCAGCGCGATGTTGAGCGGTCTCTTCGCCATGATCAATCCCACCCGTGCGCCTGTCGAACCGCGATCATCGTCGCCAGCACGTTGGTCCAGGTGCCGGGCTGCATCATCGTGGCGTTCGGAAACATGCAGCCGTCCCAGCAGATGTGGCTGAACGCGCGGGTCGGCGTGCCCTGCTCGTCGCGCATCCAGAAGCCGGCGTGCCGGGCCACGTCCAGCTTGCCGTTCGGATCGTCGGGCAGGCAATGACGGCCGGTCTTGTCGTGCGATCCCGATCCCTTCACCGTCGCGTCGTTCTGCGCCACGTGAAAGTCGATGGTCCACGGCCGCAGCGCGTGGGTCATGGTTTTCAACGCCTCGTCGAGCGTCTGCGGGTTGTTCCAGGCGAAGGCGTCGGGCAGCAGCCGATCCTCGGGCGCGTTGTAGCCCAGCGTGAAGAGCAGCGTGTGCGCCATGTCCGCCTGGAAGCCGAGCGTGCGCGGACGGCCCACCTGCTCGAGCAGCTCCACGTTCCGCTTCCAGCTGTGCATGCCGCCCCAACAGATCTCGCCTTCGGCCGCCAGTCGCTCACCGAACGATTCGGCGACATCGCACGCCTCGCGGAACGTCTCCGCGATCTTCCTGGTGTTGCCCGCCGGATCCTTCGCCCACTCGGCCGGGCTCGCGGCGGAATCGATCCTGACGACCCCGGTGGGGCGGATGCCGATCTCGCGCAGCGTCTTTCCGATCTGACAGGCTTTCCGCACCTGCGTGACGAACTGCTTGCGCTCGCCTGCATCGCCCATCGCGGAGCCGCCGCCGGTCGGCGGCCACACCGGCGCCACCAGCGAGCCGACCACGAGTTGCCGCTGCCGAATGCGATCGGCCAGACGCTTGACCTCGTCGGCGGTGGCGTCGATGCTGACGTGCGGATCGCACAGAAACAGATCGACGCCGTCGAACCGGACGCCGTCCACCGACGCGTGGGCGGTGAGATCGAGCATCGTGTCGAGATCGATCGGCGGTTCGGAGTCCGGCCCCTTGCCGACCAGCCCCGGCCACATCGCGTTGTGAAGAGCGGGAAATCTGTGCTGGGACACGCCGTTCATGGCCACCTCTGACCTCTATCTGCGCGCCCGCAAGGGCTCGGCGTCGGGGTTGCCGGGACCGAAGTGCTTGAGGATGACGAGCGGATCGGTCTCGCTCCTGTTCTCCACCCGCACGCCGGCCTGCGCCGCGTCGAAGGTGACGAAGAGCTCGTCCTCCGTCATCTGTCCGAACCGGATCATCGCGGGCGTCGACACGCTGTGCCGGCCGAACGTGCCGTAGCCCTGGGTGAGGATCAACCCGTAGGCGGCGGCGTCGCGAATCGTCACCGTGCGCTTCGGCAGCACGGTCAGCTCCTTCGCCGAGTAGTTCGCCGTGCCGTAGCAGACCCACTGCTCGCGATAGCCGTCCGGCTCGGTCTCTTCGGCCGGGCGCACCGGCGTCGGAAACACGCGGTTGCGGCTGGCAAACCCGGGATCGACGTTCGCGTCCCAGTCGAGCATGCTGATGATGTAGTCGAGATCGTGATGCTGCGCCGGCGGCACGTCCTTAGTCAGCAGGCGCCAGCCGATTATACGTCCCTCGACATCTGATTGAAACATCGCAAAGACGTCGCTGTTCACCTGCGGCTCGTAGGTGACGAGCGAACCGGGCGCGTGCAGGATGCCGGGATCGATCTGCCATCCGGTTCCAGGCTGCAGCTTGAAGGCGCGGGAGAGAAACAGGATGCCGTTGTCGCCCTTGTTCCAGTTCTCGAGACAGCGCCGCACGTCGGCCTTCGTCGTCCCCGGCTCGAGCCCCATGAACGTGTACGGAAAATGGTTTTCGAGCTGGTTGTATTGCGGCGGAAAGTAATACGCCTCCGGCTTGCCCCGGCGCCCGACCCGCGCGGCATCTTCGTCGCGCTGGTGCATGTGATGAGGAATCGGCCCCAGGTTGTCGAAGAACTTGCAGAGCAGGTTCCAGCCGCGGTCGCGCGACATCACCGCCGATCCGATCAGCAGATCGCCCGCCGCCTCGACCGCGTCTTTCAGCAGAAGCCGCTTGCCGCCGTCGAGAGGGACGTAGCTCAAGCCCTCGTCGGGCGGCGTGCCCGGTCCGTTGTCGGCGTTGGTCGTGGACGAGAACCACCGCTCGTTGATGCCGCCCCGATGTCCGCCCAGCGCATACAGGTCGTCGGGATGCAACTTGAGCCGGCGGCCCGGCAGCATGAAGGTGCGCGGCACCCAGGTGGGCGCCAGTCGGAGAATGCCCGAGCCGGCGTCAATGGCGTCCTGAACTGTTGTGCGATTGACCATTCGTCAAGGGCCTCGTCGGCGGTTCCGCGGCGTCGTGGTGGACGATACTGCGCGCATCGACGGCACGGCAAGGCTCGCCGGCCGGCGCCGGGCTGTTTCACTGTGAAAGATGATTGGGGAGAAGGCTAAACAGGCCAAATTGCCTGAGAACTCGCGCAATTGACCGGTGATCCCCGACGCTTCGCAGGTGGTCCGACCACCTGATTCCGCCGCCGATGTTGCGTGATGCAAAACGCCGCCGGCACGGGTCAGAACACCAGCCGCGCCTTCCGGGCGTCGACCTTGGCGGCCTCGAGTCCGGGCACCTTCGCCACTTCGTCAACGGTCTTGAAGTCGCCCTTTTCGGCCCGGTAGGCGACGATCGCTTCCGCCACGCTTGCCGGAATGTCGAGCGTGCTCTCGAGGTCTTTCGCCGTCGCCTTGTTGATCCGGATCGGCGAGAAGTGCTTCACGAGATACGCGAGGATCTGATCGAACTCCTGATCGCTCGCCTCCGCGCCATATCGCGACATCTGATCGACGACGTCCGTCCACTCCTGCCGCGTGCGCAGGGTCTGGATGACGCTCTCCGCCGTGTGGCAGTTGCTGCAGACCTTGAGCAGCGCGGCCTTGCCGGTGGTCTCGGGAAATCTGTCCTGCGCGGCCGCCGCCGCCGGGGGCGCTTGCGCGGCCGGCCGCGACCCCGCCGCAAGCGTGGCGGCGAGGAACACGGCTCCCGACATCAGCACGGTGCGGCTGGAGCGGCTCATGGTTTTCATGATAGCGCGGGCACGCGCGTCTCGCTCGAAACGGCCCTCTGTTTCGCAGTGAGAGACGGAGCCGTTCGCCGCGGACGGCACGGGCATAATGACGGCCGATGCCTGCTTCCCGCGAATTTCGTGGACGCCGCGCGGCGGCGGTCGAGAACGACGCGCTGCGCGTGACGGCGCTCGAGGAAGGCGGTCACATCGCCGAGATTTTCGACAAGCGCTCCGGTGTCAACCCGCTGTGGACGCCGCCGTGGCCGTCGATCGAGCCGTCCAGCTACTCGCGTGCGCGGCACCCTGAATACGGAGACGGCTCCGATGCGCGGCTGCTCGCGGGCATCATGGGGCACAACCTGTGTGCGGACATCTTCGGCGGCCCGTCCGACGCCGAAGCCGCCGCCGGACTCACGCCTCATGGCGAGGCATCCGTGGTGCCGTATCAGCTCAACGTCAGCGGGACGACCCTGACGATGGCGGCCGGGTTGCCGCTCGCCGGGCTTCGGGTCGAACGCGAGATCGTGCTGGTCGATCGGGCGGCGAGGATTCGCGAGAGCATCGAGAACCTGACCGCGTGCGATCGACCAATCGGCTGGACCCAGCACGTCACGCTCGGTCCGCCGTTTCTCGAAAAGGGGCTCACGGAGTTTCGCGCCTCGGCCACGCGATCGAAAGTCTTCGAGCGTCCGTTCGGCGTCGCCGACGAGTTCGTGGCGGGAGCCTCCTTCGAGTGGCCGCTGGCGCCGCGCGCCGATGGCGGCGTCGCCGACTTGCGGCGTTTCACGGACGCTCACGCATCGAGCGCGTACACCGCGCATCTGATGAACGGGTTGGACGAGCACGCCTTCTTCGTCGCCTTCTCGCCGGCGCGGCACCTGGCGTTCGGCTACGTGTGGAGGCGAGAGGACTTCCCGTGGCTCGGCATCTGGCAGGAGAATCACAGCCGTACGCACACTCCGTGGAACGGCGCCACGCTGGCTTGCGGGATGGAGTTCGGCGCCTCGCCGATGCCGGAGTCACGCCGCGAGATGATCGATCGCGGCCGCCTCTTCGACGTCCCCACGTTTCGCTGGATACCCGCCAACAGCCGGGTCGAAGTCGTGTACTGGGCGATCGCGCGCGACGCGGACGCCGTGCCCGAACGGCTCACCCGCCCCATCGCCTAGTTGATCTTCTTGACCCAGATGTTGCGCACCGACACCCTGGTGGTCGCCTCGATCTCGATGCCGAACATCCCCGGCTGATTGTTGGACGACGTGGGATCGTCGTCGATCATCACCGCCATGAGCTGGCCGTTGACGACGTGCACGAACGTGCCCCCGCGCGCGATGACGACGTACTGATTCCACTCGTTCGCCTTGACGACATTGCCGAGCGCCGCCCGATCGGCGATCGTACCGACGAGCGTCTTGCTGCGCGCGCCGAAGCCTTCCACCACCTGTCCGCGCCACGCGAGAATCCGCATCGGCGTGTTCTCGGAGTAGAACTGGCCGGTGTAGACCCGACTCGGCCAGAAGTCCGCCTGCGGACCGGTCATCATCCAGTTCAGGTTGACCGGCCCGACGTTGGCGGTGACCGCCGGCGCAATGTTGGCGAGCCACGGCAGGCCGGTCTGGCTCCGGTATTGGAGGCCGCTGCCGCCGTCGCCTTCGACCTTGATCTCGAACGTCAGCGTGAAATCCCGGGCGACAAGGTCGCGATACACGATGTAGCTGTTGCCGCTCGGGTTGGCGGGAGTGGACTCGCCGACGATGGCGCCGTTCTCGACGCGCCAGAACTTCGGGTTCCCGTCCCATCCCTTGAGGCTGATCCCGTCGAAGAGCGACACGTAGCCCGTGTGATCGTTGAAGTCGAAGGGCGCCGGTTCGGTGAACGTCATGCGTCCTGCGGCGGGCGGCTGCTGTGCGCCTGGCCTGGCGCCGCAAAGGGCCACGCCGGCCAGCACCAGGACACACGCCCTCACGCACGTTCCGCTTGCCGCTGTTCTCATCGTTCCCTCCATCGCGACGAGTGTCGGCGCGGAGGGCTGTGGAGACAAGGATTTTTCGAGAGGCGCGGCGCGTTGCGCGGACCGAAACGTCACCCGAGGCCGGTTGCTCGCACGATCAGCACCAGTCCGGCTCCGACGACGATTCCCCCGATCGCCCGCGCGACGCGCTCACCCGCTGGCGCGAGACGTTCGGCGGTCATGGCTGCCGTCACGACAGCCATCGCGCGAAGATCCATGACCCCGGTGACCAGCAAGAGCGTCATCAGACCGCCGCAGCAGCGGCTGCAGGAAAGGCCGAGGCGCAGGCCGTATCGCCACGGTGTGCCGGTGTCGGCCGGGAGTGCGCGGCCGCACCCGGACATCTCCCGGCAGCAGGACAGCTGACGCGCCTTCCACGCGGTGAACTGCAGGCAGCCGACGATCAGGACGACCACGCCGATCGCGATCGGGACGGCGCGCGCCAGCGCCGGCTGCTGCATTTCAATCGCCGCCAGCGCGGCGCCCAGCGGAAACACGGCCATCCCGCACACCGCCCAGACGAAGAAGTAGCCCACGCCGACGAGCGCGGTGCGCCGGCCGAGGCGCGTCTCGCCCGCCCCGCCGGCGGCCAGGCGATAGCGCCTCAGCATGGGGACCAGCGACGGCAGCATCATCGCCACCATCATCACGATCCACATCGCAAGGAACGACGCCGCGGCGCCCGGCCATGTCTGTCCGGGCATCCGCATCCACGCCATCGACATCGTCCAGCCGCCGGGCATCGGCATGCCGCCCATCGCCGACATGGACGCGCACCAGACGACCGTGACCGCGGCGCTGGCGGCGAAGAGCAGCGCCGAGACGCCGCGAAAGGCCCGATGGGACGATCGCTCCAACGTCATGCGTCACGCCCTGGCGTACTCGTCGTGGCGGCGCCACCAGACGCCGGTCTCGTTGCGCCCCTTCGGTGCGCGGTCCAGCCACTGGTACATGCCCCAGACGCCGTCCACCCCGCGCTCGAACGCGGAATAGGTGTGGTAGACGATGCCGTCCTCGAGCACGAACGCGCTCATCCCTGGCAGTTCGCGAAGGTAGGTGGGCGCGTCGGTTCCGGTCATCGCCGCGAGCTCGGCTACAGGTCCCTGGCCGGTGTTCTGCAGCACCGGCGTCACGTCCATCGACCGGTAGTTGTAGTCGACGGACCCGGAGCGCTGCTGCTTCTCGGTGAACGAGACGCTGAAGTCGAAGTTGAAGTCTCCGCCGAAGGACGACGCCCACGGAAACGTGCACCCCATCCGCTGCTTGTACGCCCGCAGCTTCGCCAGCGGCGCCCGCGACACCGCCGCAAACGCGACGTCGTGGTTCGCGAGGTGAACGACGCTGCCGTTGA
>Ga0105242_10003496_pt1 | contig 12209 bp, 4 predicted proteins | sample KBSM24metaG_FD_81521 | JGI IMG/M metagenome (GOLD analysis project Ga0105242, IMG submission 81521) | Miscanthus rhizosphere microbial communities from Kellogg Biological Station, Michigan, USA - KBS M2-4 metaG | ecosystem: Host-associated > Plants > Roots > Rhizosphere > Soil | place: Michigan...
CCGTTGTTCGAAGCTGCGAGCCTGCAAATCATGAAGTCCGCCGATCGCGCGCGCGCCGACATCGGTGACACCGTCACGTATCGCGTTGAGCTGAGCAATCCGACTGCGGCGCCGGTAAGCAACGTGGTGATTCGCGATGTGTTGCCACCATCGTTTCATTACGCGGCAGGATCCGCCCGGATAACGATCGGCTCCGCACCTGAGCAACCAATCGAACCGGAGATTCAGAACAACGAACTGCATTTTCATCTGCCTGAGATCGCGCACGGCCAAACGGCCAAGCTGCTTTATCGCTTGCGCGTCGGAGCGAATGCGCCGCAAGGCAATCAGGAAAATCTGGCCATTGCCACGGCCACCTTCCCCTCAGGCGAACAGGTCCAGACCTCGCCGGCGCGCGCTTCCGTCTACGTTTCGGCCGGAGTGTTCTCGACGCAGCAAGTGTTGGTCGGTCGCGTGTTCGTCGATACCAACCAGAACAGCCAGTTCGATTCCGGCGACCGGCCCATGCCCGGAGTGCGCTTGTATCTGAGCAACGGTGCGTCGGTCATCACCGACTCCGCCGGCCTCTACAACTTCCCTTCGCTTGGCGATGGTCCGCAGGTTGTCTCTCTCGATCCAGTCAGCCTGCCATCCGGTTACCGCTTGTCCGATGACGGTCGCGAATCCGGCAAGAGTTGGGCGCGCCTGCTGCGCACACCGGTCGGAGGTGGCGCGCTGTTACACCAGGACTTCGCACTAAGAAAATCAGGAAAGTCCTCATCGAAAGATGAATCGCAGACGCAACTAACTCAAACCGCGCCGTTAACTGAATCACAGCCTGCCGCGAAGACTGAGTCAGTACCATCTCCATCAGCAGATAAATCCAAAACGCTGCCCAAACAACCGGACGCCAGGGGCCCCGGCACGTACGAAGTCGCCGCGACCGAGACGGTGGCAGCGGTTGCGCCAGGCGATGTAGTGATTGTCTCGCCGGCAGCCAACTCAGTTGCGATGGCGCCTGCTCTCGACATCGAAGTCCGCACCGCACTGAACTGGCACGTGAAGCTTGAGGTCAACGGCGAACAAATCTCTGACAAGAACCTCGGTGAGAGTCGTCTCGATCGCAAGAATCAGGTTTCCACCTTCGGCTTTGTCGGCATCAACGTTCGACCCGGCGCCAACCGCATTCGCGCGACGGCCATCGGGCCGAGTGGTGAAGCAGGTCACGCCGTCGAAATCAACGTGATGGGCCGCGGCCCCGCGCGCCGGCTGGAAGTCGTGGCCGACAAGACTGAGATTCAATCGGGCGGGAACGATTTCACGCTGGTGCACATTAAACTGGTCGACCAGTGGGGCAATCCCGCGCTCGACGGACAAGTCGGCATCGATACCTCGTCAGGTCAATTGAGCCGTAACGGCGAAATCAAATCCGAGGCGAGCAATGCAGTCGCCGCGAACAAAACGCAGACAGGCGATACACCTGCAAGTCAATCCGGTTCGCAACTCGTGCTGCAAACTGAAAAGGGTGAAGCCGTGGCGAAGCTCATCGGCTCAGGCTCGCCGGGTGAAGCCAAACTGAAAGCGCAAACCGGAGAGATCGACGCGACCGCGCAGGTGCACATCGGCTCAGAGATGCGGCCCACCATTCTCGTCGGCTTTGCCGAGATGAGTTTTGGTAAAGGCATTCCCGAAGTTTCGTTGCGTAACGAAACCGGCAACTTCCGCAGCCGCGTCAGCCTTTTCTATAGCGGCAAGCTGCCGTGGGACAGCATGTTGACGTTGAGCTACGACACGCAGCGGCCAATCAATCGCACCGCCGGCCGTGATCGCATGTTCCAACTCGATCCGCTCGATCGCGCGTATCCCTTGTTCGGCGATTCATCGACACGCTTCGAAGCCGCGTCATCGAATTCAAAACTCTACGCGCGGATCGATCACAAACGTTCGTTCATGATGTTCGGTGATTTTGAAACCGACATGGACGCCGCCCTCGCCGGATATTCGCGCAAGCTCACCGGCGTCAAAGCTCATTTCGAAGATTCGAATGGTGACTTCATCACGATCACCGGCGCGCGTCCTGATACTTCATTCGCCCGCGACGTCTTTCCGGCCGGCCAATTGGGAATCATGCAACTGTCGAACGCAGAGATTCTGCCCGGATCGGAAACCGTCTTGTTGGAAACCCGTGACCGGCGGAATCCTGAGGTCATCATCTCGCGCGAAACGCTCGCGCGTTCAGTCGATTACAATCTCGACGCGGACAATGGCCGCCTGTTCTTCCTGCGTTATGTTTCGACGTTTGATTCGGTGCTGAACCTGAAACAGATCGTCGTCACCTACGAGCATCGCGCGATGGGTTTCAGTTCAGCGGTTTACACGGCGCGCGCGCGCAAGAATTTCAAGAAGATTGGACTGAAACTCGGTTTCTCTGCCGTGCTGCAGCGCGAAGCCAATGGCGGTGATTTTCTGTTGGGCGGTATCGATGCCGAGAAGACTCTGCCGAATCACGGTTCGCTCCAGATGGCCTGGGCGCGCAGCAACGGCGAAGTCGCCGGCAGCGGCAACGTCTTCTCGACCGACGGCGACACCCGTCACGACGGCGATGCATATCAAATGACGCTGGCGCAGCCGTTGCCGTTCTTCAACGGCAATCTGAAGGCGCGCTACCTGAATGCGTCCGCGGGATTTTTCAATCCGTTCGGCGGCACGATCACTCCCGGCTCGCAAAGGGCGGAAGCTGCCCTGGAATTGAATCCTTTCAAGCACTCGAAGTTCCAGTTCGCGGTCATCGATGAGCGGAACAAGACTGCGAACGTCAATAACGGCCGGCTCACGTTTGGCGCCGCGCTCGATCAAACCCTCGGCGAGAAGATAAAGGTGCACTTCGGATTCGACCACCGCGACCTGACGGACAACCTGACGGACAAGAGAACTTCGTCTGATTTAGTCACCGCCGCCATCGACGTGCACGCTACCGACAAGCTGAACTTCACCCTCAAGCGCGAGCAGAATCTGGGCGAAGCCGATCCGACCTATCCTGATCAGACGACCATCGGCGCGAACTATCAAATCAATTCGCTGACGAAACTTTTCTTCACCCAGCGACTCGCGGCCGCTTCGATCACGCCGATTGGCGATTACACCGGGACCGGCTTCGCGACCGTTTCATCGCGACGCGAAACAGCGTTTGGCGTCGAGACCCGCTTCGGTAAATCAACTTCCGCGACGGGACGTTATCAACTGGAGAACGGTATCAACGGCACAGACAGTTTCGCCGTGCTGGGCCTGCGCAATCAACTGCCCATCAACAAGCAGCTTTCGCTTGAACTTGGTTTCGAGCGCGGCTTCCACCTGATGGGTCCGAACCACAGCTTTAACAGCGGCACGGTCGGATTTGGTTGGCAGCCGAATTCTGATTTTCGCGCCACGGCCCGTTATGAATATCGCGACCGCGGCGGAGTTGGCCAGGTCATGTCGCTGGGCGCCGCCGGCCGCATAACAGAAGGAATCACCGCGCTGTCGCGGATTCAATGGTCGCGTGGCTCGTTCACTGGCCGCACGAATTCGGCGATGGACGGCACGGCCGCGTTGGCGATTCGTCCGTTGGAAACCGAGCGTTACGGCCTGCTGTTCAGTTATAACCATCGCTCGCTGTTTCAGGGTGGGTTGGCCGGACAGGCGCCGACGCGCGATTCGCGCGACACGCTGTCGACTGATGGCTACTATCAACCACTTAAGAACCTCGAACTGTTCGGCCGCGTCGCCGCGAACTTCAACGGTAACGGCCAGACCGACTTGCCTTACGTTTCGACACTGACGTATCTCACGCAGGCGCGCGCGCAATATCATTTTTCAGCACGCGTCGATGGCGCTATCGAAACGCGCATGATCTTTCAACCTTCATCTGGCACCACTCGGATGTCGACGGGCGCTGAACTTGGATTTTGGGTGACGCCGGATTTGCGTCTGGGAACGGGTTACAATTTTGCGGTGAGCCGCGAACCGTCCGCGAACGATCTAATTCCGCAGCGGCGTGGATTTTATTTCACCGTGACGTCGAAGCTTTCGCGACTATTCGATCTATTCGGAACTTCCAAAGCCGGCCTGGACAATCAGGACGAGAACAACCCGACCAAGCCACAGCCCTGAAATCTATTAAGCATGTCACTCACGATTGAGCCAAAAGCCCGGCGCGGTTCCGCCACCGCCCCGTTCTTAAACATCAAGCTCGTGGTTCTTACTGCCGCGCTTTTGATGTTTGGCTCGATCTCTGCCCAGGCGGCCGTGACGATTACCTCCACCTCGTGGAATGTCGTCGGCATCGACAGCAATAATCCCAACGTTGGCCCCGACACTTATCAGATCGGCGTGCGCATCTGTAACACGGGCGGTACTGCCGTCACGAACATCGTCGGCACCTTCGTCTGGGACAGCTCAAACGCCTTCATCAACCTGAGTGGCAGCAATCCGGTGAACATCGCTTCACTCAGCGGCGGCGGCGCCTGCACGGACATTTATTTTCCGGTGACCGTCACGCGCACGTCTTCGGCTTACAACACGAAACGCAGCTATCACATAACTGTCAGCGGCACCGGCTTCTCGACACTTTCGACACCGACGCCGCGCGAAATCTACGTCGAGCACATCATTTCGCAGAATCGCAACTCGGTTAACTCGATCGTTGGGCCAACCACGGTCTATGTCGGCAGCACTTACAACTACACGGTCAATGCCAGCACCGCCACGCAAGGCTACGAGCAGTTGGAGGCGTTTCTAAATCTGTCGAACGTCATATTTCAGGTGCAGGCAATCGCGACGACCTACACTTCGCCGGCGGGCGCAACCAATGACAAGTTCTACGCAGACGCGTGCGGATGGGACAATAACCCGGCGAGCGCGACTTACCGCAGTTGCATCGGTCCAGTAAATTATTCAGGTGGAAAAGCCGGTGGCACAGTCACGACCACCTACACGGTGAAAGTGCTTTCGACCGGGACAACGACTGCGTCGACCTTGATCATGGATTTCTCCGGCAGCAGTTATCATTATAACAATGACTACGGCGTCGGCATAAATTCAATCACGGTTACTTCGCTGAATCCGCCGGTGCCAAACGTGGCGCTGACGAAATCAGTCACGCCGAATGCGGCCGGTCAGGTCGTACCCGGCGTCGACCTGGTGTACGCGATTGGCTTTACCAATTCCGGAACTGCGGGCGCATCGTCCTTTGTGATCAGCGATCCAATTCCAGCCAACACCGATTTCAAAGTCGGGTCAGCCAACAGTTCTTTGGGCACAACCGGATTGACCGTGGCAGTCACCTATTCAAATAACAACGGCACGTCGTTCAGCTACACGCCCGCCAGCGGAGGCGGCGGCGCCCCGGCCGGATATGATCGCAACATCACGAATGTTCGCTGGACCTTCAGCGGCAACTTGAGTCAAACAGCGCCGAACAATAGCGGCAGCGTCGGATTTTCAACGCGGATTCGTTAGGAGGTAGCTCAAGGCCTCGATGTCAGGAGTTGCTCACGATCGGCGCTACCGGGCTTTGCCTCAAAAGTCTGTTTCCTTTCTAAGTCACACCTGGCTTTAGCCAGGGTGGCTAATTTGGCGTGATGTTTTGGAAACCGTTTTAAACGGTTTCGGCCCAATTCGTGGTTCTCGAACACCTGGCTGAAGCCATGTGTGACTGATACAAGCAGCATCGGAACCTTGTCGACTACTTTTGAGGCAAAGCCGCGCTGCCCGCTGAATTAAGGCCCAGCGCAACGACGCCGACAGTGATACGATGCGCGGGGGACGGTGATACCCAATGTCATTCCGGACCGACAGAGAACTTATAATTCGTCGTCCATCTCGATCCGGACGACGGGCTCTCTCACTCGCATTCGTACTGTTCGTTTGCCTCTTCGCGACGGCGCCGCGCGCGCACGCGCAAATCACTTTCGATGCCGCGTCGAGCTCCAACACCGGCACAGCTACGGCCGGCAGTCTTACCTGGCCGCATGTGGTAGGTTCTGCGCTTACCAATCGGATTCTGATTGTCGGGATATCAATTCGGAATAGCTCGAGTCAGACGGTCAGCAGCGTTACTTATGCTGGAGCGAGTCTCACGCTGGTGGGCCAGACCACCAACGGCACTAACGCGCGCGTGGAAATCTGGCGGCGGATAGCACCGGCCACCGGGACCAACAACATCGTAGTCACCTTGTCGGCAGCCGCGCGCTTTGTAGGAGGCGCCGCATCATTCAGCGGCGTCAGTCAAACACCTGCTCTCGCGCTTGGTTCTTATTTTTCGGCAACCGGAAACACGACTACACCGACAGTGGCAGTGACCAGCGTGGCTGAGGGACAAGTGGTGATCGACACAATTGCGAACGCCAACCTGGCCACCGGAACTGCTTTGCCCTGCGCGGGCGCGTCTCAGACACAGCGCTGGGCCAACCGCACTTCGAACAGCACCGCCGGCAATAACACCCCGGGAGCCGGCAGTACCGAACCCGGACCAGTCGGTGGCGGCACCGTCACGATGAGCTGGCGCCTGGAAGGTTGTAGCGGCGCAAACAACCGTCAGTGGGCCATCGGCGCCGTGGCCCTGAAACAAGGCGCGGTCGTCTCGTTATCGAAATCGGTCAACCCGTCGGGCACGCAATCACCGGGAACTGATCTGGCTTATTCCGTGACCTTCACGAACAGCGGCGATGCGCCGGCGTCGAGTTTCGTGCTGGCCGATCCAATTCCCGCGAACACAGATTTCAAAGTCGGCTCGGTAACCACTTCGCTCGGCACAACCGGATTGACAGTCGCAGTCGCTTATTCCAACAACGGCGGCAGCAGCTATGTATACACACCCGTGAGCGGAGGCGGCGGCGCCAGTTCCGGTTACGACCGCAACGTCACCAACGTACGCTGGACCTTCACCGGCACCCTTTCATCAACCTCGCCCAACGACACCGGCAGCGTAGGATTCACTTCGCGCATTCGTTAACCGCGCCGCGCGGCAACAGAGTGACTACCGCTTCCGGTGCTGACACCATCGCCTTCAAGACGCACCGGCTCATGCGTGACGACGATTCGCATCAACAAATAAGGCCGCGATCGACGATGCGACCGCGGCCCTTGGGTGTAGTTGACGGTGACCTCACTGAATCATGAACACGTCATCGCCAATCGGTCCATTCAGCTTCACGGTCTTCACTTTATATTCCGCAAAGTAGGCGCCCACCGGCATTTCGAATCGTTGGCTGAAGCTCATTGGCACCAGCACACCGTCGACTTCGGCAAATTTGCTGATTGAGGAGCCGAAGGTATAGCCCTGCCACGGGATGATGTATTCGCTAACGCGCGCCGTGGCCGGATCGATGTAGTAGTCGGTGGTGTTGCCTTCGGGATCGGTGATGCGAAAGCCACGCAGCTTTTTCTTATCGGGGATAGCCGAGACCGCATAGCCGGGCTGGTCCAACTTACCGAGCAGGGGCAGGCCGAACTTACTCGGCGGGGGAATCTCGATGCCGGGAAGCGTGCTGAACGATCTCTGTCCGTCATAAATCTGCTTGAAGACAATGATGGGTTGCGCATCGACGTCGACGCGAACCTTGTCGCCCGCCATCGCAATGGCGAATTTCCCCGGAATTGAACCCGCCTGATTCGGGGCATAAAGGTTCGCTGTGCCGGTGACGAAGCTGCTCTTCAGCTTCTTGAAGTTATCGCCGCCCATTGATGCGAGAGCCGCTTTGGCTAAATCCATCGGCGTGCTTTTATCGGTGATGGCCGGCGGGGCGGGAATCTTGCTGGCCTCAGCCTTGGCCTCGCCTTCGGATTTGGGTGGATCTGTTTTCTGCGCAACTGTCGTTGAAGTGAAAGTGATGAGTAAAAGAAAGGCGAGACCTAAGGCGTAAGATTTCATCGACGGTTCCTCCGGTGAATTAAGAGGTTAGAGGCCAGAGGTTAGAGGTTAGAGGTTAGTCAACGACTAAACTCAGACCTCGATCAGATCGCATGAGAGTTAGAAGGTGACAGACGAACTGAATTTTCAATCGCTGCGAAATCGCTCAACTCGCTGACCTCTAACCTCTAACGCAACGGCTATGACCATGGCTAAACTCAAACCCCTGTTAGATCGCAAGTGAGTTAGAAGCTAACAGACGAATTGAATACTCAATCGCTTCGAGATTCGCTCACCCGCTAACCTCTAACCTCTAACCTCTAACCTCTAAGCTCTAAGCTCTAACGCAACAGCTATGACGAACGGACGAGCGCAACTGTTAACAAGTAAAGCGAAGGACTCGCAACGCAGGTCGTAGCGGACCTGGGTTGCGAGTCGTCTGTCTCCGTTCAGGAGGTTATACGGCCTGAGTTGGTGAAAGTTCGTTAGAAAGTAAAGCGCAGGTTCAGGTAAATCTTGCGGTTCGGACCACTGGCGCCGCCGCCGCCGCCGAACCCGCCAAAGCCGCCGCCCACACCAAGCGATTGGCCGAAACTCGGCGAGGTCAGATTACCTACCGGCGCTGAATAATTCACGTGGTTAAGAATATTGTTGGCGTTGATTGAGACGGTCAGGTTGTACTTTGCCGGACCGCCAGGGCCACCGGGACCACCCATCATCATCATCTGCGGGCCGCCACCACCACCGCCGCCGCCACGCGGACCGCCACCGCCGGCTCCGGCCATGCCGCCGCCGATCATGGTTGTATTGCCGGCGCGTTTCGCGTTGGCCACGTCGCCACCGCTTGAGGGCTTATTTCCCTGCTGGTTTCCCTGTTGGCGATTAGCGGCGCTGCGAGCTTCACCGCCCCAACTGAAGGTGCGGCCAACTCTCAGATTTACCGATACCGAACCCGGAGCATTGCCGTAGTTGCGCGGAATGATCACGTTATCGGTTCGCGAATAATCGAAGTGGGTGCAGCGGGCCGGTACATTTGTGCAATACGCGTTTAGCTGGGCGAAGGTCGGACGCTCGAGGGCGACGCGATCCAGGTTCGTGTCCGTGCCCGTCGTGATGTTGAATGGCCCGCCTGAATTAACTACCAGGAAGGGACTGAATGAAAGTTTCCACAACTTCGGCGCGTTATAGTTGCCGAACAGCGTGAATCGGTGACGAATATCGCCGCCGCCGCGACCCCATTCTCCGGACATATCGTAAGAGTTCAGGGGAAGTCCGCCGTCAGAATCATTCTTCTGCGAGCTCAGAATGTAGCTTCCGCTGAAGGACATGTTGGGATTCAAGCGGCTGTTGAAGCCGACGAACATCTGCGTCATGTGCATCGTGGCGCTTGATTCATATTGGTTGATATCACCCAACGTCGGATTCGGCCTGATTCCCTGCGGCGTAAGCGCGCTGATGCTTCCCGGAAGCGGCGCGTTGATGTCGCGAATCCGCTGTGAGTGCAGACGACGGATAAACGAGACACCCGTGTATGCGCTGATGTTCCTGGGAAACTGATGTTCGACCTGACTGCCCACGAGATACATCACCGGACTCGTCATATTGTCAGCCACGCGAGTAATGGACTGCTGCGTCGGAGTAAACCCCGTAACGCTGGGAATGGTGGCAATGCAGTTCGTGGGCCCGCCGGTGGTGCACTTGAACGTATTCAGCAGATCGTAAACTACGCGCGACCCCGCGATTTGGGCGAGCGTCGGCGGAGCTGCTGCGAGGAACGGTTCCGGCACAGTGAATGACTGGAGATTTACCCCGTTATTGCGTTCCTCGTTCAAATAAATGCCTTCACCGACGCGCTCGTAGAAGAGGCCACCGCCACCGCGGATGACTGTCTTCGGCGGCTTGGTTGAATTGGCTGCGCCGGGCGACCAGGCGAAGGCGACGCGCGGAGCAAAGTTGAAATGGCCGTTGGAGTTCGTCTGGTTTTCGTAACGAATGCCGTAGCTGAACGTAAAGTTCGGCCGCAGGCGCCAGTCGTCCTGCCAGTAAACGCCGATATCGGTCTGCGAAATATCACCGTTCGGATTACCCTGCGAGATACTGAAACTCGACGCACCACCACCGAGCAGGCGAATGCAGTCGTTGACCGCGACGCCGGCGCCGCAGTAGGCCTGCTGCGCAGCCGTTAGGCCATTCTGCTGGATCAAAACGGTTCGCTTATATCGATCCAAACTACTGAGCACGATATTCGTGCCGGCAATCGGGTTGTTGCTCGCGTCGAACTGTGGACCGAACCCGCCCTGGAAGCCCCAACTGCCACCAAAATTGCTCGGGCGAACATCGCTAATGCTAATTCCACGGATGCGGCCGCCGAACTTGAAGCTATGCATGCCGTGCTGCTTTTGCATGAACTCATTCAATTCCCAACGTTGGCTTGAATTACTCGCAGCACCCACCTGTGATCCGCCGCCACTGAATGAACTGCTGACGTTGAGTGCGGGTACGGTGTTATTGCCGTTCTGTTGGCTGTGGTTATGCGAATACTGGAACCGAACCTCATTGATAGTGGTCGCGTTAATCACAGCTGTTTCAGTTAACTGAACGTTGTGATTGGTCGACTCGGTCGTAAAACTTTGCGAGACCAGGCTGAAACCGCCTAATCCGGCGAGGTTGGTGGTATGAAAGAAGTTATAGCGCGCAATCAAAGTGTTCGAGGCGTTGATTGCGTAATCGAAGCGCGGGCCGACATTAGTGTTACGACTCGGCACTACCAGCGCCTGTCCGACAAACACGGGATTGAAGTTCGCGTCCAGGACGGTCGCATTGATTAGCGCGTTGTCGTCCATCTCGTTGTGGCCTATTTCCACAAAGAACGAGGCCTTCTTTTTCACGATCGGGCCACTGAGACTCCCGTTGATTTGTCGCTGCTGATACGGCGCGCGCTTGCTGGAACGGACTGAAAACGGGTTGCGCGAGTTCAAGCTCTCGTCAGTGAAATTAAACGAGGCGCTGCCGCGGAACTTGTCCGTGCCCGGCCGCGTGAGAATGTCTATACGCGCCGAAGGCTGATCGTTTTCCGGTGAGAACGGATTCTGATTGATCCGGATTTCGCGGATCGCTTCTTTCGGCGGCAGGTTCGCGCCTGAGAATCCATCAATGAAGATCTGGCCACCGTTCGGTCCCATCGAAGGTCCGGCGAGCGCTTGCAACGCCGCCGCCAGATCGTCTGGATCGTCCGGCAATGCATCGAGATCTTTGCCGCTAATCACCTGCTGGTTCGCGTTGGCATTGGGATCGGTGCTGACGGGATTGTCGGCACTGACTTTTACCTGTGTCTCAATCGCCGCAATCTTTAAAGTGATATTGGCCGGGTCGCGGCGATTCGCGGCGACGTCGACGTCTGCCGGCTCGGACGCGGCAAAGCCTGCGGCCACGGCAAACAGCTTGTACTTGCCAGGCGCCAGATTGGTAAACGAGTACGCGCCATCGTTATTCGTCGCCGCCGTCTTAGCGACGCCATTGGCATCAGTGAGCGTCACGGTCGCACCAACGATCGTCGCGCCAAATTCGTCGCTGATCGAACCGCGCAACGTAGCGCGATTCTGCGCGAAGGCCGTAATTGAGAATGCGGCGACAAACGCGACGCACAATATCGGGGATAGAAACTTTCGAATATTCATCATCAACTCATCCATTTAGAAAACAACCGCGGACGACCAGGGGGAAGATCCGTTTCGCTGTCCGCGGTTGCTCTGAAAATCAAACTGCGAAGATCAGAGAAGAAAAATCACGGGCCACCAAGGCCGCCAAACATGCCGCCAAAGCTGCCATTCAAATCGACGCCGCCGCCTTGACGGCCTTGTCCTTGCTGTTGACGCGCCGCCACCAAAGCCAGCAGCGGTTCGGCGCCGGTAACCAATTGAATTGCGGTTAACTGTGTGGGATCGGCGCCCGCCAGATGTGACATCAGAACCATGTCGCCAACCTTCAGTTCATTAATCGTAATGGTCGGCCAACGCTCAAGCATGTCAGCCATCGAGCCTCCACCGCCGCCCATACGTCCTGGTCCGCCGGGGCCACCTTGCCCATTCCCGCCGGCGCCACCCGGACCAGCGCCTTGCGGCCGCGGTCCCTGACCTTGCGCAGCCTGACCCTGAGCTTCACCCTGCGGACGTGCCTGACCACCGCCGGGAGCGCCGGCGCCCGGGCCACCCGGACCACCGCCCATGCCGCCGAGCATCGCCGCAAATTGGCCGGGAACGCGGCGAATGATCGACTCGGGTTTGAAAACTATGGTCACAGGTTTTTTGGTAGACAGGTCGTTAATCTTAACTGTGTTCGTGGC
>Ga0105242_10003497_pt1 | contig 12206 bp, 18 predicted proteins | sample KBSM24metaG_FD_81521 | JGI IMG/M metagenome (GOLD analysis project Ga0105242, IMG submission 81521) | Miscanthus rhizosphere microbial communities from Kellogg Biological Station, Michigan, USA - KBS M2-4 metaG | ecosystem: Host-associated > Plants > Roots > Rhizosphere > Soil | place...
AGCCAGATCATGGTTACGGTATGCCAATTGTAGCGGCTACTAGTGGTAGGGCTTACTATAGCTACCAGTATGTCAGCGGCAGCTGGACGGACCCTGCCACCGGTAAGACTCACCAGGTTGGCTGGGGTGCTGGCTTGGTTGTGGAGGTTCGTGCTTCTAAAGATCAGCCCGGCAACCCGGGTTGCGTGACCCAGTACATTCATCTTTCCAGGGTTGCTCCGGGAATTCCGTACCTGCAAGCAACTGCGGTGACCGATCCGAATGACCCTGCTCACCCAGATTGGTTCCCGGCCGGTCTTGTTCAGGACGACGATACGCTCTGGAACGAAGGCGTTCCAGTTACGCAAGGACAAGTAATCGGCTACCAGGGTGACACGGGCATTGGCTTCGACTGGAAGGACAACTTCAATGCAACCACCGGTAAGGTTTCGCCGCGTAACCGTGCGGCTCAGAAGGCGTGGGATCCACCACAGCTCCACTTCCAGCTCTACCAGGGACGCATCAACGGCTCCAAGCAGAACATTATTGATCCGTTTGGCCTCTACGCCCAGGTATGCCCCGGCGAGCTGCAGTGGAGGAACCTCGGGACCAATCCTTACACGCCGGTTCCGGGCGATGTGAAGGCTGCACCCCAAGGATCGGTCTTCATGACGGACAACCACGGCAAGCTCCTGTACGCGGCAAGATAGCATTCTTGCAGTAAGTGTTGGGACTCCACCTGGGCTTGGTGGAGTCCCGGTCTGCTATAGTAGTGCTTATGCATGTGGCCATAGAGACCAAAAACCTGACCGTAAAGTTTGAAAAGAAGTTTGTGGCGCTGAAAGATGTGAATATAACGCTGCCAGCGGGCAAAATCATTGGGTTTATTGGGCCGTCTGGTGCCGGTAAAACCACGCTCATCCGTTGCCTGGTAGGGCGACAAAAAATCACACACGGTTCAGCTAAGGTGCTGGGCGTACAAGCGGGCAGTGCCAAACTGCGCGGCCGGTTTAGCTACATGACCCAGTCGCTGTCGGTGTATCCGGACTTAACGGTGCGGGAAAACTTTAGCTATTTTGCAAGTATGCTCGGGCAAAAGGGTGCGGCTAAGGTGGCAATGATTGCGGTGGTTCTGGAACAAGTGGACATGACACCACAGGCCGACCGACTGGTGAGCGGCCTTTCTGGTGGACAAAAGCAGCGTGTCTCGCTGGGCGTGTCGTTGCTGGGCGACCCAGAAATATTGTTTTTGGATGAGCCGACGGTTGGGCTAGACCCGGTGCTGCGCGAGCAGCTATGGGATTTATTTCGGGAACTGGTGACTGCGGGCAAAACCATTGTGTTGTCTAGCCATGTTATGGACGAGGCCGACCGCTGCGACGATTTGTTATTGATACGCGACGGCAAGGTGCTGGCTCATGCCTCGCCAAAGCGGCTGCGCGCCCAAACCAGAACAAAGTCGGTGGAAGAAAGTTTTATAGAACTGGTAGGAGAACAGCATGAGTCCGCGTAAAACACTGGCCACTACGCACCGAGTGCTGCGGCAGCTGGGGCACGACCGCCGGACGCTGGCCTTACTGTTTGTGGTGCCACCCATGCTGCTAACAATTATTAAATATGCCTTCCAGTCGGAACCCAGTAAATTTAACCAACTTGGGCCAATGCTACTGGGCATTTTTCCTATGGTGATGATGTACTTGGTGGCCTCTATTGCTACACTGCGCGAACGCACCAACGGCACATTGGAGCGGCTGATGACCATGCCGGCTGGCAAGCTAGACTTTATACTAGGTTACGCTGCCGCCTTCTCGTTGGTAGCGCTAGTGCAGGCGACTATTAGTGCGGTGGTTATACTGGGCTTGCTACGCGTGACGGTCATGAGTGGGGCGCTGTCAGTAATTTTGGGTGCGTTAGCATCGGCATTTCTAGGTACCTCGCTAGGATTATTTACTAGCGCCTTTGCAACCAGTGAATTCCAGGCCATTCAGTTTATGCCGACATTCATTTTCCCGCAGTTGCTGGTCTGTGGCTTGTTTGTGGCACGCGACCATATGGTCCGGTTCTTACAACTGTTAGCCGACGTATTTCCGTTAACTTATAGTGTGGACGCCATGAAGCAGATTGCCCTGTACGCTGACTGGTCCACAACACTTACCAGAGATTTTGTGATTGTGCTGGCCTATGCGCTACTGGCTTTGCTACTGGGCTCGCTGACCATTCGTCGCCGGCAATAGCGTAGCTAGCCACGCTGGACACACTGCCAGGTTTGGTGTGCGTTCCGTAGTTCGCGGATGGGGTTACCAGTTACGCAGTGCACGCTGTCATGGCCAAAAATAACTGCCAAAATCCCCAGCCCAATCAGTGCAATGGCTATAAGCGGCCAAGTACGGCGGATGTCGGTTAAAGCTTTCCAGGCACTGGCATGTGCGGTGTTGCGCTGCTGCCGGACCCAGCGGAGTAGCGCTGCAAGGTTTAATATAACGGCAATACTAGGTAGGAGCACGAGCCAAGTAAGCAAGAAGTTAGTATGCCACAACATAGAATGCTCCAGCCAGTGGTTGTTCGTGCCATTTACAACGACAAACAAGAAGAACGGTGCGACAAGCCAAGCGCCAAGCACGGCCGTCCGCTTTATGTATTGGGGGTTGTGTTGCATGTTTGCCTCCGTATAGCTTAGTTGCTGGTACATAATGCTGATGGGGTAATCTAATATGGTGCGTGCCCAAACTGCTGCTGGCTTTTCGTGTGGGTCGTCCAGCATGTCGGCCAAGGTTTGCAGCATCTGTTCGCCGTATTCCTTTTGGTAGGCAACGGGATAGAGTCGCAGTAGCTTACTGTAATGTGGAAAACGTTTGATCAGGTGGTCCATATGATGTCTCCCATATTGCTGCCAAGCAGTCTGCGTTCCTGTGCGAGGCGCACTGTGTTTTCAAAATATTCTAGTTCCGCATTCAGACGGTTCAGGCCTTTGCGAGTTAGGCGGTAGTAGCGGCGGCGTTCATTATCACTTTCGAACGGCATTTCTTCTATCAGGTTATCCTCGCGCAGTAGCTTAATGGTTCCGTACAGGGCGCCAGGTCCTAGCTGAACCTTGCCATTGCTGTCATGTGCTACTTGCTGCATTAGTTCGTAACCGTGGCGTGGTTTTAGGCTTAGGGCGAACAGAATGCTGAAGGTTACTTGGGGTAGAAGACTGTTATTTCGTTTAGTCATGATTTCAATTATATCGAATACTGATATATCGTCAATAGACATATATTCTTCTACGGCCGTCAACCGTCCCAAGACCGAATAGGTAAAAACAGAGCACAAGCGTATAATAATAATTATCAAGGTTCGTGAAGCAGAAAGTATTCGATATGGCCAAAGGAAAGAACAAAGGCGGCAGAGAAGAAAGAAAGAAGCGACAAGAAAAGCCAAAGGCGGCCGCTTAATGGCTTATTTGCAAAACCAGTTCGCCGCTGTTAGCGAAGTCCCCATAGAGGAACTTCAAGCTGCCTTGCAGCGTCTGGAGGCCGATGAGACCATGTTTACGCCCGCAACCTATACGGCTAACGGCGTGCTTCATCCGGACCATCTACAGTCTTTCACGGAAAAACACCTGTTGTACCTAAAGCAGTTTCCCAAAATGAACGCCGAACAATACTTGGCAAACCTACGACTCAAAATTCGTATTCGCTAGCTAGGGCGTCTGGTGTGCAATAATGGACGTATGTCTGTTATCGATGACTATCTAGCAACCCTATCCGGTGCCGAAAAAACGCTGGTAGAGCATATGTGTGGCGGCGTGCGTCGCATGGTACCAATTGTCACCGAAGAACTCAGCTACGCCATGCCCGCTTTTAAATACAAAGGCAAAGGCCTAGTGGCCATTATGGTGAACAAACAGTTCCTAAGCCTGTATCCGTTCGGTTCTGTTGAAGGACTGGGGTTAGATCTGATTGGTTTTGAAGGCACCAAAGGTAGTATTCATTTTAGCGTCGAGCATCCGTTACCCGACGACTTACTCTGCCAAATTATCACTAAGCGTATACAACAAATTGAAGGAAAGTAATTGATGAAAGCGGTATTTTTAGACCGGGACGGTACCATAAACGCGGGTATTCCACATTACGAGCGGGTAGATTCAGTTGATAAAGTATGGCTGCTGCCCAACACGCTCGACGCGCTTAAGCTGTTGGCCACGCTCGATTACGGCGTGTTTTTTGTGACCAACCAGGCGGGCCTGGCCGAAGGTTTGATTACCCAGGCGCAGTTCGACGAAATCAACAACAAAGTACTAGAACTAATTGCCCCAACCGGCATAAAGGTACTAAAGACCTATATCTGTCCGCATGGCGAAGGTGCGACGTGCGATTGCCGCAAACCCAAGCCAAAACTGTTGCGAGATGCCGCTAAAGAATTCGATGTAGATCTAGGCCAGTCTTGGATGATTGGTGACCGCCCGTCGGACGTCATGACTGGCATAAACGCCGGTACCCGGGCCGTCTTGGTGAAAACCGGTGACCCTGCGGCAGAATCGGCCGAAGCTACCTTTGTCGCGCCGTCTTTGCTAGAAGCTGTGCAATATATCGCCTCGGTCTAAAAACTACTAGCAATTTTGCCGGCAAGACCGTAAGCGCTATACTTAGATCTGTATATGGTGCGATGGCTGGGGACGGTTGAGCCTTCGGAGAGGCAGGGTAACGGCAGAAGTAGTCAGACTTCTGGCCATTCTAAAGCTACGCCCATGCATGCTTTTGAAGTGAATTTGCTGCGAACCATAGCCATCCTGGTCGTACCGGTGGTGGCGGTGTTTTTTGGCTACCACATAGATAACAGCCCAAAGCCATTGGTTGTTTCGGATGTAACGGGCTCTACTACAGCCTCTGCCAAAGGGGCGGCAGTTACGCCGCCTGCACCGGTCGTAGATCCGCTGCCAACACTGGTGGCGGACATGAATGCGGCCATAGCTACTAACCCCGCTCTTTCAGCGTCTGCCACGCTTATAGATCTAACCACCGGCAAAGAGTACGATGCGGGCAACTCTACTCAATATTACGAAGCGGCCAGCACGTCCAAACTAGTGGCGGTGTTTGATTACATTCACCAAGTGGAGCTGGGCAAAACCACACTGGCTAGGAGCATCCAGGGTCAAACTGCGCAGGACATCATCATGCGCATGATTGTCTACAGTGACAACGACGCCTGGGACAAACTGAACGGCTACTTGAAGTTCAAAGGCGAGCAGGCATATCTGGACAGTATCGGCGTGGCAGGCCATATGACGCCCAGTAACATCCAATTCTCGACTCCGGCCATGGCTAAAATGTTGCAGCTGCTGCACCAGGGCAAACTCATGACTACCGAGCACCAGACTATGATCTACGGCTATATGTCGCATACCACCGTAAAGAACTTAATTCAGGCGGTGCTGCCAGCCGATGCGCTCGTTTATCACAAATACGGGCAAATAGAAGGTGTGCTGCATGACGCCTCGATTGTGGAATATCAGGGGCACCAGTTCGTGCTGGTGGTGTACACCAACAATGCAGCCGGTACTAGTGGCATGTATACCAAGCAGGTCGATTTGATCCACGCGGTGACAACCGCTGCTTTTAACGACGTTATAAAATCGTGAGCGTGCTTTTGCCGCCAAAGTTAAAACCAGGTGACCGCGTTCGTTTTGTTTCGCCCGCCAGCCCTGTAGCCAAGGGAACTATTGGGGTTAAAGTCCTTGAGGATTTGGGGTTAAAGGTGGAATTTGGCGCGCATGTATACGATGTTGATTCCACCTTAGACTACTTGGCCGGCAAAGACGAAGATCGTCTGGCCGACATCAATGATGCTCTGCGTGACCCAGATGTTAGGGCAATTATAGCCACTAAAGGTGGCAAGGGCGCGTATCGTATTGCAGATGGCCTTGATTTTAAGGCTGCACGCAAACACCCTAAACTACTCATTGGCTTTAGTGAGATTACTATTTTACACATGGCGTTGCTTAAACGCTGTGGCCTCGTTGGTCTGCATGGTGCACCATGGGGCGCGGAAGGCTTTGGCAAGGAGACTGCCGGATCCTTCGTAAAAGCGGCAATGAGCACTGAGCCGATAACGGTGCACGCTACTGCCAATGAACACACGCGTGTTCTGACTACTCACGGCAAGGTTGAGGGGCGATTGATTGGAGGCAATCAAGACTCAATCGCTACTGCCGCTGGTTGGGCGCTACCGAGTTTCGATAAAGCAATATTGCTGATAGAGGCTGTTAATATGCGACTCGGCCACATCGACCGGCAGCTTACCATGCTTATTAACACCGGGATTATAAAAAAGATTGTGGGCATCGCCATTGGACAATATACCGATTGTGGTGCGGCAACTGATCCAACGACTAATGTGAAGTGTACAGAGATTGATATTCTGCGCGATCGATTCGGTAAGCTTGGCGTGCCAATCTTGGGCGGCCTACCGATTGGTCATGGTAAAAACCCTATTGCCGTGCCTGTCGGCACTCTGGCAACTTTGGATGCTGATGCCGGTACGCTTACCATTGCCACGGGTGTACAATAGACAGTATATGGAGGGGAAACCACTAGTCTTCGTGGACGTAGAAACTACCGGCGGCATGGCGCAAAGTAGTCGCATATTGGAAATTGGCGCCCTGCGGGTGGAAAACGGCAAGGTGGTGGCGCAAATGAACCAGGTGCTGGATCCCGAGGAGCCGGTGCCCAGTTGGATTACCAACCTGACTGGCATAGAACCGCACGAAACCGCAGGTATGCCGGTATTTGCACATGTTATTCCGCAGCTGGCCGAGCTATTTAGCGGAGCGGTGTTTGTGGCGCACAACGTCAGTTTCGATTATTCGTTTTTTATGGAAGAGTTCCGGCGTTTAGGTAAAACGTTTGGCATGGACAAACTCTGCACGGTGCGGTTAAGCAGGGCGTTGTACCCAGGCGAGCGGAGTCACCGGCTAGACGCGGTTATAGCTCGACACGGCTACCAAGTGGCCAAAAGGCACCGGGCTTACGACGATGCCGAAGTGCTCCACAAGTTTTATCATGAAAATTTAGCCCAGTTTGGGGCCGAACATTTTTACAAAGCAGCCGAGCGTTTGCTGCAACCAACTCCAAGCCCTTCGTTTATGTAAAAAAGCTTATAGCTAAACTGCAGGTTCACCGCGCATAGTAACGGTTGTAAGGAGGACCTTGCTATGAAATATCACGAACTAATCCGCAGGATCAAAATGGCGACCAATTCCAAGGAGTACGAATCCCAAGATGCGCTCGAGTTGGTGGTGGAAAATGTCGCAGCACACCTAAGTGACTACACCCGCCGTGAATTTGCCGCAGCCCTGCCAGATGAACTGCAAAACGCCGCCCAAATGGTGCCCACCGCGCAACATATAGATGAAGACATAATAGAGCAATTAATGGATTTGGAGGATGTGGACGAGACCCGGGCGCGGCAACGGATCAGGGCTGCCTGGCAGGCCATTTGCGATATTTTCGACAGTCATGCTGTAGATGACATCACTGCCGAACTGCCGCGCCTCATGGTTGCAACGCTAGAGTAAAATATAAATGGAGGGTACAAAATATGTCCATGTCCGAAAAGAAACGTCATTTAGGTCGCAATGGGGAAAGCAAAGCGCACAGCCTGGCGCACAAATACGACAGCCACAAAATGGCCAGCGTCGTGAATCACAATCATTTTGAACGTAATAATGGATTCGAAAGTACCAAACACAAGGAGAAAAAGGTAACAGAATAGCAGCGAATACAAATCCCTGCTGTAGTGATGTATCTTACTGATCTCCTTAACGGCTACGTGGTAAGGTAAGACAGTTTTCACGGATTTATTCGTGATGACGGTGGTAGGTAGGTTCTGCAATGTAGAATTATACGTATGACAGCGGTTGTACGTATAGGCTGCCAACATGGGAGGCGGTTTGAAGAAGGTAAGTTCTGCGCTAGGCGCAGACGCTGGTGCCGAAGACGTCGCAGTGCGACGCCGACGCTCTGGCGCTCGACGACGTGATCACCTTGGTGGTCGCGGTCGTGTACGTGCCGCGGTTCCCACGGGATACCATGGCTATGGCGTCAGGCGTCGCCGTACGGCTGACTAACGTCGAGCGACGTACAACTAGTAGTGCGGCAGCAACATGTACCAACGCTGCCGCACTACTGCGCGCCTCCGCCTCACTTCTTCCTCGACACTCTACCTACCACACTTACTTCTGAGCATGCTTTAAGTTTACTGTTTTCTGTAGGGCCTGTAATCTGGCATACTTATACATAACCATGAGCACTATTCGCGATTCACTGCAATATCAGCCGTCCTCGTATAGCATTATGGAGCACGTTGCCGAAGCAGATGCCATCTTAAAAGTCTGCAGCAAAGAATGGCCCAAAGTTTTGCCGTACCTGTTGGAACCGTCCAACCTATTAGCGCTCGGCGGTTTGCGCGGTGTTAGCCCGTATGTAACCTTCGGCAAGCAAAATAAAACAGTACAATCCGCCGAGTTTGTGGCTTTTCTAAAACGTTTTGGTCTACGGCTCATTCGCGAAGAAACCAACTATGGCCCAAAGTTTAGCGAGCCGATCTACATGCTAATACACACCGGGGCACTTGCCGCAGTACCCGACCAATACAAAGCCGTAGCTGACTGGTGGGTGCCCGAACCCAAAGCATACGACCACCTAAACTATCTAGAATGGTACCTCTACAACATGACCGCCTGCCAAGCCATGCTAGAAAAGGGCAAGTTGCCAAAGCACTGGCTGGCTGAATGGTGGGCCCCGCACAACCTTTGCTTCGGTATGCTGCTGGGTTACCCTGGCAGTGCTATTTGCTCGTTTGCGGCCGCCGATATGGTGCAGAAAAGCTTAAACGTGGCCCCAGATACGGCGACTATAGAATTTCGTTACCCCGTTAACTCTGGTGTAAAAGTAGCGTACGACGCGCAAAAGATCGATATGAGCAGCAGGCAAATAGCCGCCCACCAAAAGCGCTGGCAAGATTTTTTTGACCTGATTTATAGCGCCTGGTAGTCGGAGCCATAGCTTGATATTTGCTTGTTAATATGCCATAGTATTACAGTTCGTTCTATGAACGGGCTAGTTTCGTGTTGAGCTCTTTTGGAGTGAGCTACGTGCAGCTGGAACCATCAGCTGTGTATAGCTCTCTCCAGACGGAGATCCACGAACTGACGTGTGAGATGCTCGCAATTTGAGCATTGAGTACCCTGCAACCCAGGAGTCGCAATGAACGCGCAAGACCCCGACGCCGCCGACGACGCCACGTCTGACTCGGCTGGTGCCGCGAACACGGACAGTGCTCAGGCTAACGGCCCCACTGCCAAGGGTGCGCCTACGGTGATTCTCTATGTGTCCGGGCTGAGAGTTGATCTCTACCAGCTGCTGGCCGCCTTGGGAATCCTGACCCTCTGCAGTGATCAGCACTGTCCGTACTACGGCATGTACCACACCGGTGGACACAGCTAAGACGCCAACCTGCGTCGATGGTGTGTCGCACGTAACACAGGGCTGAACACCCTGAGTACTGTACGAGTCTGACAAGACACGTAAGGAACCAAAGACGTTCCGGAAGGGGTGTTTAATGACTGGGACCGCTGCGGCGATCAACACAAAACCATCTCATTTAAACACCCCCTCCGTCAGCACCACTTGGTATCATGAATATCGACAATGCTCGATTAAACCACTGTCGACGTAGTGATCTTACTTTGAGAGACTGCTATTTACCGGATTTTTTATAACGGCGCAAAAATACTATGGTAGACACCATAGCCAGGGCATAAACGGCCCAAATTAGGGCAAGGGTCAGGCCGTTCCTCGACGGGCTGACTGTATGTACGATGACAAGTCCAGCTAGTGCTACGACTGCCAGGATTAAAACGCGGATTAAGCCCATGGTAGATCTTCTTTCTATTGGTTGATTCCGGTAGTGTACGCTACAATCTGTTTTATCTGAAATGCTACGCACTTAACCGAAAACTCTGCCGTATGGTAGAGTGAACATTATGAACAACTATTTTCCAAATTCGGGGTCTCCATTGGCAACAATAGCCCTTGTAGTCATTGCCGGACTGCTACTTCTTAACGGTCTTTGGCAGAGACGAAATCGGCGGCTGTCGCGTCCTGGTATGTGGGTTAGGATTATCAACTTTATTAGCCGCAGAGCTCTGGCGAAGAAAGTGGCTTCCAACTCCTCTGCAGGGGTCATGCAGCCGCCCCGTTTAGTTCGTAACCCAGACAACAAGACGATCACCGTAACTATGTTCTGCCCGGAAGGAAGTTACGACGAAGCTATGGCATGGTTTTGCCCAAAAGCAAAGCTTGCTGACGAGGTTATTGGATATATGCTAAAGAACGATCCAGGCAATGGTCACGTTATGTTTGAGTCAATCGGTACGGAATCAGACGCCTTTGTGCGGCAGTTAGCATCTGTAGCTAATATAAAGGGTTACGAAAACGCCCAAATGATTCGTAGTGCTCGGCTACCCATTCACAACATCAGTACTGACGATGATATGACGATGCTGGAGACGGTATATAATGCTTCTCTTAGCGACAGAGCCATCATGCAGATTGTATTGAATATGGATAACCTGTACGTGAGTCTTTCATTCAAAGAAAAAGACGCAAAGGCGCTGTTACGCACGCTGTCGACCGGCACAAAAACTACTCCCCATCAGTAATTATCGCCGCGTAACTTGTGCAGTAGAACGGCTGGTAATCTATTAATAACGCCTTCACTCATGGAACAATGGCACGGCCGCTAGCGGGTATCTACACACAAAATGTAAACATGATGTTGACGGCAAACGCCAAGATGCGCAAGATCGAATTTCCTATGGGATATAGCTTTGTTCATAAGAGTATTAGTTATAGCACAGGAATCCAAGGATTGTCGGAGAATATACATGAATTGTGGTGGAGCATCGGGGACGCTAATCGAACTTTGGAGGAGAAGGCGCGAGCCGATGCCGCATCTAAGGACAACGCGCTGCGTACTATGAAAAATTATTAAATTAATCTAAAATGTAAGAGTAAACTAAGGAGGAAATTATGAAGATCAAGCAGACGCTCGCCAGTCTCGTTACATCATTTGTCGTCGCTGTAGGCGCAGTCCCGGCGGTCGCGCACGCTAGTGGCGTGGCGACTCCCAATACCGGCTGTAATATCTATACTACTGCGGGGACTACCTCAGACGCTGATGGAAGCTACTACACTGCTCTGCAAACCGTGCCATCGACGTCGTCTTGTAACGACATTCAGGTGAGGAATTTTAGGTTTCAAAATCCTGCATATACATGCAACTTTGGTTACATGGATATGCAGCTAGAATTTTTCCCCGTAGGAAAGCCAGCCTATTTTACCAGTGTACAGCCGGTGTACTGCAACACTACCGGGGCAGGTTGGACGGTCCTGGCCACAAACGTTTTAAATGGTACTAAATTTAAAGTCGTTGGCTACCTCTCTAGTGCTCCATTCAATATCGATATCGAAGACTAGCACCCTCGCCAGACATCAGGATTAAGCCCGTTCTATCCATTATGGTGCTTATGCTCGGTTTGCGCTTGGCTAGAGCAAATGATAGAGCGACTTAGACCTTTTGTCCTAAAAAAAGCCTACAGATACATCTGTAGGCTTTTAAAATCTATCTGGTGGAGCATGACGGATTCGAACCGACGACCTCCTCGATGCCATCGAGGCGCGCTAGCCAACTGCGCTAATGCCCCTTATTACACAATGCTTCATCTATAATACCAGCTATTTCAGCAAGCTCAAGTTGAATATGTGTTCCTTTGCAGCTAACTACGCATACTCCACGGTAGTCAGTTTTCTTGGTGCGCTGTCCAATAGTGCGTTTATCTACATAACATGGGTAAAACTGAGCAATGGGTATATGCGTGGCCTTAGACCAAAAACTGACTAGTTCATCTGAACTTTGGTCGGCGCGATGTTGAATACGACACCTAAATGCTTTCGTCGGAATGTCGTAGCAATCTTGCAGTAATGAAATGTACAGTCTCAGAATTAACGGGCTTGAACTACCAAGCGTAGGGGCTCGTGTGCCTTGCCACTTAGCTCCCTCGCCAAGATACAGCATGGCTAGGGCAACTAACTTAGCTTGCCTATCTTCCATTAGGGTTGCAATACCCTGATTGTTCTCGCGGTAGCCTGTTACCTTTTGGTCAAAGATCCTCTTGTTTGCCGCAA